>Ga0233385_1000010_pt1 | contig 99316 bp, 89 predicted proteins | sample ElkDunMinimDraft_16_FD_191543 | JGI IMG/M metagenome (GOLD analysis project Ga0233385, IMG submission 191543) | Fecal eukaryotic communites from dung pellets of Tule Elk in California, USA - Elk Dung G36 | ecosystem: Host-associated > Mammals > Digestive system > Large intestine > Fecal | place...
CGGACCTCGCGTACGACGCCGCCGAATGCATCGTCAGCCCGGAGAACCAGGCCGAGTACTTCGTGACCAACGGCAACCCCGCCGCCAGCATCCAGGCGTACGACGACCCGAAGGTGCAGGAGGCGTTCCCCATGTACGACGTCATCCGCGCCTCGCTCGACCAGGCCGCCCCGCGGCCGCAGACGCCGTTCTACAACGAGGTGTCCACGGGCCTGCAGCAGACCTGGTACCCGCCCGCGGACGTGAACCCCGACACGACGCCGGAGAAGTCCACCGAGTTCATCACCGCCGTCCTGCGAGGGGAGCGACTCCTGTGAACGCCGAGGCAGGACCTGCAGCCGAACCCGCACCCCGCGGCCGGCACGCCGCCGGGTCGTCCACCGAGGACGGACCCGGGCCCACCGAGGCCCCGCCCCGCGCCGACAGACGCCGTACGCCCGACGCCGAGGCGAGGGCCGCGCGGAGCGACCGGACCCGCGCCGAGGCGCGACTCGGGTGGTACCTCGCCGGGCCCGCGTTCGTCGTCATGCTCGCCGTGACGCTCTACCCGATCCTCCAGGCGGTCTACGACTCCCTGTTCAACTACAAGCTCACCGCGCCCGACGAGCGCGCGTTCGTGGGGCTGAACAACTACCTCGTGATCCTCACCGACCCGGTCTGGTGGCAGGCGCTCTGGGTCACGCTCCTCATCACGGTCGTCACCGTCGTCATCGAGCTCGTGCTGGGCTTCGCCCTCGCGCTCGTCATGCACCGCGCGATCAAGCGGCTGCGCGGGCTGCTGCGCACCGCGATCCTCGTCCCGTACGGCATCATCACCGTGGTCTCCGCGTTCGCGTGGTTCTACGCGTTCGACATCACGTCCGGGTACGTCAACCACTGGTTCGACTGGGTGCCCGGCGTCGGCCCCGACCTCAACTGGTTCGCCCAGCAGGGCACGAGCCTGTTCGTCATCATCGCGTCGGAGGTCTGGAAGACCACGCCGTTCATCTCGCTCCTGCTCCTCGCCGGCCTCGCGCAGGTGCCCGGTGACCTCGAAGAGGCCGCGAAGGTCGACGGTGCCACGGCGTGGCAGCGGTTCGTCCGCGTCATCGTGCCGAACATGAAGGCCGCGATCATGGTCGCCGTCCTGTTCCGCGCGCTCGACGCGTTCCGCATCTTCGACAACGTCTTCATCATGACGAACGGCGCGAACGGCACCGAGGTCCTGTCGCTCCTCGCCTACCGGACGTCGATCGGCCAGCTCCAGATCGGCATGGGCTCGGCGATCTCCGTGCTGCTGTTCCTGTGCGTCGTGCTCATCTGCTTCGTCGCCATCAAGCTCTTCAAGGTGGATCTCGCCGGCGCGAGGGGGGATAAGTGATGGGCAGCGTCCTCAGCACCCGGGCCAAGGTCTGGTGGGCCGTCATCACGGTCGTCGTCCTGGTCGGGGCGCTGTTCCCCGTCCTCTCGATCTTCATGACGAGCTTCAAGTCGTCGAGCGACATCAACTCCGGGACGTTCCTCCCACCGCGCTGGAGCGTCGAGAACTACGAGCAGATCCTGACGAGCGGGGGATCGGCCCAGGAGCTGTTCCTCTCCGCGTTGCGCAACTCGATCGGCATCTCGCTCATCGCGACCGTCATCGCCGTCGTCCTCGCGACGCTGTGCGCCTACGCCATCGCGCGTCTCAACTTTCCCGGCAAGCGCCTGATCCTCACCACGGCGCTCGGCGTCTCCATCTTCCCGGTGGTCTCGATCGTCACGCCGCTGTTCAACCTCTGGCGCAACATCGGGCTCTACGACACCTGGCCGGGCCTCATCATCCCGTACCTGTCGCTCACGCTCCCGATCTCCATCTGGACGCTCGCGGCGTTCTTCCGCCAGATCCCGTGGGAGCTCGAGCAGGCCGCCCAGGTCGACGGCGCGACGCCGTGGCAGGCGTTCCGCAAGGCGATCGTCCCGCTCGCCGCGCCCGGCGTCTTCACGACGGCGCTCATCGCGTTCTTCATCGCGTGGAACGACTTCGTCTACGGCATCTCGCTCACGTCGACGAGCGCGGCGCGTCCCGTGCCCGCGGCGCTCGCGTTCTTCACCGGGGCGTCGTACTTCGAGGAGCCCACCGGGGCGATCTCCGCGGCGGCCGTCGTCGTGACGATCCCGGTGGTCGTGCTCGTGGTGCTCTTCCAGCGCCAGATCGTGTCCGGCCTGACCCAGGGGGCGGTGAAGGGATGACCCCGCGGACCCGACCGCGTCCGGCACCCGCCGCGACCGCGCACCCTACCCCCGCACCGACGTTCCGCCCGCACCGAGGAGAGAGCTGATGGCGTCGATCACCCTCAAGGACATCGTCAAGCGCTACGGCGACGGGTTCCTCGCCGTGGACAACGTGAACCTCGACATCGCGGACGGCGAGTTCGTCATCCTCGTCGGGCCGTCGGGCTCCGGGAAGTCGACGATCCTGCGCATGATCGTGGGGCTCGAGGACATCACGTCGGGCGAGCTCGACATCGACGGCGTGCGCGTCAACGACAAGGCGCCGCGCGACCGCGACCTCGCGATGGTCTTCCAGAACTACGCGCTCTACCCGCACCTCACGGTCGCGGAGAACATCGCCTTCCCGCTGCGCCTCGCCAAGGGCAAGCACAGCGAGGAGGAGATCCGGCAGAAGGTCGAGCGCGCGGCCGACATGCTCGACCTGCGCGAGCACCTCGACCGCAAGCCCGCGAACCTGTCCGGCGGCCAGCGCCAGCGCGTCGCGATGGGGCGCGCGATCGTGCGCGACGCGAAGGCGTTCCTCTTCGACGAGCCGCTGTCCAACCTCGACGCGAAGCTGCGCGGCCAGACGCGTACCGAGATCGCGCGCCTGCAGCGCCGACTCGGCACCACCACGGTCTACGTCACCCACGACCAGACCGAGGCCATGACGCTCGGCGACCGCGTGGCGGTGCTGCGGCGCGGAGTCCTGCAGCAGGTCGCGAGCCCGCGCGGGCTCTACGAGCAGCCGGTCAACCTCTTCGTCGCGGGCTTCATCGGCACGCCGCCCATGAACTTCCTGCCGGGTGAGGTGAAGGGCGGGCGCATCGAGCTGCCTTTCGGCGAGTTCGACCTGCCGGAGAGCCTCGCGTCGGCCGTCGGGGACCGCGGGCTCGTCATCGTCGGGCTGCGGCCCGAGCACTTCGAGGACGCGCGGCTCGTCGACCCCGAGAAGAAGGACCGCGGGCACACGTTCGAGATCCAGGTCGACGTCACCGAGTGGCTCGGGGCCGAGCTCTACGCGTACGTGCCGTTCGACATGCACGAGTCGGTCAAGGGCCAGCTCGAGGAGCTCGACCGCGAGCTCGACGGCGAGGGCCTGCGCACCCAGTTCGTGGTGGCCCTCGACTCCGCGTCCCGCGTCCGGGACGGCGACACGACCGAGCTCTGGTTCGACCCGACGAAGATGATGATCTTCGACCCGGAGACGAGCGAGAACCTCACGCGCGACGACGAGGAGGCCGAGCGCATCGAGACCGACAACGTCGAGGACCGCAGGCGCTCGCTCGAGCGCGCGCAGAAGCAGGAGGCGCAGGTCTGACGCGACCTCGCGGGATCAGCCCGCGGGCTCGAGCTCGGCGCGGCGCGGCGGGTTGGCGCCGGCGCGCGAGACGGTGACGGCGGCGACGGCGACGCAGCGCTCGAGCACGTGGGTGAGCGCCCCGGGATCGATCTCGCGCAGGTCGTCGCGACGGTCCGCGCCGAGGAGGCCGGCGTCCCAGAGGCCGTCGAGGAGAGCGCCCATGAACGAGTCGCCCGCGCCGACGGTGTCGACCACCGTGACCCGGGGCGCCGCGACGCGCTGCTCCCCGCGGCTCGTCACCGCGACGGCGCCCTCCCCGCCGAACGTCACGACGACGAGCGCCGGCCCCAGCGCGAGCCAGTCGCGCGCGACGGCGACCGGGTCGGCTCCCGGCACGAGCCACGCGACGTCCTCGTCGCTGACCTTGACCACGTCGGCGAGCGCGACGAGGTCCTCGATCCGGCCCCGCGCGTCGGCCGGCTCGCCCATGAGGGCCGGACGGGCGTTGGGGTCGTAGGTGATCGTCGCGGTCGTGCGCGCGGACGCGACGAGCGCTCGCACGTCGGTGGCTCCGGGCTCGAGCACCGCGGCGATCGAGCCGGTGTGCACGGCGAGCGTGCCGACGTCGGGCGCGGTGCCCTCGGGGACGCGCCACTCCAGGTCGAAGTCGTAGGTCGCGGCGCCGTGGGCGTCGAGGTGGGCGGTCGCGACGCTCGTCGACGGCGCGCCCGTGCTGCCGGGGGCGAGCGTGACCGACGACTCGTCGAGCCACGAGCGGATCACGCCGCCCCGCGCGTCGTCGGCGAGCCACGTGGCCAGGCGCGCGTCGCGGCCCAGCCGCCCGAGCGTGAGCGCGACGTTCGCCAGGCTCCCGCCGGGGTGCTCGTCGACGCTGCCGTCCGCACGGTGCACGACGTCGATGAGCGCCTCGCCCACGACGAGCACGTGGCCGCGCTCGGTCGGCGTCGTCGGAGGCACGACCGGCTCGGTGGGCTCGGGGGCGGGGGAGGTGCTCATCGGTCGTCTCCGGGGGTGTCGGGGGTCTCGTCGGGCTCGGCGTCGTGCCTGCTCGCGGTGCGGTCCTCGGCGCGCGCGGCGTCGAGGCGGGCTCGCGCGCCGTCGAGCCACTCCTGGCAGCGCGCGGCGAGGGCCTCGCCGCGCTCCCAGAGCGCGAGCGACGCCTCCAGCGGCTCGCCCCCGGCCTCGAGCCGGGCGACGACCTGCACGAGCTCGTCACGCGCCTGCTCGTAGGAGAGCGCCGCGACGTCGGGCGTGACAGCGTTGTCAGAAGTAGTCACGGCAGTATTGAACCCCATCTGTGCGTGGTGGCGTACCCGGTCGTCCAGGGACCGGACCGACGGTCGTTCCCGAGGGCGGTCATGACGCGCCCGCGACGGTGTCCTGCGCGGGCCGGTCGTCGTCGGACGCGTCGCTCACCGTCGCCCCCAGCTCGCCCCGGGCGAGGCGCACGCGCACCCGGTCACCTGCGGCGACGTCGTCGGGCGAGCGGACCACGTGCCCGTCCGGACGCTGCACGACGGCGTAGCCCCGCTCGAGGGTGGACGCCGGCGACAGCGCGCGGACCTGGGCCTCCAGCCGCCCGACCTCGCCGGACGCCCGCACGAGCCGGACGTCGAGCGCGCGCCGGCCGCGGTCGCGCAGCGCGGCGACGCGGTCCGTGCGGTCGGTGAGCATGACCTCGGGCGACGCCAGGACCGGGCGCGAGCGCAGACCGTCGAGCCCGGCCTGCTCGCGCGCCAGGCGGCCCGCGACCGCAGCGCGCATGCGCTGGCGCGCCTGCGCGACCCGGGCCCGCTCCTCGCCGACGTCGGGGACGACACGCTTGGCCGCCGCGGTCGGCGTCGAGGCGCGGTAGTCCGCCACGAGGTCGAGCAGCGGAGAGTCCGTCTCGTGGCCGATCGCGCTGACGAGCGGCGTGCGGCACGCCGCGGCCGCGCGCACGAGCGTCTCGTTGGAGAACGGCAGCAGGTCCTCGACGGCGCCGCCGCCGCGCGCGACGACGATCACCTCGACGTCGGGGTGCGCGTCGAGCTCGCGGATCGCGTCGCCCACCTGCTGGACGGCGTGCGCGCCCTGCACGGCGACCTCGCGGATCTCGAACCGGACCCGGGGCCAGCGCGCCCGGGCGTTGACGACGACGTCGTGCTCCGCCTTGGACTCGCGCCCGCACACGAGGCCGACGACCTGGGGCAGGAACGGCAGCGGACGCTTGCGGGAGGCGTCGAACAGGCCCTCGGCCGCGAGCACGCGCCTCAGGTGCTCGATGCGGGCGAGGAGGTCGCCCACGCCGACGGGCCGGATCTCGCGCGCCTGGAGCTGCAGGGTGCCGCGCCGCGTCCAGAACACGGGCTTGGCGTGCACGACGACGTGGGCGCCCTCCTCGACGGGCGTTCCGTCCAGGACACGGACGGCGGCCGAGACCGGGAGCGACATGTCGAGGTCGGTGTCGCGCAGGGTGAGGAACGCCGTCGAGGTGCCCGGTCGGCGGTTGAGCTGCACCACCTGGCCCTCGACCCACACCGGCGCCATCCGGTCGACGTACTGCTCGATCTTGCGTGACAGCAGCCGCACCGGCCACGGGCGGTCGGCGCTCGTGTCGAGCGCGCGGTCCGGGAGGGGGGAGGTCACGGGTCCAGCCTGCCGTACGCCACCCACGTCCCGTGCCTCCTCGGCGCTCGCGCGCCGTCGATCGCGCGCCCGACGGCGGTCGGACCGCCCGGCGTCACGGTGCCATCTGGTCGACGGTCACCAGCAGGTACCCCTGGGCGCGCAGGTCGTCGATGATCCCGGGGACGGCGTCGATGGTCGAGGCGTGGATGTCGTGCAGGAGGACGACGCTACCGGGCCGCGCCCCCTCCACCGCCCGCCGGCGCGTCTCGTCGGTGTTCCTGGTGCGCCAGTCCTCGGTGTCGAGGTTCCAGAGCACGACCCGGAGCCCGGTCCGGGTCGCGATCGACCGGACCCGGTCGTCGACGTCGCCGTACGGCGGGCGCAGGACGTCCGGCGTCTGACCGGTGGCGTTCGTGATCACCTCCTGGGTGCGCTCGAGCTCGCGGCGCACCTCCTCGTCGTCCAGGGTCGTGAGCTGCGGGTGGTCCCACGTGTGGTTGGCGAGGAGGTGCCCGGCCTCGGCCGCGGCACGCGCGACCGCGGGCCGCGCCTCGACGTTCCGGCCGACGAGGAAGAACGTCGCGGGCACGTGCTTCTCGGCGAGGACCTGCAGCAGCCGCTCGGTCTCGACTCCCGGGCCGTCGTCGAACGTGAGCGCGACGCACGGCTGCACGGTGCAGTCGATGCCGGAGTCCCTCGCCTGCTGGCGACGCAGCTCGAGGGTGCGGGCCAGCCGGTCCGACCACACGGCCTCGGTGGCGGAGGTCACGGCGTCGCGCTCGGCCACGCTCTGCGCCACCGGGACGCCCCCGACGCCCGCGTCGAGCGACGTGCGCGCGGCGGCGAGCGCGGCGGCGAGCGCCGTGCGCGTTCCCTCGTCCGTGACGAGGCCGGCCGACTCCGTCAGCACCGGGTCGCCGTCGGTCGCCGCGGCCTGCAGCCCGTCGAACGCCCACTGCTGCTGCGCGTCGGCGACGGTCGTCGCGGACGCCGCCACAGCGCTCGCGGCGTCGTCGAGCTCGGCGGGGGCGGGCGAGATCCCCGTCACGACCGTCACGTGCCGTGCGGGCCGAGTCGCGGGACGGAACGGGTTCGGACGGCGCAGGGCGTCCACCGTCCGCTCCTCGGTCGCGCGCTCGACGCCGTTCTCGCGCAGGGCGTCCGCCGCGTCGAGCGCACTCTGCAGCGGCTCCCGGACGGCGGGGTCCTCCACCTGACCCTCGCTCGCGGCGAGCAGGGTGCGGCCGGTGACCACGACGGCGGCGAGCGTCGCGGGATGCACGACCTCCTGCGCCTCGACCCGGGTGAGCGACTCCTCGGCGGCGTCGGCCTGCTCGGCCACCTGAGCGTCGTAGCGTGCCACGGCCGCCACCCAGGACCGGTGCTCGAGGACGCCCGCGAGCACGACCCCACCGGCCACCAGCAGGACGACGACCGCGCCGACCCACCACCAGCCCCTGCGGCCGCGACCCGCCGGTCCCGCGTGCGGCGCGGGCGGGTCGGGGACGGACGTCATGGTTCGATCCTCCGACGGCGGGCGCGACGCGGCGACTGGTGGTGGGGTGAATCGGAGGGCGCCACGAGGAGGGCGTGTGGAGCCCGCGAGGGGAGCGCGTGTCGAGGTCGCGCGGGCACCGAGGGGTGACGGGCCTCACCGGGGTCGGACGGCGCGCGCTCGCCTAGACTCGGACCCGTGAGCGACCTTCCTCCTGGCACGTCCGCGAGCCCGTCCGCCGACCGCCCCGACCTGTCCGGCGGTGGCGACGGCCCCCGCAAGCGTGTTCTCCTCGCGGCGCCGCGAGGGTACTGCGCCGGCGTGGACCGGGCCGTCGTGGCGGTCGAGAAGGCGCTCGAGCACTACGGCGCCCCGGTGTACGTGCGCAAGGAGATCGTGCACAACAAGTTCGTCGTCGAGACGCTCAGCGACCGCGGCGCGATCTTCGTCGACGAGACCGACGAGGTGCCCGAGGGCGCGCGGGTCGTGTTCTCCGCCCACGGCGTCTCGCCCGCGGTCAAGGCCGCCGCGGCGGCGCGCAACCTCGACACGATCGACGCCACGTGCCCCCTCGTGACCAAGGTGCACAAGGAGGCCGTCCGCTTCGCGAAGGACGACTACGACATCCTCCTCATCGGCCACACCGGCCACGAGGAGGTCGAGGGCACGGCGGGCGAGGCGCCCGACCACGTCCAGGTCGTCGACTCGCCGGACCACGTCGACGACGTCGTGGTCCGCGACCCCGACAAGGTCGTGTGGATCTCGCAGACCACGCTCTCCGTCGACGAGACGATGGAGACCGTCCGCCGTCTGCGCGAGAAGTTCCCGACCCTGCAGGACCCGCCGAGCGACGACATCTGCTACGCGACGCAGAACCGTCAGGTCGCGGTGAAGAAGCTCGCCCCTGCGGCCGACGTCGTCATCGTCGTCGGCTCGGCGAACTCCTCGAACTCCGTGCGCCTCGTCGAGGTCGCCCTGCAGGCCGGCGCGGGCGCGTCCTACCGCGTCGACCACGCCCGGGAGATCGACCCCACGTGGCTCGACGGCGCGACGACGGTGGGCGTCACGTCCGGCGCGTCGGTCCCCGAGATCCTCGTCGACGACGTCCTCGCCCATCTCGCGCAGCGCGGGTTCGACCAGGTCGAGGAGGTCCGCACGGCGACCGAGGACCTCATGTTCTCCCTGCCCCGGGAGCTGCGGACCGACCTCAAGGCGGCGGGGTCCGACGGCGGTCGGCTCGCGCGCGGGGGCCGCACGTCGCTCTCGGTCCAGCCGGTCTGACGGACCGCGTCCTCAGGCGCTCGCCTCGCCGGGTGCCCCGTCGGCAGCCCGGCCCTCGGGCCGCTCGTCGATCGCGACGACCGACTCGTTGACCGACGCGAGCAGCTCGGGCGCGCTGATCGCGCTGAGCTGCGGGTTGACGGGCGCGGGCGTCGTGAGCTCGTCGTCGACGACGTGCAGGTCGGCGAAGCGTCGAGCGCTGACGAGCACGCGCGTCTCGAGGGAGCCGACCGTCCGGTTGTAGGAGTCGGCCGCGCTCTGGAGCTGACGACCGAGCTTCGACAGGTGCGAACCCATGACGGCGAGCCGGCCGTGCAGCTCCTTGCCGAGCGTGAGCACCTGCTGGGCGTTGGTGGCCAGGGCGTCCTGACGCCACGCGTACGCGACGGTCCGCAGCATCGCCACCATGGTCATCGGCGTCGCGACGACGACGTTCCTGGCGATCGCGTGCTCGAGCAGCGCCGGGTCCTGCTCGACCGCGGCGGACAGGAACGACTCGGCGGGCACGAACATGACGACGAACTCCGGCGCCGGGCTGAACTGGTCCCAGTAGCGCTTGCCGGCGAGGTCGTCGACGTGCTTGCGCATGTGGCGGGCGTGCGCGGCCAGGCGGTCGGCCCGTACCGCCGGGTCGGTGGCGCCCTGGGCGTCGAGGTAGCCGAGGAACGCGACCTTCGCGTCGACGACGACCTGCTTGCCGCCCGCGAGGCGCACGACCATGTCCGGTCGCAGCGCGCCGTCGTCGGTGGAGACCTGGTCCTGCTCGACGAAGTCGACGTGGGGGAGCATGCCCGCGGCCTCGACGACGCGCTTGAGCTGGAGCTCGCCCCACGCCCCGCGCACCTGCGAGGACCGCAGCGCCGTGACGAGCTGGGAGGTCTCCGTGCGCAGCAGCTCCGACGCGTCGCGCACACCGCGCACCTGCTCCGCCAGGCTCCCGTGGGCCTCGAGCCGGGCGCGCTCCGCCGCGGCGACCTCCGCCCGGACCTTCTCGAGCGCGCCCGCCAGGGGCTCGACGAGGTGGCGCACCGCCTCCTCGCGCTTCTCCAGCTCGGCCGAGCCCTGCTCCTGGCTGCGCCGCAGCCGCTCCTCCGCCTGGACGAGGAACTGCTCGGTCCCGGCGGCGAGCACCTTGCTCGAGAGCGCCTCGAACTGCGCCTCGAGCGCCCGGTGGTCGCCGCGGATCTCCGCGACGCGGCGCGCGGACGCCTCCTGGAGGTCGGCGAGCTGCTGCTCGTACGTCGCGCGCGCGAGGTCGAGGCGCTCGTCCGCGCTGCGCTGGGCCGCGGCGAGCTGGCGGGCGAAGCCCTCGCGCTCGGCCTCGAGACGCTCGGCGGCCCCGGCACCGCGCGCGGCCTCCTGCTGTGCCTGGCCCAGGAGCGCCGTGAGGCGACGGACCTCCGCCGCCGCGGCGTCGGGGGATGCCCGGCGCACGCCGAGCACGAGGGCGGCACCGCCCACGAGCCCCAGGACGAGACCCACCGCGAAGAGCAACCATCCCGACGTGTCCATGGGCGCACCCTCCCACGCGGAACCGACACGCCGGGCGAGCGACACGGGGTGGGAACGCACCCGGCGCCGTGGACACGTCATGACAAATCGCACCGCGTCCCGACGGAGACGTCGACTAGTTTGGAGCGCATGGTCGAACCCACCTACGCACCGCCCGTGCACCCCGCACCCCCCGACCCCAGCGCCGCGCTGTCCCTGCGCGGGCTCTGGAAGCGCTTCGGGGAGAAGATCGCCGTCGCCGGCATCGACCTCGACGTGCCCGCGGGGTCGTTCTACGGCCTCGTGGGGCCGAACGGCGCGGGCAAGACCACGTCGTTGTCCATGGCGACCGGCCTGCTGCGCCCCGACGCCGGGACCGCGCACGTGCACGGGACCGACCTGTGGGCCGACCCCGCGGCCGGCAAGCGCCAGCTCGGCGTGCTGCCCGACGGCGTGCGCCTCTTCGACCGCCTCACCGGCGCGCAGCTCATCACGTACGCGGGCCTCCTGCGCGGCATGGACCACGACACGGTGGCCGAGCGCCGGGCCGACCTGCTGGAAGCGCTCGACCTGGCGAAGGACGCGAACACGTTCGTCGTCGACTACTCCGCGGGCATGACGAAGAAGATCGCGCTCGCGACCGCGCTCATCCACGCCCCGCGCACGCTCGTGCTCGACGAGCCCTTCGAGGCCGTCGACCCGGTGTCGGCCGCCAACATCCGCGACATCCTCGCCGGATACGTCGCGAGCGGCGGCACGGTCGTCGTGTCCTCCCACGTCATGGACCTCGTGCAGCGCATGTGCGACCACGTCGCCGTCGTCGCGGGCGGGCACGTCCTCGCGGCGGGGACCGTCGACGAGGTGCGGGGCGACCAGAGCCTCGAGGACCGCTTCGTCGACCTCGTCGGCGGACGCCAGAGCTCGGAGGGCCTCGCGTGGTTGCGCAGTTCGTAAGGCTCAAGCTGACCCTCATGGGGAACACGTTCCGGCGGAGCGTGTGGCAGACGGTCGGCTTCGTCCTCGGTGCGCTCTACGGCCTGTTCCTCGTGGGGATGCTCGTCGTCGGGATGGTCGTGCTCGGTACGGCGGACGCTGCCTTCGCCGGCTCGGTCGTCGTGGTCGTGGGGGCCCTGGCCGTCCTCGGGTGGTGGGTGATCCCGCTGTTCGCCTTCGGCGTCGACGCGACGCTCGACCCCCAGCGCTTCGTCCTGTTCGGCATCCCGCAACGCCGGCTGCTCGCCGGGCTCGCGGTCGCCGGGGTCGTGTCGGTCCCCGGGATCGGCACCGCGCTCGCGGCCCTCGGGGTCTCCTTCGCGTGGTGGCGTACCCCGCTCGCGCTCGTCGCGGCACTCGTGGGGGCGGTGCTCGCCGTCGCGATGTGCGTCGTCGGCTCCCGTGCCACGACGACCGCCCTCGCCCCGCTGCTCGAGTCCCGCCGCTACCGCGAGGTCGTGACGATCGCGGCGTTCGTCCCGCTCGTGCTCCTGGGCCCCGCCTTCGGGTGGGCCGCCTCCCAGATCGGCGACGCGCCGGGCGACGGGGACGCGCTCCGCGGCCTGGTCACGCGCGTGGCAGACGTCGTGGGGTGGACGCCGTTCGGCGCCCCGTGGGGCCTGGGCGCCGCCGTGCACGACGGCGCGTGGGGCCTCGCGCTCGGCCGCCTCGTCGTCGCCGCGGCCACCCTCGCGGTCGCGTGGGTCGTCTGGGACCGGGCGCTCGCCCGGGCGCTCGTCAGCCCGCCGAACGCCGGCGGCGGCGGCAGGGCGAAGGGGCTCGGGCTGTTCTCGCGGTTCCCCGCCACCCCGACGGGCGCGGTCGCGGCGCGCGCCGCGACCTACTGGCTGCGCGACCCGCGGTACTCCGGCTCGATCGCCGTCGTCCCGCTCATCCCGGTCGTGCTCCTCGTCGTGGGCGGGGGCGCCGGCTCCGAGATCTTCCTCGTCCTCGGGCCGGTCACGGCCTGGATCCTCGGCTACTCGATCTCGGCCGACATCGCGTACGACAACACCGCGTTCGCGCTCCACGTCTCGACGGGGGTCTCGGGCCGGGCGGACCGGTGGGGGCGCGCGATCCCCGTGCTCGTGGCCGGGGGAGCCGTCTCGCTCGTGTTCACGCTGGTCTCGGTGGCGGTCGTCGGACGGTGGGAGACGCTCCCCGCGCTGCTGGGCCTGACGGTGGGCACCCTGCTCGTGGCGACGGGGATCTCGAGCGCGGTCTCCGCGCGCCTGGTCTATCCCGTGCCGAAGCCCGGGGACAGCCCGTTCAAGCAGCCCCAGGGCGCCGCGATGGCGACGCTCGTGTCGCAGACGGTCGCGATGGTGCTCGTGTTCGCGCTGGCGCTGCCGTTCCTCGTCCCGGGCGTCCTCGCGATCCTGCTGCCGAACGTCGTGCTCGGCTGGGTCACGCTCGCGGTCGGGCCCGTCGTGGGCGTCGTCGTCCTCGTCCTGGGGGTGCGGTGGGGCGCCCGGATCTACGACCGCCGCGCGCCGGAGCTGCTGCAGCAGGTCCTGTCGTTCGCCTGAGCGCGCGCGACCGTGCGGCCGCCTCCCGAGGGGGCCGCGCACCGGGCCGGGACCGCGCCGCGCGGTCCCGGCCCGTAGACTCGGCCGACGTGGCTCTTACTATCGGCATCGTCGGCCTGCCCAACGTCGGCAAGTCCACCCTCTTCAACGCCCTGACGCGCAACCAGGTCCTCGCGGCGAACTACCCGTTCGCGACGATCGACCCGAACGTCGGGGTCGTCTCGCTCCCGGACGCGCGCCTCGAGAAGCTGGCCGAGATCTTCGGCAGCCAGCGGATCCTGCCGGCGACGGTGTCGTTCGTCGACATCGCCGGGATCGTCAAGGGCGCGAGCGAGGGGGAGGGGCTGGGCAACAAGTTCCTCGCCAACATCCGCGAGGCCGACGCGATCTGCCAGGTCACGCGCGCGTTCTCCGACCCGGACGTCGTGCGCGTCGAGGGCTCGACCGACGCCGAGGGCGACATCGAGACGATCAGCACCGAGCTGATCCTCGCCGACCTGCAGACCCTCGAGAAGACGCTGCCGCGCCTCGAGAAGGAAGTGAAGATCAAGAAGGGCGACGCCGCCCTCCTCGAGGCCGCGCAGCGGGCGCGGTCGGTCCTCGAGGCCGGCACGACCCTCTTCCAGGGTGCGGCCGACGCCGGGCTGGACCTCGCGGACGTGGCGAGCCTGCAGCTCCTCACGGCCAAGCCGTTCATCTACGTCTTCAACACGGACGACGCCGGTCTCGCGGACGAGGCGATGCAGTCGCGCCTGCGCGAGCTCGTCGCACCGGCGCAGGCGATCTTCCTCGACGCGAAGTTCGAGTCGGAGCTCGTCGAGCTCGAGCCCGACGAGGCCACGGAGATGCTCGCCGAGTCCGGACAGGACGAGGCCGGCCTGGACCAGCTCGCGCGCGTCGGGTTCGACACCCTCGGGCTGCAGACGTACCTCACGGCGGGCCCGAAGGAGGCGCGCGCCTGGACGATCCGCAAGGGCTGGACCGCGCCGCAGGCCGCGGGCGTCATCCACACCGACTTCGAGCGCGGGTTCATCAAGGCGGAGGTCGTCTCCTTCGAGGACCTCGTCGAGACGGGTTCCGTCGCCGCTGCGCGTGCCGCCGGCAAGGCGCGGATCGAGGGCAAGGACTACGTCATGGCCGACGGCGACGTCGTGGAGTTCCGCTTCAACGTCTAGCGCCCCTGGGCTCCCCGCGAGCCTTCTCCTGCCTGCCGAGCCGCCGGGCGGGCCCGTGCGTGGCCGATGCCCTCTCAGGAGGTCGCGTGCGACACCACGCCGGCGGACGCGGGGTCGTAGGGGGACCACGGGGGCTCTCGCAGGCCCGGGCAGTGCTCCAGGTCCGGGTGGTGCGCGAGGTGGACGAGGTGGTCGAGCGCGTCGCGCGCGGCGGCGAGGTCCGCCATGGCGGAGGTGATGCGGTCCCTCTCGGCCGCGAGCATCGTGAGGACCTCCGGCGAGCTCTTCCCGCTGTCCACGCACGGCAGCACCTGGTGGATCGTCCGGCTCGGCAGACCGGCCGCGAGGAACTGCTGGATCAGCCGCACGCGCTCGACCGCCGACTCGGCGTAGACGCGCTGGCCGCTGGGCGTGCGTTCCGAGGCGAGCAGTCCCTGCTCCTCGTAGTAGCGCAGCGCCCTGGGGCTCACCCCGGCGCGTCGCGCGACCTCTCCGATGCGCATCACTCGTCCTCCTGCTCCCTCGGACTTGCCCTTGACGTCAACGTGAGGTCCTAGCGTAGCCGCGGTCGGGCCCAACCGGTCCGACGGCCACGAGAACCGCAGCAGGAGAGCAGGAACCGATGGACATCACAGACCAGATCGCGCTCGTCACCGGGGCCAACCGCGGCATCGGCCGCCAGTTCGTCCTCGAGCTGCTCGAACGCGGGGCCGGCACCGTGTACGCGACGGCTCGCCGTCCCGAGGCGCTGGAGCTCGACGACCCGCGGGTCGTGCCGCTGAGGCTGGACCTGACCGACCACGAGTCCGTCGTCGCTGCCGCCGCAGCGGCGCGCGACGTCACCCTCCTCGTGAACAACGCCGGCATCGCCACGGGCGCGTCCCTCGTCACCGGTGACCTGGCGGACGCGCACCGGGAGATGGACACGCACCTCTGGGGCACGCTCGACGTGATCCGCTCGTTCGCCCCCGTCCTCGCGTCGAACGGTGGTGGCGCGATCGTCAACGTGCTCTCGGCGCTGTCGTGGTTCACCGCCCCGGGCACCGGGTCGTACGCGGTCGCCAAGGCCGCGGAGTGGAACATGACCAACGCCGTGCGGCTCGAGCTGGCCGCGCAGGGCACGCTCGTGCAGGGCGTGCTGCTGGGCGCCGCCCGCACCGACATCTCGGCCGGGTACGACGGGCCCAAGATCGATCCGCGCGAGGTGCCCCGACGCTCGTTCGACGGCCTGGCCGACGGGTCGATCGAGGTCGTCGTGGACGACTGGTCCGCGATGGTCAAGGCCTCGCTCGCCGGTGACCCCGCCGAGTTCTACGAGCGGATCACGGGCCTCCTCGGGGTGAGCTGACCGGGCGCGGTACTCCCGCGGGGCCGGCGACCTCGAGGGCTGTCGGCGCCCTTCCGGCACCTGAGACGCAGGTCACAGCACTGACGCCCGCCGCGACGTGAGACGCGGCGGGCGTCGCGCTGCTCGCGGGGCCTGTGTTTCGGTGCTGTTTCGGGCCGTGGACGAGCATGAAACGCACCCGTACCGGCCAGTATCAACTCGGTAACGATCGACTACCGCAACCGGGCAAGGGGGAGATCCTTCGCAACTTGGTAGGTAGCGTGGCCTCAAACCGTGGTGGGTATGCCCGTTCCACGCGCGCCGACACCAACCGGACGCGCGAGCGACGGGGCGGTCGAGGAGCGAACGACGCTCTCGCGACCGCACCCGCCATTCCTTGGAGGAGGAACATTGAAGATCAGGCGCACGAGTGCTGCCCTCGCCGTGACGGTCACGGGCGCACTCCTGTTCTCGGCGTGCAGCGGCACGTCGGGTGACGGCGAGACCGACAGCGACGACGCGGGCATCAACAACGAGTCCGCGGTCACCGTCGCGTGGGAAGCCCCGCTCAACGAGCTCAACCTGAACTCGCAGAACGGCAACGCGACCCAGAACGCGATCATCAACTACATGCTCAACTCGGGCTTCAACTACTACGACGCCGACCTGAACATCGTCAAGGACGAGTCGTTCGGCACGTACGAGAAGACCTCGGACGACCCGCTCACCGTCGAGTACACGGTCAACGAGAACACGAAGTGGTCCGACGGCACCGCGTTCGACGCGACCGACCTGCTGCTCGGCTGGGCCGCGCAGTCCGGCAAGTTCAACACGGTCGAGGCCGAGCTGGACGAAGAGGGCAACGTCATCAACCAGGAGGAGGTCGACGCCGGCGTCTTCTTCGACGGCACCGACCCTGGCATCTCCCTCATCACCCAGACGCCGGAGATCTCCGAGGACGGCAAGACGATCACGTTCGTCTACGACAAGCCGTTCGGCGACTGGGAGCTCAGCTTCACCAACGAGTACGTCCCGGCGCACGTCGTCGCGCAGAACGCGCTCGGCATCGAGGACGCCCAGGAGGCGAAGGACGCCCTCCGCGACGCCATCGTCAACGGCGACACCGCCGCGCTCTCGCCGATCTCGGCGTTCTGGAACTCGGGCTTCGAGTTCACCTCGCTCCCGGAGGACCCGGCGCTCTACATCTCGAACGGCGCGTACCTGCTCGAGGAGTACGAGGAGAACCAGTTCCTCACGCTCAAGGCGAACCCGGACTACCAGGGCGACCGCCCGGCGTCGGTCGAGACCATCACGGTCCGCTACATCGACGACCCGATGGCCCAGGTCCAGGCGCTGCAGAACGGTGAGGTCGACCTCATCGGCCCGCAGGCGTCCGCCGACGTCCGCACCGCGCTCGAGGCGCTCGACGGCATCGAGACCCAGTCGGGCATCGAGGGCACGTACGAGCACGTCGACCTGGTCTTCCAGAACGGTGGCCCGTTCGACGCGAACACCTACGGTGGCGACGCGGAGAAGGCCAAGCTGGTCCGCCAGGCCTTCCTCCTGACGATCCCGCGCCAGACGATCGTCGACAACCTCATCAAGCCGCTGAACCCGGACGCCGAGGTGCGCAACTCGCAGATCCTGCTGCCCGGCTCGCCGAACTACGACGAGATGGTCGCCGAGAACGGCTCGGCCGACTACCCGGTCGAGGGTGACATCGCCAAGGCGCAGGAGCTCCTCGCGCAGGCGGGCGTCGCGACGCCGGTCCAGGTGCGCTTCGCCTACAACAACGAGAACACGCGCCGCGTGAACGAGCTCGCGCTCATCACCGACACGGCCTCGCAGGCCGGCTTCGAGATCGTCGACCAGGGCCGCCCGGCCGCCGAGTGGGGCACGCTCCTCGCCACCGGCCAGGACCAGTACGACGCCTCGCTCTTCGGCTGGCAGTCGACCTCGACCGCCGTCACCGAGTCGGACGCCAACTTCCGCTGGACGCCGGCGCCGGGCATCAACAACTACGGCCAGTACAACAACCCCGCCGTGGACGCCGCTCTCGACCAGCTCCAGGTCGCGACGGAGCCGGACGAGCAGTTCGCGCACCAGCTCGAGGTCGAGAAGAGCCTGTGGGCGGACGCCTTCGGTGTCTCGATCTTCCAGTTCCCCGCCATCCAGGGCTGGAACGAGAACCTCTCGGGCGTCGAGCCGATCACGATCAGCCCGACGATCTTCCACGGGTTCTGGAACTGGACGTTCGAGGGCTGAACCTCCTGACCGCCTGACGTAGCCCGGCGCCCGTCCTCCGCGACGGCGCCGGGCCGCGCCGGGAAGTGTGCGACCGGGGGTCCCTGGCGGCTCGTCCGCCGGGGGCCCCCGGTCCTCGCGTGCCGACACTCCTGAGGTCTCCCGTCGACACTTCTCGAGACAGTCGTTTCACGAACACGCGAGACCCGCGCGTAGAATCGACCGGCCCCGCACCCGGGGTCCCTACCGACCAGCGAGGTAAGACCTCCGATGTTCTCCTTCATCTCGCGGCGTGTGCTGGCAGGGTTGGCGACCCTCCTCGTGTCCACGTTCGCGATGTACCTGCTCGTCAGCGCCGCGATCCGGCCGTACATCTTCATGGATCTCGAGGGCAGTACGGCTCCGAACAAGCAGCAGCTCATCGACCAGCGCACGATCGACCTCGATCTCCACACGAACGTCGTGGTCCGCTACTTCAAGTGGCTCGGCGACTTCGTCACCGGTGACCTCGGGACGGCCTGGCGAAGTGGCCAGTCGGTCTCGCACCTGCTCCAGGGCGCCGTGATCTCCACGATCCAGCTCGTCGCCGCGGCGACCGTCCTCGCCGTGATCTTCGGCGTCATGGTCGGCATCGTCAGCGCGCTGCGTCAGTACAGCACCTTCGACTACCTGACGATCTTCGTCTCGTTCGTGCTCTACTCGCTCCCCGCCTTCTGGGTCGCGGTCCTGCTCAAGCAGTGGGGCGCGATCGGCTTCAACGACTTCCTGCGAGACCCGAACCTGTCGATCCTCGTGATCGCGGTCGCCGGCGTGATCATCGGCCTGCTGTGGTCGCTCGCGTTCGGCGGCACCGCCCGACGCCGGCTCACCGTGTTCGGCATGGGCTTCGCGGCGAGCGTCCTCGCGCTGCTCTACCTGCAGCTCTCGGGGTGGTGGGAGAAGCCCAACCTGGGACCGGTCCTCATCATCGTCACGGGCACGGCGCTCGCGTTCGCGATCACCGCTCTCGTGTCCGGCCTGAAGAACCGCCGCGCGCTCTACGCCTCGCTGACCGCGGTCGTGCTCGGCGTGGTCCTCTACTTCCCGATGCAGTCGGTGCTCAAGCAGGTCGACAACTGGTGGCTCGTGCTGCTGCTGGGGGCCGTCACGGTCGCCGTCGGCATCGGCATCGGGTACGCCTGGGGCGGCCCTGACCGGGGTGTCTCGGCCCGCGCCGCGGCGATCACCGCGTTCCTCGTCGCGTCGATGGTCTTCGTCGACAAGGTGATGCAGGTGTGGCCCGCGTACTTCGGGGCGACCGCCATCAACGGGCGGCCCATCCCGACGATCGGCAACAGCACGCCGAACCTCGGCGGCAACTTCTGGGTACTGGTGCTCGACCAGTACACCCACCTGCTCCTGCCGACCCTGGCCCTCGTGCTCATCCAGTTCGCCGGCTACACGCGCTACTCGCGCGCGAGCATGCTCGAGGTGATGAGCCAGGACTACATCCGCACGGCGCGCGCCAAGGGCCTGCCGGAGCGGACCGTCGTCATGCGCCACGGGTTCCGCAACACGCTGATCCCGCTCGCGACGATCGTGCCGATCGACGTCATCACGCTCCTGGGTGGCGCCATCATCACCGAGCAGGTGTTCGCCCGGCCGGGCATGGGCCTGCTCTTCCTCCGCTCCCTTCGCGGGGGTGAGATCGACCCCGTCATGGCCTACCTCGTCATCGTCGCGGCCCTCGCCATCATCGCCAACATCGTGGCTGACCTCATCTATGCAGCCCTCGACCCGCGGATCCGGGTGAACGCATGAGCAACACACCGAACGACGCGTCGCAGAGCGGCGCCGTCGAGAACCAGATCGAGCTGCTCGAGGTCGAGGGCCTGTCCCAGGGCCAGATCGTCCGACGGCGGTTCTTCCACCACAAGGGCGCGGTCGTCGCGCTCGTCGTGCTCGTCGGGATCGTCCTCCTGGCGATCACCTCGATCGGCATCGGCGGGTGGCACGGCTGGTACCCCTACCTCGCCTCGGGGCAGGGATCCACGTACCCGCTGGTCAACGGTGGCTCTCCGTCGGCGGAGCACATCTTCGGGCAGGACGAGGCCGGCCGCGACGTCTTCGCGCGCGTCATGCAGGGCACCCAGACGTCGCTCCTCGTCGTGCTCGCGGTGGGCGTCATCTCGACGCTCGCCGGCGTGCTCGTCGGTGCGCTCTCCGGGTACTACCGCGGCAAGGCCGACTCGTGGCTCATGCGTTTCACCGACCTGATCATCACGATGCCGGTCATCGTCATCGGGGCGGTCCTCGCGCTCCTGTCCGGCGGCAGCAACCCGCTGATCCTCGGCGCGTTCCTCGGGCTCGTCCTGTGGCCGCCGCTCGCGCGTCTGGTGCGCGGCGAGTTCCTCTCGCTGCGCGAGCGCGAGTTCGTCGACGCGGCCCGCGTGGCCGGGGCGAGCAGCTCGCGGATCATCTTCAAGCACATGCTGCCGAACGCGGTGGGCGTGATCATCGTCAACGTCACCCTGCTCATGAGTTCGGCGATCCTGCTCGAGACGGCGCTGAGCTACCTCGGCGTCGGCATCCAGAACCCCGCCACGTCGCTGGGCAAGCTCATCAGCGACTACCAGGAGGCGTTCGCGACGCGCCCGTGGCTGTTCTGGTGGCCGGGTCTGTTCATCGTGGCGATCGCGCTGTGCGTGAACTTCATCGGCGACGGTCTGCGCGACGCGTTCGACCCGCGCCAGAAGCGCATCCCGTCCGAGCGCAAGATGGCTCGCGCGCAGCGGGTCTCGCGACCCACGGCGTCCGTCGCGGGTCCGACCGGTGAGGCCGGGGCGCGCTGATGAGCGTGGTCGCCGCCGTCCGCCCGAGGGGTCCGCGACCCCTCGGGCGGGGCGGCGCGCCCGCGCGGCCGTCAGGCCGTGAGCGCGACCGCGGTCCCCGCGGTCAGGGCACCCAGCACCCCGAGCTGCACGACGTGCCACGTCGTGCGGGCTCCGGGAGCGCCGGGCACAGGCCGGTCGAGATGGCCGGCCGCGGCGAGCATGTCGTGCCGCTCGACGACCGCCTCGGCCACGGCCTCGGCGCTCGCCCCGGCCACGACCTGCTCCCGGCCCGCGCTCCGGCGTCGGGAGGAACGCAGCCAGCGCGCCGTCCCGCTCGAGCGGGGGGCCGCCCAGGCGGTCACGCTCCCGCCCGCGTAGCGGACCTCGAGCGAGTACCGGGTCTCGACGCCCTCGTACGCCGTCCACGGCACGCGGACGGTGCGGGTCACGTTGCGGACCTCGATCCCGCCGTCGGAGACCTCCACCGCCGGGCGCCAGAACAGCATCCAGACGAGGTAGGTCACGAGCGCGGCGGGCACCAGGGCGCCCACCACCGTGCCGACGTCCCCCGTCAGAGCCGTGATCACTCCCAGGGCTACGGCGACGACGCCCGTCGCCACCGTGAGGACTCGGCCGTACGTCGAACGGAACATCAGCGTGGGACCCATGCGCCCATGCTCGCAGAGTCGCGGCGCCACGAGCGCCCGCTCCAGCAGGAAGGACACTGATCAGCGTGGCCATCGAGACGTCTCCCGCGGCCCCGGCCGCACGTACCGACAGCCCGGTGCTGTCCGTGCGCAACCTCGGCGTGGACTTCTACGTCGACGGCGCCTGGTACCCCGCGGCCTCGGACGTGAGCTACGACCTGCACTCCGGTGAGGTCCTCGCGATCGTCGGCGAGTCGGGTTCCGGCAAGTCCCAGTCCTCCCTCGCGCTGCTGGGGCTGCTCCCGCCGAACGGCCGCGCGCGCGGCTCGGCGATGCTCGGCGACCGCGAGCTCATCGGCATGTCGCACGGCTCGCTGCGGCACGTCCGCGGCCGGGAGATCTCCATGATCTTCCAGGAGCCCATGACGGCCCTGAACCCGGTCTACACCGTGGGCTTCCAGATCGTCGAGACGATCCGGACGCACTTCAACGTCGGTCCCGCCGACGCGAAGAAGCGCGCGATCGAGCTCCTGCGGCTCGTCGAGATCCCGGAGCCGGAGCGCCGCTTCGACGCCTACCCCCACCAGCTCTCGGGCGGTCAGCGCCAGCGCGCGATGATCGCGCAGGCTCTCGCGTGCGACCCGAAGCTCCTCGTCGCGGACGAGCCGACGACGGCGCTCGACGTCACCGTGCAGGCGGAGATCCTCAAGCTGCTGCGCGACCTGCGCTACCGCGTCGACGCCGCGATCATCCTCATCACGCACGACATGGGCGTGGTCGCCGACATGGCGGACTCGATCATGGTCATGAAGGACGGCCAGGTCGTCGAGCGCGGGACCTCGACGGAGATCTTCTCCCGGCCGCAGCACCCGTACACGCAGCGCCTGCTCGACGCCGTCCCGCACCTCGGGTCCAAGCGCGGCGCGACGACGGTCGTGGACCGTGCGCCCGCGGGCACGGTGACGCAGCGGCCGCTCGTGCTCGACGCGCAGGACATGGTCATCGAGTACCCGGGCCGTCGTCGTCAGGCCGCGTTCCGCGCGGTCGACGAGGTCTCGCTGCAGATCCGCCAGGCCGAGGTCGTCGGCCTGGTCGGCGAGTCCGGCTCGGGCAAGACGACGATCGGCCGCGCGGCCGTCGGCCTGCTGCCCGTCACGGGCGGTTCGCTGAAGATCGTCGGGACCGACATGGTGGGGGCGAGGACCAAGGACCTCAAGCCGCTGCGCACCGAGGTGGGCATCGTCTTCCAGGACCCGGGCTCGTCCCTCAACCCCCGGCTGCCGATCGGCGAGTCCATCGGTGAGCCCCTCATGCTCCACAAGGGCGTGAAGGGCAAGGAGCTCAGCCGAGCGGTCGAGCGGCTGCTCGACCAGGTCGAGCTCCCGCGCGCGATGCGCAACCGCTACCCGCACGAGCTCTCGGGCGGCCAGCGCCAGCGCGTGGGCATCGCCCGTGCGCTGTCGCTCGAGCCGAAGCTGCTCGTCGCGGACGAGCCCACGTCGGCGCTCGACGTGTCCGTGCAGGCGAAGGTCCTCGACCTCTTCACGGACCTGCAGCGCGAGCACGGGTTCGCGTGCCTGTTCATCTCGCACGACCTCGCGGTCGTGGAGCTCCTGTCCGACCGGATCGCGGTCATGCACAAGGGCAAGCTCGTCGAGGTGGGGGAGACGTCGCAGATCATCCACGCGCCGAAGCACCCGTACACGCAGCGTCTGCTCGCGGCGGTCCCCGTGCCCAACCCGGAGGCGCAGCGCGAGCGCCGTGCGGCGCGCGACGCGCTCCTGGAGGCCGCGGCGCGGGACATCGCGAACGACGACGCGTCGCACCTGGCCGACGAGGAGCGGGCGCTCGTCGCCTCGCGCGAGAACCTCGAGAGCGAGCGGTCGGCACCGCCGAGCTCGGGTGCGGGCTTCTGACCCCTCCCGCACCCTGACCGGTCCCCGACGGATCGCCCCGTGCGACGCCCCGGCGCACGGCCACCTGGTGGCCGTGCGCCGGGGCGTCCCGGGTTGCCGGGTCGGCCCGGCGCGACAAACCTGGGGACATGACGCGCGCCGAGGACGACGACGGACTGCGCTCGGGGCGGCCGGACCCACGCGTCTTCTACCCGGCCGCCGGGATCATCCTGGTCTTCGTCCTGGCGACCATCCTGTTCACCGACGCGGTGACGACGCTCATGGACGTGCTGCAACGCGACGTCATCGGCGTCTTCGGCTGGTACTACGTCGTCGTCGTGGCGGGATTCGTCGTGTTCTCGCTCTGGATGGGACTGAGCCGGTTCGGCGACATCGTGCTCGGCAAGGACGAGGACGAGCCGCTGTTCCGGCTGCCCGTCTGGTTCTCGATGCTGTTCGCGACGGGCATGGGGATCGGGCTCGTCTACTGGGGCGTCGCGGAGCCGCTGTCGCACTACGTCAGCCCCAAGCCGGGCGTGACGGGCAGCGACGCGCAGCTCGCCCAGGCCGCGATGGGGCAGAGCTATCTCCACTGGGGCATCCACGCCTGGGCCATCTACGTCGTCGCCGGGCTCTCGCTCGCCTACGCGATCCACCGCCGCGGCAGGCCGGTCTCGATCCGGTGGGCGCTCGAGCCGATCCTCGGCGACCGCGCCAAGGGACGCCTGGGTGACGTGATCGACGTCGTCGCCGTCATCGGCACGGTGTTCGGCGTCGCGACGTCGCTCGGGTTCGGGGTCCTGCAGATCTCCGCGGGTCTGGGGTACCTCGACGTGGCCCAGCCGAGCACCGCGCTCGAGATCGGGCTCATCGCCGCCATCTCCGCGCTCGCGACGATCTCCGTCGTGTCCGGGCTCGGCAAGGGGATCAAGTGGCTGTCGAACGGGAACATGGTCCTGGCCGGCGTCGTGCTCGTCCTCGTGCTCGCTCTCGGCCCCACGCTGTTCCTGCTGCGCGAGTGGGTCCAGTCGCTCGGCTACTACCTCCAGAACCTGGTCCGCCTGACGTTCGACACGACGGCCTTCCAGGGCGCGGCGGGGCTCGAGTGGCAGTCGTCGTGGACGATCTTCTACTGGGGCTGGTGGATCTCGTGGGCGCCGTTCGTCGGCGTCTTCATCGCGCGGATCTCGCGCGGGCGCACGGTGCGGGAGTTCGTGCTGGGCACGCTCCTCGTCCCGACGGTCGTCACGACGCTGTGGTTCTCGGTCTTCGGTGGCTCGGGCCTGTACCGCGAGCTCACCGACCCGGGCAGCATGCTCGTCGACGGCGAGGTCGACACGGACACCGCGCTCTTCCAGCTGTTCGACGGGCTGCCGCTCGGAAGCGTCCTCGCGGTGGCCGGCATCGTGCTCATCGTCATCTTCTTCGTCACGTCGTCGGACTCCGGCTCGCTCGTGGTCGACATGCTCGCGAGCGGCGGCAACCCGAACCCTCCGACGTGGAGCCGGGTGTTCTGGGCCGGGGTCTCCGGCCTGCTCGCGATCGCGCTCCTGCTCGCGGGCGGGCTCCAGGCGCTGCAGACGGCGGCGATCCTCATCGCCTTGCCGTTCTCCGTCGTCATGATCGGGATGGCCGCCTCCACGGTGCGCGCGCTGCGGGCGGAGCACGCCGCGATCCTGCGTGCCGAGCGCAGGGCCGCGCGCGCCGCGCTCACCGAGCACGTGACGACCCGTGTCACCGAGTCGATCTCCGAGCAGTGGGAGGAGATCTACCCGGACCGCCCCGACCGCTGGCGCGCGCTCGCACGGCGCCCGCGGAAGGAGCCGCCGCCGTCGTGAGCGGCTCGCGAGAGGCCCGCGGACGGTCGGGGGACGGGCCGAGCGACCGGCGCCATGGTTGCATGCGCGACGACCGGGTAAGATAGCCCTGCCCGGGAGACGGCCCGCGTGTACGCCACGCGCCTCGGAAGACGACAGATCACGCCCGTAGGGCGGGTTCCGGCGTCAGGTGGGTCCGTCGTCCCCCCTCGTACCCCACGAAATGAGAACCGTAGATGTCTGTGCGCTCCGACCTGCGCAACGTGGCGATCGTCGCCCACGTCGACCACGGCAAGACCACGCTCGTCGACGCGATGCTGCGCCAGTCAGGTGCTTTCTCCGCGCACCAGCACGTGGACGACCGCGTCATGGACTCCGGTGACCTCGAACGCGAGAAGGGCATCACGATCCTCGCGAAGAACACCGCGGTGCGCTACGCCGGCCCCGCGGCGGCGGCGGTGGGGGAGCCCGACGGGATCACCATCAACGTCATCGACACCCCCGGCCACGCCGACTTCGGCGGTGAGGTCGAGCGCGGCCTGTCCATGGTCGACGGCGTCGTGCTGCTCGTCGACGCGAGCGAGGGCCCGCTCCCGCAGACGCGCTTCGTGCTGCGCAAGGCGCTCGCCGCGAAGCTCCCGGTGATCATCGTCGTCAACAAGGTCGACCGCCCGGACTCGCGCATCACCGAGGTCGTCGCCGAGGCGACGGACCTGCTGCTGGGCCTCGCGTCCGACCTCGCGGACGAGGTGCCCGACCTCGACCTCGACGCGATCCTCGACGTCCCGGTCGTCTACGCCTCCGCGAAGGCGGGCCGTGCGTCGCTCGACCAGCCCCTCGACGGGCAGCTGCCCTCGAACGAGGACCTCGAGCCGCTGTTCACGACGATCCTCGAGAAGATCCCCGCGCCGACCTACGACGAGGGCGCCCCGCTGCAGGCGCACGTCACCAACCTCGACGCGTCGCCGTTCCTCGGCCGCCTCGCGCTCCTGCGCATCTTCAACGGCGAGCTCCGCAAGGGCCAGGTCGTCGCGTGGGCCCGCCACGACGGCACGCTCCAGAACGTCAAGATCACCGAGCTCCTCGAGACCAAGGCGCTCGACCGCGTCCCCACGGAGTCGGCCGCGCCGGGCGACATCGTCGCCGTCGCGGGCATCGCGGACATCACGATCGGCGAGACCCTCACCGACCCCGACGACCCGCGCCCGCTCCCGCTCATCACCGTCGACGACCCGGCGATCTCCATGACCATCGGGATCAACACGTCGCCGCTCGCGGGCAAGGGCGGCAAGGGCCACAAGGTCACGGCCCGCCAGGTCAAGGACCGCCTCGACGCCGAGCTCGTCGGCAACGTGTCGCTGCGCGTGCTCCCGACCGAGCGCCCCGACGCGTGGGAGGTCCAGGGCCGCGGCGAGCTCGCGCTGGCGATCCTCGTCGAGCAGATGCGCCGTGAGGGCTTCGAGCTCACGGTCGGCAAGCCGCAGGTCGTCACGCGCACCATCGACGGCAAGACGCACGAGCCGATGGAGCGGATGACCATCGACGTCCCCGAGGAGTACCTCGGCAACGTCACCCAGCTCCTCGCGCAGCGCAAGGGCCGCATGGAGACCATGTCGAACCACGGCACCGGCTGGATCCGCATGGAGTTCATGGTCCCGGCGCGCGGTCTCATCGGGTTCCGCACGCGCTTCCTCACGGAGACGCGCGGCACCGGCATCGCGGCGTCGATCTCCGAGGGCTACGAGCCCTGGGCCGGTCACATCGAGACCCGCACGACGGGCTCCCTCGTGGCGGACCGTGCCGGCAAGGTGACGCCGTTCGCGATGATCAACCTCCAGGAGCGCGGGTCGTTCTTCGTCGACCCCACGCAGGAGGTCTACGAGGGCATGATCGTCGGCGAGAACTCGCGCAACGAGGACATGGACGTGAACATCACCAAGGAGAAGAAGCTCACGAACATGCGGTCCTCGACGGCCGACAACTTCGAGAACCTCGTCCCCCCGCGCCACCTCACGCTCGAGGAGTCCCTCGAGTTCGCCCGCGAGGACGAGTGCGTCGAGGTCACGCCCGAGGTCGTACGCATCCGCAAGGTGCTCCTCGACCAGACCGAGCGCGCCCGCGCGACGTCGCGCGCCAAGCGCGCCTGATCCCGCTGCGCGGGTGACCGTGCCCACGGCCCAGCAGGCCGCCGTCGTGCCCGACGGCGGCCTGCTCGCCGTGCATGCCCATCCCGACGACGAGACGCTCGCCACGGGCGCGCTCCTCGCGACGTGGGCGCGGTCCGGGGAGCGCGTCACCGTCGTGACGTGCACGCGCGGCGAGCAGGGCGAGGTGATCGACACCCCGGGTCACCCGACGGGTGTCGGGCACCTCGAGGGCGACGGCGCGGCCCTCGCCGCGCACCGCGAGGGCGAGCTCGCCGGCGCGCTCGCCGCGCTCGGTGTGCACGACCACGTCTTCCTCGACACGGTCGCCGTGGCGGGCGAGGGGCCCGACGAGGTCGCGACGGCGGCGCGCCCGCGGTACGAGGACTCCGGCATGGCGTGGGCCGCGCCGGGGGTCGCGCGCTCGGTCGCCGTGGAGCGGCTGCGTCCGCACGCGTTCGTCGGCGTCCCGCTCGACGAGGCCGCCGCGCGGCTCGCGGCCGTCGTGCGCGACCGTCGACCCGGCGTCGTCGTCACGTACGAGCCCGGGGGAGGCTACGGGCATCCCGACCACGTGCGCACGCACGAGGTGACGGTCCGGGCGCTCGAGCTGCTGGGCGCGGCGGGCGAGCCGGTGCCCGCGCTGTGGCTCTCGGTCGCCCCCGAGAGCGCGGTGCGCGGGGCGCGGCGCGCGCTCGCGCAGGACGCCGGTGCCCGGGCGCTCGCCGCGGCTGAGCCGACGCTCACCTTCCCGGACCCGGACGAGGACCTGCCGCCGTTCGCGCGTCCGGACGAGTCGCTGCACGGTCTCGTCACCGTGCCCGTCGCCCCCGTCCTCGAGGCGGTCCTCGCGGCGCTGCGCGCCCACGCGACGCAGGTCCAGCACGCGGGCGCGACGGAACCGGGTGCGACGGTCTCCGCCCAGGTGGGACGCTACGCGCTGAGCAACGACGTCCTCGCGCCGGTGCCTTCACACGAGTTCTACGTTCCCTCCGGCGTCGCTCTCCCGACGGACCCGGTCGCCCCGGGTACCACGCGCTAGCCTGGCCCGGTGGAGACAGGGATGGGCCGGCTCGTGGGCCGGGGCGCGGTGTGCGCGGTGCTCGGCGTGATCGTCGGCGTCGTGGGCACCGTGGCGCACCGGGCACAGCTGCTGGGCCTCGACCTCCCGCTGGGTCTCGTGCTCGCCCTGCTCGCGGTGCTCGCGGCCGGTGTGCTCTCCCGGGCGTGGGGCGGTCTCGCCGGGCTCCTCGGCTACGGGATCGGGTGGGTCGCCGTCGTGCAGCTCCTCGCGATCGAGGGCCCCGGGGGAGACGTGCTCGTCCCGGGCCAGGCCGTCGGCTACGTGTGGATCTACGGCGGGCTGGTCGTCGTGGCCGTCGCCGCGTTCCTGCCGCGCACGTGGTTCAGCGACCGGCCCGTCCGTGCCGCCCTCCACACACGTCCCACCGGGCAGAACGGACATCAGGACCAGGTTCCGTCCCGCTAGAATTCGCCGTGCGGATCTCCGCACAGCCCCTCGTCGCCGCGCGGTCACCGCGCGCCTTTCGTCACGGAGACAGTGGATGGGTCAGCCGACCGACCGAGACGCCGAGCACGACTCCCCGCAGGACGCCACGCCGGTCCCACCGGACCCCGGTCCCGCGGCCGAGGACGGCCCTCCCGTCGTCGACGACGCCACCGGGGCCGACGCCACCACGGCGGAGGTCCGCGCGGCCGACGCGTCCGCGATCCAGGAAGACACGACGGGTGTCGGCGCCGCGGGTGAGCCGGTCGCCGCGGAGCCCTTGCCGGACGCACCGCAGGCGGACGTACCGCAGGCGGACGAGCTCGCGGCGGACGAGGGCGCCACCGCCGAACCCGTCACCGCAGAGCCCGTCGCCACAGAGCCCGTCGCCACAGCACCGGCCGGCTCGTCGTCCCCCGCCGCAGCGCAGGGCGGCGTGGAGCCCGACGGCGGTCCCACGGCGTTCGAGGAGCAGCCGGGGGAGGCGCCCGGCGTCGAGCAGGTCGCCACCGTCGCGGAACAGACCCCGGCGACGGACGAGACGCGGGACGACACCTCTGCGCCCGCCACGGCCCCCGCGGACGGCGCGCCGCCGGTCGAGGAGGACGCCGTCCGGACGCAGGCGGTGACGACAGCGCCCACCGAGGCCGACGCGCAGGTCGCCGGGACCGTCGCGGAGCCGGAGCCGGGGTTGCCGGAGCCGGGGCGAGGCGCGGCGGACCAGCGCTCGGCCGAGCCGGTCGAGGCCGTGCCGTCCGAGCCGTCCGCGCCGGACGTCGAGCCGACCGAGTCGGCAGCACCGGTGGCGGACGGCGGCTCCGTCGATCTCGCGACGGGCCCGGTCGGTGTCGAGGCGCCGGTCGCCGAGCGGTCGGTCGCTGAGCAGCCCGCCGCCGAGCAGCCTGCTAGCGAGCAGCCCGCCGCCGAGCAGCCCGCCGCCGAGCCGTCGGTGTCGACCCCGACCCCGACCGCGGCGGCGTCGCCGCCCTCGAGCGCACTCGACGAGGACGACGAGGAGCCGTACGTCCCGCGCGTCTTCGCCTTCGACCCGAGCGTCCCCGCCGTGCTCGTCGCGCCCGACGCGGAGGCCGGAGACGCCCCCGAGGCCGCCCCTGCCCCCGCGCCCGCTGCGGTCGCGACGGACGAGAGCGCGGCCGAGCAGACCGCCGTCGTGCCGGTCGTCCCGACCACACCGGTCGTCCCGACCCCGCCGGTCGTCCCGACCACGCCGGCCGCCCCGGCAGGCAAGGTCGCGAGCCCTGCCGCCGGCGAGCCGGGCGACGGTCCCGCCGCACCCGTCGAGACGCCCGCCGCCGCGGCGCCGGTCGACGAGCCGGCTGACGAGGCCGCCGAGAAGCCCGTCGCGCCGGCGACGTCGCCGTGGGGCTACCGCGCCGCGACCACGCCGGCCGCCGACGCGGAGGCGACCGCGGTCGTCCCGGAGGTCGCGCCGGACGCGACCCAGGTGATCCCGCCGGTCGACCCGTGGGCACGGCCCGAGCAGGTCGTGCGCACCTCCGTGCGACCGACGCCGGTGAGCCCTGCGACACCGGCGCCTGGCACGATCCCCGGGCCGGGCGCCACGCCGGCCCCTGGCGCCACGCCCGCCGCGGCGACCGGGCTGGGCGGCGGCTTCGCTCCGGTCCCGCCGGACGAGTCGCGCCAGGAGTCGCCGTTCGAGGGCTTCGAGGAGGAGGCGCCCCGTCGTGGCTGGGTCCGCGGCCTGACGTGGGCCGGAGTCGGCGTGCTCGTCCTGGGCGGCCTGTACACCGGCGCCCAGTGGTTCTACTCGGACAAGGTGCCGAGCGGCACGACCGTGGCGGGCGTCGACGTCGGAGGTCTCGACCGGACGACCGCGCAGGCCGAGCTCGACAAGGTGCTGGGTCCGCGCGCCGCCGAGCCGATCACGCTCACCGCGGGCGAGGCGAGCACGACGCTCGACCCGGCGACCGCCGGCCTTGCCCTGGACACCGCCGCCACGGCGGACGAGCTCACGGCGTTCTCGATGAACCCCGGCCGGCTGTGGGAGCACCTCTTCGGCGGCAAGGCCGAGCCGCCGGTGCTCACCGTCGACCAGGCGGCCCTCGAGCAGCAGGTCGAGGCCCTGCGCGCCGGCCTCGAGGTGGCCCCCGTGGACGGGACGGTCCAGTTCGTCGACGGCGCACCCACCAGCACGCCCGCTGCGGACGGGTCCGCCCTCGTCGCGGACGAGATCGCCGAGACCCTGACGGCGGGCTGGCTCGTGACCGACGGCGCGATCGAGCTGCCGACCGAGCCCGTCGCACCGGCCATCACGCAGGAGGAGACGGACGCCGCGCTCGCCCAGGCGCAGAAGGTCGTGTCCGCACCTGTCGTGGTCTCGGTGGGCGGGCAGTCGCCCGAGCTGCCGCCCGAGGCGCTCGCGGCCGCGGCCTCGTTCCCGGCGGCCGACGGCGCGCTGGCGCTCAGCCTCGACGGCGCACAGCTCGTCCAGGCGGTCGTCGACCGGACGAACGACCTGCTCACGGCCGCGGACGACGCGCACTTCGTGTTCCGCGACGGGGTACCCGTGATCGAGGGCGGCGAGCCCGGGACCACGATCGACCCTGCGGCGATCTCCGCGGCGGTCGCGACGGCGGCGACGAGCGACGAGCGCATCGCGCCGGTCGAGCTCGTCGAGTCGGACCCGGAGAACTCCGTCGCCGCGCTCGAGGCCCTCGGGATCAAGGAGAAGGTCTCCGAGTTCTCCACCAAGCTCCCGAACGTGCCCATCCGCACGGAGAACCTGCGGGTCGGGGCCGAGAAGGTGACGGGCACGCTCGTCAAGCCCGGTGAGACCTTCTCCCTCGTGGACACGCTGTCGCCGATCACCCGCGAGGGTGGCTACCACGCCGCGGGCGTCGTCGAGAACGGCAAGCACACCGAGGGCGTGGGCGGCGGTCTCTCGCAGATGGCGACCACGACGTACAACGCGGGGTTCTTCGCGGGCCTCGAGGACGTCGAGCACCGCCCGCACAGCTACTGGTTCGACCGGTACCCGGCGGGCCGCGAGGCGACGATCTACGTCGGCTCGATCGACATGAAGTTCAAGAACGACACCCCGTACGGCGTGCTCATGCAGTCGTGGGTCGCCGGCGGCGAGCTGCACGTCGCGATCTGGAGCACCAAGTACTACGAGGTCGAGACGACCGTGGGCAGCAAGACGAACGTCGTCCAGCCGGGTACGGTCACCCACTCGGGTGCCGACTGCGAGGCCACGCCGGCGGGCAGCCCCGGGTTCTCGATCAAGAACTTCCGCAAGGTCTACCTGGACGGTGAGCTCGTCAAGGACGAGACGTACAGCTGGACCTACAAGGCGGACAACCAGGTGGTCTGCGCTCCCTGAGCGCGGACCGGGACGGAGGAGGTCGGATGCTCGGGCGCAGCGAACGGGAGTCGGGGGCGCAGGCGCTGCTCGCGGCGAGCCGCGCGGACTGGGTGACGGGGGACCCCGCGGACGCGCGGACCCTGCTCGACCTGGGGTCGACGACCGCGACCCTGTCGACGGTCGCGAGCATCGACGGGCTGTCGGCGGTCGTGCACCTGGGGCACCCGGCGCAGCCGTCGCACGAGCTCGAGCGCGCGCTGCTCGCGGCGCCGCAGTCGCTCGTGCTCACGGGGGCGACCGCAGTGCCCGCGCAGTGGGTCTGGGTCGGGCGCTCCGCGGTCACGCGCGAGCTCACGGGGCACGTCGTGGTCGACGAGGCGGGCATGCGGGACCGCCGGCACGCGCTGCGCACGATGGGCGTCAGCCCGTCGCTCGTCCCGACGCGCACGACGCTCGAGGAGCGGGTCGCGCTCGCCGGACCGGACGGCAGCCTCGTCGTGGAGCGGTCGGTGGCGCAGGGCCCGCTCGCCGCGCTCGGGTACGTGGAGCTCGCCGGGAGCGAGCGCCTCGCCGAGGGGGCCCCCGTCTGGTACGGGCTCCTGGAGAGCCGGGACGACGCGCCGCGCGCCGAGGGGGTCGCCCAGGTGTGGCTCGCGTTCGGGCCACGCGACGACCACCGCGGCTCGCTGCAGGAGACGCTCGGCCTCGTGGCGGGCGCGGGCATCGACCTGCAGCACCTGCGCAGCCACCGCTCGCAGGCAGGACCGCACATCTTCTTCTCCGCGTTCTCCTGCCCGGACGCCGCGACGCTCGACGGGCTCCTGGCCGGGTTCGCGGAGGTCGGCGTCGCGCACCGCGTGCTCGCCGTCCTGCCGGGCCAGGAGTTCGTGCCCGGCCCGGACGCCCTCGAGCCGCGCTGGTCGTCGGCACCCGACCCCGCGCGCGCGTGAGCGGCGTCGGCTACCTCGGCCCCGAGGGGTCGTTCACCCACCAGGCCGCGGCGGCATGGGCCGCCGACCGCCCGGGTGAGCGCCCGCTCACCGCGTGCGCGAGCGTGGCGGACGTCTTCGCGGGGGTCGCCGCCGGCGACCACGCGCGCGGCGTCGTCGCGATCGAGAGCACGGTCGAGGGGTACGTGGTGCCGTCGCTCGACGCCATCGTCGGCAGCGCGAGCGTCGTCGCGGTCGACGAGGTCGTGCTGGACATCTCCTTCGACGCGTTCGTGCGTCCCGGGCACGGCGAGCTCCGTGAGGTCGTCGCGCACCCGCACGGTCTCGCGCAGTGCCAGGGTTTCGTCGGCCGCACCGGGCTCGCGCCGGTCCCCGCGGCGTCGAACGCGGCGGCGTGCCGGGACGCCGGCGCGCACCAGGTCGCCCTCGGCCCCACGATCTGCGGCGAGCTCTACGGGCTCGAGACGTACGAGCGGGCGGTCGAGGACTTCGCGGGCGCGCGCACGCGCTTCCTCGTGCTCGCGCCGCGCGCGCAGGCCCGGCAGGTCCTCGCGACCCCGCGCGCGGACGGCGACGGCCCGTGGCGCACGATGCTCGCCGTGACCCCGGTCGTCACCGGGCCGGGGGTGCTCGCCCGGATCACGCGCGCGTTCGGCGAGCGCGGGGTCAACCTCTCGAGCCTCATCACACGGCCGCTCAAGGCCGTCGCGGGGACGTACGTGTTCGTCCTGACGGTCGACGGCGCCCCGTGGGACGCGCCGGTGCGGGCCCTGCTCGACGACCTCGTGCGCGCGGGCGACTCGCTCAAGACGCTCGGGGTCATGCCCGCGCGCGGCGAGCTCGACGAGTCGGTGCACGCCGACGTCGACCCCGCTCACGTGCCCGTCGGCAGCGTGGGTGCCGGGTCCGGAGCGGCCGACCTCGCGACGGGGCTGCTGTGGTGAGCGGCGGGACGGTGCCCGACGGCACGGGCCAGGTCGCGGTGCTCGGCCTCGGGCTCGTCGGCGGCTCGCTGGCACGGCTGCTGCACGAGCGCGGCGTGGCCGTGACGGGGTACGACGCGTCCGCCACGACGCGCGCCGCGGCGCGCGCGGCGGGGCTGCGCGTCGTCGCCGGCGTCACCGAGCTCTGCGCCCTGGAGCCGGACGTCCTCGTCCTGGCCGTCCCGCTGCGCACGATGCGCGCGGTCGCGACCGAGGTCGCGCGGCACGTGCGCGGGGCCACCGTGGTGACCGACGTCGGCAGCGTGAAGGCCGCCGTGCGTGACGCCGTGGGAGCGGCGGGTCTCGGCGCGCGGTACGTGGGCGCGCACCCCATGGCCGGTACCGAGCACTCGGGGTTCGAGGCGTCGGCGGCGCAGATGCTCGACGGCGCGCGCTGGGCCGTCACGGTGGACGGCGCGACGTCACGCGACGCGTTCGCGACGGTGCTCCGGCTCGTGACCGGCCCGCTCGGCGGGACCGTGCACGTCCTCACCGACGACGTCCACGACGAGTCGGTGGCGCTCGTCAGCCACGTCCCGCACGTCCTGGCGACCGAGCTGCTCGGCGTCGTCGCGGACGCGCCCGTGCGCGACGTCGCGCTCGGGCTCGCGGCCGGCAGCTTCCGCGACGCGACGCGTGTCGGCCGTACGGACCCCCGACGGACCGAGGCGATGGTGACCGACAACGCGGCGTGGGTCGCGTCCGCGCTGCGCGTCGTCGTGCGCGACCTCGAGCAGCTCGTGCGTGCGCTCGAGAGCAACGGGCCGGTGGGCGAGTTCTTCGACCGCCCGGAGCCGGTCCGCGGCGCGGTCCGGGCGCCGTCCGGCACAGCGCAGCGCGTCGCGCTCGACGACGCCGGGCTGTGGCGCACGACGCTCACCGAGGCCGGGGCCCGGGGCGGTGTCGTCGTCGGCCTCCAGGACGACGTCGTCGTCGTGGCGTGACCCGCCCCCGCGTCGGGTCGTGCGGAGGAGCGTGAACTCGCCTCAGGACGGGCGGCGCGGTGGACGCGGCGGGACGGGCTTGCCCGCCACGATCACGTCGAGCGGGACGACGACGAGCGCCGGCGCGGCGTCGTGCTCGCCGTGGCCGCGGTGGGGCGGGGCGCTGCCACCGGCGTCCTCGCGCAGCACGAGCTCGGTCGCGGTGGTGCGCACGACGACCCCGATGACGTCGGTGAGCGCCTTGCCCGCGGCGACCGCCTCGTCGTCGGACAGGCGACGGCGGACGACCACCCGGGTCCCGGGCGTCCACGACGACCACGGTGCGTCGGGCACGGTGCGCTCCTCGGTGCGGTGTGACGTTCGTCCACGGGCTGGTCAGCGATGGCCGGGTATCGCCCGACCTGGGGGATACTAGTCCTGCATGCCCCTGTCGTGACCTCGCCCCTCTCCGGGCCTGGTCCGGACGAAGCCAGAAAGGTACTCGGTCGTGACTTACGTGATCGCCCAGCCGTGCGTGGACGTCAAGGACAAGGCGTGCATCGAGGAGTGTCCGGTCGACTGCATCTACGAGGGCAAGCGGTCGCTGTACATCCACCCGGACGAGTGCGTCGACTGCGGCGCGTGCGAGCCGGTCTGCCCCGTCGAGGCGATCTACTACGAGGACGACGTCCCGACGGAGTGGAGCGACTACTACCGCGCGAACGTCGAGTTCTTCGACGACCTCGGCTCGCCGGGCGGCGCTGCGAAGATGGGTCTCATCGAGAAGGACGACCCGATGATCGCCGCCCTGCCCCCGCAGGCCTGAGCCGCCGACCCCGCCCGACGTGGGACTCGCCGACCTCTCCGGCCTCGCCTATCCCTGGGACACGCTGACCCCGTACGCGGAGCGCGCCCGTGCGCACCCGCGGGGCGTCGTCGACCTGTCGATCGGCACGCCCGTCGACGCGACGCCGACCGTGGTGCGTGACGCGCTCGCCGCGGCGTCCGACGCGCACGGCTACCCGACGACGCACGGGACGCCGGCGCTGCGCGAGGCGGTGTCCGCGTGGTTCGCCCGTCGCCGCGGCGTGCCGGCGCTCGACCCCGACGCCGTCCTGCCCACGATCGGCAGCAAGGAGCTCGTGGGGCTGCTGCCCTCCCTCTTGCGGCTCGGGCCGGGGGACGTCGTCGTGCACCCGGGGACCGCGTACCCGACGTACGACGTCGGTGCCCGGCTGGCCGGTGCCACGGCGCTCGCGACCGACGACGTCGACGCGTGGGCCGGACGGGCAGACGTGCGGCTGGTGTGGGTCAACTCTCCGAGCAACCCCACCGGCCGCGTGCTCGACGCCGGGCACCTGCGGCGTGTCGTCGACGCGGCCCGCGAGATCGGGGCGGTCGTCGCGAGCGACGAGTGCTACGCGGAGCTCGCGTGGGCGCAGCCGTACGCGACGGACGGGGTCCCCAGCCTGCTCGACCCCGCGGTGTCGGGCGGCTCCCACGAGGGCCTGCTGGTCACCTACTCGCTGTCCAAGCAGTCGAGCATGGCGGGCTACCGGGCGGCGTTCGTCGCCGGGGACCGGGCGCTCGTCGCCGACCTGCTCGCGACGCGCAAGCACCTCGGCTTGATCGTCCCCGCGCCGGTCCAGGCCGCGATGGTCGCGGCCCTGACCGACGACGCGCACGTCGCGGCGCAGCGCGACGTGTACGCGCGCCGCCGCGAGGTGCTGACCGGGGCGCTCGGTGCGGCGGGGCTCCAGGTCGACCACTCGGAGGCGGGCCTGTACCTGTGGTCGCGGCCCGCCGGGGACGCCGGCGGGGACTGCTGGCGCACCGTGTCCGACCTGGCCGGGCTCGGCATTCTCGTCGGACCGGGTGCGTTCTACGGACCGGACGGCGCGGGGCACGTGCGCGTCGCGCTGACCGCGTCGGACGAGCGCGTCCACGAGGCCGCGGCTCGACTCTCCGGAGCCTGATCGCTGACGTGACCTGCCTCACATCCGGGTGGGGTTCTCGTGACGGTTCCGGATTGGTCACGTGCGGGTGAAGCGAGGTACGGTCGACCGCGCGGCAACGGCGCGAGCAGCAGCAGGAAGGGAACCATGACCACCACGCAGCAGGCGAAGGTCCGCCTCCTCGTCGACGACCAGGCGCAGGACCTGCCCGTGGTCGCGGCGTCCGAGGGCAACGACGGCATCGTCGTGTCCTCCTTGCTCAAGTCGACCGGACTCGTGACGGTCGACCCGGGCTTCATGAACACGGCCTCGTGCGAGTCGAGCATCACGTACATCGACGGCGACGCGGGCGTCCTGCGCTACCGCGGGTACCCGATCGAGCAGCTCGCCGAGCAGTCGAGCTTCCTCGAGGTCGCCTACCTGCTCATCCACGGCGAGCTCCCCGACACCCCGACGCTCGAGGCGTTCGTCGAGCGCGTCAACCGCCACACCCTCGTGCACGAGGACTTCCGCACCTTCATGGGGACGTTCCCCCGCAACGCGCACCCGATGGCGGTGCTGTCGTCGGCGATCAACGCGCTCTCGACGTTCTACCCCGAGTCCCTCGACCCGTTCGACGACGAGACGGTCGAGCTCGCCACGGTGCTCCTGCTCGCCAAGACGCGCACCATCACGTCCTACCTGCACCGTCGTCGCGTCGGCGAGCCCCTGCTCTACCCGGACTACTCGCGCGGCTACGTCGACGACTTCCTGCGCATGACGTTCGCGACCCCTTACCAGCAGTACGAGGCCGACCCCGTCGTCGTCGACGCGCTCGACAAGCTCCTCATCCTCCACGCCGACCACGAGCAGAACTGCTCGACGTCGACCGTGCGCGCCGTCGGCTCCTCGCACGCCAACCTCTACGCGTCCGTCGCGGCCGGCGTGAACGCGCTGTCCGGCCCGCTGCACGGCGGCGCGAACGAGTCCGTCCTCGCGATGCTCGACAAGATCGCGGGCGCCGAGTACGACGTCGACACCTTCATGAAGAAGGTGAAGAACAAGGAGGACGGCGTCCGCCTCATGGGCTTCGGCCACCGGGTCTACAAGAACTACGACCCGCGCGCCGCGATCGTCAAGAAGTCCGCCGACGCCGTGCTGTCGACCCTCGGCAAGAAGGACCAGCTCCTCGACATCGCCATGGGCCTCGAGGAGATCGCGCTCAACGACGACTACTTCATCGAGCGCAAGCTCTACCCGAACGTCGACTTCTACACCGGCCTCATCTACAAGGCGATGGGCTTCTCGCCCGCCATGTTCACGCCGCTCTTCGCGCTCGGCCGCATGCCCGGCTGGATCGCGCAGTGGCGCGAGATGATGAAGGACCCGCAGACGAAGATCGCCCGGCCTCGCCAGGTCTACGTCGGCGAGACGGCCCGGGACTACGTCCCCGTCGACGCCCGCTGACGCCTGCTCCTCGGACGCCGCGCCGCTCGCCTCCCCGGCGAGCGGCGCGGCGTCCGTCGTTCTCGCGGCGTCCGTCGTTCTCGCGGGGGGCAGGTCCGTCGCGGTGGTCCGGGTCCGCGGCGGGTGCGACGCCGGTGCTCAGGGCTGCCGCGCCGTCGCCCTGGTCGTCCGGCCGTCCGTTCACGAGCGCGGCTCTACGCCCTTTCGCATCCGCCGCCGCCCCCCGCCGCTCGGTGCCCGTCGTCGGGTCGGCGCGCCCTCCCCGTTCCCGACACCCGGGCGACCGTGCGGGCCGTTCCCTGCGCGGCCGCGGCGGGCAGGGCTCAGGACTCGGGGACCGCGACGTGGACGCGGAGCGTGCCCGGGTCGAGCGGGGCCAGGTCCGCGGGGTCGACCGTGGCCCACGTCGGGTCCTCGCGGGACCAGCGCCGGTCGTCCACTTCGACGGCGACGACGTTCGTCGCGTCGGCGGTCGCGACGGTCCACTGCGCGACGGCCCACGCGGCACGGTCGGGTCCGCCGTCGCCCGCCCCGGTGGGCAGCGCGGCGGCCTCGACGCGGACGGTGCTCCCGTCGCCGCCGTCGAGCAGGTGGACGCGGACCGCGTCGCCGAGGTCGCGGTCGACGCGGTCCAGGTACGGCTGCGCGGGGTCGGCGTCGTCGGGGACCTCGGTGGCGACGACGGGTGCGAGGTCGCACGTGAGCGACGCGGGGGAGTAGCCCGTGAGGGCCGAGGCCCAGGCGCGCGACCGCGGCTCGTGCTGGGCGTACGCGTCGGGGAAGCCCGAGCGCTGCACGGCTTGCGCGGCGACGGTGACCTCCATGCTCTCGTACCCCTCGACGGTCTCCAGCACGTCGTAGAACGCGTTGGCGGAGTAGACGGGGTCCATGATCTGGTCGACCGTTCCCCAACCCTGCGACGGCCGCTGCTGGAACAGCCCGACGGAGTCGCGGTCCCCGTAGTCGATGTTGACGAGCCGGGACTCCTGGAGGGCGGTCGCGAGCCCGATGGTCGCGGCGCGCGCGGGGAAGCCGCGCCGGACCGAGGTCCCGACGACGAGCGCCGCGTTGTCGGCCTGGGTGAGCGAGAGGTACCAGGTCCGGCCGTCGGCGGTCGCGGCGCAGCGCTCGGCGACGGGCGTCTCCTCGTCGAGGCGGTTGAGCGCGACGACGACGCCTCCCACCGCGACCGCGGCCACCGTCACGAGGGTGACCGCGGCGCGCAGGGGGCGCCGTCGCACACGGGCGCGTCCCGTCGTCGCGCCGTGCGGGCGCGGGGGCCGGGACGTCGTCATGGTCGTGCCGGTCCGGTCAGTTGGCGTGGAGCGCGGCGTTGAGCTCGACGCCGACGCCCGCCCGGGAGACGGCTTCGACCCCGCCGGTGAGCGAGTTGCGGCGGAACAGGATCCCGGGCCGTCCGGAGAGCTCGCGCGCCTTGACCACGAGCGGCGCACCCGCGTCGTCGGTCTGCCCGACGACGGTCACCTTGGTGCCCGCCGTGACGTACAGGCCCGACTCGACGACGCAGTCGTCGCCGAGCGGGATGCCCAGGCCCGCGTTGGCGCCGAGGAGCGACCGCTGACCCACGGCGATGACCTCCCGGCCCCCGCCCGAGAGCGTGCCCATGATCGAGGCGCCGCCGCCGATGTCGGACCCGTCGCCGACGACGACGCCCGCCGAGATGCGGCCCTCGACCATCGACGTGCCGAGCGTCCCGGCGTTGAAGTTGACGAACCCCTCGTGCATGACGGTGGTCCCCGGTGCGAGGTGCGCGCCGAGGCGGACGCGGTCGGCGTCGGCGATCCGCACGCCCGTCGGGACGACGTAGTCGACCATGCGCGGGAACTTGTCGACGCCGTGGACCGTCACGGTCTGGCCCGTCGCGCGCAGGCGGAGCCGGGTCTCCTCGAAGCCGTCGACCGCGCACGCGCCGCGGTCGGTCCACACCACGTTCGGCAGGACGCCGAAGAGGCCGTCGAGGTTCTGCTCGTGCGGGGCGACGAGACGGTGGGAGAGCAGGTGCAGGCGCAGGTAGGCGTCGGCCGTGCCTGCAGGCGGGGCGTCGAGGTCGATCTCGGTCCGGACGACGACCACGTCGACGCGCCGTACGTCGTCGCGCTCCGCGAGCGCTGCGAGGGAGGCAGGGACGCCGGTGTCCGTCGGGGCGGCGCCCAGCGCCGGCGACGGGTACCAGACGTCGAGGGTCGTGCCGTCGTCGGTCACCGTCGCCAGGCCGAAGCCCCACGCCGTACGCGGCTCGGACGCGCCCGCCGAGGGGGCGGTCGCGGGGGTCGCAGAAGTCATGCGCACCACCCTATCCGCCGCCGGTAGGGTGCAGGCGTGACCTCTCCCACCCCTTCTCCCGCCGTGCCCGACGCCGTGCCCGCGCTCGACCTGACGGGTGATCTCGTCGCGCTCTTCCGCGCCGTGTGCGACGTCCCGTCCGTGAGCGGGGACGAGCGCAGGCTCGCCGACGCGGTCGAGGCGGCCCTGCGGGGGTACGCGCACCTGGAGGTCGTGCGCGACGGCGACACGGTCGTCGCGCGCACGTCGCTCGGCCGGGACCGGCGCGTCGTCGTCGCGGGCCACCTCGACACCGTCCCGCTCACCGAGCCGCCGAACCTGCCGACGCGCGTCGTGGGCGAGGGCGCGCACGCGGAGGTCTGGGGCCGCGGGACGGTCGACATGAAGGGCGGCGTCGCGGTCGCGCTCGCGCTCGCCGCGGAGCTCGAGGCGCCGACGCAGGACGTCACGTGGGTGTTCTACGACCACGAGGAGGTCGCCTCGGACCTCAACGGGCTGGGCCGCCTCGCGCGCCACCGCCCCGAGCTGCTCGAGGCGGACTTCGCCGTGCTCGGCGAGCCGACGTCGGCAGGGCTCGAGGGCGGGTGCAACGGCACCTTGCGCGTCGAGGTGCGCGTCCCCGGGGTCGCGGCCCACTCCGCCCGCTCCTGGACCGGTCTCAACGCGATCCACGCCGCGCACGAGGTGCTCGACCGCCTCGCCGCGTACGTCCCCGGGGAGACCGAGGTGGACGGTCTCGTGTACCGGGAGGGCATGAACGCCGTCGGCATCCGCGGAGGCATCGCGGGCAACGTCGTCCCGGACGAGTGCGTGGTGACCGTCAACTTCCGCTTCGCGCCCTCGCGCACGGTCACCGAGGCCGAGGCCCACGTCCGCGAGCTCTTCGCCGGCTTCGAGGTGACGCTCACCGACGCGGCACCCGGCGCGCGCCCCGGCCTCGACGACCCGCTGGCCGCCGACTTCGCCGCAGCCGTGCTCGGCGTGACGGGCGGTGCCCCCGCTCCGAAGTACGGCTGGACCGACGTCGCGCGCTTCGCCGAGCTGGGCGTCCCCGCCGTGAACTTCGGCCCCGGGGACCCGCTGCTGGCGCACAAGGACGACGAGCGGTGCCCCGTGGGGGAGCTCTCGCTGTGCCGCGACGCGCTGCGCGCGTGGCTGACAGGCACGAGCCCGGCATAGGCTCGGTGACCATGAGCGACACGGTGCGACAGGAACGGTCCGGCGAGGGCGGCGACGAGGGGATGCCGCAGGCCGGCTCCGGCTACCGGAAGGGGCCCGTCCTCCTGCGCGGCAGCCAGATCCCGCGGCAGACGACGGACCAGCGTCTCCTCGACTCGAGAGGCAGCGCCGACTGGGTGCACTCCGACCCGTGGCGCGTCATGCGGATCCAGAGCGAGTTCGTGGAGGGCTTCGGTGCCCTGGCGGAGGTGGGTCCGGCGGTGTCGGTCTTCGGCTCCGCCCGCACGCGGGCCGACCACCCCGACTACGCGCTCGCGGAGGAGGTCGGGCGGCTGCTGGTCGCGGAGGGCTTCGCCGTCATCACCGGGGGTGGCCCCGGCATCATGGAGGCGGCGAACAAGGGCGCGTCCGAGGCGGGCGGGCTCTCCGTCGGGCTCGGCATCGAGCTGCCGTTCGAGCAGGGCATGAACCGGTACGTCAACCTCGGCGTGAACTTCCGCTACTTCTTCGCGCGCAAGACCATGTTCGTCAAGTACGCGCAGGGCTTCGTCGTGCTGCCGGGCGGCTTCGGCACCTTCGACGAGCTGTTCGAGGCGCTCACGCTCGTCCAGACGCACAAGATCACCGAGTTCCCGCTGGCTCTCATCGGCACGGACTACTGGGGCGGGCTGCTGGACTGGGCCCGGTCCGCCGCCGTGGGGCGCGGCATGATCAGCGCGCACGACCTCGACCTGGTCCACGTCTGCGACGACCCGACCGAGGCCGTCAAGTACGTGCGCGAGCGCGGCGCCGAGCTGCGCGCCGAGGAGCTCGAGGCCACGCAGGAGCTCGCCCGGTCGCACGCCGGCGACGCGAGCTGACGGGTCCGTCGATGCCCACCTCGCGATGACGGCGCAGGTCCCCCCGCGCGGGACGTCCCTCGTGCTGCGCGGGCGGGCCCTGGACCGCCCCGCGGTCATGGCCATCGTCAACCGCACCGACGACTCCTTCTACGTCGCCGCGCGCCAGCTCGACGACGACGTGGCGCTCGAGGCCGTCGCAAGGGCCGCCGACGAGGGTGCTGCGATCGTCGACGTGGGGGGCGTGCGCGCGGGCGTCGGGCCCGAGGTCACGCCCGCGGAGGAGGTGCGCCGCGTCGTCCCGTTCGTCGCGCGCGTCCGCGAGGAGTTCCCCGACCTCCTCGTGAGCGTCGACACCTGGCGTGCCGAGGTCGCGCACGAGGCGGCGCTCGCGGGCGCCGACCTGATCAACGACACGTGGGCGGGCCACGACCCCCGTCTCGTCGAGGTCGCGGGCGAGCACGGCGTGGGTGTCGTGTGCTCGCACACGGGCGGTGCCACCCCCCGCACCGACCCCTTCCGCGTCGCCTACCCCGCGGCGCCCGGCGCGACCGACCCCCGCGACGGCGTCGTGCACGACGTCGTCCGGACGCTGCGGGCCGCCGCCGACCGGGCGGTGGCGTGCGGCGTCCCGCGCGCGTCGGTGCTCGTCGACCCGACGCACGACTTCGGCAAGAACACGTGGCAGTCGCTGCACCTGCTGCGGCGCACGGAGGCCCTCGCAGGGCTCGGGTTCCCGCTCCTCATGGCGCTGTCCCGCAAGGACTTCGTGGGGGAGACCCTCGACCTGCCCGCGGACGAGCGCCTCGAGGGCACCCTCGCCGCGACCGCGGTCGCGGCCTGGCTCGGGGCGCGCGTGTTCCGCGCGCACGACGTCGCCGCGACGCGCCGCGTGCTCGACCTGGTCGCGGCGGTCCGTGACGAGGCGCCGCCCGCGGCGGCGGTGCGCGGCCTCGCGTGACGCGCCGCACGGCGTCCACCACGACGGCACGGGTGCGCAGGGCGCACCCCGCGGCCTGGCCCTGGTGGGTCCAGGCGCTCGTGGTGTACGGGCTCGCGCGCGCCGTGAGCGCGGTGGTCCTCGTCGTCGTCGCGCGCTCACAGGAGGAGAACCTGTGGACGGACGCCGCGCCGTCGTACGTGGCCTACACCGCCCGCATGTGGGACGCGAGCTGGTACGAGCAGATCTTCGCGTCGGGGTACCCGGGCGCGCTTCCCGTCGGGCCGGACGGCGCAGTGGCGCAGAACGCGTGGGCCTTCTACCCGCTCTTCCCCGGCCTCGTGCGCGGGCTCGACGCGGTCACCGGCCTCGGCTGGGACGTCCTCGCGCCCCTGGCCTCGCTCGCGTGCGGCGCGGCCGCCGCCCTGGTGATCCACCGGCTCGTCGCGACGGCGGGCGCCGCGGCCGTCGAGCGGCGCCCGGGCCTGCCGCTCGCGACCGTCCTGCTCGTCGCGGTGTTCCCGTCGAGCCCGGTCCTGCAGGTCGCCTACACGGAGTCGCTCGCGCTGCTCCTCGTCGCCGCGAGCCTGCTGCTGGTGGCGCGTCGTCGCTACGGAGGGGCCGCGGTGGTGATCGTCCTGCTCGGGTTCGCGCGCGCCGTCGCCCTCCCCATGGCGGTGGTCGTGCTGGCGCACGCCCTGGTCCGGTGGCGCCGGGGCGACCTCCGCGGGCCCGACGCCGCACGCCTCGGCGGGCTCCTCGCGGTGGCGCTGGTCAGCGGCTTCGCCTGGCAGTGGACGTGCAGCGTCGTGACGGGCGTGGACCAGGCGTACTTCCGCACGCAGGAGGCGTGGCGCGGGGGGTCGGAGGTCGTGCCGTTCGTCCCGTGGCTCGACGCCTCGCGGTGGCTCCTGGGCGGCGCCGGGCCGTGGGCGCTCGGCCTCGTCCTCCTCGCGACGGCGGCCCTCGTGCTCAACCCCGTCAGCCTCCGGCTCGGCCCGGAGATGCTCGCCTGGTCGGGCGCCTATCTCGCGCACCTCGTGGCAGCGGTCCCGCCGGGCACGTCCCTCGTGCGCTTCCTCCTGCTCGCGTTCCCCCTCGCGGCGGTGACCGTGGGATGGACGCGCTCGCGGGCGTGGCTCGCGGCGGTGACCCTCGCCGCCGTCGCCGGGCAGGTGTGGTGGGTGTGGTCGCTGTGGCGCCTCGTACCCCCGTCGGGCTGGCCGCCGTGACGCGCGCGCCGCGTCCGGGCCCGAGGCCGTGCGCCCGCCGCGCGCGTCGGAGCGCGCCCGGGGTGTCGGTGCGGGTGAACTAGACTGTTCCCGGGCGTCGTCCGAGGTCGGACGCCCCTCCTCGCGCGCGCGGGGTGACCCGGGACTACGGAATGGAGAGCCATCGATGGCTGCGATGAAGCCGCGGACGGGTGACGGCCCGCTGGAGGTCACCAAGGAAGGGCGAGGCATCGTCATGCGAGTCCCGCTCGAGGGCGGCGGACGTCTCGTGGTGGAGCTCAACGCGACCGAGGCCAGCGAGCTGGGTGAGGCGCTCCAGGCCGTGGTGGGCTGATTGCCGACGCACGAGCATGAGCCCGTCGACCGGTCCAGCCTCCCGCGTCCGCTGCCGGAGGTGGTGGGCGCCCGGGGCGGCCTGACCGACTCGACGCTCCTCGACGACACGCAGGTCGCGGCCGTGGTGGTCGCCGTCGCGCCGCCGCGCGAGGCGGACGACGGCCTGCAGCCGCGTGCGGGCACGGTCGACGCGACCGTGCGGTACGGGATCGACCTCGCCGAGCTGGCCGAACGCTCGGGTGGACCGGGCTTCCGCGGCGCAGCCGGCGAGGTCGTGCGCGTCGACCTGCCGCGCGCGCACGTCGGGTCCGCGACCCGGCTGCCCTGGGCAGGCCTGCCACCCCGGCTCGTCCTGCTGGGCGTCGGCTCCGCCGGCCCCACGGACCTCCGTCGTGCCGGCGCCGCGCTCGCGCGCGAGACGCGCGGGCTCGAGCGCGTGGTCAGCGCGGCGACCGCCGACGCGGGCCCCGAGGAGGTACGCGCCTTCGTCGAGGGATACCTGCTGGGTGCCTACCGGTCCGAGCGCTTCGGCGGCCGGGACGGTGGCGGACGTGCGGCGGGCCGCGCCTCCACACCGGAGCCGGACCCGGGCGCGCCTGCCGAGCAGCTCGTCCTCCTGACCCCGCAGGGGCGACCGGACCCCACCGCCGCGATCGACGCCGCGGTCCGCGGCGCGACGGCGACGTGGCTCGTGCGCGACCTCGCGAGCACCCCCTCCGACCTCAAGGACCCCGCCTGGCTCGCGGCCCGCGCGGTCGACCTGGCCGACGACGTCGGGCTGGACGTCACCGTGCGCGGACCCGAGGAGCTCGCGGCCGAGGGCTTCGGCGCGATCCTCGCGGTCGGCGCGGGGTCGGCGCGCGCGCCGCGGCTCGTGACGATCACCTACGACCCGCGCGACCACGGCGTCGTGAGCGGCTCCGCCACGCCCCGGCACGTGGTCGTCGTGGGCAAGGGCATCACCTACGACACGGGCGGGCTCTCCATCAAGCCGCGCGAGGCGATGGTCCCGATGAAGACCGACATGGCGGGAGCCGCCGTCGCGCTCGCCGTCGTACTCGGCGCGTCCCGTGCGCGTTCCGAGCGCCGGGTGACCGCCGTCCTGCCGCTCGCGGAGAACCACGTGGGTGCCGCGTCCTACCGGCCCGGCGACGTGCTGCGCACGTTCTCCGGTCGCACGGTCGAGGTCGCGAACACCGACGCCGAGGGCCGGCTCGTCCTCGCCGACGCGCTCGCGTACGCGGTGCGCGAGCTGGCACCGGACGTCCTCGTCGACGTCGCGACCCTCACCGGGGCCGCGACGCTCGGCCTGGGCCGCGGGCACGGCGCGCTCTTCGCGACCGACGACGCGCTCGCCGCGCAGATCGAGGCCGCCGGGCGGTCCACCGGCGAGCGCGTGTGGCGGATGCCGCTCGTCGACGACTACGTCACGGCACTGCGCTCCGACGTGGCGGACCTGCGCCACGTGCCGCTCGAGAGCCCGGGTGCTGGGGCGGTCACGGCGGCGCTGTTCCTGCGCGAGTTCGTCGGCGAGGTCCCGTGGGCCCACCTCGACGTGGCGGGGACGGCCCGGGCGACCCAGGACCGCCACGAGGTCGTGGCCGGTGCGACGGGGTACGGCGCGCGCCTGCTGCTCGAGGCGCTCGACCGGCTCTGACGGGTCAGTGCCGCACGGCGAGCATCTGAAGGGTCAGCGCCGCACGCCGAGCAGGAGACCGTCGCCGCTCGGCAGGAGCGCGGGCAGCACGCGCTCGTCCGAGCGGAGCGAGCGCCCCACCTCGCGCACGATCGTCGTGACCTCGTCCCGGCGGGCGGGGTCGGCGACCCGGTCGTGCGAGAGCGCGCCGTCGACGGCGAGCACGCCACCCGGGCGCAGGAGCCGCAGCCCTTGCTCGACGTACTCGGGGTAGCTGTGCTTGTCCGCGCCCACGAGCACGAGGTCGTACGCGCCGTCCGTCAGGCGGGGGAGCACCTCGCTCGCCCGGCCGGGGATCGTGCGCGTCCGGGCCGACGGCACGCCCTCCTCGGCGAACGCCTGCTTCGCGGCGCGCTGGTGCTCGACCTCGACGTCGATGGTCGTGAGCACGCCGTCCGCGGGCATGCCCCGCAGGAGCCAGATCGACGCGACTCCCGTGCCGGTCCCGATCTCGACGACCGAGCGGGCTGCGAGGGAGGCCGCCAGCAGCTGCAGGACGGCACCCACGCCGGGCAGGATCGTCGGGCAGCCGAGCTCCGCGGCGCGGTCGCGCGCACGCAGGAGGACCTCGTCCTCGGGGACGAACTCCTCGCTGTACACCCAGCTCGCCGCCTTGGCGCTGCGGTGGGTGCCGACGTCGCTGGTGATCGGTGCCTCCACATGGTCGTCCGTCGTGATCGTGCGTCGCGCGGGAGGGACCCGTGCTGTCTCGGATCGTACCCGTACCCGCCCACGACGGCCCGTACCCGCGCCGTCGGGCTTCTGTGTGGGCGTCGTGCACGTCACGCGCACGTCCGGCGGCGGCCCGGGAACAGGAGCCCGGCCCCTGCCGTTCTTCTGGGACGATGGACGACGTGAGCGACGCAGGACCAGGGACCAGCACGCACGGGACCCAGGACGGCAGCCAGTGGGTCCCGCCGTCGTGGGACGAGATCGTGCGCGAGCACTCGGCCCGTGTGTACCGGCTCGCCTACCGGCTCACGGGCAACCGGCACGACGCCGAGGACCTCACCCAGGAGACGTTCGTCCGGGTGTTCCGCTCCCTGTCGAGCTACACGCCCGGGACGTTCGAGGGCTGGCTGCACCGGATCACGACGAACCTCTTCCTCGACCAGGTACGGCGCAAGCAGCGCATCCGCATGGAGGCGATGGGCGACGACGACGGCCTGTACCCGGCCCGCAGCGAGGCCCAGCCCGAGCGCGGGTACGAGCACGTGAACCTCGACCACGACGTCCAGCGAGCGCTCGGCGCGCTCTCGCCCGAGTACCGGGCCGCCGTCGTCCTGTGCGACATCGAGGGCCTGTCGTACGAGGAGATCGCCGTGACGCTCGGCATCAAGCTCGGCACGGTGCGCTCGCGCATCCACCGCGCGCGCTCGCAGCTGCGGGCGGCGCTGCCGCACCGCGACCCCGCGGACCGCCCGGCGACCGACGAGCCGGCTCCCGCCACCGCCCGGGGGGCGGCGTGACGCACCTCGGGTCGCGGATCTCCGCGCTCGTCGACGGGCAGCTCTCGCCTGCCGAGTGCGAGCGGGCGCTCGAGCACGTGGCCGGGTGCGCGCGCTGCGCGGACGAGCTCGCCGCGGCCCGCGCGGCGCGCCGCGCCCTGAGCTCCGCGGCGCCCGTCGAGCCCGCGCCCGACCTCGCGGCGCGGCTGCTCGCGCTGTCGGCCCAGATCCCGTCCGCCGCGGACGACCCCCTGCGTCGCCCGCCGCCCGCGTCCGAGCCGTGGGCGCAGCCCGTCCCGCTCCCGCGCGGGGCGTGGACCGGGGAGATGCGCGGCGGCACGGTGCGCCGGCGGGTCGCCGGTCTGGTCGCCGGCGGCGTCGGTGTCGCGGCCGTCGGCCTGTTCGTGCTGGGGGAGAGTCCCGTCGTCACCCCGAACCTGCACCGCAGCGAGCCGCTCACGGTGCTCGCCCAGGCGGCGCCCGCAGCGGCCGGCGCCGTGGCGCTCGGCGGGCTGCAGCGCGACGAGGCGGGCGAGTCGGCGCTCGCCGCCCTCGCGGGGCAGGGCTGGACGTGCCCGACGACGCTGCCCGCCGGCTTCAGCGTCGTCGACGTGCGTCACGACCCGGCCGGGGGCGTGCTCGAGATCGACCTCGCCGCCCCCGGCGGCGAGGTGGTCGTCCGCGAGCAGGCGGGCGTGCTCGACACGGGGCCCCTCGCGGGCGGGGAGACCTGGGACGTGGACGGACGCAGCGTGCACGTGCTCTCCGACGCGCCGTGGCACGTCGTGTGGCAGTCGGGCGACACCGTGATCGACCTCGTCGCCGACACCGAGCAGGAGACGCTCGCCGCCCTCGTGGCGGCGTTCCCGGCACGTGACTACGATGCCGGGGTCCCGGCGCGCATCTCCCGGGGCTGGACGACCATGACAGGAGCGCTCGCCACCTCATGACCGACCCTCAGACGGGCCCGGACGACCGCGACGGCGCGGCGCACAACCCGTTCGCGCCCCCGTCCGCGTACCGCAGCACGCCGCCGGTCCCGCCGTCGGCGTCGGTCCCGCCTGCCCCCGGTCCGCGGGGCACGGGGCAGGCCGAGCCCGGCACGTTCTCCCCGCCCCCTGCCCCGTCTCCCGCGCGCCCGACGAGCGGTGCCGCCGCGCCCGTGCCGGCCCCACCGGGCACCGCGCACCCCCAGGCAGGGCCGTCGCCCACCGCACCCGGACGACCGGCCGACCCCTGGGCGGCGCTCAGCGCGTTCGGCGAGCCGGAGCCGACGGCACCGACGCGGCCGGGGGGCTCGGTCGACCCGACGCTCGTCGCGGCCCCGGCCCGGGCCCCGCGCAGCCCGCGACGGGGCATGCGTCCGGCCGCCCTGGCAGGGGTCCTCGTCCTCGCCCTGGCCGCCGGGGCGCTGGGCGGCGTCACCGCCGACCGTCTGCTCGACGACGGCCCCTCCGGGACGTTCACCTCGACGCTGCCGCCCGCGAGCGTCGAGCCGGGGTCGGACCGCGCCCCGGGCTCCGTCGCGAACATCGCCTCCACGGTGCTGCCGAGCGTCGTCTCGCTCCAGGTCCAGGCGGCGGAGGGCGTCTCGACCGGGTCGGGCTTCGTGCTGCGCGAGGACGGGTACATCCTCACGAACAACCACGTCGTGGCGTCCGCCGCGGAGGGCGGCGAGATCGTCGTGCTCTTCGCGGACGGCCACGAGAGCCCGGCAGAGCTGATCGGGCGCACGGTCGACTACGACCTGGCCGTGGTCAAGGTCGCCGACTCCGGGCTGACGCCCCTCGCGCTCGGCGACTCGGACGGCGTCGTCGTGGGCGACCCCGTGGTGGCGGTGGGTGCGCCGCTCGGTCTCAACGGGACCGTCACGACGGGCATCATCAGCGCGCTGAACCGCCCGGTCCAGGCCGGCGCGGCGGCCGAGACCGCGTTCATCAACGCGATCCAGACCGACGCCGCGATCAACCCCGGGAACTCGGGCGGCCCCCTGGTCAACGGCAGGGGCGAGGTCGTGGGGATCAACTCGGCGATCGCCCAGCCGCCGGGCAGCACCGCGGCCACGGGCAGCATCGGGCTCGGTTTCGCCATCCCGTCCAACCAGGCGCGCCGCACCGCCGAGCAGCTCATCGCAGACGGCGTCGCGACGTACCCCGTGATCGGTGTGCTCCTCGACCAGCGCTACCAGGGCGAGGGCGTGCAGGTCTCGACGGACGCCCAGTCCGGGACGCCCGCGGTGACCCCGGACGGCCCGGCGGACACCGCCGGGATCCGCCCCGGGGACGTGATCCTGTCGATCGACGGCCGGCCCGTGACGGAGTCCGACGAGCTCATCGTCGCGATCCGCGCGAAGGCCCCGGGGGAGGCCGTGACGCTGCGCGTGCGCACCGGCGACCAGGAGCGCGACGTCCGCGTCGTCCTCGACGAGGCGACGAGCGAGTAGTCTGTCCGCGTGTTCGGGATCAACGGAGCTGAGTTCGTCGTGCTCCTCATCGTCGCGGTGGTGGTCATCGGTCCCGAACGGCTGCCCCGGTACGCCGAGCAGCTCGGGTCGTTCGTCCGGTCCGCGCGCGGCTACCTCAAGGATGCCAAGGCCCGGGTCGACGCCGAGATCGGCGACGAGATCGGCGACGTCGACTGGTCGAAGCTCGACCCACGCCAGTACGACCCGCGTCGCATCGTGCGCGAGGCGCTCCTCGACGACGAACCGGAGTTCGCGTCCCCGCCGCCGCCCGTGCGGCCGCCCGCGCCGACGCCCCTGCGCGGCCCCGCGCCGTTCGACGACGAGGCGACCTGACGAGCGGGGAGGTCCCGTCCCGCGGCGGACGCGATTCGTTCCGTCACCCCACCACCTGTCAGAATGGGGCAATGTCCATCGAGGCGACGCGCACCGGTCCGTCACCGGTGACCACCCAGCAGGCAGACACACCGCACGGCACGAGGCCACGGATCCTCTCGGGGATGCAGCCCACCGAGGACTCCCTCCAGCTCGGGAACTACATCGGTGCCCTGCGGCAGTGGGTGGGCCTCCAGGCCTCCTACGACGCCCTGTACTGCGTCGTCGACCTCCACGCGCTGACGGTCAACCCCGACCCGGAGCGGCTGCGCGAGCGCACGCGCCGCACGGCGGCCCAGTACCTCGCGGGGGGCGTCGACCCCGAGCGCTCGGCGCTCTTCGTCCAGTCGCACGTGCCCCAGCACGCGGAGCTGTCCTGGGTGCTCTCGTGCCAGACGGGCTTCGGCGAGGCCGGCCGCATGACCCAGTTCAAGGACAAGTCCGCGAAGCAGGGTGCGGAGGGCACGACGGTCGGGCTGTTCACGTATCCGGTCCTCATGGCCGCGGACATCCTGCTCTACGACGCGGCGCTCGTCCCCGTCGGCGAGGACCAGCGCCAGCACCTCGAGCTCACGCGCGACCTCGCGGAGCGCCTGAACGCGCGCTTCGGCGACGGGACCGCCGTCGTGCCGGAGGCGCACATCGTCCGGTCGGTCGCGAAGATCTACGACCTCCAGGAGCCGACGGCGAAGATGAGCAAGTCGTCGTCGAACGGCAAGGGCGTCATCTGGCTCCTCGAGGACCCGAAGGTCGCGGCGAAGCGCATCCGCTCGGCGGCGACGGACTCGGGGAGCGAGATCCGATACGACCCGGTCGCCAAGCCCGGTGTGTCGAACCTTCTGACGATCTACTCGGCGCTGACCGGACGGGACGTCGAGGCGATCGCCGCCGAGTACGACGGCCGCGGTTACGGCCACCTCAAGGTCGACCTCGCGGAGGTCGTCGTCGAGTTCCTCACCCCGTTCCAGGAGCGCGCCAACACGTATCTCGCCGACCCGGCCGAGCTCGACGCCGTCCTCGCTCGCGGGGCGCAGAAGGCCCGCGAGATCGCTGCGGTCACCCTCGCGCGGGTCTACGACCGTGTCGGCCTGCTGCCCAGGGGAGGTTCGGCGGCGTGAACCTCCCGGAGCGAGGCCCGGAGCAGGTGCGGATCGGCATCGCGATCGAGGTGCCGGAGCCCTTCGCGACGGAGCTCCAGACGGCGCGCGCCCGGTTCGGCGACCCGCTCGCCCACCTCATCCCCCCGCACGTGACGCTGCTCGGGCCGACGGTCCTCGACCCGGCCGAGCTGGTCGAGGCGCGCCGCCATCTCGCGTCGGTCGTGGCGCAGGTGGCCCCGTTCCGGATCCACCTGCGCGGCAGCGCGACGTTCCGGCCCGTCTCGCCCGTGGTGTTCGTCCAGGTCGTCGAGGGCATCGCCGAGTGTGAGCACCTCGAGCGCACGATCCGGACCGGTCCGCTCGAGCAGGAGCTGCGCTTCAACTACCACCCCCACGTCACCGTCGCCCACGAGGTGCCCGACGCGGCGCTCGACACGGCGTTCGACGAGATGGCGGGGTACGAGGCGCACTTCGACGTCACGAGCGTCTCGCTCTACGAGCACGGTGACGACGGCGTGTGGCGGCCTGAGCAGGTCTTCGGGCTCACCGCGGGTGCCGGGGAGACCGCCGCCTCGTAGTCTGCGGGCGTGACACCTCACGCCCCCGACGCACCGGCGCTCTCGCGTGCGGTGGGGCGCGCGCGGGCGCTCGGCGAGCGGTGGAAGGACAGCCGGGCCGGGCGCGCGACCTACCGGTACCTCTACGCCCGCGGTGCCCTGCTGTGCGGCGGGATCGCCTACTCCGCGCTCTTCTCCCTGTTCGCCGCGCTGACGATCGGCTACACGATCTTCGTGCGGGTCCTCGGCGGACGCAGGAAGCTCCTGGACGCGACCCTCGCCGAGATCGACCAGGTCGTCCCGGGCCTCGTCGCGGTCGACGGTTCCTCCGGGGTGATCAAGCCCGAGCAGCTGCTGCTCGACTCGGGCCTGAGCGTGACCAGCGTCGTCGCGGCCGTCGTCCTGCTGTTCTCCGCCGTGACGTTCATGTACCACCTGCGGGGCGCCGTGCGGACGATGTTCGGGGTGACCGACGTGGGGCAGAACGCGTTGCTCGCCCGGGCACGCGCCCTCCTCGGGTTCGTCCTGCTGGCCACGAGCATCGTCGTGTCCGCCGTCTCGGGGATCGCCGTCACGACCCTCGGCAACCGCGTGATGTCCGCGATCGGGCTGTCGGGCGGCCCGGCGCTCCTGGTGACGGGGGCCGGCCTCGTGGTCAGCCTCGTGCTCGACGCGCTCGTCGTGGTGGTCGTCGTCACGCTCCTGGCGGGACTGCGCGTCCGGCGCCGCGACCTGGTCGTGGGCTCGGTCACGGCCGCGGCGGGGTTCGGCGTCCTGCGCTACCTCGGGTCGTCGTTCGTCGTCGAGAGCGCGAGCCGCAACGCCCTGCTGGCCTCGTTCGCCGTCCTCGTCACCCTGCTGCTCCTCGTGAACTTCACCGCGCGCGTCCTTCTCCTGGTCTGCGCGTGGATGGCCGACCCGCCCCGCGTCCCCGACCCGGAGCCCGGCGGCCCGCAGCACGCCCGCGGGGGCCGGCCCGAGCTCCCCGTCGTCGACGGGGCAGACCCCACCGAGGCCCGGCACCTCGTGCCGCCGTCGGCCGAGACCCGGCTGCGCGCCGGGCACGGCAGCGGCCGGCCCTGGAGGCAGGTCGTCCGCGGCGTCCGCCGCGGGCGCCGCCCGCGCGGCACGGGCGAGGGATGAGACGGGTCCAGGGGTGACGAAAGGGCGCCGACCGCGACGGTCGGCGCCCTTCCCGGGTCCGGCGTGGATCAGAAGGCGCGCGTGATCATCGCGCGCTTGACCTCCTGGATCGCCTTCGTGACCTCGATGCCGCGCGGGCAGGCCTCGGTGCAGTTGAAGGTCGTGCGGCAGCGCCACACGCCCTCCTTGTCGTTGAGGATCTCGAGGCGCTGCGTGGCGCCCTCGTCACGGCTGTCGAAGATGAAGCGGTGCGCGTTGACGATCGCGGCAGGGCCGAAGTACTGGCCGTCGGTCCAGAACACGGGGCACGACGACGTGCACGCGGCGCACAGGATGCACTTGGTCGTGTCGTCGAAGCGCTCGCGCTGCTCGGCGGACTGCAGGCGCTCCTTGCTCGGCTCGTTGCCCGACGTGATGAGGAACGGCATGATCTCGCGGTAGGAGGCGAAGAACGGCTCCATGTCCACGACGAGGTCCTTGACCACGGGCAGGCCCTTGATGGGCTCGACCGTGATCGGCTTGTCGGGGTTCACGTCCTTGAGGAGCGTCTTGCACGCGAGGCGGTTGCGGCCGTTGATGCGCATCGCGTCGGAGCCGCAGACGCCGTGGGCGCACGAGCGGCGGAACGTCAGCGAGCCGTCATGTTCCCACTTGATCTTGTGCAGGGCGTCCAGCACACGGTCGGTGCCGTGGGCCAGGACGGTGAACTCGTCCCAGTACGCGTCCTCGCCGTGCTCCGACTCGGGGGAGTAGCGGCGGACGCGGAGCGTGACCTCGAACGAAGGGATCTCGCCGGCCTTGGCCTCGGGGGCGACCGGGCTCTCGAGTGTGGCAGTCATCAGTACTTCCGCTCCATGGGCTCGTACCGGGTCTGGGTCACGGGCTTGGAGCCCAGGGCGACCTTGTAGCCGTCGAACTCCTCGACGTGGTCGAAGTAGCCGGCGACGTGACCGTCGGCCGTGTCGCTCGCCGCCGTGGGGCGACGGTAGGCCATCGTGTGCAGCATGTAGTTCTCGTCGTCGCGGTTCGGGAAGTCCTCGCGGTAGTGACCACCGCGCGACTCCTTGCGGTTGATGGCCGCGACGACGGTGACCTCGGCGATGTCGAGCAGGAAGCCCAGCTCGATCGCCTCGAGCAGGTCGGTGTTGAACAGCCGGCCCTTGTCCTGGACCGAGACGTTCTTGTACCGCTTCTGCAGGTCGCGGATGTCGGCCAGCGCCTGGTTGAGGGACTCGCCGGTGCGGAACACCTGGGCGTTGGCGTCCATGGTCTCCTGCAGCGCCTTGCGGACGTCGGCGACGCGCTCGCCGTCGGGGCGGTTGCGCATCTCCTCGAGCTGCGCGATCACGGCCGCCGCGGGGTTCTCGGGGAGCTCGGAGTAGGACGCCGTCGCCGCGTAGGCGGCCGCGGTGCGTCCGGCCCGCTTGCCGAAGACGTTGATGTCGAGCAGCGAGTTGGTGCCCAGGCGGTTGGAGCCGTGGACGCTCACGCACGCGACCTCGCCGGCGGCGTAGAGGCCCTTGACGACGTGGCTGCTGTCTCGCAGGACCTCCGCGTCCACGTTGGTCGGGATGCCGCCCATCGCGTAGTGCGCGGTGGGGTAGACGGGGACCGGCTCGGTGTACGGCTCGATGCCCAGGTACGTGCGGGCGAACTCCGTGATGTCGGGGAGCTTCGCGTCGATGTGCGCGGGCTCGAGGTGCGTGAGGTCGAGCAGGACGTAGTCCTTGTTCGGCCCGGCGCCGCGGCCCTCGCGCACCTCGTTCGCCATGGAGCGGGCGACGATGTCGCGCGGCGCCAGGTCCTTGATCGTCGGGGCGTAACGCTCCATGAAGCGCTCGCCCTCGGAGTTGCGCAGGATGCCGCCCTCGCCGCGCGCGGCCTCCGAGAGAAGGATGCCGAGGCCCGCGAGGCCCGTCGGGTGGAACTGGAAGAACTCCATGTCCTCGAGCGGCAGCCCGCGGCGGTACGCCAGGGCCATGCCGTCACCCGTGAGCGTGTGCGCGTTGGACGTCGTCTTGAAGATCTTGCCCGCGCCGCCCGTCGCGAAGATGATCGCCTTCGCCTGGAAGACGTGGATCTCGCCCGTCGCCAGGTCGTAGGCGACGACACCGGTCGCGGTGACCGTCTCGTCGTCCGGGATCTCCCCGGCGGACAGGTCGTGGTCGGTGATGAGGTCGAGGACGTAGAACTCGTTGAAGAACTCGACGTCCTGCTTGACGCACTGCTGGTAGAGCGTCTGCAGGATCATGTGGCCGGTGCGGTCCGCGGCGTAGCACGAGCGGCGCACGGCGGCCTCGCCGTGGTTGCGCGTGTGCCCGCCGAAGCGGCGCTGGTCGATGCGGCCCTCGGGCGTGCGGTTGAACGGCAGGCCCATGCGCTCGAGGTCGAGGACCGCGTCGATGGCCTCCTTGGCCATGATCTCCGCGGCGTCCTGGTCGACGAGGTAGTCGCCGCCCTTGACCGTGTCGAACGTGTGCCACTCCCAGTTGTCCTCCTCCACGTTCGCGAGGGCGGCGCACATGCCGCCCTGCGCGGCGCCCGTGTGCGAGCGCGTGGGGTAGAGCTTGGAGATGACGGCCGTGCGGACCTTGCCGGACGACTCCAGCGCCGCGCGCATCCCGGCGCCGCCTGCGCCGACGATGACGACGTCGTACTGATGGGTTTGCATCGGGGTCGATGCCTCCTGGGAGAGAGCCGGGTGGAGCGAGAGAAGACGGGGGCGAGAGGTGGTGCGGGGCTCAGGCCGTGCAGAACGACGCGAGCAGCTCGGCCGGCGCGTTCGCGGGGCAGGGGTCGAACGTGAAGATCACGAGCGTGCCGAGGACCGTGACGATCGTGAACGCCAGGTACAGCGCGAGCTTGAGGACGAGACGGGTGCCGTCGCGCTCCGCGTAGTCGTTGATGATCGTGCGCACGCCGTTCGTCCCGTGGAACATCGCGAGCCACAGCATGAGCAGGTCCCAGATCTGCCAGAACGGCGAGGCCCACTTGCCGGCGACGAAGCCGAAGTCGATCGCGTGCACGCCTTCGCCGACCATGAGGTTGACGAACAGGTGCCCGAAGATGAGGACGATCAGCACGACGCCCGAGGCGCGCATGAAGATCCAGCTGTAGAGCTCGTAGTTGCTGCGCGTGGCCTTGCGGCGCTTGTACGGGTCGCGCGGGTTCGCGACCTCGACCGTGGGTGCGGCGGCCATCAGTGCCCCCCTCCGAAGACGTTCATGAGGTGACGCGGCAGGAAGCCGGCCATCGTCACGACGAACAGGCCGACGACGATCCACAGCATCGTGCGCTGGTACCGCGGGCCCTTGGCCCAGAAGTCGACGAGGATGATGCGGATGCCGTTGAACGCGTGGAACACGATCGCGGCCACCAGTCCCGCCTCGCCCAGGCCCATGATCGGCGTCTGGTAGGTGCCGATGACGGCGTTGTACGCCTCGGGCGAGACCCGTACCAGCGCGGTGTCGAGCACGTGGACGAGCAGGAAGAAGAAGATGAGCACGCCGGTCACGCGATGCGCGACCCACGACCACATGCCTTCACGGCCGCGGTAGAGCGTGCCAGCTGGTGCACTGGGCACTTTAGGGGCCTCCTGTGGCGAGATCAGGGGGAGATGTCGGCTTCCGGTCGTGGACCGGAACTCCCTCAGTCCGGACCGCGGGACCGTCTTCGGCATCGGTCTCTGGGCTTCCACCATAGTGACATCGGCGTCATGATGCGGACCGCCGACGGGCCTGTGACGGCACTGCGCGGCCGGTTTGTGACTGATCCCACAGCCCGCGGGGGAACTGTGCGGCTCACTATGCTGCCCCCATGGCCAACTTCGCGGGTGCGTCTCCCGGTGCTGTGATCCCCGGCTTCCACGCCGTCGTCCCTGCCGGGGGCGCGGGGACCCGGCTCTGGCCCCTGTCCCGCGCGGGCTCGCCGAAGTTCCTGCTGGACCTCACGGGGTCCGGGCGGACCCTCCTGCAGGCGACCGTCGACCGGCTCGCCCCCCTCGCCGGCGAGGACGGCGTCGTGCTCGTCACCGGGGACCGGCACGTCGCCGCGGCTCGCTCCCAGCTCCCCGGCGTCCCGGCCCGGAACGTGCTCGCGGAGCCGTCGCCGCGCGACTCGATGGCGGCGATCGGGCTCGCGGCCGCGGTCCTGGAAGAGCGCCACGGCGACGTGGTCGTCGGGTCGTTCGCCGCCGACCACGTCATCACGGGCCGCGACGCGTTCGAGTCGTCGGTGCGCGAGGCGGTCGAGGCCGCGCGGGCGGGCTACGTCGTGACGATCGGCATCGCGGCGTCGCGCCCGTCGACGGCGTTCGGCTACGTCCACAGCGGCGACCCGCTCGGCGTCGAGGGCGCTCCGAGCGCCCACCACGTGCGCGGCTTCACGGAGAAGCCGGACGCGGCGACCGCCCAGCGCTACCTCGCCTCGGGGGAGTACCGCTGGAACGCGGGCATGTTCATCGTGCGCTCGTCCGTGCTCCTCGGGCACCTGGCCGACCAGCGCCCCGAGCTGCACGACGGCCTGCGCGCCGTCGCCGCCGCGTGGGACGGTCCCGACCGCGACCGCGTGCTCGCCGAGCGCTGGCCCGCGCTCGAGAAGATCGCGATCGACCACGCGGTGGCCGAGCCGGTCGCCGCGGTGGGCGGGGTCGCCGTCGTACCGGGCACGTTCGGATGGGACGACGTCGGCGACTTCAACTCGCTCGCCGCGCTCCTGCCGTCGGTCGACGGCGCCGGCTCGAAGGTGCTCGGCGACACGGGCAAGGTCGTGCGCCGCGACAGCGCCGGCTCCGTGGTCGTCCCGGCGAGCGACCGGGTGGTCACCGTGCTGGGCCTGGACGACGTCGTCGTCGTGGACACGCCCGACGCGCTGCTCGTCACGACGCGCGCCCGTGCGCAGCAGGTCAAGTCGATGGTCGACACGGTGCGCGAGCTCGGGATGGACGAGCTGCTGTGAGCGCCGACGTGACCCTCGCCGCCCGGATCGCCGCCGCCGTCGCGCGCCACGCGGACGAGGTCGTGGCGATCCGCCGCGACCTCCACGCCCACCCCGAGGTCTCGCGCGCCGAGACGCGCACCACCGCCCTGCTCGCCGACCGTCTGCGGGCCGCAGGGCTGGAGCCCCGGCTCCTGCCCGGCACCGGCCTCGTGTGCGACGTCGGCCCGGCCGGGTCCCCGGCCGGGCCTCCCGCGCCCGACGGTGCGCCGGCGCCCGTCCAGGGCCGCGTCGCCCTGCGCGCGGACCTCGACGCGCTGCCCCTGCAGGACAAGTGCGAGCTCCCCTGGGCCTCCACCGTGCCGGGCGTCGCGCACGCGTGCGGGCACGACGTCCACACCGCCGTCGTGCTGGGCGCGGGCCTGGTGCTCGCGGACCTGCATGCCCAGGGCGAGCTGTCGCGCGGGGTCCGTCTCGTGTTCCAGCCGGCCGAGGAGGTGCAGCCCGGCGGCTCGCTGGACGTGCTCGCGGCGGGTGCGATGGACGGTGTCGACGAGATCTACGCGGTGCACTGCGACCCCAAGGTCGACGTCGGCCGGATCGGCACCCGCATCGGCCCCATCACCTCCGCGTCGGACGAGGTCTCCGTGACGATCGCGTCGCCGGGCGGGCACACGTCCCGTCCGCACCTCACGGGTGACGTCGTGTACGCGCTGGGGCAGGTCATCACGCAGGTGCCCGCGGTGCTCGGCCGACGGCTCGACCCGCGCTCGGGCGTCAACCTCACGTGGGGCGCGGTCCACGCCGGCTCCGCGCACAACGCGATCCCGAGCACGGGAACCGTCCGTGGCACCCTGCGCTGCCTCGACGTGCGCGCGTGGGAGTTCGCGGGCCAGGTCCTGCACGACGCGGTCGAGCAGGTCGTCGCGCCGTACGAGGTCGAGGTGACCGTGCACCACAAGCGGGGCGTACCACCGGTGGAGAACGACGAGCGCTGCACCGGGCTGCTCGAGGCGGCGGCACGCGACGTGCTGGGGCCCGACTCCGTCCAGCTCACGGAGCAGTCCCTGGGGGGCGAGGACTTCGCCTGGTACCTCACCAAGGTGCCCGGGGCGATGGCCCGGCTCGGGACGCGGACCCCCGGCGGGCGCAGCTACGACATCCACCAGGGCGACCTGCAGGTGGACGAGCGGGCGGTGGACGCGGGGATGCGGCTGCTCGCCCGCGTCGCCACGGGCGCGGGCGGGTGAAGCGGTCCCGACCCGTGGACAGCGGTGTGTCACGCCTCAGACGCAAAGTGACGCTTGCATAACGAAGCGGGCGCGTTACCAGCAAGTAACGTGCAGGACCCATCGGGCTGATTAGTGTTCGGTCCTATAGAGGCCGACGGACCGGTCCTCCCGTGCAACGGCGCTCGGGAGGGCCCAGGGGTCCATACCCTGCGCGGCAGTGCTACGAGAACGACAGGAGCTATCAGGTGAAGAGAGCGACTCAGGTCACCGCCCTCGCGGCGGTCGCCGCGCTCGCGCTGGCCGCGTGCGGGGCCGCGCCCGAGGACGACGAGACCAGCGGCGGCGGCGACGGCACCGCGGGCGGCAACTCCGACTTCTCCGCGTGCATGGTCTCCGACGCCGGCGGGTTCGACGACCAGTCCTTCAACCAGTCCGGCTTCGAGGGCCTCGAGCAGGCGAAGGACGAGCTCGGCATCACGACGCACGAGGTCGAGTCCCAGGCGGACACGGACTACGGTCCGAACATCGACAGCCTCGTCCAGCAGGGCTGCAACCTCGTCATCGGCGTCGGCTTCCTCCTCGAGGACCCGATCCAGGCCGCCGCCGAGGCGAACCCCGAGACGCACTTCGCGCTCATCGACTCGGCGTTCTCGGACGCGGACTTCAACCCGGTCGAGATCGACAACGCCAAGCCGATCCTCTTCAACACCGCGGAGGCGGCGTTCCTCGCCGGCTACCTCGCGGCGGGCATGACCGAGACGGGCACGGTCGCGACGTTCGGCGGCATCCAGATCCCGTCCGTGGCGATCTTCATGGACGGCTACGTCGACGGCGTCGCGAAGTACAACGAGGACAACGGCACCGACGTCAAGGTCCTCGGCTGGGACAAGGCGGCCCAGACGGGCACCTTCACCGGTGACTTCGACAACCAGGCGAACGGCCAGAACGTCACGCAGGGCTTCATCGACCAGGGCGCGGACATCATCATGCCCGTCGCCGGCCCGGTCGGCCTGGGCGCCGCGGCGGCTGCCGAGTCCGGTGGCGCGAAGATCATCTGGGTCGACTCGGACGGCTTCCTCACCACCGACTACGGGAGCCTCATCCTCACGTCGGTCATGAAGCAGATCGGCCCGGCAGTCTTCGACACCGTCAGCGAGTCCGCGGACGGCAACTTCTCCAACGAGGCCTACGTCGGCACGCTGGAGAACGAGGGCGTCGGCCTCGCGCCGTTCCACGACTTCGAGGACGCGGTCCCGACGGAGCTGCAGGACCAGCTCGCCCAGTACCAGGAGCAGATCATCGCGGGCGACCTCGTCATCGAGTCGCCGAACGCGCCGTGACGCGACGCTGAGACACACCGCCGGCCCGCCGCCTCGTGCGGCGGGCCGGCACCGGTGGCCCGGGCACCTGCCCGGGCCACGTTCATGACGACGACGAGGTCGTCAGGACCCGCGACGACGCCGACGACGCGCACGACGCGACGCGCTCCCACGAGTGCGGTTCGATGGAGGACGTCGACGGGTGCCGAGCGCGAGTACTGCGAGCACGAGAGAGGCAGACCGGTGAAGCTGGAGCTGCGCGGGATCACGAAGGTCTTCGGGTCCCTGGTCGCCAACGACCACATCGACCTGGTCATCGAGCCGGGCGAGATCCACGCCCTGCTCGGGGAGAACGGTGCCGGGAAGAGCACGCTCATGAACGTGCTCTACGGCCTGTACGACCCCGACGGCGGGGAGATCCTCGTCGACGACGCACCGGTGCACTTCACCGGCCCGGGCGACGCCATGGCCGCGGGCATCGGCATGGTGCACCAGCACTTCATGCTCGTGCCGGTCTTCTCGGTCGCGGAGAACGTCGCGCTGGGCCACGAGCCCGTCAAGGGTGCGGGACTCATCGACGCACGACGCGCGCGCGGCCTCGTGCAGGAGATCTCCGACCGCTTCGGTTTCGAGGTCGACCCCGACGCGCTGGTCGAGGACATCCCCGTCGGCGTCCAGCAGCGCGTCGAGATCATCAAGGCCCTCTCGCGTGACGCACGGGTGCTCATCCTCGACGAGCCGACCGCGGTCCTCACCCCGCAGGAGACCGACGAGCTCATCGCGATCATGCGCCAGCTCAAGGCCGCGGGGACGTCCATCGTCTTCATCACCCACAAGCTGCGCGAGGTGCGCGCGGTGGCCGACCGGATCACCGTCATCCGCCGCGGCAAGGTCGTCGGAACGGCCGACCCGAGCGCGAGCGAGACCGAGCTCGCGTCCCTCATGGTCGGCCGGTCCGTCTCGCTCGGCGTCGACAAGGCGACCGCCGAGCCCGGCGACGTCACGTTCCGTGTGCAGGACCTCACGGTCATGGACGACGCCGGCACGGCCGTCGTCGACCGTGTGAGCCTCGACGTCGCACGGGGCGAGATCCTCGTCGTCGCCGGGGTCCAGGGCAACGGCCAGACCGAGCTCACCGAGACGATCATCGGGCTCCGCAAGCCCGTGGCCGGGTCGATCCTGCTCGACGACTCCGAGCTCGTCGGGCGCAGCGTCTCCCAGGTCCTCGAGGCCGGCGTCGGCTACGTGCCGGAGGACCGCAGCAGCGACGGGATCATCGGGACGTTCTCCGTGGAGGAGAACCTCGTGCTCGACCTCGTGACGGCGCCCCCTTACTCGCGCGGCGGCGCGCTCGCGCGCGGCACGATCCGCGACAACGCCGAGCGGCGCATCGTCGAGTTCGACGTCCGCACGCAGTCCGTCGAGGCGCCCGCCGGGACGCTCTCGGGCGGCAACCAGCAGAAGGTCGTGCTCGCGCGGGAGATGTCCCGTCCGCTGCGCCTGCTCATCGCGTCGCAGCCGACGCGCGGTCTCGACGTCGGCTCGATCGAGTTCGTGCACCAGCGCATCGTCACCGAGCGCGACAACGGCACGCCCGTGATCATCGTGTCCACCGAGCTCGACGAGGTGCTCGCGCTCGCCGACCGCATCGCCGTGATGTACCGGGGCCGCGTCGTCGGCGTGGTGCCCGGCGGCACGGACCGCGACGTGCTCGGCCTCATGATGGCCGGGGTCCCGCTCGAGGAGGCGGTCGTGCAGGCCGCCGAGCACCACACGACACTCGGCGAAGCCGACCTCGAGGCGGAGGACGCGCCGGCGGCCGCCATCGAGGACGCGGTCGTCGCCCGCGAGGAGGAGATCCAGTGACCCAGCAGGCAACGCCGGACGACGCGGCGGCGCTCCCGCCGACCCCCGCGCCCTCGAGCGACGTCCCGAAGCCGGAGGAGCCCGCGGGCCGGGGCGTCCTGCGCGAGATGCTCGAGAGCAGCTGGCTGGTGTCACTGCTCGCGATCGTCGCCGCGCTCGTCCTCGGCGGCGTGCTGATCGCCGCGGCGGACCCCGAGGTCCAGGAGGCCGCGACCTACCTCTTCGCGCGCCCGTCGGACTTCTTCGAGGCGGTCTGGGCGGCGGTCTTCGGCGCCTACAGCGCGCTGTTCCAGGGGTCGGTCGTGAACTTCCAGGCGCCGGACCTGGCGCGCGCGCTGCGTCCGCTCACCGAGACGATGACCGTGTCCACCCCGCTGATCCTCGCCGGCCTCGGCCTGGGCATCGGCTTCCGGGCCGGGCTGTTCAACATCGGTGCGCAGGGCCAGATCATCCTGGGCGGCATCTTCGCGGGCTTCATCGGGTTCACCTTCGCGCTGCCCCCGGGGCTGCACCTCGTCCTCGCGGTGCTCGGCGCCGCGCTCGGCGGGGCGATCTGGGCGAGCATCGCCGGTGTCCTCAAGGCCCGCACGGGCGCGCACGAGGTCATCGTCACGATCATGCTCAACAACATCGCGATCTACCTCGTGGCGTACCTCCTCACCACCGACGCGTTCCAGCGCCCGGGCAGCTCCAACCCGATCAGCCCGCCGATCCCCGGCAGCGCGACGTTCCCCCTGCTCCTGGGCGAGGGCTTCCGCCTCCACGTCGGGTTCGTCCTGGCACTGCTCGCGGCGGTGGGCGTGTGGTGGCTCATGGAGCGCTCGACCCTCGGGTTCCGGTTCCGCGCGGTGGGCGAGAACCCGAACGCCGCCCGCACCGCCGGCATGTCGGTCGCCTGGACCACGGTGTGGGTCATGGCGATCGCCGGTGCGCTCGCCGGCCTCGCGGGCAGCGCCCAGGTGCTTGGCACCGAGAAGGTGCTCACGGCGGGCGTCGCGGCGAGCTTCGGCTTCGACGCCATCACGGTCGCGCTGCTCGGTCGCTCCCGCCCGCTCGGCACGGTCCTCGCCGGGCTCCTGTTCGGCGCGCTGCGCGCGGGCGGCTTCGCGATGCAGGCCCGGACCGGCACGCCGATCGACATCGTGCTCGTCGTGCAGTCCCTCATCGTGCTGTTCATCGCCGCCCCGCCGCTCGTGCGGGCGCTCTTCCGGCTGCCGACGCCCGGCGGCCCGACGCGTGCGGAGCGCAACACGGCCCGGAAGCGGGCGCAGGCGGTCCAGACCCCGACGACGACCCAGGAGGCGGGAGCATGACCACCGCGACCACCACGGCGCCCGCGGCGGCGCCGGAGCGCGCGGCCAAGCCGCTGCCGCCGATCAGCTGGCGTGGCCCGATCGCCTACACGGTGATCGCGCTGCTGTCGCTCGTGTTCTTCGCGCTCCTGCCCGCGAGCGGGCACCGGACGACGTTCCGCCTGTCGACTGCCAACGACTTCTTCCAGATCGAGCCGATCACGGTGAGCTCGACCGGCGGCGCGTTGTTCCTGTCGATCCTCGGTCTCCTGCTCGCCGGCCTGGCGTTCTGGGCCGCGGCGGAGCGGCGCAAGACCGGCGTCTGGCTGCCGATCGTGTTCGGCGTGGCGATCGTGTTCGCGTTCCTGTGCTGGGCCGGCGCGGGCAAGTCGGCGATCCCCCTGACCGGTCTGCTGCAGGGATCCCTCTTCCTCGCGGTGCCGCTCGTGTTCGGCGCACTCTCCGGCGTCCTGTGCGAGCGGGTAGGCATCATCAACATCGCGATCGAGGGCCAGCTCCTCGCCGGGGCGTTCCTCGCGGCGGTCGTCGCCTCGCTCACGTCGAGCGCGTACGCCGGTCTCATCGCGGCGCCGATCGCCGGCGCTCTCGTCGGCGTGCTGCTCGTGATCTTCTCGGTGAAGTACTGGGTCAACCAGATCATCGTCGGTGTCGTGCTCAACGTCCTCGTCGTGGGCGTGACGAGCTACCTGTACTCGACGATCCTCACCGAGGACGCGGCGACGTGGAACTCGCGCCACCCGCTGCCCGTGATCGAGATCCCGGTCCTCTCGCAGATCCCCGTCGTGGGCCCGGTCCTGTTCCGCCAGACGCTGCTCGTGTACATCATGTACGTCGTCGTGATCCTGCTGCAGGTCTTCCTGTTCCGCAGCCGGTGGGGCCTGCGCCTGCGCGCCGTCGGCGAGCACCCGAAGGCCGCGGACACCGTCGGCATCAAGGTGAACGCCACGCGCGTGCGCAACACCATCCTCGGCGGCGCGGTCGCCGGCCTCGGCGGCGCGTTCTTCACGGTCGCCGCGGGCCTCGCCTTCGGCAAGGAGATGACGGGCGGCAAGGGCTTCATCGCCCTCGCCGCGATGATCCTCGGTCGGTGGAACCCCGTCGGTGCGCTCGTCGCGGCGCTGCTGTTCGGGTTCTCGGACAACCTGCAGACGGTCCTGGGCATCGTCGGGACGCCCATCCCGAGCCAGATCATGCTCATGACCCCGTACGTCGTGACGATCTTCGCCGTCGCGGGTCTCGTCGGGCGCGTGCGTGCTCCCGCGGCCGAGGGCATCCCCTATGTCAAGTGAGGACACCGTGGCACCTGTCCCCGAGGTCGACTGGGAGTCCCTGCGCCGGACGGCGCGCGAGATCATGACGCGCGCGTACGCCCCGTACTCGGGCTACCCCGTGGGAGCGGCGGCCCTCGTGGACGACGGCCGGGTCGTCGTCGGCTGCAACGTGGAGAACGCTGCGTACGGCGTGACGCTGTGCGCCGAGTGCTCGCTCGTGAGCTCGCTCGTCGGGACAGGTGGCGGACGCCTCGTCGCGTTCGCGTGCGTCGACGGTCGTGGTGCCACGCTCATGCCCTGCGGCCGGTGCCGTCAGCTCCTGTGGGAGCACGGCGGCCCCGACCTGCTGGTCGACACGGTGAGTGGTATCAAGACGATGAGGGACGTGCTGCCCGACGCCTTCGGGCCCGAGAATCTGGAGGAGCGACCGTGAGCAGCGACGACGTGGTCCCGCAGGACGGCGAGACCGAGGAGCAGGACGTCGCGGCGACGGAGGAGGGCCCGGCGCCCGAGCCGTTCGACGCGGTCGACGTCATCCGTGCCAAGCGCGACGGGAAGCGGCTCGAGCCCGCTCAGATCGACTGGGTGGTCGACGCCTACACGCGCGGAGCGGTGGCCGAGGAGCAGATGGCCGCGCTCGCGATGGCGATCTACCTCAACGGCATGGACCGGACCGAGATCGGTCGCTGGACGCAGGCCATGATCGCGTCGGGCGAGCGCATGGACTTCTCGGGCCTGTCGCGCGTGACGGCCGACAAGCACTCGACCGGCGGCGTCGGGGACAAGATCACGCTGCCGCTCGCCCCGCTCGTCGCCGTGTACGGCGTCGCGGTGCCCCAGCTCTCGGGGCGCGGCCTCGGGCACACGGGCGGCACGCTCGACAAGCTCGAGTCGATCCCCGGCTGGCGCGCTGCGCTGACGAACGAGCAGATGATGAACGCGCTCGAGCACGTCGGCGCCGTGATCTGCCAGGCGGGCTCGGGCCTCGCCCCGGCGGACCGCCTGCTGTACGCGCTGCGCGACGTCACGGGGACGGTCGAGTCGATCCCGCTCATCGCGAGCTCGATCATGAGCAAGAAGATCGCGGAGGGCACGGGCGCGCTCGTGCTCGACGTCAAGGTCGGGTCGGGCGCGTTCATGAAGGAGCTCGACCAGGCGCGCGAGCTCGCGCGGACCATGGTCGACCTCGGGACGGACGCCGGCGTGCGGACCGTCGCCCTCCTCACCGACATGTCGACGCCGCTCGGGCTCACCGCGGGCAACGCGCTCGAGGTCCGCGAGTCCGTCGAGGTCATGCAGGGCGCGGGCCCGCAGGACGTCGTCGACCTCACCGTGGCCCTGGCGCTGGAGATGCTCGCGGGAGCGGGTCGCCCGCAGGACGAGGACGACGTGCGCCACGCCCTCGTGGGCGGGCGCGCGCTCGACAAGTGGCGCGAGATGATCGCGGAGCAGGGTGGCGACTCGCGCGCCCCGCTGCCGGTCGCGCGCGAGCACGAGCACGTCGTCGCCGACCGCGACGGCGTCCTCGAGCGGCTGGACGCGTACGCCGTCGGGGTCGCCGCGTGGCGGCTGGGCGCCGGCCGGGCGCGCAAGGAGGACCCCGTGCAGGCCGGGGCCGGCGTGGAGCTCTTCGCCAAGCCGGGTGACGTCGTGCGCAAGGGTCAGCACCTCATGACGCTGCACACGGACACCCCCGAGCGGTTCGAGCGCGCGGTCCAGGCGCTGGACGGCGGGTGGAGCATCGCGGCACCGGGAACGGTCGTCGAGCGCTCGCCCGTCGTGCTCGACCGCGTCTCCTGACCGGTGGCCGAGGAGCCCGGCGCGGAGCGCCCCGACACCCGGCGTCCGCGCTCCGTGTACGGGGTCGGGACGGAGCCGGACGCCCGGTTCAGCCTCGCGAACGAGCGCACCGCCCTCGCGTGGGTGCGCACCGGCCTGGGACTCGTCGCGGGCGGCGTCGCGCTGACGTCGTTCGCGACGTTCGCGAACATGTCCGGCGTGCTCGACGTGGTCGCGGGCTTCGCGTGCCTCGTCGGCGCCGGGTTCGCGGGCTACGCGCTGCTGTCGTGGCGCCGCAACGAGCGTGCGCTCCGGCTGCGCCGTCGGCTCCCCGCGCCGAGCGGCCTGCCCGTCCTCGTCGTGGGCGTCGTGGTGCTGGCCCTGCTCCTCGCGGGCTACGCCGTCGGGGCGGCGGTCGGCGGGTGAGCGCCGCGCCCGACGAGCCGGCACCGGGCGCCGTCCCCGCGGACGAGGGCCTGCAGCCCGAGCGCACGGCCCTGGCCTGGCAGCGGACGGTCCTCGGCGTGGTCGTCGGGTCGCTCCTGCTCGCGGCGACGGGGGTGCGGGCCGGCTCGGTCCTCACCGTGTGCGCCGCGGCGGCGGTGGGCGTGCTCGCGCTCGTCCCTGCGGTGCTGCGTCCGCCCACGGGCCGGCTCCCGGGCCACGGACGCCTGTACTCGTGGTCCTTCCTCGTGCGGGTCGCCGGTCTCGTCGTGGTCCTGGCGCTGGTCGGTGCGGCGGCGTCCCTGGCCGGCGCGCTGGGGGCGGCATGAGCGCGGCGCGCGCTCTGGCAGGGCTCCGGCTCACGAGCCTCGCGGGCCCGGTGCCGGGCCGCGCGGTGCCCGCTCCGCCCCCGCCCGGGGCGTACCCCCTGCCCGACGGCGGCCCGCACCACGCGGCCGGCCTCGCCCGGCGCGCGGGTCACGACGAGGAGGTGGTGCGCGCCCTCCGGACGACGCTCGGTGCGCTCGACGGCGCGGTGCGGCACGAGGTCCTCGACCCGCTGGGCCGTCGCGCGGACCTCTCCGGCCGGCGAGGTCGCTCGGCGGTGCGCGCGGTCTCGGTCGGCGGGGCGCGAGCGCGCCAGGCGGACGGGACGACGTGCGGCTCGACCGTCCTGGGGATGCTCGCGGCGGCCGGGGACCCGGTGCTCGCGCTGTGGCTCGTCGCGGGACTGTGCCCGGGGGAGCAGCCGTCGGGGGAGCGGGGCGGACGCGGGCAGGACGCGGCCGCGCGGCTGCGCACCCTGCAGCGTGTGGTCAAGGGCCGCACGAACCGCGGTGCGCTCGGACCGTTCGCCTGGCCGCAGGCGCTGGGCACACCGCCCTGGGGTGCCGCGCGCGCCGCCCGCTACGCCGACGTCCGGTACACCGACCGTGTCGTCACCGACGACGGCCCGCGAGCCACCGGCACGACCGGCTCCCCGGTGGTCGAGGCCGCGCTCGCCGCGGCGGCCCGTGGCGTCCCGGTGCCGCTGTTCACCGGCGGCGACCTCGGTCTCGGCGTCGCGACGGCGGTGCCGCGGCACGTCGTCCTGCTCACCGCCGCGGACCTGCCGGACGAGGCGGGACGACGCACCGGGGACGCGCCCGGGGCGGGCCGCTGCTGGGTCTACGAGCCGTCGTCGGGCACCGTGCACCGCCTGGCTGCGCGCGACCTGCTCGCGGGCGCGACGGACGCCGGGGTGCGCCGTGCGCTCGGCGGCTGGCCGCACGTCTGCTGGGCGCTGCTGCCGGCCGGCCGGGCTGGCGAGCGCCGTGCCCCGGCGGGAGGATGGGCGCAGGCACCACGGACGTGGTGAGGGACCGATCTGTGGGGTGAGGAGTCGCGATGAGCACCGTGCCCGGGGACGACACGTGGCGGGACGCCGGCCTGGTCGAGCACGACGAGGACGCGGTGAGCCTGGCGGACGAGTCGGAGGACGACCGGCCCGCCGTCGATGACAGCGAGCACGAGAGCGACGAGTACCGCCCGCGCACCCCTCGACCCGATCTGGACGGGGAGGCGGACGAGGCCGACGTCGTCGAGCAGGCGTCCGCCGTCCCGGGCGGCGACGAGGACTACGCCTGAGGCCACCGCAGGCCCCGGCGCGTACGACCGCGGGCCGGCCGGTACCGTGAGCGCATGACCACCGAGAACGCCCCGCTGACGGTCGACGTCATCCGCTCGCTGCCCAAGGTCGTGCTCCACGACCACCTCGACGGGGGCCTGCGCCCTGCCACGATCCTCGAGCTCGCCGCCGAGGTGGGGCACCAGCTCCCCGCCGGCGACGCCGAGGCCCTCGCGGCCTGGTTCGCGGAGTCCGCAGACTCGGGCTCGCTCGTGCGCTACATCGAGACGTTCGACCACACGATCGCCGTCATGCAGACGCGCGACGCGCTCGCGCGCGTGGCGCGCGAGGCGGTGCTCGACCTGGCGCGCGACGGCGTCGTGTACGCCGAGCAGCGCTGGGCGCCCGAGCAGCACCTCCAGCGTGGCCTCACCCTCCAGGAGACGGTCGACGCCGTGCAGTCCGGTATCGAGCAGGGCATCGCCGAGGCGGCCGCGGAGGGGCGGACCATCCGCGTCGGGCAGCTCGTCACCGCGATGCGGCACGCCGACCGCTGGTCGGAGATCGCGGAGCTCGCGGTCGCGAACCGTGGCAACGGCGTCGTCGGGTTCGACATCGCGGGCGCGGAGGACGGCTTCCCGCCGTCGCGCCACGCCGAGATCTGGCGCTACCTGGCCGAGCAGAACTTCCCCGTGACGATCCACGCGGGCGAGGCCGCGGGCCCGCAGTCGATCGCCGAGGCCGTGCACCTCGGCCAGGCGAGCCGCATCGGCCACGGCGTCCGCATCGTGGAGGACATCGCGTTCGACCCGGAGTTCCCGCACAGCGCCGAGGGCGAGCCCGGGACGGCCGCGCTCGGCCTCCTCGCGCACTGGGTCCGCGACCACCAGATCCCGCTCGAGCTGTGCCCCTCGTCGAACGTGCAGACCGGTGCGGCGCCATCGATCGCCGACCACCCGATCACCCGACTCAAGGAGCTCGACTTCGCGGTCACGCTCAACACCGACAACCGGCTCATGTCGCGCACGACGATGACCCAGGAGATGGCGCTCCTCGTCGAGCACGCCGGCTGGACCATCGACGACCTCGCGGACGTCACGATGACCGCCGCGTGGAGCGCGTTCGTGCACCACGACGAGCGTCGTGCGCTCGTCGACGACGTGATCCTCCCCGGCTACCAGCAGATCGAAGGAGCGCAGCTGTGAGCGACGCGACCGGTACGCAGCCCCTGGACGCCGCGGGCCTCGCCCGCTTCGTCGACCACACGCTGCTCAAGCCCGAGGCCACCCCCGCGGACGTCGCGGCGCTCGTCGAGGAGGGCGTCCGCCTGGGCGTGTACGCCGTGTGCGTCTCCCCGTCGATGCTGCCCCTGGACCCGGCGACCACGCGCGAGCGCGGGCTGCTCGTCGCCACGGTGTGCGGCTTCCCGTCGGGCAAGCACCACAGCGACGTCAAGGCGTTCGAGGCGGCCCGGTCGGTCCGTGACGGCGCCGACGAGGTCGACATGGTCATCGACGTCGGCGCGGCCAAGGCCGGCGCCTGGGACGCGGTGCGCGACGACGTGGCGGCCGTCCGCGCCGCCGTCCCCGCGGACAAGGTCCTCAAGGTCATCATCGAGTCCGCCGCGCTCACGGACCACGAGATCGTCGAGGCGTGCCGCGCCGCGCAGGCGGCGGGCGCCGACTTCGTCAAGACCTCGACCGGGTTCCACCCGGCGGGAGGCGCCTCGACGCACGCCGTCTCGATCATGGCCGAGACCGTCGGCGGTCGCCTGGGCGTCAAGGCGTCCGGCGGCGTCCGCACGCTCGCCGACGCCCTCGCGATGATCGAGCACGGCGCCACACGCCTCGGGCTGTCCGGCACCGCCGCGGTCCTCGCCGGGTTCGACGAGGCCGACGCCCCGGAGTCAGGCGACGCGGGCTACTGACAGTTCGGCGCCGTCCCTGGGCCGCGCCCTGCGGCGTCGAGAGAACGTGACGAGTCCGGGCTTCCCGGTCACCTGAGGCTTCCGGTGACCGAGAAGCCCGGGCTCGTGGTGGCTCAGAGGCCGAGCGCGCGCGTCATGTCGGCCTTGATGCGGTCGAGGCGGTCGCGGGCGAAGGCTCGTGCGGCGGTGAGGTCGTCGTGCGAGGCGTCCGGGGCGACCGGGACGACCACCTCCAGGTAGCACTTCACCTTGGGCTCGGTGCCGCTCGGGCGCACGATGACCCGCGTGCCGTCCGCCGTGAGGATCCGCACGCCGTCGGTGGGCGGCAGGCCGTCGAGCCCCGAGGACAGGTCGGCGACGTCCGAGACCCCGGTGCCGGCGAGCGTGCGGGGCGGGGCGGACCGCAGGCGCGACATCGTCTCGCCGATGCGGTCGAGGTCGGTGAACCGGGCGGAGAGCTGGTCGCTCACGTGGAGCCCGTGGGAGCGCGCGAGGTCGTCGAGCGCGTCGACGAGCGAGCGGCCCTCGGCCTTGAGACGGTTCGCGAGCTGCGCGACGAGCAGCGCAGCGCTGATGCCGTCCTTGTCGCGCACGTGGGCGGGGTCGACGCAGTAGCCCAGCGCCTCCTCGTAGCCGAACACGAGCCCGTCGACGCGCGAGATCCACTTGAAGCCCGTGAGCGTCGTCGCGGAACCGAGCCCGTGCGCGGCAGCGATCTTCCCGAGCAGCCGCGACGACACGACCGAGCACGCGAGCACGCCCCCCAAGACGCCCGACGCGGCGACGCGGCGTGCGACGTCGTCGCCCAGGAGCGCGCCGACCTCGTCGCCGTGCAGCATGCGCCACCCGTTCGACCGGGCCGTCTCCGCCCCCTGGTAGGTCCCCACGCGCGGGTCGAGCACCGCGACGGCGCACCGGTCGGCGTCCGGGTCGTTGGCGAGCACGACGTCGGCCCCCGCGTCCTGCGCGACGGCGAGCGCGAGGTCCATCGCGCCCGGCTCCTCGGGGTTGGGGAACGCGACGGACGGGAAGTCGGGGTTCGGGTCGAGCTGCTCCTCGACCGGCACGACCGTCGTGAAGCCCGCGTCGCGCAGGACGTGCGCGACCGTCTCGCCGCCCACGCCGTGCAGCGCCGTGGTGACGACCTTGAGGTCGCGCCGTGCGCCGTCGGACAGCGCGAGGACCGAGCGCTCGTAGGCGACGACGACCTCGCGGTCCAGCACCGTCCAGCCGGAGCCCGCGCGCGGGACGGACCGCGCCGGGCCGACGGCCGCGATCGCCGCGGCGATGTGCGCGTCGTAGGGCGGCACGATCTGGGCGCCCTGGCCGGAGTCGGTGACGACGCGGCCGCCCAGGTAGACCTTGTACCCGTTGTCGGCGGGCGGGTTGTGGCTCGCGGTCACCATGACGCCCGCGTCGGCGCCGAGGTGGCGCACCGCGAACGCGAGGACGGGGGTCGGCAGGGCCGACGGGAGGACGAGGACGTCGAGCCCCGCCGCGGTGAGCACGGCCGCGCTGTCCACCGCGAACGTGCGGGAGCGGTGCCGCGCGTCGAACCCGACGACGACGCGCGGGCGCGCCGCGCCGCCCGCCCCCGCCGGGCCGAGGGTGTCGAGGAGATAGGTGCCCAGGCCCGCGGCCGCACGGATCACGACCGCGCGGTTCATGCGGTGCGGTCCTGCCTCCATGCGCCCCCGCAAGCCGGCCGTGCCGAACTCGAGCGGGCCGGAGAACCGGTCCTGCAGGTCGGTGAGCGCCCGCACGCGCACGTCGTGCTTGCGCGGGTCGGGGGAGTCGACGAGCTCGAGCAGGCGGCGGAGCTCGTCCTGGTCGCCCGCGTCGACGTCGTCCTCGATCCACGCCGCGACGCGCTCGAGGAACGCCGCGTGGTCGGTCCCCGGGTCGAAGGTCGGGTCGTCGGCCGGGTCGGCCCGGTGCCCCGCAGTGCGGTCCGTCATGTCACACCAGCTTCGCGATGTCGGCCAGGAGGGCGCTGATCCGGGGTCCCGCGGCCCGGCCGGCCTCGATGACCTCGGCGTGGGAGAGCGGCGTCGGGCTGATCCCCGCCGCGAGGTTCGTCACGAGCGAGACGCCGAGCACCTCGAGCCCGCTGTGGCGCGCGGCGATGGCCTCGAGCGTCGTGGACATGCCGACGAGGTCGGCTCCGAGGATCCCCGCCATCCGGACCTCCGCCGGCGTCTCGTAGTGCGGTCCGGGGAACTGCGCGTACACGCCCTCGGGCAGCGAGGGGTCCACCCGGTGCGCGAGCTCGCGCAGGCGCGCGGAGTACACGTCGGTGAGGTCGACGAACGTCGGGCCCTCCAGCGGGCTGCGCGCCGTGAGGTTGATGTGGTCGGCCAGCAGCACGGGCGTGCCCGCGGCCCAGTCCTGGTTGAGGCCGCCGCACCCGTTCGTGAGGATCAGCGTCTCGGCGCCCGTCGCCGCGGCCGTCCGCACGCCGTGGACGACCGCGCGCACACCCTTGCCCTCGTACAGGTGCGTGCGCGAGCCGAGCACCAGGGCGTACCGCACGGAGCCGTCCGCGCGCTCCACCCGGATCGAGCGCGTCACCGACAGGTGGCCCGCGACCGCAGGGGCGGTGAAACCGGGGATCTCGTGCGTCGGGACCTCCGCCACGACGTCGCCCAGGAGCTCCGCGGCCCCGCCCCACCCCGATCCCAGCACCAGCGCCATGTCGTGGCTCTCGACCCCCGTGGCCTGCGCGATGTGGTCGGCGGCGGCCCGGGCCACGAGGAAGGGGTCGGTAGCGGGGTCGTCGAGCGAGGGTGTGCTCACGGGCGTCGTCGTCATGGTCGCAAGGCTAGTCCGTCCCCGGGTGCGCGACCTGGCGAGCAACGCCGTGCCGCACCGGGCCGGACCTGCCGGGACGTCTCGCACGCCGACACCGACCGGCGCGACGGCCTGAGAGAATGACCCGCGTGACGCACGCGAGCATCGACCACCAGGCCACCCGCATCGTCGTCGTCGGAGGTGGGCCCGGCGGCTACGAGGCCGCGCTCGTCGCCCGCCGGCTCGGCGCCGACGTCACCGTCGTCGAGCGCCAGGGACTCGGCGGCGCGGCCGTGCTCACGGACGTCGTCCCGTCCAAGACGCTCATCGCCACCGCGGACTGGATGACCATCGCCGAGCGCGCGGCCGAGCTCGGCATCCGCCTGCCCGTCGACACCGCCAAGGCGCAGCACCCCGCCATGCGACGCCACATCGTCGACCTCGAGGCCGTGAACACGCGCGTCATGGCGCTCGCCGCCGCACAGTCGGCGGACATCCACGCGCGCCTCGAGCGCGAGGGCGTGCGCGTCGTCCTCGGGGAGGGTCGCCTCGACGGGCCGGAGCGCGTCGTCGTCGACCGCCCCGACGGCGGGGACGGACCCCTGGTGCTGGACGCCGACGTGATCCTCCTCGCGCTCGGCGCCACGCCGCGCGTCCTGCCGACCGCGCAGCCCGACGGCGAGCGCATCCTCACCTGGACCCAGCTCTACAAGCTGTCCGCGCTGCCGGAGCGGCTCATCGTCGTCGGGTCCGGCGTCACGGGCGCCGAGTTCGCGGGCGCGTACAACGCCCTCGGCTCGGACGTCGTGCTCGTGTCGAGCCGCGACCGCGTCCTGCCCGGCGAGGACGCCGACGCGGCCGAGCTCCTCGAGGGCGTGTTCCGCTCGCGCGGCATGACGGTCATGTCCCGTTCGCGCGCCGAGTCCGCCGAGCGCACCGAGGACGGCGTGCGCGTGACGCTCGCCGACGGGCGCGTCGTCGAGGGATCGCACGTCCTCATCGCCGTCGGTGCGATCCCGTCGACCCAGGGCATCGGGCTCGAGGAGGCGGGTGTCCGGCTCACGCCCAGCGGGCACGTCGAGGTGGACAAGGTGTCGCGCACGTCGGTGCGGGGGATCTACGCCGCGGGCGACTGCACCGGCGTGCTGCCCCTCGCGTCCGTCGCGGCGATGCAGGGCCGCGTGGCTGTGTCGCACGCCCTCGGCGACGCCGTGGCCCCGATCAAGCTGCGCACCGTGGCGGCCAACATCTTCACCGCGCCCGAGATCGCGACCGTCGGGTACAGCGAGGAACAGCTCAAGGCGCAGAACAGCAAGTACGTCACGACGATGCTCCCGCTCGCGCGCAACCCCCGCGCGAAGATGCTCGGCATGCGCGACGGCTTCGTCAAGCTCTTCGCGCACCCGGAGGCGAGCGTCGTGCTGGGCGGCGTCGTCGTCGCGCCGCGCGCGAGCGAGCTGATCTTCCCGATCACGCTCGCCGTCCAGCACCGCCTCACGGTCGACGACGTCGCGTCCGCCTTCACCGTCTACCCGTCGCTGTCCGGCTCCATCGCCGAGGTCGCGCGCATGCTGCACCAGCGCGAGGACTGAGCCGGGCGCCGTCGCGTCGACCCGGCCCGGCTCAGCCGAGGACCGGGTCGTCGTCCAGCTCGTCCAGGCGGTCCACCAGGGTGACCTCGGTCCCCTCGAGCTGGATCAGCAGGCCCAGCTCACCGCCGCCGGGCGCGGACTCGAACCGCACCGACCACGCGCGCCCGCCGAGGAACGCGATCTCCGGGTCCCACGCTCGCCAGTCGTCGGCCCGCGGGTCGACGGCGCGCGCGGCGGTCGCGATCCGCTCCGCGGCGTGCACGAGGACGTCGACGAGGAGCGCGGCGTCGAACACCGTGGTGGGCGGGTCCGCGATGATGCTCACCGGGACGTCGGCGGCGGCCCGCAGCCGACCCGACAGGTACCCGACGTCCTCGAACGCCTCGATCGGGGCGAAACCGCCGACGAGGTCGGCGACGGCGCGCGCAGCCTCGTCGAGCGAGACCAGACCCGCCTGACCGGGTCCCGTGATCACAGGTGGCCGTCGAGACGCAGCGTGCCGTCCGCGTACGAGATGTCGGTGACCTGCAGGCCGGGGAACGTCCGCGCGAGCGTCGCGCCCAGGAGCGCCTGCACGTCGACCGCGACGCGGGCCTCGGGTGCGACGCGCACCGCCTCGGGCGGGAGCCCCTTGCCGCGGAGCGCCCCCTGCAGGGGCGCCTCGACGAACCCGAGGAGCTTGTGCGCCGGCAGCCCGGCCGCGTTCGCCTCGACCGCCAGGACCGCGGTCCCCGCGACGACCGACTCCACGCGCAGCGTCGCGCGCACCACCGGGACCAGCCGCGCCGCGAGCCGCAGGGCCGACGGCGGGTCCGGGACGTCGCGCAGGTCGACCACGACGCGCACCTCGTCCCCGTCACCGGCGACGGAGCGCACGTACGGGGGCAGCCCGCCCGTCGCGCGAGCGATCTCGACGGCTTCGGTCACGGTCAGCTCGATGCGCATGCGCCGACACTAACGCGACGCGAGGGAGAACTCTGGTCGCGCGAGGGAGAGCCGCTGCGGACCGGCGTTCTCCTTTCGGTCGACCGGGGGGACGTGGGCGGCCGGACGCCGAGGGGGACCGGCGTCAGTCGGTGGCGCGGAGCTCGACGAGGAGGGGGCGGTGGTCGGAAGCCGTGACGTCGAGGACCTGGAACGAGCGGAAGGTCACGGCGTGGGAGCCGAGGATCCAGTCGATGCGGTGCGCGGGGGCCGCCGCGGGCGAGGTGAGCGCGTCGGGGTCGCCGGCGACGTCCTGCCCGCTCTCGAGGCCCTGGTCCTCGAGGAAGGTGATCTCCTCCCAGCCGGGTTCGGCGTTGAGGTCGCCCGCGAGGACGTACGCGCCGTCGACGGGCTCGGTCTCGACCAGGGCCGCCAGCTGGTCGAGCCGGGTGGGCGTGTTCTCCTCGCGGTGCTGCAGGTGCACGGACGTGACGCGCACGGGGAGGCCGCCCGCGTCGACGGTCGCGGAGATCGCCGAGCGTTCCTGCGGGCCGGCGCCGTAGGGCAGGTCGTGGCGCGCGACGTCGGTCAGGTCACCGAGCAGCGGGTCCCACAGGATCGCGTTGCCGAACTGCCGGTCGGCCGCCGGGACGAAGACGACGCGCATCCCGGTCTCGCGGGCGAGGTAGGTCGCCATGTCGGCGCCCCCGCCGAGCACCCAGCCGCGCGACACCTCCTGGAGGGCGACGACGTCGGCGCCCGACTCCTCGATCGTGGTGACCATCGCGTCGAGCCGGACCGACGGGTCGGCGCTGACGCCGTAGTGCAGGTTCCAGTCGAGGACGCGCAGCTCGCCCGAGGGCCGGTCGGCGACGGCCGCGGTCGTCGCCGGCACGTGGACGCGGGCGACCCCGACCAGCGCGAGCACGGCGACCGCGCCGCCGAGGGCGAGGGTGAGCGCCGGGGCGCGCCACACCGGCCCGGCGCCCGTCCCGCCCGTCCCGCCCGTCGTCGCGGATCCCGGGGCTCCCGTGCCCGCCGTCGTGCGCCGGACCCGGAGCCCGGCGACGACCGCGGGCAGCGCGAGCGCGAGCGCCGCGCCGACGGGGACGAGCGTGTGGGGGACGGGGAGCGGGACGTCGTACTCGATCTGGTAGCCGAGGAGCGGGACCGCGATGCCGAGTCCCGCGACGGTCGCCGCGCCCGCGAGGCGCAGCCACGTGACCGGCCGTGCCGGGCGCGTCAGGCAGAGCGCGAGCGTGCGGGCCCCGGCCGGGACGAGCACCGTGAGGAGGACGACCACGGCCCAGCCGCCCACCGCGCCGGGACCCTGGGGTCGCGGGACGGCGAGGAAGACCCCCGCGATCCCGACGACGAGCAGCGCGGGCGACAGCCACGGGTACCCGGGCCGCGGGCCCCGACGCGCCGCCCACGGGACGAACCAGGCGGTGAGCAGCGCGGCGACGCCCGTCGCGGCGACCGCGAACGGCAGCGCGACCCCTGCCTGGGAGGCGACGAACGCCGGGTTGGCGAGGACCTGCACCGCGAGCGCGACGAACGGGCCGAGGACCCACAGCCCGCGGGAACCGGGCAGCGCGTCCCGGTCGCGCAGGGCCCAGGCGCACGCCGCCGCGCACCCGGCGACGGCGACCGTGACGACCCATCCCGCGACGTCGCCGCGCCAGTACGCGTCCCACGTGCCGAGGACGGCGCTGAGCGCTGCGGCGAGCAGCGCACCGAGCGTGACGCCGAGCGCGACGAGGCTGCCGCGTGCGAGCGCATGACCCGTGGGGCCGTCCGGTGTGCCCGTCCCGCTCGCGAAGGCCGCGACCACGACGAGGACACCCGTCCCGAGGGCCACGGCCGCGAGCCCGACGCCGTACCGGACGATCCCGAGGTCCGCTCCGGCGGCGATCGCCGCGCCGAGCCCCTGGAGCACCAGTCGGGCCACCACGAGCGAGGCGACGGCGAGGAGCACGACCTTCCCCGTGAGCTCGAGACGGGCCGCGATCATCGCGACGAGCACTCCCGGAGCGGCGTAGGTCGCGAGCGCCGTGAGCGCGACCGTGACGATGCCGGCGGAGAACGCGTGGTCGAGCAGGGGGCCGCTGGACCGTACGAGCTCGACGACGATCGCGGTGACCGTCGCGACGAGACCGAGCGGGACGAGGGAGGCGCGGTCGAGCCGGACGGTGGGTCGTGCGGCGGGTTGCTCTGGGCTCACGAGGCCAGACGCTACCGGGCGGGCGCTGTGATCCGCACCACACGATCGGTCCTTCCGTGCCAGACTGGGTGATCGGCTGCGACGGGCAGCGAGCAGGCGCGCATCGGGCACTGGGTCGGGGGCGGCGTACGGGCCGACGCCGAACGGTACGGGCCGGTGCACGACCCGGCGACGGGCGCGGTCACCGGGCGCGTGGCGCTCGCCTCCGTCGCCGACGTCGACGCCGCGGTCGCCGCGGCCCGCGACGCGTTCCCGGCGTGGCGGGCGACGAGCGTGTCGCGCCGCGTGGAGACCCTCTTCGCCCTCCACCAGCTCCTCGTCGAGCACCGTGACGAGATCGCGACGGCGGTGAGCGCCGAGCACGGCAAGGTGCTCTCCGACGCGGCCGACGCGGCCGACGCGGCCGGCGCGGTCGCCCGCGCGCTCGAGTGCGTCGAGTTCGCGTGCGGGATCGGCCAGCTCCTCAAGGGCGGGTGCACCGAGCAGGCGTCCTCGGGCGTGGACGTGCACGAGGTCAAGCAGCCGCTCGGCGTGGTCGCTCGTCGCCCCGCACGACCCCCTCCCGCTGCTCGCGCAGCGCGCGCCCGGCGCGTTCGAGCGTGAGTACGTCCTGCGCGCCGCGAGCGAGGTGCGCCTCCGCCTCACGCGGCGGGTCGTCGACGCGGAGGCGGTGCCGGCCGCGCAGTGAGATCCCCGGGCCGGCTCGACCGGCCCGGGACGCCCAGGACGCCCGGCGGCACGGGGATGGCCGCCGGGCGTCGTCGTGCCCGCGCCGAGGAGGCGCGAGGTCGCGGTCGGGGCTCCCGTCCGCGTGCCGCCGACGAGGGCGCGGGTGCCCGCCACGGACGGCAGGACCATCGAGACCTCTCTTGCTGTGCGCGGACCCGAGCGTGAGGGGCGCCGGACCGTGAACGGTCAGCCGGCCCGGGTGAGCTGGAGCACGCAGTGGTGGGGCTCGACGAGCGGCAGCAGCGCCTCGGCACGCACGGGGCCGCCGACCCCCGCCAGGACGCCCTGGACGAGGCCGAGGTGGGCGCTGCACACGACGTCGACGCGCTCGGCGGCGAGCGTGATGAAGGGGCAGCGGAACAGGTGGAAGCGCAGCGCGTCGTGCTCGAGCTCCGGGTCGAGGCCGAGCTGGTGCAGGTGGTCGTCGAGCACGGCGAGCTGGTTCTCCGGCGTCGGCTCGGGCGAGCCCGGGCCGGGCGAGCGCAGGGCGTCGACGAGGCGCCGGCCCGCGTCCCGGGCTGCGCCGGCCAGGCCGTCGTCGGCCGCGGTGGCCGGGGTCGGGCCGCTCGTGCGGACGGGCGACTGCCCGAGGCGGCGGGACGCGATCTCGTCCTGCGACGGGGGCTCGCCCGTGATGGCCTCGTAGAGGATCCGCGGTCGTCCGCGTGTGGTGCGTGCCTCGGGTGCGCTGCGCACGAACCCCGCGTCGGCGAGCCGCTGCAGGTGCTCCCGCGTCGCGCTCGGGCACAGCGAGGCCGCGTCGGACAGGTCCGCGACCGTCATCGGTCCGCGCTCCCGCAGCGCGTGGAGGATCGTGAGCCGGCTCGCCGACGCGAGCGCACGGTAGGTCGTCGACGTGTCCTGGGCCACGAGGTCATCGTGCCCCGCAGGTCGGGCGGCCGGGACGAGAACGGCCGGGTCCGCGGCACATCGAGGGCGAAGGTCCCCGGCCGAGGGGACGTCAGGTCCCGGGTGCGCCCGCGTCCAGCCGGGCGCGCAGCCCGGGCCACGCGTCGGCGAACGCGGGCAGCAGGTCGAGCCCTGCCACCTCGTCGACGGGGACCCAACGGACCTCCACGCTCTCGGCGTCCGTCGCGCGCGGGTCGACCGTCACGCCGTCGGCGACCTCGGCGAGGACCGTCGTGTACCGCCACGGCCCGTGGTCGAGGACGTGCTCACCGACGACCCGCACCGCGCCCGCGTCGATGCCCGCCTCCTCGTGCGCCTCGCGCAGCGCTCCCTGCGCGGGCGTCTCGTCCGGCCCGACGGCGCCGCCCGGCACGCCCCACGTCCCGCCCTGGTCGGACCACGGGGCCCGGTGCTGGAGCACGACGTCGGTCAGCCGCCCCTGGCCGTCGCGACGACCGAGGAGGAGCCCGGCGGCGCCGAAGAGCCCCCAGTGCCGGCGGCCGCACGCGCACTCGACCCAGCCGTCGCCGGGCTGCAGGTGGCGGGGGAGCCGCGGGGTCGGCTCACCGGGGTCGCGCGGGGCGGTGGGGATCGTCACAGGGCCATGCTGCCAGGCCCGCGGCATGCCGGGCCCGCCGTGAGAATTCCGTCGACCGTGTCGGACGGTCGCGGCAGGATGGCTGTGTGGACCACCCGCCGTACGACGACGACCTCGACCCCGTGCCCGAGCGCGACGACGCCGCCCCCGCCGCGGGGCCGACGACGGGCGTGACGGACGCGCCGGTCGACGACGCCCTCGCCAGGCCACGGTGGCGGCGGGACGCGACCGTGTTCCTCGGTGGGCAGACGGTCTCGCTGTTCGGCTCGATGCTCGTCCAGTACGCGGTGATGTGGCACCTGACGATCGAGACCAAGTCGGGGTCCGTGCTCGCGCTGAGCACCCTGTTCGGGTTCCTGCCGCAGGCCGTCGTGTCGATCTTCGGCGGCGTCTGGGCCGACCGGGTGAACCGCAAGGTGCTCGTCATCGCCGCCGACGCGACCATCGCCGTCACGACCCTCGCGCTCGCGCTCCTCATGCTGGCCGGGGCGGACGACCTGTGGCTCATCTACGCCGCGCTCGCCGTGCGCTCCACCGGCGCGGGGATCCAGACGCCAGCCGTCGCGGCCCTGCTGCCGCAGATCGTCCCGACGAGCAAGCTCCTGCGCGTCAACGGGATCAACCAGTCGATCCAGTCGGCGATGATGCTCCTCGCCCCGGCGGTCGCCGCCGCGGTCTACGCGAGCGCGTCCATCGTCGCGGTGTTCTTCGTCGACGTCGTCACCGCGGTGATCGGGATCGGGCTCCTGCTGCTCGTACCCGTCCCCACGCTCGCGCACGCCGCCGCGGGGAGCGAGCGCGCGGGGTATCTGGACGACCTCGTCGAGGGCTTCCGCTACCTCGGCTCCCACCCTTTCGTGCGCTGGGTCCTGGCCCTGTACGCCGTCGTGTTCCTGCTCATCGTGGCGCCGTCGTACCTCACGCCGCTCATGGTCGCGCGCACGTTCGGCGAGGAGGTCTGGAAGCTCACCGTCAACGAGATCGCGTTCTCCGTCGGCATGCTGCTCGGCGGGGTGCTGCTCGCGACGTGGGGCGGGCTGAAGAACCGGATCGCCATGATCGTCGGCGCGACGTTCGTCTTCGGCGTGCTGTCCGTCGCGATGGGCCTGTCGACGAACATGTGGGTGTTCTTCACCTTCATGTTCCTGCTCGGCCTCGCGGTCCCGCCGTTCTCCACGACGTCCATGACCGTGCTCCAGGAGACGGTCGAGCCGGAGCGTCAGGGTCGCGTCTTCGGCTTCGTCGGCATCGTCATGGCGGTGTCGATGCCGCTCGGCATGGTCGTCTTCGGGCCGCTCGCGGACCGCTACTCCGTCGAGTCCCTGCTGGTCGTGTCCGGGATCCTCATGTTCCTCGTCATCGCGGTCGCGGTCGCGCTGCCGTCGGGGCGTCGCGCCATGCGCGCCGCGGCCGAGCCGCGCTAGCGTCCGTCAGTCGACGATCTCGCAGATGGCGGTGCCCGAGCTCACGCTCGCGCCCGCCGTCGCGGTGAGCGCGCGGACGGTCCCCGCGCGGTGGGCGAGGAGCGGCTGCTCCATCTTCATGGCCTCGAGCACGACGACGAGGTCGCCCTCGACGACCTGGGCGCCGTCCGCGACGGCGACCTTGACGATGGTGCCCTGCATCGGGGAGGCGAGGGTCGTCCCGGAACCGCCGCCGTTGGTCTTCGCGGCGGAGCGCCGCGCCGGGCGGCGGGCGGCGTTCGCGGTGCGCGCGCGTCCCGCGGCCATGCCGAGTCCGGCCGGGAGCACGACCTCGAGCCGCTTGCCGCCGACCTCGACGACGACACGCTCGGTCGCGACCGGCTCGTCGTCCTCGTCGACGGGCGTGGTGGGAGCGGGCGCGAGCGCGGCGAGCTCGTCGGCGAACTCGGTCTCGATCCACCGGGTGTGGATGCGGAAGGGCTCGTCGCCCGCGGGGACGAAGGCCTCGGCGTCGAGCACGGCGCGGTGGAACGGCACGACCGTGGGGATGCCCTCGACCTCGAGCTCGCGCAGCGCCCGGCGTGAGCGCTCGACGGCCTGCTCGCGGGTCGCGCCGGTGACGATGACCTTGGCGATCATGGAGTCGAACGCGCCGGAGATGGTGTCGCCCTCGACGACGCCGGAGTCCACGCGCACGCCCGGGCCGGACGGGAAGCGCAGGCGCGAGATGCGGCCGGGCGCGGGCAGGAAGTTCGCGGCGGGGTCCTCGCCGTTGATGCGGAACTCGATGGAGTGCCCGCGCACGTGGGTCGACGTGTAGCCGAGCGGCTCTCCCGCGGCGATGCGCAGCTGCTCGCGCACGAGGTCGATGCCGGTGACCTCCTCGGACACCGGGTGCTCGACCTGCAGGCGCGTGTTCACCTCGAGGAAGGAGATCGTGCCGTCGGCACCGACGAGGAACTCGCACGTCCCGGCACCCACGTAGCCGGCCTCGCGCAGGATCGCCTCGGACGCCTTGTAGAGCTCGGCCTGCTGGGCGGGGGTGAGGAAGGGCGCGGGGGCCTCCTCGACGAGCTTCTGGTGCCGCCGCTGGAGCGAGCAGTCGCGCGTCGAGACGACGACGACGGTCCCGTGCTCGTCCGCGAGGCACTGGGTCTCGACGTGCCGGGGCGTGTCGAGGTAGCGCTCGACGAAGCACTCGCCGCGACCGAACGCGGCGGTCGCCTCGCGCACCGCGGACTCGAAGAGCTCGTCGATCTCGTCGGCCGTGCGGGCGACCTTGAGGCCACGACCGCCCCCGCCGAACGCCGCCTTGATCGCGACCGGCAGGCCGTGCTCGGCGGCGAAGGCGTGCACCTCGCTCGCGTCGGCCACGGGGTCGGGCGTGCCGGGGACGAGCGGCGCGCCGGCGCGCTGCGCGATGTGCCGGGCGCTCACCTTGTCGCCGAGCGCGTCGATCGCGGCGGGCGGCGGGCCGATCCAGACGAGGCCCGCGTCGAGGACCGCCTGGGCGAACTCCGCGTTCTCGGCGAGGAACCCGTACCCCGGGTGCACGGCGTCCGCGCCGGAGCGGCGCGCGACGTCGAGGAGCTTGGCCATGTCGAGGTACGTCTCCGCCGCGCGCGTGCCGCCGAGCGCGAACGCCTCGTCGGCGAGGTGCACGTGCAGCGCCTGCCGGTCCGGGTCGGCGTAGACCGCGACGGACGCGATCCCCGCGTCGGCGCAGGCGCGGGCGATCCGGACGGCGATCTCACCACGGTTGGCGATGAGGACCTTGCTCAGGGGGCGGGTGGGGTTCGCGGGCACGGCTCACGGTAACGCGTGCGCACCGCGCCGTTCACGCTCCGGGGGCCGGTACCGGACAAGATTGGAGAAGAAGCCAAGGCGCGCGGAGGGCGGTTGGAGGAAACCTCCATAGCGGCGCGCTCCTGGGCCTCTCGCCGGTCGCATGGTTGTCCGCCCCCGACAACCGGGGTCGCCGTGCCCCGTCAGTCGCGCAGCTCGTGCCAGGCGACGTGGACCGTGCCGAGGAGCGTGCGCAGCAGTGGCAGGCTGATGCCGACGACGCCGTGGTGGTCGCCCTCGATGCGCTCGACGTACGGGCCGCCGAGGCCGTCGACCGTGAACGCGCCCGCGACGTGGAGCGGTTCTCCCGTCGCGACGTACGCGTCGATCTCCGCGTCGGAGAGGTCGGCGAAGTGCACGGTCGTCGAGCTCGTCGCCCCGACGGACGCACCGGTCCCGCCGGCGGCCGCGGGACGCAGGTCGACGAGCCAGTGCCCGGTGTGGAGCACGCCCGCACGGCCGCGCATCGCCTGCCAGCGGGCGCGGGCGTCGTCGGCGTCCGCGGGCTTGCCGAGGACCTCGCCGTCGAGCTCGAGCATGGAGTCGCAGCCGACGAGCAGGCAGGAGCCGGGCGCGGCGTCGACCTCGTCCGCCAGGCCGCGTACGACCTCCTCCGCCTTGGCACGCGCGAGGACCAGCACGGCGTCCACCGGCTCGAGCCCGCCGCGCTCCTCGGCCGCCGCGCGCAGGACGGCGTCCTCGTCGACCCCGGAGACCCGCACCAGGGGTTCGACCCCCGCGGCTCGCAGCGTCGCGAGGCGGGCAGGGGAGCGGGACGCGAGAAGGAGTCGAGGCACCCGCGCAGACTACCCGGCGCTCCGGGGCCCGCCCGCGTGCTACGCGACGAGCAGCGCCGCGACGAGGAGCACGACCGGTGACCCGAGGGTCGTGACCAGGATCGTGTCCCGCGCGAGGATCTCGCCGCGCCCGAAGCGGGCCGCGTAGTTGTAGACGTTCTGCGCGGTGGGCAGCGCCGCGAGCGTCACGGCCGAGGCGACCAGGGCGTCGTCGAGCCCGAGCACGAACCGCGCGACGACGTAGGCGACCACCGGCATGACGACGAGCTTGGCCGCGCTCGCGACCCCGACCGCGGCGCGCGGCTCGCCGCGCCGCAGTGGCCTCGTGCCGTGCAGCGACATGCCGAAGGCGAGCAGGATCATGGGGATGGCAGCCCCGCCGAGGATGTCGAGCGGGGCCATCACGGCCACGGGCGGCGTCCAGCCCGTCACCGAGACGACGGCGCCCGCGAGCGACCCGAGGATGATCGGGTTGCGCACGGGCTGGGCGAGGACGAACCACCACGAGAGCCGGCCGCTCGTCGTGGCGTCGAGGACGAGCAGGGTGAGGGGCGCGAGCACGAGGAGCTGGAGGAGGATCACCGGCACGACGGCGGTCGCGTCCCCCAGCACGTACACCGCGACCGGCAGGCCGATGTTGTTGGCGTTGACGTAGCCCGACCCGACGGCCCCGACGGTGGCCTCGGGCGCGGGCAGGCGCAGCCAGAGGCGGTCGACGATGACGAACACGCTCGCGGTCGCGACGGCCGAGGCCGTCGCGACCGCGAGCGGTGCCCCGAACAGCGCGGCCACGTCGGCGCGCGCGAGCACCGTGAACAGCAGGGCCGGGCTCGCGACGAAGAAGCCGACGCGGTTGAGCGCCGTCCGCGCCTCGGGCCCGCCGACGCCGAGACGCGCGGTGAGGTACCCGGCGGCGACGACCACGCCGATGATGGCGAAGCCGGTGAGGACGGCGCCCACGGGTCAGGCCCGGGCGTGCGGCCGGGTCACGAGGAGAGCGCGTCGCGCAGCACGTCGAGACCCACCGAGCCGAGGTTCAGCGCGCGCTCGTGGAACGCCTTCGCGTCGAACTCCTCGCCGCGGGCGGCGGCGGCCGCGCGCGCGTCGTCGCGCGTGGCCTCCCACAGGCGCTGGCCGACCTTGTACGACGGCGCCTGCCCCGGCCAGCCGAGGTAGCGGTCGAGCTCGAAGCGCACGAACGAGTCGGGCATGTTGACGTTGGCGCGCAGGAAGGTCAGCGCCTTCTCCGCGTCCCAGGTGCCGCCGCCCCACTGCTCGGGGGCGGGCAGGCCGAGGTGGACGCCGATGTCGAGCACGACGCGCGCGGCGCGCATCCGCTGCGCGTCGAGCATGCCGAGGCGGTCGCCGTCGTCGTCGAGGTGCCCGAGGTCGGCCATGAGCCGCTCCGCGTACAGGGCCCAGCCCTCGCCGTGCCCCGAGACCCAGCACGCGAGGCGACGCCACGTGTTGAGCGTCGCGCGCGCGTAGACGGCCTGGCCGCACTGCAGGTGGTGACCCGGCACGCCCTCGTGGAAGACGGTCGTCTTCTCGCGCCACGTGTTGAACTCGGTGACGTCCGCCGGCACGGACCACCACATGCGGCCCGGGCGGGAGAAGTCGTCGCTCGGAGGCGTGTAGTAGATCCCGCCGGTCTGCGTCGGCGCGATCATGCACTCGAGGTCGAGCACGGGCGTCGGGATGTCGAAGTGGACCCCGTTCAGCGCGGTGATCGCTGCGTCGGACGTCTCCTGCATCCACGACCGCAGAGCCTCGGTGCCGAGCAGCTTGCGCGCCGGGTCGGCGTCGAGCGCGGCGACCGCGTCCTCGACGCTCGCGCCCGGCCCGGCGATGCGGGCGGCGATCTCCTCCTGCTCGGCGACGACGCGCGCCAGCTCCTCGAGCCCCCACGCGTAGGTCTCGTCCAGGTCGACCTGCGCGCCGAGGAACGTGCGCGAGAAGAGCTCGTAGCGCTCGCGGCCCACGGCGTCCTCCTCGCGCGCCTGCGGCGCGAGCGTCGTCTCGAGGAAGTCGGCGAGACGCCCGTAGGCCTCGCGCGCCGCAGCGGCGCCGTGCTCGAGCTCCTTGCGCACGAGCGAGCACGCCGAGGAGTCGTCGAGGACGGCGTCGGCCTCCGGCCCGGCGACGAACGTGGTGAAGAACGAGCTCGTCGCGTCGGCGAGCTCGCGCGACTGCGCGACGCCGATCCGGACCTGACGGATCGCGGCGACGTTGCCGCGCGCGGCCGCCTCCGTGAGCGAGGCCATGTACCCGTCGATCGCGGTCGGCAGCGCGTTCAGGCGCGCGGCGATGTTCTCCCATGCCTCGACCGTGCCGGTCGGCATGATGTCGAAGACGTCGCGCAGCTCCTGCACGGGCGACGCGATGTTGTTGAGGCTCGCCAGCGGCTCGCCCGCCGCGTGGAGCTCGAGCTGGAGGCCGATGCGCTCGCGCATCGCGGCCAGGGTCACGCGGTCGACCTCGTCGACCGGCTCGAGGCCGTCGAGCTCGCGCAGCACCGCGCGGTCGGCGTCGGCCCGCGCGTCGTGCCCGGCGGGCGAGAGGTCGGTCACGAGGTGGTCGTAGCCGGACAGGCCCATGGCGGTCGCGGAGATCGGGTCGAGCTCGGCGATCCGCGTGACGTAGGCCTCGGCGACGGCGTCGATCGGCGTGGGTGTGCGGTCGGGGGTCCCGGCGGATGCGCCGGCGGGTGTCGTGGTCGTGTCGCTCACCCGCAGGAGACTACTCGGCGCGCCCGCCGTCGTCCGCCTCGTCCTCGGGCCCGTGGGTGTCGTCGCCGGGGTGGAGCGCCGCGACGAGGTCGTCGGCCCACGTGCGGTGGTAGCGCACGAGCAGCACACCGCTCGCGTCCTCGTCGCCCGCCGCGTGCCAGACCGCGACCGGGTCGCCCGCGCGCGGGCCGTCGACGCCCGGGGGCACGACGACGCGCACGGGCCGGGCGGTCGTGATCCCCGACGCGGTGGTCAGCACGAGCGTCCCGCGCACCGTGCGCCCGGTCGGGCCGCCGGGCTCCTCGCCGACCGACGACGGGAGGGCGAGCGTGCCCGTCGCGCGCGTCGGGTCGGCGAGGAGCGCGTCGCGGTCGCGCGCGAGGCGCAGCACCGCGCGGTCGTCCTGGTAGCGCGCGAGCGCGAGCAGCGCCGTCGCGACCAGCCCGAGCGTCGTCACGAGGACCACGGCATCGGTGACGGGCCAGTCCCGGTCGGTCGCCAGCCGCTGGTACACGACGAGCGCGACGGTCGGCACGAACGCGACCGCCCAGCCCCAGCGTCGCCAGACCGCGACGGGGGCGAAGGCCGGCAGCGCCGTCGGCCCCGTCTCGACCGCGTCGGCGGAGCCGGGCAGCTCGACGACGACGGCGCGCTCGGGCAGGCGTCGCACGCGCGGCCCCGGCCCCTCGGTCACGAGCGCAGGCTCCAGCGCCACGCGTCGGCGTTGTGCCGGCCCGAGCGCCCCCCGAAGCTCTTCGCGGTCGCGCCGTCACCACCGCCCCGCAGCCCGCGGGCGTGGTTCGTCCACTCCTCGACGGGCGCGGCGTCGTCGGGCAGCCCGCCCGCGGCGGCCGCGGCCGCCAGCCCGGCGACGAGCGCCGCGACCTCGAGGTCGTCGGGAGCGCCCCGCACCACGCGCACGCTCGGCACGCCGGGGACCGAGGCACCCGTCTCGCTCACTCGTCGTCCTCCTCGTGGTCGTCCGCGCCGCGCCCGACCCCCCACTCGGGGACCGCGTACCCGGCCTCCACGAGGCGCTCGCGCGCCTCGTGGCCCCACCGGTCCAGCAGGCCGAGGACGTCGTCGAGGTCCGGGCCGCCCGGACGGGTCAGCACGACGTAGTCGAGGGTGAAGGTGTCGTTCTCGACGTCCTCCAGGGAGACGTCCGCGTCGTCCGCGTCGTCCGCGTCGTCCTGCGGGTCCCACACCGACGACGTGAGATCGGGGTGGATGCCCAGCGCCTCGTGCAGCGCGTCGAACAGCCGGGCGTTGAGCCCGCCGACGCGGGTCTCGAGCGCGAGCACCCGCGGGTCCTCGTCCGCCTCGGACGCCCCGAACTCGGCGCGGACCCCGACGGCCGTCCCCACGTACTCGTGCAGGGAGGCCGCGAGCGCGTCGACGGCGGCGTGCAGCGGCGCCGGGTCGACCGACCCGAGCGGCGCGGGCCCGTGCGTGGCGTCCTCGTGGCTCATTCCTCGTCCTCCCTCGCCGCGGCGGTCGTCGGTGCGATCGCGCTCACAGCGGGATGTTCCCGTGCTTCTTGGGCGGCAGGCTCGCGCGCTTGGTCCGCAGGGCCCGCAGCGCGCGCACGACCTGCACGCGCGTCTCCGACGGGCGGACCACCGCGTCGACGTACCCGCGCTCGGCGGCGTCCCACGGGTTGACGATGGCGTCCTCGTACTCGCCGACCAGGCGCGCGCGCTCGGCCTCGACGTCCTCCCCGGCGTCCGCGGCACGCTTGAGCGCCGCGCGCTGCAGGATGTTCACCGCGCCGCCCGCGCCCATGACCGCGACCTGCGCGGTCGGCCACGCGAGGTTGACGTCCGCGCCGAGCTGCTTGGAGCCCATGACGATGTACGCCCCGCCGTACGCCTTGCGCGTGATGACGGTGACGAGCGGGACCGTCGCCTCCGCATACGCGTAGATGAGCTTCGCGCCGCGGCGGATGATGCCCTGGTGCTCCTGGTCCACGCCGGGCAGGAAGCCCGGGACGTCCACGAGCGTGAGCACCGGGATGTTGAACGCGTCGCACGTGCGCACGAACCGTGCCGCCTTCTCCGCCGCGTCGATGTCGAGCGTGCCGGCCATCGCGAGCGGCTGGTTCGCCACCACACCGACCGACTGGCCCTCGACGTGCCCGAACCCGACCAGCACGTTCTTCGCGAACAGGGGCTGCACCTCGAGGAACGCCCCCTCGTCGAGCACGTGCTCGATCACCGTACGCATGTCGTACGGCTGCGAGTCCGAGTCGGGGATCAGCGCGTCGAGCTCCAGGTCGTCGTCCGTGACGTCGAGCTCGACGTCGTCGGGCGGGAACGACGGCGCGTCCGAGAGGTTGTTCTGCGGCAGGTACGACACGAGGTGGCGCACGTAGTCGATCGCGTCCTCCTCGTCGCTGCCCAGGTAGTGCGCGACGCCCGACCTCTCGTTGTGCGTCAGGCCGCCGCCGAGCTCCTCGAAGCCCACGTCCTCGCCCGTCACCGCGCGGATCACGTCCGGGCCGGTGATGAACATGTTCGACGTCTTGTCGACCATGACGATGAAGTCGGTCAGCGCGGGGGAGTACACCGCACCGCCCGCGCTCGGACCGAGGATGAGCGAGATCTGCGGGATCACGCCCGACGACGCCACGTTGCGGCGGAAGATCTCCGCGAACTGCGTCAGCGCCGCGACACCCTCCTGGATGCGCGCCCCGCCGCCGTCGCTGATCCCGATCAGCGGCACCCCCGTGCGCAGCGCCAGGTCCTGCACCTTCGTGATCTTCTGCCCGTGCACCTCGCCCAGGCTCCCGCCGAACACCGTGAAGTCCTGGCTGTACACGCACACCTGGCGGCCGTCGATCGTGCCGTGGCCCACGACGACGCCGTCGCCCGCCAGCCGCTTCTTCTCCAGCCCGAAGTTGTGCGAGCGGTGCTTGGCGAACGCGTCGAGCTCGACGAAGCTGCCCTCGTCCAGCAGCGCCTCGATGCGCTCCCGAGCCGTCTTCTTGCCGCGCGCGTGCTGCTTCGTCCGCGCCGTCTCCTCGGGCAGGCCGGTCGCCTCCGCACGGCGCCGGTCGAGGTCGGCGAGCTTCGCCGCCGTACCCGTCAGGCGAGGCACGGCGGACGATGTCGGGGGAGCCTCGGGCGTCGCGGGCGAGGTCGTCGCAGAATCCGTCACGGACCCGAGCCTAGTTGGAGGACCGCGCCCCCTCGATGCGGGCGTCACCAGCGCGGCGGGGGCCGTCGTTGGTGGGAGCCCACAACACAGAGGGCCCAGGGGTGCGGGAGGATGGCCGACATGGCGAGCGCGCACGACGACGAGACCCGGCCCGACGGACCGCCCCGACCCGCGCTGCGGGCCGAGTTCCTGCGAGAGCTGCTCGTCACCCCCGCAGGCCCTCTCGCGCGGCTCGAGGTCGTCACCGAGTCGGAGTCCACCAACGGCGCGCTCGCGAGCGCCGTCGCCACCGACCCCGCGGCCTGGCCCGCCCCCGCGCTCCTCGTCGCCGAGCACCAGCCCCGCGGGCGCGGACGGCTCGGGCGCTCGTGGACCACACCGCCGCGCGCCGCGCTGCTCGGCTCGCTCCTGCTGCGCCCCGACGTCCCGCGCACCGCCCTCAGCTGGCTCCCCCTCCTCGCCGGCCTCGCGACCGCCCGCGCCCTGCGCGCGACAGCGGGCGTCGACGCCGTCGTCAAGTGGCCCAACGACGTCCTCGTCCCCGACCCCTCCGCGACCCCCGCAGGCGCCCCGCCGGTGCTGCGCAAGGTCGCCGGGATCCTCGCCGAGGTCCTCCCCGACGGCGGGGTCGTCCTCGGCGTCGGCATCAACGTCTCCCAGGCGCGGGACGAGCTCCCCGTGCCCACCGCCACGTCGCTCGCGCTCGTCGGCGCCGCCACCACCGACCGCGAGGTCCTGCTCGTCGCGCTCCACGAGGCGTTCGGCGAGGTGCTCGCCCGCTGGCAGGACGCCGACGGCGACACCCACGCAGCCGGCCTCGACGCCGACTGCGCCGAGATCAGCGCGACCGTCGGCACGCGCGTACGCGTCGAACGCGTCGCCGGGGACGACGTCGTCGGGCTCGCCGTCGGCCTCGCCCCCGACGGTGGCCTCGTCCTGCGCCACGACGACGGCACCACGAGCGTCCACCGCAGCGGCGACGTCCACCACCTGCGCCCCCACGCCGAGGACCAGGCATAGGATCGCCGGGTGCCAGACGATCCCGAGGAGAACACCGTCGTCGAGGACGAGCAGCCGGACCCCGAGGCGACCGAGGCTGCGCTCGACGAGGCCCTCCTCGGCGGCCCCCGCACCCTCACCGTCGAACGGCTCGCCGAGCGCGCCGGCGTCGACGAGCAACGCGTCCGCGCCTACTGGCAGACGCTCGGCCTGCCCCTCACGGAGGGCGCGGAGCACGCCTTCACCGAGCGCGACGCGCAGGCGCTCGCGGACGTGTTCGCGTTCGCCGCGGCGGAGCAGCTCGACGAGCGTGCCCTGACGACCCTGATCCGCTCGACCGGCCACACGACCGAGCGGCTCGTGCTGTGGCAGGTCGAGGCCCTCGTCGAGCACCTCACCCGCCGTTTCGACCTCGACGACACGAGCGCTCGTCTGCTCGTCCTGGACCGGCTCCCGGAGCTCGCGCCGGTCCTCGAGGAGCAGCTCCTGCACGCGTGGCGGCGCCAGCTCGCGGCCGTGGCGGGGCGGTTCGCGGTCGAGTTCTCCGACGCGCGCGCCACCGCGGTCGACGACCACGAGCTGCCGCTGCCCCGGGCCGTCGGGTTCGCCGACATCGTGTCGTTCACGCAGCGCACGCGCGGCCTCGGGTCGAGCGAGCTCGCGGAGTTCGTCCAGCTCTTCGAGACGAGCGCGCGCGACGTCATCACCGCGGCGGGCGGCCGCGTCGTCAAGACGATCGGCGACGCGGTGCTGTACGTCGCCGACGACGTCGCGACCGGGGCGCGCGTCGCGCTCGGCCTGGCGGAGGCCGGGGGCCGGGAGGAGGACGTCGACGTCCCGCCCGTGCGCGTGAGCCTCGTGTGGGGCCGCGTGCTCTCGCGCTTCGGCGACGTGTTCGGGCCGAGCGTGAACCTCGCGTCCCGTCTGGTCGACATCGCCGACCCGACGACGGTCCTCGTGGACCGCGACACCGCGGGGCTGCTCGCCGGAGACCAGCGCTTCGCGCTCACCGCCCAGCCGGAGACCGAGGTCCAGGGTCTGGGCACGATCGAGCCCGTCCGGCTCCAGTGGGCCTACCGCGGCTGAGCGTCGCCCCGGGCGCGGGCGTCAGACGGCCTCGAGCAGGCCGGGACCGTCGTTCGTCACGGAGTTGACGAGGGTCGAGACCTCGCGCGCCACCAGGGGGACGTCGTCGTGCGGGCCGCCGAGGTCGAGGAGGTCCGCCGCCCCGCGGGCGTCGACGGCGGGGTCGAGCCACGCGTCCCACGCGTCGGGCGGCAGGACGAGCGGCATGCGGTCGTGGATCTCGGCGAGGTACGGCACGGCGTCGGTCGTGATGATGGTCGTGGACACGAGCCAGCGGTCGGGGTCGTCGTCGGCCTTCGTGCGGTCGCGCCAGAACTCGTAGAGCCCGGCGAACGCCGCGCTGCGACCGTCGTCCGGCGCGATCCAGTAGGGCTGCTTGGGCACCTTGCCCCGCCGCGCGGGGGAGCCGGCCGCGGGCGCGGCGTCGGGCAGCACCCGCCACTCGTAGTACCCGTCGGCGGGCACGAGGCACCGGCGCACGCCGAAGGGCTTGGCGAAGGCCGGCTTGTCGAGGATCGACTCGGCGCGCGCGTTGATCATGCGCGCACCGCTCCGGGGGTCCTTCGACCACGACGGCACGAGCCCCCACCGCGCGACGCGCAGCGAGCGGCTGATCTCTCCCGTGTCCTTCGCCGCGCGCTCGACGACGATGCGGACCGGGTCCGTGGGCGCGAGGTTCCACGACGGCGGCAGGAGGCGCGCGTCGTCGGCCACGTCCGCGACGGCGAACTCGTCCGCGAGGTCCTGGGCGTCCCGGAAGGAGGCATAGCGTCCGCACATGCCTCCAGCCTGCCGCAGACCGCCCACACGCGGGGCGCGCGAGCCAGGTCCCGGTGCGAGGCGGCTCACGTCCCGAACGGCTCGACGCCGTGGATCGAATCGATACGATGGAGGTCATGCCCACTCCCTCGGTCGAATCCTCGCTGCCTCGTCCGAGATCGTCGGCCCGCTGGGTGCTGCTCCTCGGAGCCCTCGCGACGCTCCCCGCGCTCACGGTCGACATGTACCTCCCGCTGCTCCCCGAGGTGGGAGCCGACCTGGGCGCACCCGACTCGCTCGCGCAGCTCACGCTGTCCGGGATGCTCGTCGGCGGCGCCGTCGGCCAGCTCGTCATCGGGCCGCTGTCCGACCGGTACGGACGACGCCTGCCCGTCCTCGTCGGGCTGGCGCTGCACGTCGTCACGTCGCTGCTGTGCGCGCTGGCACCCAACATCGGCATCCTCATCGGGCTGCGCGTCCTCCAGGGCTTCTTCAACGCGTCCGCGTCCGTCGTCGCGATCGCCGCCATCCGCGACCGCTTCACCGGGTCCGACGCCGCGCGCATCCTGTCGCGGCTCATGCTCGTCATCGGTCTCGCGCCCCTCCTGGCGCCGTCGATCGGGTCGTTCATCGGCGCGCACGCCTCCTGGCACGCCGTGTTCTGGGTGCTCGCGCTCGGCGGCGTCGTGCTCGGCGGGATCGTCCTCGTCTGGATGCCGGAGTCGCTGCCGGTCGAGCGGCGCCGCCCCGCCGGCACGCGCGCCGTCCTGCGCGGTTACCGCAGCCTCCTGCGCGACCGCCACTTCGTCGCCCTCGCCGTCCTGCCCGGCCTCGGCCAGGCCGTGCTCATGAGCTACGTCGTCGGCTCGCCGTTCGTGCTCCAGGAGGGCTACGGGCTCAGCCACGGCCAGTTCGCCCTGCTCTTCGCGGTGAACGGCATCGGCCTCGTGCTCTCCGCCCAGGCCAACGCCTCGCTCGTGCGCCGCGTCGCGCCCGTGCGCCTGCTGCGCGTGGCCCTCGTCGTCCAGGGGGTGTTCGCCGTCGGCCTCCTCGTCGTGGCGCTGACCGGTGCCGGCGGGATCGTCGGCATCGTCGCCGCCCTGTTCCTCGTGCTGTCGATGCAGGGGCTCATCCCCGCGAACGCCTCCGCCCTCGCGCTCACGCGGCACGGCGAGATGGCGGGGACCGCCGCCGCCGTGATCGGCGCGTTCCAGTCCGGCGTCGCGGGCCTCGTCAGCCCTCTCGTCGGCGTGCTCGGCGGTGACGCCGTCGCGATGTCGACCGTCATGCTCGGCGCGGTCGTCGCCTCCCTGCTCGTGCTCGGGTTCGCTACCCCGGCGTTCCGTCGCGGGGGCTGGCACACGCCCGTCTGACGCCGACGGGCGTTCACGCGACCGTCGTCGGACGGTACGCCGCTGTGCATGCGAGCGTCCTGGTGCGGGCGTTCGATGGAGCGCATGAGACTCACAGGAGCACGCCGGGCCACCGCCGCCCTGGTCGCCGCAGCGCTGACGCTGCCGGTCGCGTCCGTCGCCGTCGCCTCGCCCCCGCCCGGCCACGGCCCGTCCGGAGGGCGCGGGAGCGCCGTCGTCCCGACGCTCGTCGCCCGCGCGACGCTGTCGGCCGACCACCTCGAGGAGGGGCCGCCGTCGGGGGCACAGGTGACGCCCGCGAACGGGCGCCAGGGCCCGTTCGACGGCCAGGTGGTCCCGGGCTTCTCCGCGATGGTCGACAACGGTGACGGCACCTTCTGGGCGCAGCCCGACAACGGGTTCGGCGCAAAGGGCAACTCCGCCGACTTCCTCCTGCGCCTGTACCGCGTGACGCCGCAGTGGCAGACGGCGCGCGGCGGCTCCGGCGAGATCGAGGTGGGCGAGCACCTCTCGCTGCGCGACCCCGACCACCACGTGGACTTCCCGATCGTGCATGAGGACACCGAGGAGCGGCTGCTCACGGGGGCCGACTTCGACATCGAGTCCGTCGTGCGCGCGAAGGACGGCACGTTCTGGATCGGGGAGGAGTTCGGGCCGTTCCTCCTGCACGTGGACGCGACCGGGGCGCTGCTCGCGCCGCCCGTGCCGTTCCCCGACGGCAAGTCGCCCGCGAACCCGTACCTCGCGCCCGGCGAGACGCCGCTCGTCGGGTCCAGCCGCGGCCTCGAGGCGCTCGCCGGGTCACGCGACGGCCGCTACCTGTACCCCGTCCTCGAGGGCGCGCTCGTCGGCGCCGACCCGCGCGACCGCCTCGTGCGCCAGTTCGACACCCGTACGGGCCGGTTCACCGATCGGACCTGGACCTACCGCGTCGACACCGACGCGAACCTCGTGGGCGACGCCTTCATGGTCCGCGGCGACGAGCTGCTCGTCGTCGAGCGCGACGACTTCGAGGGCGAGCAGTCCGTCACCAAGCGCGTGTACCGGGTCGACCTCGACGAGGCCGACCGGTCCGGCCGGCTCGAGAAGGAGCTCGTGCTCGACGCGCTGAGGATCGCGAACCCGCACGGCATCGGGGCCGGCGACGGCTACGGCACCGGGGACCCGTTCTCCCTGCCCGTGCAGTCGTTCGAGACGGTCGTCCAGCTCCGCGACGGGCGGCTGCTCCTGGCCACGGACAACAACTACCCGGGCAACGACGCGCGCGTGCCGGGGACGCCGGACGACACCGAGATCGTGCTCGTCGACCTGCGTCGTGCCCGCGTCGCGACCGACGACGTCACCGTGGTCGGGCACCGCGGTGCGAGCGGCTACCGCCCCGAGCACACGCTCGCCGCCTACGAGCAGGCGATCCTGCAGTGCGCGGACTACATCGAGCCGGACGTCGTCTCGACCAAGGACGGCGTGCTCGTCGTGCGGCACGAGAACGAGATCGGCGGCACGACGGACGTCGCGGACCATCCCGAGCTCGCCGACCGCCGCACGACGAAGACCATCGACGGGGTCGCCGTCACCGGCTGGTTCACGGAGGACCTCACGCTCGCCGAGCTGCGCACGCTGCGCGCGAAGGAGCGGATCCCGGCCGTCCGCCCGCAGAACACGGCGTTCGACGGCCTCTACCCGGTCCCGACGCTCGCCGAGGTCCTCGACCTCGCGCGGCACTCCGAGACGTGCGACGGCCAGCAGGTCGGGGTGTACCCCGAGACCAAGCACCCGACCTACTTCGACTCGGTGGGGCTCTCGCTCGAGGAGCCGCTCGTCGCGGCGCTGCGCGACGCCGGGCTCGACTCGCGCAAGGCGCCCGTCATCGTCCAGTCGTTCGAGACCGGCAACCTGCGCGAGCTCGACCGGATGACGAAGGTCGACCTCGTCCAGCTCGTGAGCAGCTCCGGCGCCCCGTACGACCTCGTCGCCGCCGGCGACCCCCGCACCTACGCCGACCTGGCCACGCGCTCCGGCCTGCGCGAGATCGCCCGCTACGCCGACGGCGTCGGGCTCGAGAAGAACGTCATGATCCCGCGCGAGGCCGACGGGACGCTCGGGGAGCCGACGTCGGTGATCCGCGACGCGCACCGCGCGGGCCTCGAGGTGCACGGCTGGACGTTCCGCGCCGAGAACCAGTTCCTCCCGACGGAGTTCCGTTCGAGCGCGGACCCCGCGGCCTACGGGGACCTCGTCGGCGAGATCCGCGTCTTCCTCGACGCGGGCATGGACGGCTTCTTCACCGACCAGCCCGACCTGGGCGTCGCGGCCGTGGGGCGTCGTTGACCCGTACGCAGGGCGCACCGGCCCGGCCTTTGCGTCCTTTTCACGGTTCCTCCGGGACGCCGTGCGCGCGCTCACACCTCGTGGCCCTACCCTCATGGGGTGCCTGTGACCCACGCGCCCTCGTCGACCCCGCACGGGCGTCGCCGCTCGACGCCCGCTGCCGGCCGTGACTCCGACGGCGGAGACCGCTCCCCGGCCGGGCCGCACCACGCCCGGGCCCTGCGCTCCCACGGCGTCCTGCGTGCCGTGGGCCTGGTGCTCACCGGCGCGTTCGTGTTCGTCGCGGTCGGTGCCGGGGCCGTCTACCTGGACCTCAAGTCGAAGATCACCGTGAGCGACGTCTCCGACCTCGTCGTCGGCGGCCCGGAGCCGGAGGAGGAGCCGAAGGACCCCGACGACCCGTTCGCCGGGAAGTCCCTCAACATCCTCGTGATGGGCACCGACTACCGCGACGCCGAGAACGCCGCGATCGCCGGCGAGGAGGAGGGCATGCGGTCGGACACGACGTTCATCGTGCACGTCTCCGGCGACCGCACGCGCATGGAGGTCGTCTCCATCCCGCGCGACTCGCTCGTCGACCTGCCCGCGTGCAACCTGCCCGACGGGTCGATGTCCTCTCCGCGCCGCAACACGATGTTCAACGAGGCGTTCCAGATCGGCTCGGGCGGCGTCGACGACCTCACCTACGCCGCGGCCTGCACGATCACCGCGGTGCAGGACCTCACGGACGTCCCGATCACCAACCACGTCGTGGTGAAGATGACCGGTGTCATCGGCGTGGTCGACGCGATCGGCGGGGTGAGGATGTGCTTCCCCGAGGCGGTCAAGGAGAACCCGAGGTACGGCACCCTGGACCTCCAGGCGGGCGAGCACACGCTCACCGGCAGCGAGGCGATCAGCTTCCTGCGCGCCCGGCACGGCAAGGGCATGGGCCTCGAGATGGGCTCGGACCTCACGCGCATCACGCGGCAGCAGGCGTTCATCGACTCCGCGATGCGCGAGCTCCTGTCGAAGAACATCATCACCAACTCGCCGCAGCTCTACGGCGTCATCGAGGCCGTGCTCAGCTCCATCAGCGCCGACCCGTCGATCGCCGACCCCACCGCGCTCGCCGGCCTCGCGTACAGCCTGCGCGGCATCGACACCTCACGGATCGCGTTCACCGAGCTCCCGGTGGTCCCGGCCGCGAGCGACCCGAACCGCGTCGAGTGGACGTCGGCCGCGGACGAGATCTGGCAGCGCATGATCGACGACGCTCCAGCCCCCGGCCAGGAGGTCGCCCCGGACCCGCGCGACGACGGCACGGCGCCCGCGGGCGGGACGACGGACCCGGGCACGACCGACCCCGGCACGACCGACCCCGGCACGACGGATCCCGGCACGACGGATCCCGGCACGACGGACCCGGGGACCACCGACCCGGGCGCGGGCACCACGGACCCGGGTGCCGGGACGACCGACCCCGGCACGACCCCCGAGACGCCGCCCGCCGACAAGGAGCTGCTCCCCGGGGTGTGCCCGACGTAGGCGCCGGGCGGCCGCCCGGGAGCGGGCGCCGCCGGACGGAGCCGCGGTGCGGGGACGCCCGCAGCTCCGTCCGACGACGCCGCTCCGCTCGTCGA
>Ga0233385_1000011_pt1 | contig 98931 bp, 85 predicted proteins | sample ElkDunMinimDraft_16_FD_191543 | JGI IMG/M metagenome (GOLD analysis project Ga0233385, IMG submission 191543) | Fecal eukaryotic communites from dung pellets of Tule Elk in California, USA - Elk Dung G36 | ecosystem: Host-associated > Mammals > Digestive system > Large intestine > Fecal | place...
GTCGTCGGGCCCGGCGAGCAGGCTGTTGTTGCGGCCCTTGCGGTTGACCCGGCCGATCGGGTGGATCGGCGGCAGGTAGAGCACGTCGAAACCCATCGCCGCCACCTGCGGCAGCCGCTGCGCGGCGGTGGCGAAGGTGCCGGAGACGGCCGGATGCTCCTCGGTCGCCGGCACCGCGCCCTCGGAGCGGGGGAAGAGCTCGTACCAGGCGGAGAAGAGGGCCCGCGGCCGGTCAACCCAGAGCGGGTAGGTGTCGCTGACTGTCACCAGCCGGCGCAGCGGATGTGCCCAGAGCAGCTCCGCCAGCTCCAGGGCCGGGCCGACCCGCGCGGCGAGCGCCAGCTCCGGCTCGGTCAGCGCCGCCGTGGCGGCGGCGAGCCGCGACCGCTGCGCCGCGGGCACGACCGCGCTCGCCTCGGCCAGCAGCTGCGCACCCTCGGCGAGGTCGTTGGCGAGTTCCCCGACGCCCTGCCCGGCGGCGAGCTTCTTGGCCACCGCCCCGCGCCAGGTCAGGTACGGGTCGTCGAACGCCTCGACGGCGAAGCTCCAGTCGCCGACAGCGTCGGGTGTGATGGTGGCGTGCCACTGGTCAAGACCCGGGGCGCAGGGGCGCATCCGTACCCGGGGGCGGGGCTCGGGGTCTGCCGGGCCCTGCCAGCGCACGGCGCAGCCCAGCGCGTGGTGCCCCTCCCGGTAGGCCACGGCCGTCACCGGGAGCAGCTCCCCGACGACCGCCTTCGCGGGATAGCGGCCGGCAGCGACCGCGGGGGTGACCGCTTCGATCGAGAATCGCCCCGTCACCCTGACCAACCTAGCGGCTTCGATGAATATCCGCCGGGTTCGATCACTGCGGGCCGCTGCCGTCGAAACCGATCTCGACCGTCCGCCCGCTGGCCAAACCTGTGACTGACGCTGTTGAATCAGGTGGTGCGACCATGGTTCGACCTACCTGTGTGGATGTTCTGGTGCGCCCTCGTGCTCTCCACCGGCCTGCCGGTGATCGCGTTGCTGATGGAGGGCAAATACAGCTTCGCGGCTCTCGCCATCGCGGGAAACCTCTATGCAGCCGGCCTGGGCCGCAGGATTCTGTGGGAGCGCCTGGGCCGCCCGCCGGCCCCGGACGGCCCGGGCGGCGAGACGGACAACTGACTCCACGCGTGCCTTCCGGCGTCAGCTCCGCTGCTCCTTCAGCAGGGAGCGGTACACGTCCATGGTGCGGTCGGCGATGGCCGTCCAGGAGAAGTGGTCGACGGCCCGGCGGCGCCCGGCGCGCCCCAGCTGCGCGGTGCGTTCCGGGTCGGCGAGCAGGGCGTTGATCGCCGCCGCCAGGTCGGTCACGAAGCGGTCCGGGTCCAGCGGCGTGCCGGAGCCGTCGGTCGCCTGCGCGATCGGCACCAGCAGTCCCGTCGCACCGTCGTCGACGACCTCGGGGATGCCGCCGGTGGCGGTGGCCACGACCGCTGTCTCGCAGGCCATCGCCTCCAGGTTGACGATCCCCATCGGCTCGTAGACCGACGGGCAGACGAAGACGGTGGCGTGGCTGAGCACCTGGATCACCTCGTGCTTGGGGAGCATCTCGGCGACCCAGACCACCCCGGAACGGGTCGCCCGCAGCTCGTCGACGAGCCCGCGCACCTCGGCGGCGATCTCCGGGGTGTCCGGCGCGCCGGCCAGGAGCACCAGCTGCGTGCGCGCGGGCAGGGACCGCGCCGCCCGGAGCAGGTACGGCAGCCCCTTCTGCCGGGTGATCCGTCCGACATAGACGACGCTGGGGCGGTCGGGGTCGACGCCGAGCCGGTTCAGCACCTCGGTGCCGTGGTCCGGGGCGTACTGGGTGGTGTCGATGCCGTTGTGCACGACCTGGACCCGGGCCGGATTCACCGCCGGGTACGCCGTCAGCACGTCGCGGCGCATCCCGGCGCTGACGGCGATCACCGCGTCGGCGGCCTCGATCGCGCTCCGCTCACACCAGGAGGAGAGCGCGTACCCGCCGCCGAGCTGTTCGGCCTTCCACGGCCGCAGCGGCTCCAGGCTGTGCACGGTCACCACGTGCGGCACCCCGTGCAGCAGTTTGGCGGTGTGGCCGGCGAGGTTGGCGTACCAGGTGTGGCTGTGCACCAGGTCCGTGCCGGCGCAGCCGGCGGCCATCGCCAGGTCCACGCCCATGGTCTGCAGGGCCGGGTTCGCCCCGGCCAGCGCCGCCGGCTGCGGGTAGGCCGTCACCGCCGGCTCGTCGCGCGGCGCGCCGAAGCAGTGCACCCGTACGTCCGCCCGGCGCCGCAGCTCGCGGGCCAGGTACTCCACGTGGACGCCGGCGCCGCCGTACACCTCGGGTGGGTATTCGCGGGTGAGCAGGTCGACGCGAATCGGGCCGGATCCGGGGGTGAGGCGCACCTTTCGCACCATAGTGCAGATCATCGATCGCCACGAGTGGTGGTCTCGTTACAGGTTGGTTAGCGTCGATACATGTCTGCCAAGGTGCTCGCAATTGTCCTGGCCGGCGGCGAGGGGAAGCGGCTGATGCCGTTGACCACTGACCGCGCCAAGCCGGCGGTGCCGTTCGGCGGCATGTACCGGATGATCGATTTCGTCCTCTCCAATCTGGCCAACGCCGGATATCTGAAAATCGTGGTGCTGACGCAGTACAAGTCGCACTCCCTGGACCGGCACATCACCAAGACCTGGCGGATGTCCAATCTGCTCGGCAACTACGTCACACCGGTGCCGGCGCAGCAGCGTCGTGGCCCGTGGTGGTTCGCCGGCTCCGCCGACGCCATCTACCAGAGTTTCAACCTGATCCACGACGAGCAGCCGGACTATGTGATCGTCTTCGGCGCCGACCACATCTACCGGATGGATCCGCGGCAGATGCTGGCCGAGCACATCGCCTCCGGCGCGGGTGTCACCGTGGCCGGCATCCGCCAGCCGCTGCACCTGGCGGACCAGTTCGGGGTGATCGAGGTGGGCGCCGACAGCCGCCAGATCCGCGCCTTCCGGGAGAAGCCCACCGACGCGGTCGGCCTGCCGGGCTCACCGGCGGAGGTCTACGCCTCGATGGGCAACTACGTCTTCAGCACCAAACTGCTCTGCGAGGCGGTCGAGACCGACGCCGCCGACAAGATCAGCAAGCACGACATGGGTGGCAGCATCATCCCGATGCTGGTGGGGCGGGGCGAGGCGAACGTCTACGACTTCAGCGACAACGAGGTGCCCGGCAGCACCGACCGGGACCGTGGCTACTGGCGCGACGTCGGCACCCTCGACTCCTTCTACGACGCCCACATGGATCTGATCTCGGTGCATCCGGTCTTCAACCTCTACAACTTCGCCTGGCCCATCTACACCGACCAGCCCCCGTGGCCGCCGGCGAAGTTCGTCCACGGCCGGCAGGAGCGCGTCGGGCGGGCAGTCGGCTCGCTGGTCTCGCCCGGCTCGGTGATCTCCGGGGCGCTGGTGGAGAACTCGGTTGTCTCCCCGAAGGTGCGGGTGCACTCCTGGGCGCACGTCGACGGCTCGGTGCTGATGGAAGGGGTGGAGATCGGCCGGCACGCCGTGGTGCGCAACGCGATCCTCGACAAGTTCGTCGTGGTGCCCGAAGGGGCCGAGATCGGTGTCGACGCCGAGCGCGACCGGCAGCGCTACACCGTATCCGACAACGGCGTGGTGGTCATCGGCAAGGGAACCCGGGTCGAGCCGTGACGCGCCGACGGGCATAACCGGCCCTGAGAAGGGAAAATGAGCCATTGCCGCAAGATCCACCCAGGAGGTACGCGTGTCGGTCCATCCCCGTGCCGGTCAGAGCGCCCAGCCCGCCGACCTCGTCGACGTGCCGGCATTGATCACCGCCTACTACACCGGGCGTCCCGACCCGACCGACCCCGCGCAGCAGGTCTCCTTCGGCACCTCCGGCCACCGCGGCTCCAGCCTGAACAACGCCTTCAACGCCGAGCACATCCTCGCCGTCACCCAGGCGCTCTGCGACTACCGGCGGGCACACGGTGTCGACGGCCCGCTCTTTCTCGGCCGCGACACCCACGCCCTCTCCGCCCCGGCGACCGCCACCGCGCTGGAGGTGCTGGCCGCCAACGACGTGACCGTGCTGATCGACAGCCGCGACGGCTACACCCCCACCCCGGCCGTCTCGCACGCCATCCTCCACCACAACCGGGGCCGTGAGCGCGGCCTCGCCGACGGCATCGTGATCACGCCGTCGCACAATCCCCCCGCCGACGGCGGCTTCAAGTACAACCCCGCCAACGGCGGCCCGGCCGGCAGCGACGTGACCGGATGGATCCAGGACCGCGCCAACGTCCTGCTCGCCGAGGGCTGCCGCGACGTGCGGCGCGTCCCGTACGCCCGGGCGCTGGCGGCCGCCACCACCGGCCGGTACGACTTCCTCGGCACGTACGTCGACGACCTGCCTGCCGTGCTCGACCTGGCGGCGATCCGCGACGCCGGGGTGCGCATCGGCGCCGACCCGCTCGGCGGGGCGAGCGTCGCCTACTGGGGTGAGATCGCCGACCGGCACGGGCTGGACCTGACCGTGGTCAACCCGCAGGTCGACCCGACCTGGCGCTTCATGACCCTCGACGGCGACGGCAAGATCCGGATGGACTGCTCCTCGCCGAACGCGATGGCCGCGCTGGTCGCCGCCCGCGCCGACTACCAGCTCTCCACCGGCAACGACGCCGACGCCGACCGGCACGGCATCGTCACCCCCGACGGCGGGCTGATGAACCCCAACCACTACCTGGCGGTGGCGATCTCCTACCTCTACCGGCACCGCCCCGGCTGGCGTCCGGACACCGCGATCGGCAAGACCCTGGTCTCCTCGGCGATGATCGACCTGGTCGCCGCCGACCTGGGCCGGCGTCTCATCGAGGTGCCGGTGGGCTTCAAATGGTTCGTCCCCGGCCTGCTCGACGGCAGCGTCGGCTTCGGCGGCGAGGAGAGCGCCGGCGCGTCGTTCCTGCGTACCGACGGGAGCACCTGGACCACCGACAAGGACGGCATCCTGCTCTGCCTGCTCGCCGCCGAGATCATCGCCCGGACGGGCCGGACGCCGAGCGAGCACTACGCCGACCTCACCGCCCGCTTCGGTGCCCCCGCGTACGCCCGCACCGACGCGCCCGCCGGCCGGGAACAGAAGGCCGTCCTGGCGAAGCTCTCGCCCGAGCAGGTCACCGCCACCGAACTGGCGGGGGAGCCGATCACGGCGACCCTGACCCGGGCGCCGGGCAACGACGCGCCGATCGGCGGCCTCAAGGTGCTCACCGCCAGCGGCTGGTTCGCCGCCCGCCCCTCCGGCACCGAGGACGTCTACAAGATCTACGCCGAGTCGATGCAGGGGCCCGAACACCTGGCCCGCATCCAGGCCGAGGCCCAGGAGCTGGTCACCGCCGCGCTCGACGCCGCCTGACCCGCGCACCCGGCGCGTCAACGCCGGCGGGCCGCCGGGACGCACCGGGGTGGGCGTTGCCGAGCGGGTCGGCGGGATACGCCGGGGTGGCCACCGACGGCGGCCACCCCGGCGATCGACTGTCAGCGCCGGCCGCGGCCGCCGAACAGGTGCCGCAGCGACCGGGCGACCAGCTCGTCACGGGCGGCCGGGGCCAGCCCTTCCAGGCCGAAACCCAGATAGACGGTGTCGGCGGTGACCACCACCGACCCCTCCTCGAACGCCTGCCGGCTGCGCGACCAGTTCTGCTCCGACGGCATCGAACCGGCCGGCGGGCCGGCCACCGTCCAGCCGCCCAGATCCTCGGTCTCGAAGGAGGTCTCGGCGACCGTCACGCCGTCGGCGATCACCCGCGCGTCGTCGAGGAAGACCCCGAGCCCCTGGGTGCCCCAGTCCGAGACGTACGAGATGGAGACCTTGACCTGCTTGCCGGCGTACGCGGACAGGTCGACCGACCACTCCTGCCAGCCGTTGGAGCTGCCGGTGGCGGCGTGCCACGCGCCGGTGCTGCCGGTGGGCGAGCAGTCGGCGCCGACGTAGTGCCGCAGGAACGGATGCACCGTCTCGGCCCAGCCCGACTGGCAGCTGTCACCGGTGGCGGTGCTGGTCTTGCCGTTGGCGTCCGGCAGCGTCGTCCACTGGTCGCTGCCCACCTCGTGCGCCTCCACGATCATGAAGTCCCAGTCGGCCTCGATGTCGTAGGAGCTGAAGAAGCGCAGCTCACCGCTGGTGGCGCCGGTCAGGTCGACGGTGCGGGTCAGCCGCTTGTACGCCTCGTCGGACTGTCCGCTGTAGAGGTACCACTCGCCGGTGCGTGGGTCGAACGGCGCGCCGCCCGGCCGGGCCCAGCCCACCGGAGCGGAGCTGGCGAAGAGCGGGAACTCGTCGGGCGGCAGGAAACTCGACGTCGTCAGGAACGACGCCGTGTGGTCCTGGTTGCCGGCCGAACCGGGGGCGTTGAGCGGCGCGCCGAAACCGGCGAACGCCCCGTCGTCGCCCCGGACCGCGTACGGGGTGCCGTCGCTCGCGGTGCCGCCGTCACTGACGTACGTGTGGGCGCCGAGGTAGTACTGCTGGAAGTCGTTGAGCAGCGGCAGGCAGGCCGGGTCCCCGGCGTCGGTGCACTCCGGTGGCGCGTCCGGCCGGTACGCGTACCCGCCGTTCGCGCCCTGGGCGTAGAGGGCGTACTTGCCGCTGACCAGCAGCTTGCCCCCCTCGTTGAGGTAGTCGCGCACCGCCAGTTCGATCTCCTGCGCGGCCCGGGCCGCCGTGCCGGGCACCTGACCCGGCGCCCGCAGGATCACGTCGTCGCCGGTCTCCCAGACGACCGCCCGGTAGTGGGAGAGCACGCCGAGCGGGTGCGGCGCCGTGCGGCCCATCGCGTCGAAGTCGTAGACGTCGCTGGAACGACCCGCCTTGCGCAGCGACGCGGCGACCTCGTCGGCGTACTTCGCCGTGCTGCCCTCCTGCGCGGGGCTCACGCCCGTGACGTCCTCGGCGGCCAGCACCAGCACGTCCCCGCCGATGTCGTCGTGCACCCGGTAACGGAACGACTCGCTGGTCACCGGCCCGGACTTCGGTTTGACCCCGGTGAACCAGACCTGCACCCGGTCACCGGCCCGCGCACCGGTGACGCCGGCCCGCATCTCGGCGAAGTAGCGGTCGTTGGTGTCGCCGTACCGCTCGCCGCCACGCCACTCGCGGACGGCGACGGACCGGGTCCGGCCGTTGTTGATCCGGTAGTTCATCCGCACGTTCTTCAGGGCGCGGCGGGTGATCGCGGCGACCTGCTGGTCGCGGCCGTAGGAGACGTCGAAGGCGTCGACGACGAAGTCCGGGGTGTGCCGGCCCACAACCGACACCGGCTCGTCCGGGTCGGCGGCGGAGCGGGCGACGGCGAGCGCGAAGGGCAGGTTCTTGGCCACCTCGGCGGCGACCAGGCGCTCGTCGTCGGGGAAGATGAAGCCGCTGACGCAGTCCTGCGGATGCCATTCGTCGTCCGGGTCGGAGGCGGCGGCCGCCTCGCAGGTCGACATCTCCGGGGTGAAGCCGAGCGTGCCGTAGCGGACCACCGCGTGGCTGTCGGTGTCGCCGTTGGTGGTGTACAGCTCCGCCGAGATGTCCGGGTCATAGCCGGGGATCGCCGGGTTCGCGTCGTCGCCGGCCATCGCCTCGTAGATCACGTCGTCGGGAGTGGGCGTGGAGACCTGCCAGCCGACGCCGTAGAGGAGCAGTTCGGCGGCGGAGTGGTAGTTGACGAAGAACTCGAAGCCGACCCGGCGGAAGAGCCGGTCCAGCGCCTGCGTCTCCGGCTCGGAGTTCGGCCCCGGCCCCCGGTAGGTCTCGTTCGCCGGATCCGGTGATGAACCCTCGTTGTCATAGCCCCAGCGGTAGTCGAAGTTGCGGTTCAGGTCCACGCCGTCGCCGCCGCCGACCTGCCCGTCGCCGTTGTTGTCGCGCAGATTCTTGCGCCACAGCCGGTTGCCGGGGGTGAAGGTGTGGTCGTAGCCGTCCGGGTTGGCAACCGGCACGAACCAGAGTTCGGTGGTGTCAAGCAGCCGGGTGATCTGCCGGTCGCGGCCATAGTTGTCGAGCACGTGGTGCATCAGCCGGCGGTTCATCTCCGGTGTGATCCACTCGCGGGCGTGCTGGGCGCCGGCGTAGAGCACCGCCGGGCGTTTGCCGTCGGGCAGCGACCGGGCGTCGCGGGTCAGTTTGATGGCCAGGATCGGCTTGCCCTGCCGGCTCTGCCCGATGGTCGCCACCTTCGCCAGTTTCGGGAAGCGGGCCGCGGTTGCCTCCAGCTCGTCCCGGATGCCGCCCGGCTCGCTGTACGAGCGGAAAACCGTGTATCCGTCAGCGGACTGCCGGCGCAGCTCGCCGGAGGCGGGCCGGCCCTGCACGGTTTTCACGGTCAGCTCGACACCGTCGGCGGCGAGCCGCTGTGCCTGCCGGCCGGTCAGCACCACCTCGACCCGGGTGCCCTGCGCGGTGGCGTCCCGCCTGCTGTGTCCCAGGTCCACCCCGGCCTGCCGCAGCCGCTCCAGCCCGACACCGTCCAGCGTGCCGGTGTAGACCTCCAGCTGGTCGGCGCCGCCCGGCGCCGGACCCGGGTCAGCCGTCGCCAGCGGCGGTACCGCCAACGCGCCGACCAGAGTGAGAACGCAGACCAGTGTCAGCCGTTTCGTGCGCATCGCGCCCCCTCGAACGAATCCACCGTCGAGGAGAACCCTGCGCCCTGTAGTCACGCATGTCAATTGGCCGATCGGTGTCGGCGCTGGTGGCGACGCGGGGGCGGGCCGGGCGCCACGTCGTCAGCATCGCCAGCGCCAGCAGGATCTCGGCGAGATCCCCGCCGTAGTACATCACCGTCGCCCCGGCCCGCAGCTGCTCCGGCGGGGCCGGCACGTCGACGAGCAGTCCGGCGTACATCAGCTGGGAGAGGGTGGCGTGGGCGACGATCGAGACGCCGAGCACCACCAGCCGGAACGGCACCCCGGGACGGTGCGGACCCGGGTCCGGCCCGGTGATCGACCAGGTGAAGAGGTAGCCGGCGGCCAGGAAGTGCAGGTGCACCAGGTCGTGGGCCAGCGGATACGCTTCGGTCGCCCGGTACAGCGGCGTCAGGTAGAGCACCCAGAGCCCGCCGGCGGTCAGCAGCAGCCCGGTGACCGGGTGCGACAGCACGCGGGCGGGCCGGCTGCGCAGCAGCCGCACCACCCGTCGTCCGGTGTGCACGTCGACGGTCCGCAGCAGCAGGGTCAGCGGCGCGCCCAGCACCAGCCCCAGCGGGGCGAGCATGCCGATCAGCAGGTGCTGGCGCATGTGCGCCGGGAATCCGACAGCCGGGTCGGCCAGCGCGTACGCCAGCAGCAGCGCCCCGACCGTAAAGGCGACCGAGCGCCCGTGCTGCCAGCCGGGACCGGTACGGCGTGCCCGGCCGGCGGCGACGAGGTAGACCAGCAGGGCCAGCAGCGCGGCGAGCGCGCCCGGCGTGGGCTCCACTGTGGGCACCGCGTCAGCGCGGCCGGTCGCTGCCCGCGTCGCGCTCGCCGTCGGCGGGGAGCGTCACCTGGCCGGCGTTGCGGGCCAGCAGCCAGCCGCCGACGACCAGCAGCGCGCCGAGCGCGAGGAAACCGAGATCCCACCAGAGCTGGTTCGGTCCGCTGCGGACGTGGTGGATGCCGAGCAGGTGGTGGTCGATGATCCCCTCGACCAGGTTGAACAGGCCCCAGCCCACCAGCGCCCAGCCCCAGAGCGCCTGGGAGCGCCACAGCCGGCCCCGGGAGTCGGTGACCCGGGAGTAGAGCAGCGCCAGGCCGGTCAGGACCGTCACCCAGGTCACGACGTGGAAGAGCCCGTCCCAGAGGGTGTTCATCCGCAGCCCGTCGAGGGTTGTCACCGGGTACGCCGCGATGCCCACGTTGTCGGAGCCCGTGCTGCTGAGCAGATGGTGCCACTGCAGTACCTGGTGCAGCACGATGCCGTCGACGAACCCGCCGAGACCGACACCGAGAATGATCCCGGGCAACCGGATGTCGGTCGCCCGCGCCCGGGCCGGAGCACCGGCCGCTGCCACTGGTCGCATCGATTCACCTGTCACCTGTGCCCACCTGCCCACCTGGATGCCGGGCCAAACCAGTGCCCGGCCCCTTGTTCATGGTCAACGCCGAATCGGCCCGCAGGTTCCTCCCGTACGCCCGCGAACCCGTCACGGGCCGACCCGGGCCGCGGCGCAGTCCGGGCGGTCCACGGGGGTACGGAGGAAGAGCTGGTAGCCGTCGGCGGCGTACCGCACGGGGAAGTCCGCCCGGACCCGGTCGAGCACCTGCGGCGAGTCGAACCGGGCCCGCTCGGGCGGGGCCAGCAGCACACCGTCGGCGGCCTCGATCTCGGTGATGATCCGGGAGTCCGGCAGGTAGCCCGAGGCGAGCCGGACGTGGGAGGTGTCGGCGAGCCAGGGCGGGGTGCGCAGGCCGGCGCGGGCCAGCAGTTGCTGGTCGTCGCTGACCAGTACCGCACCGTCGGGCAGCCCGTCGAGGCAGGCGCGGACGGCGGGAACGCCGATCGGCGGTTGCAACGGAACGAGCCAGGCCTGTGCCGCGCAGAGCAGCGCCAGCACCGCCAGAGCGGCGGTGGCCGGCCACCGGTGGCGGCTCCCGAGGCGCCGCCAGGCAGCGGTGGCGCCGGTGCCGATCAACACCGCTCCCGGCACCGCGAAGAAGATCAGCTGGTGTTCCGAGATCGGGCTGTGGAGCAGACCGAAGGGCACTACCAGCACCTGCCACAACACCACCGCCGCCAGCGGCGTGCGCTGCGCCGGAACCCGCCAGCGCAGGGCCGCGACCGTTGCGGCCACGATGGCGAGCACGAACGGCGTCGTCCAGAGCACCAGGTCGGTGAGGGTGCCGGTGGGGGAGGTGCGGATGCCGCTGGTGTCCTGCAGGTGGAAGTTGACGATCTGGGCGAGGGCGGCCCGGGGCGGGCGGATCAGCAGCACGACGGCCAGGCAGGCGGCGGCGAACCCGGCGGCGGCCGCGCCCAGGTCGGCGAGGGCACGGCGGGGGCCCCGGCCGCGCAGCGACCCGGCCAGGAGCAGCAGCAGCAGCGACGGCCCCACGAAGATCGCGATGAGCTTCGCGCCGAGGGCGAGGGCCATGCTCGCCCCGGCCGCCGACCACCACCAGCGGTTGCCGGTGGCCCGGGCGCGCAGTGCGGCCAGCAGCGCCCCACCGGCGAAGGCGGTCGCCGGCAGGTCGGCGCCGAACTGGTAGCAGTAGCGCTGCACCGGCGGCAGTATCGCGATGACCAGCGCGGTCAGGGCTGCGGCCCGAGCGCCGGCGAGCAGCGCGGTGATGCCGGCGGCGACCGCCACGATCAGCAGGGTGAAGCCGACCATCACCAGCCGGGCGGCGGTCTCGGCCGGCGCCCCGGCCTCCGCGCCGGGCAGGAGCGCGAACGGCACCGAGATGATGGCCGGGAAGAGCGGGGGCTGGGCGTGGAAGACCTCGGCGTACGGCCGGTCGCCGGCGCCGATCGCCCACGCGGTCTGCCAGTAGACACCGTCGTCGAAGTCGGGGCGAACGGCGGCGCGGCCCGCGGTGCGGACCAGCAACGAAGTGACGATCGCGGCGGCGCTGAGCACCCAGAGCCACGCGGTGACCGCCGATCGGGAGCGCGCCAACGGGGTCATCGGGTTCCTGAGGCCGGTCGTGACGGCCGGCGAGGTGCCGGGCCCACCAGCCGCACCATATCCCGGGGAAGCCGGCCGTCTCCGCGATACGCGAAGGGTTCCACCCGGGCGGTGCCGTGGGCGTCGGCAGGAGAGTGTGGACCGGCGTCGACGGGAAGCGGGCGAGCGGCGCCGCCGGCTGCCGGGGTGGTGCGGGCCGGCCGGCCCGCACCACCGTTGGTCAGGCCAGGCCGGCGCGGCGCAGGGCGTCGGCGATCGCGCCCTGCGGTTCGGGCTGGCGCCGGTCCTGGCGGGGCTGGCCGCCACGGCCGGGCTCACCCTGGCGGCGGCCGCCCTGCCCGCCGCCCTGCCCGCTCTGCGCGCCGCTCTTCCCGGCCCGCCGGTTGTCGCCCTGTCCGCCGCTCGGGCCGCCACGCCGCCCGCGTTCACCGCCGCGCGCCGGGCTGTCACCGCCGGCGGCCGGGGTCGTCTCGTCGTCCAGGCGCAGGGTCAGCGAGATCCGCTTGCGGGGCACGTCGACGTCGAGCACCTTGACCCGCACCACGTCACCGGACTTGACCACGTCGCGCGGGTCCTTGACGAAGGTGTGCGACATCGCCGAGACGTGCACCAGGCCGTCCTGGTGCACACCGACGTCGACGAAGGCGCCGAAGGCGGCGACGTTTGTCACCACCCCCTCCAGCAGCATCCCCGGCACCAGGTCGCCGATCTTCTCCACGCCCTCGGCGAAGGTGGCGGTCTTGAACTCCGGGCGTGGGTCCCGGCCCGGCTTCTCCAGCTCCCGCAGGATGTCGGTGACCGTCGGCAGGCCGAAACGGTCGTCGACGAAGTCGGTCGCCCGCAGCCCGCGCAGGATGGTGCTGCGGCCGATCAGGCCCCGCAGGCCGCTGCCGGCGCTCGCCAGGATGCGCCGCACCACCGGGTAGGACTCCGGGTGCACGCTGGAGGAGTCCAGCGGGTCGTCGCCGCCGGGGATGCGCAGGAAGCCCGCGCACTGCTCGAACGCCTTCGGCCCGAGCCGGGCGACCTTCTTCAACTCGGTACGGGTGCGGAACGGGCCGTTGGCGTCGCGGTGCAGCACGATGTTCTCGGCCAGTCCGGCGCCGATGCCGGAGACCCGGGCCAGCAGCGGAGCCGATGCGGTGTTGACGTCCACCCCGACCGCGTTGACGCAGTCCTCGACGACGGCGTCCAGCGACCGCGACAGCTTGGTCTCCGACAGGTCGTGCTGGTACTGCCCGACACCGATGGAACGCGGTTCGATCTTGACCAGCTCGGCGAGCGGGTCCTGCAGCCGGCGGGCGATGGAGACCGCGCCGCGCAGCGAGACGTCCAGCTGCGGCAGCTCCTGTGAGGCGTACGCCGAGGCGGAGTAGACCGACGCGCCGGCCTCGGAGACGACGACCTTGGTCAGCCCCAGCTCCGGGTGCAGCTTGATCAGGTCGGCGGCGAGCCGGTCGGTCTCCCGCGAGGCGGTGCCGTTGCCGATCGCGATCAGCTCCACGCCGTGCGCGCGGGCCAGCCGGGCGATCGTGGCGATCGAGGCGTCCCACTGCCGGCGCGGCTCGTGCGGATAGATGGTGTCGGTGGCGACGACCTTGCCGGTGGCGTCGACCACTGCCACCTTCACGCCGGTACGCAGCCCCGGGTCCAGCCCCATCGTCGGGCGGGCCCCGGCGGGGGCGGCCAGCAGCAGGTCGCGCAGGTTCGTGGCGAAGACCCCGACCGCGTCCTCCTCGGCCGCCTGCCACAGCCGCAGCCGCAGGTCCGCCCCGAGGTGGATCAGGATCCGGGTACGCCAGGCCCAGCGCACCGTGTCGGCGAGCCAGCGGTCGGCCGGGCGCTGCCGGTCGACGATGCCGAAGCGGGCGGCGATGCGCTGCTCGTAGCGGCTCGGGCCGGGGACGAGCTCGTCGGCCGGCTCGGACTCCGGGTCCATGGTCAGGTCGAGCACGCCCTCCTTCTCACCGCGGAACATCGCCAGCACCCGGTGCGAAGGGAGGCGGGTGAAAGGCTCGGCGAAGTCGAAGTAGTCGGCGAACTTCGCGCCGGCGGCCTCCTGCCCCTCGCGTACCCGGGAGACCAGCCGGCCCCGGCCCCACATCTGCTCGCGCAGCTCACCGATCAGGTCGGCGTCCTCGGCGAAGCGCTCGATGAGGATGTGCCGCGCCCCCTCCAGCGCGGCGGCGGCGTCGGCGATGCCCTTGTCGGCGTCGGCGTAGCCGGCTGCGGTGACGCGCGGGTCGAGGCCCGGGTCGGCCAGCAGGGCGTCGGCCAGCGGCTCCAGCCCCGCCTCGCGGGCGATCTGCGCCCGGGTCCGCCGCTTCGGCTTGTACGGCAGGTAGATGTCCTCCAGCCGGGCCTTGGAGTCGGCGGCGAGGATCTGCGCCTCGAGCGCCTCGTCGAGCTTGCCCTGGTTCCTGATCGACTCCAGGATCGCCGCGCGCCGCTCGTCCAGCTCCCGCAGGTAGCGCAGGCGCTCCTCGAGGGTGCGCAGTTGCGCGTCGTCGAGCAGCCCGGTGGCCTCCTTCCGGTACCGGGCGATGAACGGCACGGTGGCCCCGCCGTCGAGCAGCTCGACGGCGGCCCGCACCTGGTCGGTACGGACGCCGAGCTCCTCGGCGATCCGCTGGTCAACAGAGGTCGTCACGATCCTGATCCGCCTTTTCCGCCTGGGTTCTGGCCCCTGCATTCTGCCGTCTGCGTCACGGCGTGCACCCTTCGGCACGAGCGGCGGGCCGGACCGAAGCGGGTTAGGCTAGCGTCTGATCATGGAACAGCCCGCTGACCTGCGCTCCCGCCGACTCTTCGGCGGCGGCGGCCGTGCGGTGGGGGACCTCGCCGCCAGCCCCTACCGGGCCGACCGGGACCGGATCGTCGGCTCACCCTTCTTCACCCGCCTCAACGGGGTGACCCAGGTGGTCAGCCCCGGCGGCACCGGACTGCTGGTGCACAACCGTCTCACCCACAGCCTCAAGGTTGCCCAGATCGGCCGGGCGGTCGCCGAGCGGCTGCGTGCCGACGCCGGGCAGGCAGCGCTCCTGGACGCCCTCGGCGGCTGCGACCCGGACGTGGTGGAGGCCGCGGCCCTCGCCCACGACCTCGGCCACCCGCCCTTCGGGCATCTGGGGGAGGAGGTGCTGGACCGCCTCGCCCGTCAGCGTCTCGGTCTGCCCGACGGTTTCGAGGGCAACGCCCAGTCGTACCGGATCGTCACCAGCACCGAGATCCGCGGCAGCGCGACGATCGGGCTGAACCTGACCGCGGCGGTCCGGGCGGCGATGCTGAAGTACCCGTGGACCCGCTTCGACTATCCGGATCCGCACCCGCGGCACTTCGACCGGCCGCCCCGCGGCGCCGGCGCCGCGGTCGGCAACCCGGCCAGCGGCTCGGTGAAGTTCGGGGCGTACCGCACCGAGCTCGGGGACCTGCGGCAGGCCCGCGCCCCCTTCGCCGGGCTGATCCCGGCGTGGCAGCAGACCGTCGAGGCCTCGATCATGGACACCGCCGACGACATCGCGTACGCCATCCACGACGTGGAGGACGTCTACCGCGTCGGGGTGCTCCAGCAGGGGGCGGTCGCCGCCGAGGTGACCGCCTGGCAGCGCGAGGGCGGTCAGCTGGGTACGGTCACCGACGCGGCGCTGGCCGGTGAGACGCGCCGTCCCGGGGCCGCCCTGGAGCGGCTGCGCCGCCAGCTGCGCCGCAAGGACGGCTGGATCTACGACGACGAGGCGTTCGCCGCCGCCGTCGAGCACGTCCGGGCCGAGCTGGTCGACGGGCTGCTGGCGACCCCCTTCGACGGCTCGGTCGAGGCGGAGCAGTTTGTGGCGCGCTTCTCCGACCGGTGGACGTCGCGGCTGGTCGACGCCATCTCCGTCGTCGCGGACCCGCCGGTGCGCTCCGGACACGTGCTGCTCGCCCCCGTGCAGTGGCACGAGGTGCAGGTGCTCAAGTTCGTCCATCACCGGTTCGTGCTGGAACGTCCCGACCTGGCGCTGCACCAGCGCGGCCAGGCCCGGCTGCTGGCGACCCTGGTGGAGGCGCTGCTGGCCTGGACGCTGGACTCGCGGGAGGCGGCCCGGCTGCCCCGCCGGCTGGCCGACCTGATCGAGCTCTGCGAGGCGGAGCTGCATCCGCGTACCCAGGACCGGGCGAACCAGGCGCGTGGCCGGGCGATCATCGACTACGTCGCCGGGCTCACCGACGCGCAGACCGTCGCCATGCTCGACGCGCTCTCGGGCCGCTCGGGCGCGCTCTGGACCGACGCCTTCGTGCTCTGAGCGGCCGGGTCAGGTGACCGCCCGCCACCAGGGCTCCGGCCGCTGCGGCGCGTCGACCACCACCCGTTCGCCGGGCATCGGCACCGCCACCCGTACGTCCTGCTCCCGTGCGGCCGCGCAGAGCCGCTCGACGGGTTCGGCCCAGGCGTGCGTGGAGAGGTTGAACGTGGCCCAGTGCACCGGGACGAGCAGCCCGCCGCGCAGCTCGCGGTGGGCGGTGACCGCCTGTTCGGGGAACATGTGGATCCCCGACCAGGCCGGGCTGTACGCCCCGATCTGCATCAGCGTCAGGTCGAACGGGCCGTGCGCGGCGCCGATCTCGGCGTAGCCGTCGAAGTAGCCGGAGTCGCCGGTGTAGAAGACCCGCCGGTGGAGGCCGGCGACGACCCAGGATGCCCAGAGCGTGTCGTCGCGGCGCAGGCCACGGCCGGAGAAGTGCTGGGCGGCGGTGGCCGTGATCGTCAGCCCCGCCACGTGGTGCTGCTGGGACCAGTCGAGCTCGACGATCCGCTCGTCGGGTACGCCCCAGCGGCGCAGGTGCGCGCCGACGCCGAGCGGCACCAGGAACGGTGCGCGCCCGGTGGCGGTCAGCTCCCGGACGGTGGCCAGGTCCAGGTGGTCGTAGTGGTCGTGCGAGATGAGGATCGCGTCCAGCAGTGGCAGGTCGTCGATGCCCACCGGCACCGGGTGCAGGCGCCGGGGCCCGACCAGGTGCGAGGGGGAGCAGCGCCGGCTCCAGACCGGGTCGAGCAGCACCCGCCGGCCTTCGATCTCCAGCAGGGTGGAGGCGTGGCCGTACCAGACGGCGTTGAGTTCCCGGTCGGTCACCGGCGGGGGCTGCCCGGGACGCAGCAGCGGCACCGGGAGCCGGGGGCGGCGGCGCTGCATCCCGAAGATGAACTCCCAGAGGACCTTGCGGTCCTCCTCGACCTCGATCATGCGGGCGTTCTGCCGGTTGCGGAAAGCGCCGTCACGGTACTGGGGTGAGCGCCGCAGGCGTTCGGCGTCGGCGCCGGTGAGCCGGGCGCCGAGGGCGGCCGGCACGTCGCGGGCGGCCCAGGCGAGCCCGGCCAGGCCGGCCAGGCCGGCGGCCAGCGCGACCCGCCGCAGCGTGCGCCGGGAGGGGTGTGCGTTCGTCGGTGTCGCCATCGGTCACTTCCGCTCGGGTGTCGCTCACCGGGACCGCCCCCGGACGACGGCCGCGGGAGCGACCGCCCGCGGACGGAAGCCGCGGGGGAGCCCCACAGCCTTGATCACCCACAGCCCTTGATCATTAGTCGGGAACCGGTGCTTACGAACCTTCCCCACACCGGTTTTCAGCCAACGATCATAAAATCGGGGCGCAAGGCGACCGCTCGGCTGCCCGGCAGACCCCGGATGATCATGCGTACGGAAAAGTCCCCCTCCACTGGATGGCAGCCCGTGGGACTGCTACCCGGCGAAGGGGGACTTGAACCGTTTTCGTGCCCTACTTGGTGCTGCCCGGAACGCCCGAGCTCTTCCGCGTGGTGGCGGTCAGGTAGTCCCGGTTGAGCCGGCCGATGGTGGTCAGCGGGATGCCCTTGGGGCAGACCGCGGTGCACTCACCGGTGTTGGTGCAGCCACCGAAGCCCGCCTCGTCGTGGGCGTCGAGCATGTTGACCACGCGGCTGTAGCGCTCCGGCTGGCCCTGCGGCAGCAGGCTCAGCTGGGTCACCTTGGCGGCGGTGAAGAGCATCGCCGAGCCGTTCGGGCAGGCCGCCACGCAGGCGCCGCAGCCGATGCAGGCGGCGGCCTCGAAGGCGGCGTCCGCGTCGGCCTTGGGCACCGGCACCGAGTGCGCCTCCGGGGCGCTACCGGTGTTGGCGCTGATGTAGCCACCCGCGGCGATGATCTTGTCGAAGGCCTCGCGGTCGACGACCAGGTCCTTGACCACCGGGAAGGCGCTGGCCCGCCACGGCTCGATGTCGATCGTCTCGCCGTCGGAGAAGTGCCGCATGTGCAGCTGGCAGGTGGTGGTCGCCCGCTCCGGCCCGTGGGCGTTGCCGTTGATCACCAGGCTGCACATGCCGCAGATGCCCTCGCGGCAGTCGTGGTCGAAGGCGACCGGCTCCTCGCCGGCGGTGGTGAGCTGCTCGTTGAGGACGTCGAGCATCTCCAGGAACGACGCGTCCGGCGAGATGTTCTCGACCTTGTAGGACACCATCCGGCCCTTGTCGTTCGGGCCGGTCTGGCGCCAGATGCGCAGGGTCAGGTTCACTTGTAGCTCCGCTGCGTCGGGTGAACGTACTCGAAGTTCAGGTCTTCCTTGTGGAGCACCGGCGCGGAGTCACCGCCGTACTCCCAGGCGGCGACGTAGCTGAACCGCTCGTCGTCGCGCTCGGCCTCACCGTCGGGGCTCTGGCTCTCGGCCCGGAAGTGGCCGCCGCAGGACTCCTCGCGGTGCAGCGCGTCGATGCACATCAGCTCGCCCAGCTCCAGGAAGTCGGCCACCCGGCCGGCCCGCTCCAGGGACTGGTTCAGCCCGTCGGCGGTGCCCGGCACCTTGACCCGCTGCCAGAACTGCTCGCGCAGCGCCCGGATCTCGGCGATCGCCTTGCGCAGGCCCTCGTCGGTGCGCTCCATGCCGCAGTATTCCCACATGATCTTGCCGAGCTCGCGGTGGAACGAGTCGACCGTGCGGTCACCGTTGACCGAGAGCAGCTTGTCGATCCGCTCCTGAGCCTGGGTGAGCGCCGCGACCGCCTCGGGGTGGCTCTCGTCGATCTTGTCGAGAGAGTTCGTGGCGAGGTAGTCGTTGATCGTGTTGGGGAGCACGAAGTAGCCGTCGGCCAGGCCCTGCATCAGCGCCGAGGCGCCGAGGCGGTTCGCGCCGTGGTCGGAGAAGTTCGCCTCGCCGGCCACGAAGAGACCCGGGATCGTCGACTGCAGGTCGTAGTCGACCCAGAGGCCGCCCATCGTGTAGTGCACGGCGGGGTAGATGCGCATCGGAACCTGGTACGGGTCCTCGCCGGTGATCCGCTCGTACATCTCGAAGAGGTTGCCGTACTTGGCCTCGACGCTGGCCCGGCCCAGCCGCGCGATCGCGTCGGCGAAGTCCAGGTAGACACCGAGACCACCGGGGCCCACACCGCGGCCCTCGTCGCAGACGTACTTGGCGGCGCGGGAGGCGATGTCGCGGGGGACCAGGTTGCCGAACGCCGGGTAGATGCGCTCCAGGTAGTAGTCGCGCTCGTCCTCGGGGATGTCCTGCGGGGCGCGGGTGTCGCCGCCGGTCTTGGGCACCCAGACCCGGCCGTCGTTGCGCAGCGACTCGCTCATCAGGGTCAGCTTCGACTGGTGGTCGCCGGAGACCGGGATGCAGGTCGGGTGGATCTGCGTGTAGCAGGGGTTGGCGAAGAGCGCGCCCTTGCGGTGGGCCTTCCACGTCGCGGTGACGTTGGAGCCCATCGCGTTGGTGGAGAGGAAGAAGACGTTGCCGTAGCCGCCGGAGGCGAGCACGACCGCGTCGGCGAAGTCGGTGGTGATCTCACCGGTGATCAGGTCGCGCACCACGATGCCGCGGGCCCGGCCGTCGACCACGATCAGCTCGAGCATCTCGTGGCGGGAGTGCATCTCCACCGTGCCGGCCGCGATCTGGCGCTCCAGCGCCTGGTACGCGCCGAGCAGCAGCTGCTGGCCCGTCTGGCCCCGGGCGTAGAAGGTGCGCTGCACCTGGGTGCCGCCGAAGGAACGGGTGTCGAGCAGACCGCCGTACTCGCGGGCGAAGGGGACACCCTGGGCCACGCACTGGTCGATGATGTTGACCGAGATCTGGGCGAGGCGGTGCACGTTCGACTCGCGGGCGCGGAAGTCGCCGCCCTTGACCGTGTCGTAGAAGAGCCGGTAGACCGAGTCGCCGTCGTTGCGGTAGTTCTTGGCGGCGTTGATGCCACCCTGCGCGGCGATCGAGTGCGCGCGGCGCGGGCTGTCCTGGAAGCAGTACGACTTGACGTGGTAGCCCTGCTCGCCGAGGGTCGCGGCGGCGGCGCCACCGGCGAGCCCGGTGCCGACCACGATCACGGTCATCTTGCGGCGGTTGGCCGGGTTGACCAGCTTGGCCGAGAAGCGGCGGCGGTCCCAGCGGGTCTCGATCGGGCCGTCCGGCGCCTTGGTGTCGGCGATCGGGTCGCCTTCGGTGTAGAACTCCATGCTCAACTCACCAATCCGGTCATGACGGCGAACGGAACCGTCAGGAAGCCACCGATGAGGGCGACGCTGACGACCATCGCGACGATGCGGGCCCGGCGCTCACCGGCCGGGGTCTGCTGGCCGAGGGTGCGCATCGCACTGAAGATGCCGTGCCACAGGTGGAAACCGAGCGCCACCAGGGCGAGGACGTAGAAGAGGGTGACGTACCAGCGGTCGAGGGCGAAGCCGGCCACGACCTGGGCGTACGGCCGGTCCGGGTCGCCGACGGGGTTCAGCGTGCCGGTGGTGAAGTCCAGGATGTGGTAGACCACGAAGAGCAGGACGATCACACCACCCCAGCGCATCGTCCGGGCCGCGTAGCTGCCCTGCACCGGCTTGCGGTGGGCGTACTTCACCGGGCGCGCCGCACGGGCGCGCCGCGCCAGGATGGCGGCGGAGGCGATGTGCCCGATGGCCGCGAAGGTCAGCACCCCCCGCTGGATCCAGAGAAACCAGGTCTCCGGCATCAGGGGCACGCCGATGGTGCGCAGCCAGTGTGCATAGTGATCGAAAGAGATCTCGCCCGTGAAGATCTTCAAGTTTCCGATCATGTGGACGGTGAGGAAGAGCACCAGAAGGATGCCCGTCACCGCCATGAGGGCTTTGAGCCCGACGCTGGAACGGATGGGCGACCGTGTCGTGACTACCACGCGGACGACCCTAGAAGTTGTTTGATCAGTCGTCTAATGCATGGAACTCGCAGTTCCCATAGCCGTAGGCTATCCAGATGCAGTTGCATCAGCTCAAATACTTCGTGGCGGTTGCCGAACTACGACATTTCACACAAGCCGCCGAGCGTGTAGGGATCACTCAGCCATCTCTCAGTAAGCAAATTCACAACCTGGAAACCGGACTCGGCACCCCCTTGTTCGACCGGATCCGCGGTGACCTCACTCTCACCCCCGCCGGCGAGGTGCTGCTGCCGCTGGCCAAGCGCATCCTCGCCGACGTCGAGACCGCCGAACGCGCCGTCCAGGAGCTCGCCGGACTGCGCCGCGGCCGGGTGCGGCTCGGCGCCACCCCCAGCCTGGTCACCTCACTCGCCCCGCCGGTGCTGCGCCGCTTCCACGACGTGCACCCCAACGTCGAACTGCGGGTGGAGGAGAGCGGCTCCCAGGACCTGGTCCGCGAACTGCTCCGCGGCGAACTCGACCTGGCCATGATCATCCTCCCCGAGCAGGGGGCCGACCCCGGCCTCTTCGTCGAGCCGATCCTGCGGGAGAGTCTCGTGGTGGCCTCGGTGGAGCCGCTACCCGCCACCGACGCCCGTGGCGAACTGCCGATCACCGGGCTGCGCGACCAGCCGCTGGTGATGTTCCGCTCCGGCTACGACCTGCGCGACGCCACCCTGCAGGCCTGCCGGCAGGCTGGCTTCGAACCGGCCCTCGCCGTCGAGGGCGGCGAACTCGACGCCGTGCTCAGCTTCGTCGCCGCCGGCCTCGGCATCGCGCTGGTGCCCGGCATCGTCGCCACCCGTCGCCCCGGCATCCGGATCACCCCGCTCGCCCCGCCGGGGGTACGGCGCACCATCGCCCTGGCCCGCCGCCGCGACGCCGAACCGACCCACGCCGGGCGGGAGCTGCGCCGGATCATGCTGGACTTCGTCCACGCGGCCGCCGCCACCGACAGCCTGCCCCCGGGAGTCGAACCGCTGGGAGCGCCGCAGGACGGTCAGCGCCCCTCGGCCACGTCCATCGCCCGGTAGATCCGCTGCTCCGAGATCGGGTACGGCGTCCCCAGCGCCTGCGCCCAGACGTTCACCCGCAACTCCTCGATCATCCAGCGGATCTGCCGGGCCTCGGGTGAACCACGCCGGGCCACCGGCAGGGCGGCGAGCATCGCGTCGTACTCCTGCTGCACCGCGGTGATGCGGTCCTGCTGCTGCCGGTCCCGGTTCGGATCCGCCGGCAGCCGGTCCAGCCGCCGCTCGATCGCGGTCAGGTACCGGACCAGGTCCGGCAGGCGCGCGTACCCCGCCTCGGTGACGAAGCCGCGGTGCACCAGCCCGGCGAGCTGCGTGCGGATGTCGCTCAGCGCCGCCACCAGGTTCAGCGCGCCGGTCCGGTTGAGGCGCGCCTCGACCGCGTGCGCGGCCTCCAGCACCCGGCGGGTGCGGGCCACCACCTCCACGACCGTGTCGACCAGGTCGGCGCGGACCCGCTCGCGCAGCGCGGCGAAGCCCTCGGCGTCCCACGCCGGGCCGCCCGCGTCGGCCATCAGCTTGTCGATCGCCGCCCCGGCCGCGTCGTCGAGCAGGTCGAGCACGCTGCGGTGCGGATTGCGGCTCAGCGCCAGCTTCTCCGCGTTGGACAACCGCCCCTGCAGGAACTTCGCCGGGTTCGCCACGGTCAGGCGCAGCAGCCGCCGGGTACCGGCCCACATCGCCGCCGCCTGTTCGGCCGCCGAGTCGAAGACCCGTACGCCCACGGTCTCGCCCTCGTCGACCAGCGCCGGGTAGGCGGTCACCACGTACCCGGCCCGGTTCTGCTCGATGCTGCGCGGCAGGGTGCCGATGCTCCACTCGCGCAGCCCGGTCCGGGCCACCTCGGGGGCGGCGGCGGCCACCACCTTGCGCACCTCCTTGGTGAGGCGGCGCTGCAGAGCCGGCAGGTCCTTGCCCTCGGCGAGCGGTTTGTCGTCGTCGCCGATGACGCGGTACGTCGGCCGCAGGTGCGCCGGCAGCCGCTCCAGGTCCCAGGCGTCGGGCGGCACGGTCACGCCGGTCATCCGGCGCAGCACCCGGGCCAGCGCGTCCAGCAGCGGCTCCTCGCCCGGGGTGATCGCCGCCAGCGCCGCCCGCGCGAAGTCCGGCACCGGTACGAAGTTGCGCCGGATCGCCTTCGGCAGCGACCGGATCAGCGCGATCACCAGCTCCTCGCGCAGCCCCGGGACGTGCCAGTCGAAGCTGCCGGCGGGCACCTGGTTGAGCATCGGCAGCGGAATGTCGATGGTCACGCCGTCGGTGCTGGTCCCCGGCTCGAACTTGTACGTCAGCGGCAGCGCCAGCCCGTCGTGGCGCCACTCGTCGGGGTAGTCGGCCTCGTCGACCCCGCCGCGTTCGGCGTTGATCAGCAGGTCCCTGGTGAAGGTCAGCAGCTCCGGCTGCTCGCGGCGGGTCTTCTTCCACCAGCTGTCGAAGTGCCGGCCGGAGACCACATCGGCGGGGATCCGCTGGTCGTAGAAGTCGTAGAGCGTCTCGTCGTCGACGAGGATGTCGCGCCGGCGGGCCCGGTGCTCCAGCTCCTCGACCTCCTCGAGCAGTTCCCGGTTGGCGGCGAAGAACTGATGGTGGGTCTGCCAGTCGCCCTCCACCAGGGCGTGCCGGATGAACAGCTCCCGGCTCAGCGCCGGGTCGATCCGCGAGAAGTTGACTTTGCGGGCGGTGGCCAGCGGGATCCCGTAGAGGGTCACCTTCTCGTACGCCATCACCGCGGCGGGCTTCTTCTCCCAGTGCGGCTCGCTGTAGCTGCGCTTGACCAGGTGCCCGGCGAGCGCCTCCACCCACTCCGGCTCCACCCGGGCGTTCATCCGTGCCCAGAGCCGGGAGGTCTCCACCAGCTCGGCGGACATCACCCAGCGCGGGGGCTTGCGGAACAGCGCCGAGCCGGGGAAGAGCGCGAACTTGGCGCCCCGGGCGCCGAGGTACTCGTTCTTCTGGGCGTCCTTGAGGCCGACGTGGGAGAGCAGACCGGCGAGCACGCTCTGGTGCACCCGCGGCATGTCCAGCTCCTCGGGCAGGTCGGCGCCGCGTTCCCGCCGGGTGGGGCGCTGCCCGTCACGCTGCTGTCCGTCGCGTTGCCCACCCCTGCCCTGGGCGCCATTGTCCGGGCCGCCCTTTTCCGGGGTGTCCTTGCCGGGCTGGCCGCCGCGGCCCCGGGACGGCTCCTCCTCGATGGTGCGCAGCACCTGGCGCAGCTGGCTGAAGATGTCCTGCCACTCGCGGACCCGCAGGTAGTTGAGGTACTCCGCCTTGCACATGCGGCGGAACGCGCTGGAGGAGAGTTCCCGCTGCTGTTCCTGCAGATAGCGCCAGAGGTTCAGCAGCGCCGCGAGGTCGGACTCCTTGTCGGCGAAACGGGCGTGCGCCTGATCGGCCTGGGCCTGCTTGTCGGCGGGCCGCTCCCGCGGGTCCTGCAGGGAGAGAGCCGCGGCGATCACCATCACCTCGGTGGCGCAGCCGTTGCGGTGCCCCTCGATCACCATCCGGGCCAGCCGCGGGTCCACCGGCAGCTGCGCCAGGTGGCGACCCAGCGCTGTCAGCCGCCGCTCCTTCTCGGTTGCCGCCGTCTCCAGCGCGCCGAGCTCGTGCAGCAGGTTCACGCCGTCGGTGACGTTGCGCTTGTCCGGCGGGTCCAGGAACGGGAAGGCGTCGATGTCGCCGAGACCGATCGCCGTCATCTGCAGGATCACCGAGGCGAGGTTGGTCCGCAGGATCTCCGGGTCGGTGAACTCCGGCCGCGAGGCGAAGTCGTCTTCGTCGTAGAGCCGGATGCAGATGCCGTCCGAGGTACGGCCGCAGCGTCCCTTGCGCTGGTTCGCCGACGCCTGGGAGACCGGTTCGATCGGCAGCCGCTGCACCTTGAGGCGCTGGCTGTAACGGGAGATGCGGGCCGTGCCGGGGTCGACGACGTACTTGATGCCGGGCACTGTCAGCGAGGTCTCGGCGACGTTGGTCGCCAGCACCACCCGGCGGCCGGAGTGGGACTGGAATACCCGGTGCTGCTCGGCGGTGGAGAGCCGGGCGTAGAGCGGCAGGATGTCGGTGCCGCGCAGCAGCGGATGGCGCTCCACCAGCTTGCCGAGCGCGTCGGCGGTGTCACGGATCTCGCGTTCGCCGCTGAGGAATACCAGTACGTCCCCGGGTCCTTCGGCGGCCAGCTCCAGCACCGCGTCACCGATCGCCTCGATCTGGTCGCGGACGTTCTCCCCGCTTACCTCGCCCTCGTCGCCCTCTGTGGTCTCGTCGCCGGGCAGCAGCAGCGGCCGGTAGCGGACCTCCACCGGGTACGTCCGCCCGGAGACCTCCACGATCGGGGCGGGCGTGACCGTGCCGTCGGGGTTCTCGGTGCCGAAGTGGCGGGCGAAGCGCTCCGGGTCGATCGTCGCCGAAGTGATGATCACCTTGAGGTCGGGGCGCTGGGGGAGGAGCTGCTTCAGGTACCCGAGGATGAAGTCGATGTTGAGGCTGCGCTCGTGCGCCTCGTCGATGATCAGCGTGTCGTAGCGGCGCAGCATCCGGTCTCGCTGCAGTTCGGCCAGGAGGATGCCGTCGGTCATCAGCTTCACCAGCGTCCGGTCGCTGACCTGGTCGGTGAAGCGGACCTTGTAGCCGACCACGTCACCGAGTTCGGTGCCGAGTTCGGCGGCGATCCGGTCGGCGACAGTGCGGGCCGCCAGCCGCCGGGGCTGGGTGTGCCCGATCTGGCCGCGCACTCCCCGGCCCAGCGACAGGCAGATCTTCGGCAGCTGGGTGGTCTTGCCGGAGCCGGTCTCGCCGGCCACGATCACGACCTGGTGCTCGCGGATCGCGGCGGCGATGTCGTCGGCGCGTTCACTGACCGGCAGCCCGGCCGGATAGGTGATCGCCGGAACGGCGGCGAGCCGGGTCGCCAGCCGTGCCTGCGCAGCGGCGACCTCGGTGGCGATCTCGGAGAGCGCCTTCTGCTGCGCGTCGTCGTCCCGGATGCGCCGTACGCCATCGAGCCGGCGCCGCAGCCGCCGCTGATCCGGGTAGCTCAGCTCGTCGACCCGGTCGCGCAGGTCGCGGAGGGTGCGGGACACGGCGGGAGTCTCTGATTTCTGCATGTCGCCGCCAAGGATAGGCAGGCCGTCCTCCGGGACGCTCCTCAGTTCCGGCCGGGCCGCTGCCGCGGGCATGACGCGACCGTAATCTTGACCGGAGCTTCGGCCCGTCGGCGACGGGCAGCGGGACAGCGCGCGACAGGACGAGGGTGGCGGAGATGACCGTGCATGACAGCGACCGGACGTCGGTGCGGGACACAGACCGGGCCCTGGTGCAGGCGGCGGGTGCGGTGGCGCGGCTGCGGTGCCGCAGCGAGCAGCACACGGTGGCCGCCGCCGCCCGGACGCCCGAGGGGCGGGTGATCACCGGGGTTAACCTGCGGCACGTCACCGGCGACATCTGCGCCGAGATCGTGGCGCTCGCCACCGCGGCCACGCAGGGGGTCACGCAGTTGGAGACGATCGTCGCGGTCGGTGACCGGGGTCGGGAGGTCCTGGCGCCCTGCGGGCGCTGCCGGCAGGTGCTGCGGGACCAGTTCCCGCACATCCGGGTGATCCTCGGCCCGGTCGACGACCCCCGTGTCGTTCCGATCGCCGACCTGCCAGCCGAGCCGCCCGCCGCCGCACCGGAGCCGTCCATCTGACCGCCGCGGCGGCCCGTCTGGATCTAGTTGGCCTTTTTCCCGCCAGGATCCGCTGCCGGCTGATCGCCGGGCAAGAACGCGGGGAGGCGGTGGGCGGCGGGCGATCCGGTCAGGCGGCGGTGGACCAGATGGCGCGGAAGGCGGCCGCCTCGCCGGCGAGCCACTGCGCCACCTGTTCGGGGCGGACGGAATCGGGGAAGTGGTGGGTGGCTCCGCGCCGGATGTCGACCAGCACCGGCGCGGCGTGCGGGAGGACATGGTCCATGTGCTGCCGCATCAGATGCAGGGTCGCCAGCACCGTCTCGTCGCTGGGCGGCGCTTCGTCGAAGTAGAGCCGGACGGCTTCGGCGTGCCCGTCGGCGTAGCGCACCCCGAAGTGCGGATTGATCTTTACGGGAAGGTCGCCGAGCATGGCCAGGGCGTCGCGGGTGCGGACCAGGTCGACCCCGCGCGGGTCACCCAACGACTCCAGGTAGGCCAGGGCGCCCGGCACGAACGCGCGGTAGAGCGGCTGCCAGCGGGGCTTCACCTCGTCGGCGATCCGGGCCAGGTGGGTGCCGCCGGTGTGGAAGGCGATGTCGGTCTTGAGGGCCTTGACGAACTGCCCGTGCGGGTTGAAGCCGGAACGGCTGGCGCGCTGCTTGCGCAGGCCGCCCACGAAGCCGGCCTTGGCGGGGCCGGTCCGGTCCACATAGCGGGTGAAGGCCAGCAGGGTCGCGTACGGGGTAGGGGCGGCGGTGGGGCCGGGGACGGTCGGGCGAGGGGCGGTCGGGCCAGGGGTGGTAGGCACGGACACGGGCGTCCTCCCGGAGCTGTCGACCCGGCTGAATCCCGGTCTCCCGGTGCGCGAGAGGAGATCCAAACAGCCAGGTCAAAGGCGGTTTTAGTACACCCATTCTAATCGATGCAGGCCACTTCGGCCATGAGAAACGGCCCCGCTGACTGTCGCGTCCGCGCGAACCTTGTGGAGTCCGGACCTTGTAGATGATCTTGTGGAGTCCGGATCTACCTTGTGGGCGAACAAGAGCAGGCATCGACGATGGTGCAGAGTCTCTCGGCATGAATGTCGATCTTCCGGGCGAGCTGGCGGCGGTGCCGACTCGCAACCGGGTACGGGTGCCGGCTGGCATGAGAGATCGACGGCCTACGGCAGGATGGTTCTCCATGATCGATGATTTCGCGAAAGAGTACCTGCACAGCGATCTGCGCGATATTCGCGAGGTGATGCTGTGGAAACTCGACGGGCTTTCCGAGTACGACATCCGCCGTCCCCTGACCTCGACCGGAACCAACCTTCTCGGCCTGGTCAAGCACCTGTCGATCATGGAGGCGAGATACTTCGGCGAAATCTTCGACCGGCCGTTCCCCGAACCCGTGCCACGGTGGGACACGCCGACGCGGGCGACGCGGCCATGTGGGCGACCGAGCACGAGACACGCGAGGAGATTATCGACCGGTACCGTCAGGTGTGGGAGCACTCGGACACGACGATCGCCGCCCTGGCGATCGACTCGCCCGGACACGTGCCCTGGTGGCCACGCCCCAACGTGAAGCTGTTCAACATCCTGGTCCACGTCCTCACCGAGACCAGCCGGCACGCCGGACACGCCGATATCCTGAGCGAACAGCTCGACGGCTCGACCGGGTTCATGGCCGAATACGCGGACGCGCAGCCCGACACGGCCTTCTGGGAAGCTCGGCGCGTGAAGATCGAACCGCTAAAGCAGCCGCCACCAAGCCCGATCACGCTGCTGGAAGACCGCACAGACCCGCTCCGATCGAACCTTGACCGGGAACCGCGAGTAAGTCCGGACACTTCGGTCCACCACTGTCCGGGCTTACTCGCGGGCCGCTGGTCAGCGTTTTGATCATCCGCGATCTTCGACTGGACGCGACACCTGGTCGAGCCGGGTGACGAGGCTCCTCTTGGCTCCGCCTAGCCGCCCGCGGGTCCAACGCGAAAGGACCGCCCCGATCGGGGCGGCCCTTTCGCGTGCGGTGCGGCAGGGAGACGAGGAAACGACGGCGATGCGTCGCCGACGGCTCAGTGCCTTCCGGATGCCGGTCGGATCATCCGGCGACAGTGGCGTCCTCGTCGGCGCGACGGCGTCCGCGGCGGGTCGCCGGGTCCTCGTTCGCCGGAGCGGAACCGGAGGCGCGCATCGCCAGGATCAGGCCGATCACCACGAGCAGGAGGCCGACGACCAGCAGGCCGAGCGGGCCCCAGACCTTGACCAGCTGCAGCTTGCTGCGGTTGGCCTCGGCGCTGTCGGCGCTCTTGACGATCGTGTCGTCGGTGTAGGTGAAGAGGGCGTCGAGCAGGACCGCCTCCTGGCCGTTGTCACCGACGAGCCGCTTGGTCTGGTCCTCCTGGACCTTGATGTACTGGCCGGTCGCCGGCTCCACCCAGACGGTGCGGGTGTTGCTGTAGATGATCTCGGCGCTGGTCGCTCCCGGCAGCAGTTGGGTGCGGAGCAGGTCCAGCTTGTCGGCGGCCATCTCCTGCCGGGTCTCGGGGATCTCCTGAACGAACTGGTAGGTCTCCAGTCCCTCGATCTCCTCGGTCTTGACGAAGTTGGCCGGAGCCGTGGCGAGGATGTCCCGGTCGAAGATCTCGTAGGTCTTCTTCTCGGTGCCGAAGGGGAACTTGTAGATCTGTCCCGAGTAGCCGACCTGCTCGCGGGCGTTGCCGGTGTCGAGCCACTGGTTGGCCCAGTCCGCGGCGGCGCCGGTCTTGCGGTCGAGCGCCAGCGACGTGCTGTAGGCGCTGATCAGCTCACCGGTGTCGGTGCGGACAACCTCCTGGCCGACCAACCAGACCGCAGCGGTGCCGTCGAGCGGGCCCTCCAGCTTGGCCGTCTCGGCCGCGTCGGTCTGCACGTTGACGGTCGACCGGAGGGTGATGCCCTGCTCGATGGTGGCGACGCTGTCCTTGATCTGCAGGAAGGTGGCACCGGGCGCCTCGGCCACCGACTGGTTCTCGAGATCGTACGGCAACTGGCTCGCCCTGGGAGCGACGACGAACGCCAGTCCGGCAGCGACGACCAAGGCGAGGACACCGAGGCCGAAGAGGATGGCGCCGGTGATGCGGAGCCGCATAGTGCCTCCACGAATGGGGAACGGGGGATTACCGGCACACGCATGCCGGGTGGGCAGAGGTTACTACTGAGTCACAACCTGGGGCGACCCCTGGCCGGATTGTTTCTCAATTCGTTGCGGAGCAATTTCCACGCCATTTTGGAGCACCATCGTGAAGTTCCAGGTGAGCGTCTCCCGCAGGCCGGGGATCCAGGCCACCCACTTGACCCACACCGGGTGGTACCTGGGGAGGACGTCGACGATCTGCAGACCGCCGGCGCGTTCGGCCGCGCGCGCCCAGCGCATTGCACGGCCGGCGCTGACCGGAAAGAGGCTCACGCCGACACGGTTCTTCGGCTCCCGCCCGTGACGGCGTACATACCGTTTCCGGGCGTACTCGCCGCCGAGGAAGTGCCACGGCGACGTCTCGTGGCCACCCCACGGCGACAACCAGGGGGTGAACGAGACGAAGACCGTGCCCCCGGGCCGGGTCACCCGGACCATCTCGTCCAGCATCGCCTCGGGCTCGGAGACGTGTTCGAGCACGTTGGACGAGTAGCAGACGTCCACACTGCCGTTGCGCACCGGCAACGCGGTGCCGCTGCCCCGCACCATGCCCGCGACCGCGACACCCCCGACGTTGAAATCACCCACCTCGGGATCGAGCCCGACATAGCTCGCGCCGGCCCCGCGGAACTCGGTGGCGAAGTAGCCGGGACCACCGCCGACATCGAGCACCCGGGCGCCGTCGAGGTCGGCGTATGTGCCGAGCTGCCCTACCGAGTCGGCGGCGAGCAGCGAGTAGAAGCGGTCCGGATCGGTCTGCTCGTGCAGGAACCCGCGGAAGAGCGCGACCGAGCGGCCCAGCGTGGCCCGGTGCGGCGTGCGGTCCTCCGGCGCCGGCGGGCCCGCGGGCTCCGGCCCCGCGTCGGCCTCGGCGGGCGCGCCGGCGATCGGCACCAGTGTCGCCGCGACGGCGCAGAGCGCGGTGAGCATCGCCGCCTGCACGGTGAGCCCGTACGCCCACTCCTGCGCGTGTCCCAGCAGGTTGCCCGCCACCGCCACTGCGATCCCGGTGCCGCCCGCGGCGAACGCCACCCAGGGCAGCACCCGGGGCCGGACCTGCCGCACCAGCATGGCGGCGAGCAGCAGCACCGCGCCGACCACGCCGCCGATGACGATCGCGAGCACCAGCACCGGCACCGCGATCCACCAGCCGCCGCCGGTCGCGGCCCGCGGTGCGGCCACCGGGCCCGGCCGGCGCCGCCGGCCCGCCGGCAGGAACGCGGCGAGCACCACCAGCAGCGCGGCGAGGGCCCCGACCGCCAGCCCGATGCGGTACGGGCCGTCCGGGGTGAAGGTCAAGATCACTGTTCCGCCCTCTCCGGCCGGCACGGTGAAGGCCTGTTGCCAGCCGTCGACCCGTACCGCCGTCAGTTCGCTGCCGTTGAGCGTCGCCGTCCATCCGGTGTTGAAGTTTTCCGGCACCACCAGCAGCGCTTCGTCCCCCGCGGCGATGGTGACCGCCCGGTCCGTGGCGTCCCAGTGGTCGATCGTCAGATCCCGCGTGCGGGTCGCCGCAGCCGGGGTCTGCTGCGGCACGAGCGCCGCGGAGTCCACTACGAACGCCGCCGACGGGACCGTGCGCAGGCGGTGCTCGCCCGCGTCCAGCTCCACGCCCTCGCGCGCGAAGCTGTCGCAGATCGTCACCGCCAGCGGCCGTCCGGCCCGCAGGTCGCCCAGCGTGCCCGAGACGGAGGTGGGGTAGTCGAAGCTGCCGAGCTCCACTGTGGGCCCGCGGCCGCAGGGCACGGCCAGAGCGGTGCTGTCGCCGGCGGGGCGCAGCAGATCGGTCAGCGCCGGTAGCTCGACCTCGGCGATGCCCGGAGGCGCCAGCCAGCCGTTGTCGCGGGAGTCGGCCTGCACCGGGTCGGCCGCGTTGACCGTGATCGCCAGCCGGTCCGTGCTCAGCTGCGGGAACCGGACCCAGCCGTCCGCCTCCACCGGCGCGGTGAGCACGGTGGACGGCGTGCGCAGGGTGACCTCGCGGGGTGGCGCGGAGACCGGCGTCGTCGACGGCACCAACCGGATCGAGTCCAGGCTGCGCTGCCCGCGCCAGGCGAGCGTGAGCGTGGGCTGCGCGTCGGCGGCGTCGGCCAGCCAGGCGGTGCCGTGGTCCCCGTCGACCGCGGCGTGCGCCCCGGCCGTGACATCGCCGACGAGCATCGAGGAGGCGGTGGCGGCGACCGGCAGGTCGAGCGGCAGCTGGGCGCCCGGGCGAGGCTGCGCAGTCAGCCGGAGGTCGTAGGTCGCCTGCGTCGGGGTGGCGAAGAACCGGTCCAAGCCGTGCGGCTCCTCGCCGGTGCGCGACAGGAACTGGTCGCAGCGGATTCCGTCCTGCCCGGTGTGGCAGGCTGCGCGCTCTAGCGGCGCCCGGTTGAACGCGTACGCCGCGGGGGCCGTGCCGGTGAGGTCGGCGGGGGCCCGCAGCCCACGCTGGGCGTTGACGCCCGGAATGCCGAGTTCGCGCAGGGCGACCGGCCCACCGAAGTAGCCCTCCCGCAGTCCCAGCACCGTCACCCGGACGGTGGTGGTGAGCCCGGGCAGCGTCTCGAGCCGGTGCGGACCCGCGAGATCGGGCAGGATCCGGTCGACGATGCCCTGGTCGGTGCCGATGCGTACCGCGCCGACCGGGAGTGCCACCCGCAGGTCGTCGACGAAGTCGACGGTCAGTTCGGTCACCCGCCGCGGAGTGTCGAAGGTGATCTCGATCCACTGCCCGGCGGCGGTCGCGTACGGGTCGGAACGCCACATGGTGGCCGGGTCACCATCGACTGCCGCGAAGGGCAGGTACGACGGATCCGAGCTGCTCAGGGTGTCGACGTAACTGACGCCGCTGGAGGCGCGGACCGACCTGATGCCCTGATAGACCGCGACGGTCTGATGTCCTTCGGGGTCGAACGGCAGGACGTCGCTGCGGACCCGGCCCTGTCTGGTCTCCTCGTCGGCGGCGAGGGTGTGGCTCAGGTTGTCGCGCATCCGGCCCACGTTGAGTTCGCGTCGCCGCAGCCCGTCGCTGACGATCCGCGGCGCGTCGACGGCGACCGTGCCGGCCTGCTGGTCGCCGGCCAGCAGGGCCGGCTGCCCCGGGTCGATGAGTCCCTGTTCCAGCACGTTGAGCAGGGACTCCGGCCCGCCGCTGAGCACGGGTGCGGCGCCGCGCGCGGTTGCCGAGACGACCGGCACCTCCCGGTCGACGGCGAAGATCTCGATCGCCGGTACGGCGGCCGATTCGTCGACGGGACTGCGCAGCGCCGAATCGACCCTCACCTCGGAGCCGAAGGAGGCGGCCGGGACCAGTCCCGGGGAACGGGCGATGGACTGCCGGACGACGGCGACCGGCGGGGCGCCGGTGAGGGTGCGGTCGAGGTCGTGGCGGACAAGCAGGTAGCGGTAGCCGTTGCGGGCGAGGAAGTCGGCCAGGGCGGGTGAGCCGCGCCCCTGAGCCAGGACCATCTCGACCGTGTCCATGACCCGGATGTTGCCCTCGGAACCGAGCGGGATCTGGTTCCGGGTCGACCAGGCAGCCTCGGCGAGAGGCTGAAGCGGTTCATCGATCGTGCGACCCCAGGTCTGCCGGGCGAACCCGGCGCCCGGCACGACCAGCGTCCGGGAGTGCGCATCCTGCTCCCCGAGCCACGCGGCAGCCTGCCGCCAGTGCGCGGGGATGTCGCTCCAGCCCGGGCCTGGGCGCAGGACGAAGAGCCAGGCCGGCGCGGAGACCACCACCAGCAGCAGCGCCACCACGGGCGCGACCGGCATCCGTACCTGGCGCAGACGGAGCAGCCGGCCGGCGGCGTGTGCGAGGCCGAGCACCAGCGGGAGTCGCAGCACCGGCTCCCACTTGTGCACGTTGCGCAGCGGCGCGAGGGGCCCGTCGAGCAGTTCCCGTACGAACGGGGCGAAGGGGCTGTCCAGCGTGCCGAGGTAGCCGACGGTCAGCAGGGCGATCCCGCTCAATGCGCCGATGATCAGGAAACGCCGTTCCGGGAGGCCACGCAGGGTCAGTCCGACGAGGGCGATGAGGGCGATCAACGCGGTCGCCGCCATCAGAGCCGGATGGTTGACCAGCATCCAGCCCGCCGGCCACCACGGTTCGCCCTGTTCGATGTAGCCGACCCACTGGTTGGTGCCCCGGAGCGCCTGGAAGAGCGAGGTCACCGCGGTCGTTGTCGCCGACGACTCGATGTAGTCCAGGAACGGCAGGCTGTACTGCCCGAGCAGCAGCAGCGGCACCACCCACCACAGGGTCGCGCCCGCCACGAAGAGCGTCCACCATCCGGCCAGGCGGGCGAGATCGCGGTCCCAGCGCCGGGTCGCCAGCCAGAGCGCCGGCAGTATGAGCGCCATCGCGGTGGCAGCGGCGTTGATGCCGCTCATAAAGGCCACCGCGAGCGCGGAGAGCGCGGCGGCTTTGCGGACCGAGCCGATGCGGTCGATCGACACCAGCGGCAGCAGCACCCAGGGCAGCGCCACCACCGGCAGCATCTCCGAGGAGAGCGGGCCGATCTCGGTGAGCATCCGCGGTGCGAGCGCGTAGGCCAGGCCGGCCAGGAGCCGTGCCGGCTCCGTGCCGATGCGCAGCACCCGCGCCAGCAACACCACCCCGAGGTACGCCGCGCAGAGCAACATCGCCGTCCACGCCCGCTGCGTCACCCAGGCGGGCAGGCCGAGCAGGTCACCGAGGGCGAAGAACGGGCCCATCGGGAAGAGGTAGCCGTACGCCTGCTGCTGGAGTTCGCCGGAGGTCGCCTGCGGGTTCCACAGGTGCAGCGCCCGGGACATGAAGCCGAGCGGGTTGACGGCCATGTCCAGTCTGGTGTCGAACGTGGTCTCACCGGGACGCTGCAGAAAGGCGATCAGCGTCAGTAGGAGCGCCCCGCCCGTGGTGGCGAGGGCACGACGGCGGCGGGCCACGAAGCTCGAGCCGGCCGCGGGGGTAGCGGAGGAGGGGCGGGTGCCGGGCGTGCGAGCGGGGGCCGTCATCGGCGACACTTCGGCGGCAGGCAGCTGAACTGGGCCAGTGCCTCGAAGAAGATTTCCCGGATGCCGGCGGGCTTCTGGGTCAGGGCGACCCGGCCGCCGGTGGCCCGGGCGATCTGCTTCAGTTCGGCGGGGTCGATGTCGGGGCCCACACCGATGAAGAGGATCGGCACGGGACGCCGCTCGTCGCGCAGCTCCGCCAGCTCGCGCAGGAGCTTGGCGCGGCTGATGCCGCTGGCGTTGTCGTCCTTGCCGTCGGTGAGAACCAGCACCATGTTGATCCGTCCCGGGGTCCAGTTGCGGGTCGCGTCCCGGTACGCGGCGAGCGTGGTGTCGTAGAGCCCGGTGGCGCCGTTCGGCTGCACCTGCACTTGGTCCAGGGCCCGGGCGATCTCCGGCCGGCGTGGGCCGATCGGACCCACCGGCACGATCTCGCGGTAGTCGCGTTCGCCGTCGAGGTCGGTGGAGAAGATCCAGATGCCGAGTTCGGTGGTGCCGAGCAGCAGTTGAGTGCCGTCCTGGGCGGCTTTGATCGTGGCCGAGAAGCGGGTCTCGTCGGAGCCCGGCAGGTATTGCGCCATCGACCCGGACACGTCCAGGACCGCGAGCATCCGGGCGCTGAGGTGCACGCCGCCCCAGGCGTTGAGCAGCGTCGTCGCGTCCGCCTCGCCGGGCAACGCCACCGGCTCGTACGCGCTCTCCCGGATGCCGGTCTCGGCGGGGATGCCGGTGGGGGGAGCGCCGGTGGGGGTGCGCAGGCCATAGCCGGTGAGGGCGGTGGTGCCCTCGGTGGCGAGCAGGCCGCGCAGGAAGTCGTCCGCGCCTTCGCGTTGCGGCTGGTCGGACGTGAGAATCGCGTACGGGTAGTCCGGACCCGGCGCGGGCGTCGGGGGATAGACGGCGAACTGGCGGGTCTGACTTTCGACGGCGCTCAGGATGACCTGCTGTTCGGTGCTTACCACGGCCGACTCGGCCGCGCCCGGGGCGCCGGGAAGCGGCCCGGCCTCGCCGGCCAGCGCGATGGTGCGGGAGGCGAGCCGACGCATGATCGCCGCGGCCTGGGCATCGGCCTCGGACGCCGAACGGGCGCCGGATTCGGCGAGGGCCCGGATCCCGACCAACGCGCCGAATCCGAGCGGGCTGGTCGCCGGGTCAGGCATGACGACGGGGACCGGCGACTCCTCGGCGGCGACGAGCCGCTGCCAGGTCATGTTGCGCGGTTGCCGGTTCAGGTGCGCGGCGGATTCGGAATCGAGCGCGAGGACCACCGGGGTGGTCGCCACCGAGACGCCCTCGGCCGGCACCTGGAAGGCGCCGGCGGCGCGCGCGCGGCGCAACCACATGGTCGACTCGGGCACCCAGACGTCGACGCTCGTTTCGGCGGCGGGGGCGCCGGGGGAGGCGGGGGTGGTGGCGGAGCCGGCCAGGGCGAGTTCGCGCAGGACCTCCACCGACTCGCGCGCCTCGACCACGATGTCGAGGCAGTGTTCCCGCGCGGCGACCTGCTGCGCCACCTGGCGGGCGGGCGGGGTCAGACTCGGGGCCGTCGCGACCCGCAGCTGGGTCCGTTCCGTGCAGGGCGGCGCGCTCCGGGTCCGGTTCAGGTACGTCGCCGTACCCCAGCCACCGAGCACCGCGACCAGAGCCACGGTCAGTAGTGCAACGGGCCAGAACTTGGGCCGCGCACGCAGGCCGCTCTCCGCCATCGGGCGTCTCCTCTGTGCCGTGACCATTGCGTATCGCCCGCGTCGCGCCCTAGGGTGACGCGACCGCGACTCGAACTCGCAAGTAGGGGTGGATGGTAGACCATGACTCGCTCTTCTGGTCGGCACGTCCTCTTCCTGAGCTGGCGGGATCTGCGGCATCCGGAGGGCGGTGGATCCGAGCTGTATCTCGAACGAGTTGCCGCCGAGCTGATCACCCAGGGTCACCGGGTGACGCTCTTCTGCCAGGCGTACGCGGGTGCCTCCAAAGTGGAGACAAGGCCTGACGGTCTGCGGATCGTGCGCCGGGGCGGCCGGCACACCGTCTATCTCTTCGCGGCGTTGCTGTACCTGGCGGGCGCCCTCGGATTCGGGCCGCTCGATCGTCGCGCACCCGGCCGCCCGGACGTGATCGTCGACGTCTGCAACGGGATGCCGTTCCTGAGCCGGTGCTACGCGCGTTGCCGGGTCATCGCGCTCGTGCACCATGTCCACCGTGAGCAGTGGTCCTGCGTCTTCGGGCCGACCATGGCCCGGCTGGGATGGTGGATCGAGTCGCGGCTGGCGATCCGGGTCTACCGGCGATGCCCGTATGTCGCGGTCTCGGAGTCGACCCGCCGTGAGCTCATCGAGCTCGGCGTCGACCCGGAGCGGATCACGGTCGTCTACAACGGCACCCCGCCGGTCGACGGTGCGCCGGTGGCGCGTACCGCGCACCCCAGCCTGGTAGTGCTCGGGCGGCTGGTGCCGCACAAGCGGGTTGAGCTGGCGTTGCGGGCCACCGCCCTGCTCGCCGTGGAGCTACCCGGTCTGGAGCTGGTGGTGGCCGGCCAGGGCTGGTGGGACGCGCCGCTGCGCCGCCTCGCCGCGGATCTCGGTATCGAGGACCGGGTGCGTTTCGCCGGATTCGTTTCCGAAAGCGACAAGCACGAGTTGCTTTCCCGGTCGTGGCTGTCGCTGGTCCCCTCGCTCAAGGAGGGCTGGGGGCTGACCATCGTGGAGGCGGGGGTGCGGGGCACCCCGTCCATCGCGTTCCGTTCCGCAGGCGGGGTGGTCGAGGCGGTGGTCGACGGGCGGACCGGGACCCTCGTCGACGACGAGTTCGAGTTCTTCCGGTCGGTGCGGGCGCTGCTTCTGGACCAGGAGGCGCGGGACCGGATGGGAAAGGCGGCTGTTCGGCACGCCGAGCGTTTCACCTGGCCGGCGGCGGGTGCGGCTTTCGCCGGCGTGGTCACCGGACGGGGGCCGGCGACCACGCCTCACTTGGCGAATCAGCGAGTGCCGTAGACCTCGCTCTGGATGTCGTTAGTCTTCGACTCCTCGGCGACGTGCTCGGCGGAGGGGCTTACCGCTCCGACCGCCGCCGTGATGCCGATGAGACCCAGCGCTGCGCCCAGGACCGCGGCGACGGCGAACGTTGCCAGCTTGGCCATGGCTCTCCCTTCCAGGTACGTAAGTGGGCGGACGGTATCACGTACCCACTCGGCGGCGCAGTACTTTGGTCAGCGCGAAGACGAGGCAGAGCGCGGCCATCAGATGTGCGACGGCGGCGGCCCAGCGGGCGCCCTCCGGAGGCGCTGACGGTGCGGAAACGCCCGGATTCTCCCACAGTTGCAGATTGGTCCCGGTGAATACCGGGTGATATCCCTCCATCGCCGCTGCGGGGACAGTGGCGGTCGCCGAGCCCTGCCGGACGAGCACCCATCGGAAGCCCAGCGGCGCGACCGGATCGCCGGCGTCGAGCGCGGCGTGCACCCGGGCCGCCCGGGGACTCTCCCCGTCGACGGTCACCTCGCCCACCCGCAGCACGTCGTTGATGAGGACCGGCGCGTCGAGATAGCGCGGGGCCGGATCCCGTACGACGATCCCCCTCGTCCAGGGATAGCTCTGATATCCGGTGAAGGGCAGCGAGAGCACGTCACCGGGGGCTGTGGCGATCCGCGCCGCGACCTGATCCCAGTCCGCCGGATAACGCACCGGGCTGAGTTGCCCCGCCGCGCCGAAGGCCAGGTCCGGCAGGACCGCCACCGGCAGCAGGGCGACGGCGGTGGGTGCCAGCCACCCCGATCCCGGGCCGAGCCGCCGGGCCCACACCGCCGCGATCGTCTCTGCGCCCACCGCGACGGCGAGCGCCAGCGCGAGCGCGTACGGGATCAGGAACTTCTGCCCGTCGCGCAGCAGCCCGGCGCCGGGCACCGCGCCGACCAGCCATTCCAGCGCCGGGGCGAAGGGTGCGAGGCCGGCGGTGGCCAGCAGGAACGAGCCGGCGGCGAGCAGGGCGAGCCGGCGGGCCGCGTCGGGCATCCGGCGATGGAGTGGCCGCAGCCCGGCGGCGGCGACCGCGAGCAGCAGCAGGGTGGTCAGGGGAACGAGAAACGAGGAGCGGCTGGCGGGAACGGTCTGGGCGTTCCAGATTCCACCGGTGCCGGCCAGTGCAGTGAGGACCCCACCCCAGTTCTCGGCCCGGGCGGCGAAGGCCGCCACCCCTTCGGGGTCGGAACTGCCGCCGACGGCGCTGGTGACGGCGGTGACCAGCCACGGCGCGTTGAGGGTGACCACCGCGCCCACCGCCGCGGCGGTCACCCGCCGCCAGCCCGGGAAGCCGCCGGGCAGCAGCACCAGCACCACGCCGATCGCGATCACACCACCGGTCGGGGTCACCGCCGCTGGTGCGGCGGCCACCACGAGCCGGGCGAGCGCCCCGCGCCGGCCCGCGCGCAGGTCGCGCGCCGCCGCCACGATCCAGGGCAGGGCGGCGTACGCCAGCAGCAGCCCCCACTGTCCGATCAGGAGCCGCTCGGCGAGGTACGGCGTCCAGGCGTACGCGACGGCCGCCACCACACGGGTGGCGGTGCGGTCGGTGGGGACCAGCCGGGCGGCGCCGAGCGCCGCCAGGTAGACGATCGCGATCAGCACGATCCGTTGCAGCAGCCAGCCCGGTACGACCAGGTTGGCCAGCGACACCAGCGCGTCCAGCGGCACCGCCCGCGGCAACTCGTGGGCGGGCGCGATCATCTCCCAGCTCAGCGGCTGGCGTGGGACGAAGACCATGTCGTAGCGGAGCACGTAACCGGGCCGGATCAGCGGGGCGAGTACGACGGCGGTGATCACGGCGGCGACCACGTGCGGGATGACGCGGTCCGGCGGCGGGCGGCGCACCGGCTACCCGACCGGCTGTGGGACCAGCTCGCCGATCTCGATCTCGTTCACGCAGACCGACGCGTCTGGATCGTCGACGGCGAGTCCGGCCTCGTCGCTGCCACCCGGCACGAGCAGGAAGACCGCGTGCAGGCCGCGGTGCACCTCGAAGGAGACGCTCTCGCCGTTGCCGATCTGGAAGCGCGCGACGGTCTCCCGGTCGGCCAGGTAGGCGATCCGGGTCACCTGCCAGTAGTCGGGCACCGCCGACTGGAGCGGGATGCGCTGCGTGCTGCCCTGTCCGACCTGGTATCCGCAGCCGGGGAAGGGACCCGGCTCCGCCTGGACACCCTTGACCCAGGCGGGACGGACGTGGCCGGAAGAGTCGAAGACCGAGAGCCGGTCAGCCTTGGTGACGAAGACCGGCTGTTGTTCCAGCGGGGCGAAGAACCGCGACTGCATGTTCCATGGGTAAAGCATCCCGGGGACGACGACCTCTGGCACCGGCTGGTCCATGAACACGGTGCCCGGTTCAGCGAGGGCCAGCTCGGCGCGGGCGGTCTCCAGGTATCGCCGGCCGCTCTTGTCCTCCCAGTCGACACCGAAGTCGATGCCGCTGTAGACACTGCTGCCGACGAGGAGCATCACTGCGACGGAGAGGGCGGTGGCGTAACGCTGCGGGTGGTTGCGGACCGGGGCCGGCAGTGCGGCGTATTCGGGTGAGACGGGCTCGGCGGCCGACATGGCGTCGGGGGCGGCCCGGCGCAGCCCGCAGAGCGCCACTCCGACGCAGATCGCGGCGATCAGCAGGACGTCGGCGATGTAGCGCGGCACCAGCCCGGAGACGCTGCTGTATCCGGAGCCGAGCCGGGTGGCAGCGATCAGTCCGGCGGAGAGGGCCGAGTAGAGAAGCAGCAGGGTCCACGCCCGCAGCGCCAGCCGGCGGCGCAGCCACACGGTGAACGCGATGGCGGTGGCCACGAGCAACCAGGAGATCCACTGGGTGAACTGGGTCGACGCGACGACGGGGGGGCCGTCGGCGGCGTCGAGCCAGAGCCACGGCCCGCCGAGCATCCCCGTCGCCAGCGACTGGCCGTAGAACTGCTGGAGGAACGTCCCGACCTCGCCCGCCGAGGACGGGGTGCGCAGTGAGGAGGTGGACGCCGACAGATATCCGGCGAGGAACACCAGGGAGATGACGGTGAGGACGAGCCAGGACTGCCACCAGCGGCGGATGGTCGTCACGACCGCCCGGACCGGGTTGCCCGACCCGTAGAGGCAGAGCACCAGCAGGAAGACGGCCGAGACCGCCAGCAGCGCCTTCTCGAAGAAGAACAGACTGACGACGATCGACGCGCCGAGCGTGATCAGATGGCGGGGGTTGCGGGTGCGCATGTAGCGCACCTGTGCCCCGATGGCTAGGATCATCGCGAGCTGCATCGGCAGCATGTTGATCGCGACCGCCCACCACGCGCTGACCTCCAGCGTCAGCGGGTTGAACACGAACAGGCAGAGCGGCACCAGGATCATCCAGCTCGTGGGCAGCATCAGGCGCAGCAACCGGTAGAAGGCGATGCTAACAGCGGCCTGACCGATGATCATCAGCGTCGCGTGCGGCCAGTACTCGTACTCCGTGAGCCGGCTCGTGAACCAGGTGAGCAGCCGCGCGGCCGGCATGAAGTGGTTGTTGTAGAGCGTGAACAGGTGCTCGGAGGAGAGACCACCGAGCTCCGCCTGGCTGATGATGGGGAAATCGTCGAAGGTGAGGAACCCGCGCCGGGTGATCGACGCCCGCCAGAGCAGACTCAGCGTGATCACCAGTGCCGCGACGCGATCGAGCGGATCCAGGCGCGCCAGGAACGACAGCGTGTCCTCCGAGGTCGTGTCACCTTCGGTCTCGGTTGCGGAACGCACCGCACCGGGTGCTTGCGACTCGGTCGTCATCGCGACGCTTCCTCACGGGGGCCAAGGATCAGGTCATGCACTGCGGGGCCGCGGAGCGGCCACGGAGGACCAGGCCTTGCTCCTCTGGCTGCCGGCCGGGTCCCGGGTCCGCACTGACCACCCCGGACGTCGTCCACTGCGGGCCGTGAGCCGGCACCCGCGGGCGAGTTGGCGGCCATGCCGTTGAACCTTAGACCCTGGCCTGTTCGGTGGGTAGACCCGGAGGTTTCCCGCCAGTAACCTGCACTGACCGGTGTGGCGGGCGCCACGCCGACCCGGTGAAGGAGAAGTTGCGATGACACGGGCCGACGGTGCGAGGGGTGTCGACGTCTGTGTCGTCGGCGGCTGCGGCCGGGTCGGCCTGCCGCTCGGTGTCGCCCTGGCGTCCCGGGGCCTGCGGGTCGTGCTGTACGACATCGACGCCGCGGCGGTCGAGCGGGTCAACACCGGCGTCATGCCCTTCACCGAGGAGGGGGCCGACGCCCCGCTCAAGCAGGCGCTGGCGGACGGGAGTCTGCGCGCCAGCACCGATCCGGCCAGCGTCGGCCTCGCCGACGCGTTGATCGTCGTCGTCGGCACCCCCGTCGACGAGCACCTCAACCCCGACCTCGGCGCGGTGCCCCGGGCGCTCGAACGCTGCGCGGAGCACCTGCACGACGGTCAGCTGGTGGTCCTGCGCAGCACCGTCTACCCGGGCGTGACGGCGCTGACCGAGAAGCTGCTGGCGCGCAAGGGCCTCGACGTCGACGTGGCGTTCTGCCCGGAGCGCATCGCCGAGGGGAGGGCGATGACCGAGCTCTTCACCCTGCCGCAGATCGTCGCCGCCCGTACGCCGCGCGCCCGGCAGCGGGCCGAGCAGCTCTTCGGACGGCTCACCGACTCCATCGTCGCGCTCGAGCCGGAGGAGGCGGAGCTCGCGAAGCTGTTCACCAACACCTGGCGGTACGTCAAGTTCGCGACCGCCAACCAGTTCTGGATGATGGCCAACGACTTCGGGCTTGACTTCGCCCGGATCCGGCACGCCGTCACCCACGAGTACCCGCGCGCCGCCGACCTGCCGATGCCGGGTTTTGCGGCGGGGCCGTGCCTGCTCAAGGACACGATGCAACTGGCAGCCTTCAACCGCAACAACTTCGTCCTCGGCCACTCCGCCATGTTGATCAACGAAGGGCTGCCGCTCTACCTGGTCTCGCGGCTGGAGGAACGCTTCGACCTCGCCGAGACGACCGTGGGGATCCTCGGCATGGCGTTCAAGGGCGGCAGCGACGACTCCCGCGAGAGCCTGGCGTACAAGCTGCGCAAGATCCTCTCGCTCAAGGCACGCGAGACCCTCTGCACCGACCCGTACGTGGTCGACGACCGGTTCCTGCCCCTCGACGAGGTGCTCGAACGCGCCGACCTGCTGGTGATCGCCGCGCCGCACGCCGACTACGCCGACCTCGACACCGACAAGCCCCTGGTCGACATGTGGGGTCTGACCGGGCGGGGGGTGCGGGTGTGAACCCCCGGGTCACCGTGGTCATCCCGGTCTACAACGAGGGCGCCGACGTCGTCCGCTGCCTGGAGCGAATCCTGCGCGAGGTGCTCCTGCAGGCTGAGGTGCTGATCGTGCACGACAGGCCCGAGGACACCACCGTCCCGTACGCGCTGGAGGTCGCCGCCCGCGATCCGCGGGTGCGGCCCGTGCTCAACACCTACGGGCCCGGTCCGGCGAACGCGATCCGGTTCGGCATCGACGTGGCCCGTGCCCCGGTGGCCGTGGTGACCATGGCGGACGGCTGCGACGATCCGCGGCAGATCGACGAGCTCGCCCGGCTCGTCGACCGCGGCGTGGTGGTGGCCGCCGCCTCCCGCTACATGCCCGGCGGGCAGCAGGTCGGCGGGCCGCGGCTCAAAGGGCTCGCCTCGCGCTGGGCCGGGCGTAGCCTCTGGTGGCTGGCGCGGGCCGGCACGCGCGACGCCACCAACAGCTTCAAGGCCTACGACACCGAATTCGTCCGTGAGGTCGGCATCGAGTCCCGGACGGGGTTCGAGATCGGCATCGAACTGACCGCGAAGGCGGCCCGGCTGCGCCGGCCGGTCGCCGAGATCCCCACCATCTGGCTGGACCGGCAGCTCGGCGAATCCCATTTTGACCTGGGACGTTTTCTGCCGAGCTACCTGCGCTGGTACTTTTTCGCGTTCGGTCGGCGGCTGACGACCGAACAGCTCGCCCGGCGCTGGCAGGCGCGGCGTGAGGCGGTGGCGGTGCCTGCTCAGGCGTCGGCCCCCGCGGTGGAGACCGATCTGGACACGGCGCGGTAGAGGAGATTTCAGATGGCGACGGTGCTGGTCACCGGCTCGGCGGGCTTCATCGGCGGATATCTCGTCGAGGAGCTGCTCGGCCGTGGGCACGACGTGGTCGGGCTCGACAACTATTCCAAGTACGGCCCGGTGGCGCACAGCTACGACGACCACCCCCGTTACCGCTTCACCGAGGGGGACGCCCGCGACGTCGGGCTCGTCACCGAACTGCTCGCCGACTGCGACCACTTCGTCGCCGGCGCCGCCATGATCGGCGGCATCTCCTACTTCCACGCCTACGCCTACGACCTGCTCGCCACGAACGAGCGGATCATGGCGGCCTCCTGCGACGCGGCGATCGCGGCGCACCGGGCCGGCGGGCTGCGCAAGGTCACCTACATCTCCTCCTCCATGGTGTACGAGTCGACCGACCGCTGGCCGAGCCGGGAGGGCGACGAGCGGCAGGTGCCGCCGCCGCTGTCGTCGTACGGCTTCCAGAAGCTGGCGGTCGAGTACTACGCGCGGGCCGCCTGGGACCAGTACAAGCTGCCGTATACGATCGTGCGGCCGTTCAACTGTGTCGGGGTCGGCGAGGGGCGGGCGCTCGGCGAGGCGGAGGTGCTCTCCGGCAACGTCAAGCTGGCGATGTCGCATGTGGTCCCCGACCTGGTGCAGAAGATCGTCAAGGGGCAGGACCCGCTGCACATCCTCGGCGCCGGCGACCAGGTGCGCCACTACACCTACGGCGGTGACCTGGCGCGCGGGATCGCCACGGCGATCGAGCACGAGGCGGCCCGCAACGACGATTTCAACCTCTCCACCGCGCAGTCGACCACGGTGCTGGAGCTGGCAGAGCGGATCTGGCGAAAGATCAAGGGCCCGGACGTGCCGTTCCGGTACGTCAGCGACGAGCCCTTCGCCCACGACGTGACCAAGCGGGTGCCGGACGTCACCAAGGCCCGCGAGGTGCTGGGTTTCACCGCCACGACCAGCCTCGACGCCATGCTCGACGAGGTGATTCCCTGGGTCACCCAGGCCGTGCACGACGGTCGTCTCTAGCCGGATGAGCACCTCTGCCCGGCGGCGTATCGGGATCTCCGGCGCGGCGGTGGCCGTGGCGGGCATGGCCGGCAACGCCCTCGGTTACCTGGTTCCCGTCCTCGGGGCCCGGCAGCTCAGCCCCGCCGACCTGGGCGCGCTCGCCACCGTCCTCGCGATCGCGGCGATCGCCGGCGTGCCCGGGATGGGGCTGCAGATCGCGGTCGCCATCGACCGGGCCCGCCGGCCCGGCGCGGCGAACGGCCGGATCGGCTGGCTGACCGCTGCCGCCTGTGCCGGCGCCGTGATCGTCCTGACCCCGATCCTGAGTGCGCTGCTGGACCTGCCGGTGACGGTGACGTTGCTGCTCGGGGTCTACACCGGCGCCGTGGTCGCGGCCGGCCGCTGGCTCGGCGAGCTGCAGGGCGACGAACGTTTCCTGCGCCTGGCGCTCGGCATGACGGTGCTCGCCGTCGGCCGGTACGCCGGTCTGCTCGGCGGGCTGCTGCTCGGCGCCGGACTGACCGGGTCGATTCTGGCGGGCACGGTTGTCACGCTGCTCATACCGCCGTTCCTGATCTACCTGACCCGGTCCCGGGCCGCCGCGCCGGCCGCCCGGGGGATCACCGCCCGTCAGGTCTTCACCGCCTGCTCGGCCACCCTGGCGATGCTGGCGGTCTCCTACGCCGACCTGCTCCTGGCCCGCCACCTGCTCTCCGGGGACGCCTCGGGCGGCTACGCCGTCGGAACGGTGCTCACCAAGGGGGCGATCTGGGCCCCGCAGGTGGTCACGGTCCTGGCGCTCCCGCGCCTGGCGCAGGGCAACCGCCGGGCGCTCACGATCGCCGCCGCGCTGGTGGCCGGCTGCGGTGCGTCGCTGGTGACGGCGTCGGCGCTCGCCGGGGAGTTCGCGTTCCGCCTGGCGGGCGGCGCCGAGTACGTCCATCTCGGCAGCTACGCCCCGATCTTCGCCGCCACCGGTGCCCTGTACGCGCTGCTCTTCGTGTTGGTCAATGCCCAGGTCGCGGCGGGCGCGCGGTGGCCGTCGGCGCCCCTGTGGGCCTCGGCGCTGGGCCTGGTGGTGGTGACCGAGTGGCTGGTGCCGCAGACCTTCACGGCGATCATGTGGTCTGCGCTCGGCACGGCCGCGGTGGCGCTCGCGCTCACCGCGGCCGCGGTCCGCCGGCGCTCGGTCCGTGCGGATTGTCCGGAGCGTGCGGACCGCCCGGAGCGTGCGGACCGCCCGGACAGGCCGGACCGCCCGGAGCCTGCCGTCGGCGAGCAGCGGACGGCCCCGGCCGTCGCGTCGGTCAGATCGGGCCCACGTCCGTGATCCGCACGACCGCCGCGCCGATCTCGTCGCTGGCGGCCAGGTCGACCTCGGCGGTGATCGCCCAGTCGTGGTTGCCGTCGGGGTCGTCGAGGGTCTGCCGAACCGTCCACGTCTGGCGACCCTGCTCGATCGCCAGCAGCGCCGGGCCACGCGCGTCCGGGCCGATGCCGATCTCGCCGTACTCGGTGAAGTAGGGCTCGAGCGCCTCCCACCAGGCGTCGGCGGTCCAGCCGTCCGCGCCGTCGAGCTCGCCGAGGGTCTCCCAGCGGCGCAGGGCCGCCAGCTCCACCCGGCGGAAGAGCGCGTTGCGCACCAGCACGCGGAAGGCGCGTACGTTGCCGGTGACCGCCGGCGGCCGCTCGTCGATGACCTGCTGCTCCAGCACGGCGGTGGGGTTGCGTAGCCGCTCCCACTCGTCGATGAGGCTGGAGTCGACCTGACGGACCAGCTCGCCGAGCCACTCGATGAGGTCGATCAGCTCCTCGGTCTTGGCGTCCTCGGGGACGGTCTGACGCAGCGTCTTGAACGCGTCGGCGAGGTAGCGCAGCACCAGCCCCTCCGACCGGGACAGCCCGTAGAAGCTGACGTACTCGGTGAAGGTCATGGCGCGCTCGTACATGTCGCGCACCACCGACTTGGGCGACAGTTCGTAGTCGAGCACCCACGGGTGGCCGCGGCGGTACATGTCGTACGCGCCGTCGAGGAGTTCGGCCAGCGGCTTGGGGTAGGTCACCTCGTCGAGCAGTTCGAGGCGGGCCTCGTACTCGATCCCCTCGGCCTTCATCGCCGCGACCGCCTCGCCGCGGGCCTTGAACTGCTGCGCCGACAGGATCTGCCGCGGGTTGTCCAGGATCGACTCGATCACCGAGAGGACGTCCAGGGCGTACGAGGGTGACTCGGTGTCGAGCAGTTCGATGGCGGCCAGCGCGAACGGCGACAGCGGCTGGTTGAGGGCGAAGTCGAGCTGCAGGTCGACGGTGAGGCGGACCCGGCGGCCCTCCTCGTCGGGTTCGTCGAGGTGCTCCACCACGCCGCCGGCGAGCAGCGCCCGGTAGATCGCGATCGCCTGCCGGATGTGCTTGCGCTGCGCCGGGCGGTCCTCGTGGTTGTCGGTCAGCAGGTGCCGCATCGCGGCGAAGGCGTCGCCGGGGCGGCCGATGACGTTGAGCAGCATCGAGTGGCTGACGCCGAAGCTGGAGGTCAGCGGCTCCGGTTCGGCTTCCACCAGGCGTTCGAAGGTGGGCTGGCCCCAGCCGATCGAACCCTCCGGGGGCTTCTTGCGGACCACCTTGCGCCGCTTCTTCGGGTCGTCGCCGGCCTTGGCGAGAGCCTTCTCGTTCTCGATGACGTGATCCGGGGCCTGCACCACGACCCGGCCGATGGTGTCGTAGCCGGCCCGTCCGGCGCGGCCGGCGATCTGGTGGAACTCGCGGGCCTTGAGCAGCCGGGTCTTGACCCCGTCGTACTTGGACAGGGCAGTGAAGAGCACGGTGCGGATCGGCACGTTGATGCCGACGCCGAGGGTGTCGGTGCCACAGATGACCTTGAGCAGGCCGGCCTGGGCGAGGGTCTCCACCAGCCGCCGGTACTTCGGCAGCATCCCGGCGTGGTGCACGCCGATGCCGTGCCGGACCAGCCGCGACAGCGTCTTGCCGAAGCCGGAGGTGAAGCGGAAACCGCCGATCAGCTCGGCGATGGCGTCCTTCTCGGCCCGGGTGCAGACGTTGACGCTCATCAGCGCCTGGGCGCGTTCCAGGGCGGCGGCCTGGGTGAAGTGCACGACGTAGACCGGGGCCTGCCTGGTGGTGAGCAGCTCCTCCAGCGTCTCGTGCAGGGGAGTGGTCACGTAGGAGAAGATCAGCGGCACCGGCCGCTCGGCCGACTGGACCACCGCCGTGCTGCGCCCGGTACGCCGGGAGAGGTCGTCGACGAAGCGGGTGACGTCTCCCATCGTCGCCGACATCAGGATGAACTGCGCCTGCGGCAGCTCGATGAGCGGCACCTGCCACGCCCAGCCCCGGTCCGGTTCGGCATAGAAGTGGAACTCGTCCATGACCACCTGGCCGACGTCGGCCCGGGAGCCCTCGCGCAGCGCGATGTTCGCCAGCACCTCGGCGGTGCAGCAGATGATCGGCGCGTCCTCGTTGACGCTGGCGTCGCCGGTGAGCATGCCGACGTTGTTCGCCCCGAAGATCTCGCAGAGCGCGAAGAACTTCTCCGACACCAGTGCCTTGATCGGCGCGGTATAGAAACTGGTGCGGTTGTCGGCCAGGGCGGCGAAGTGGGCCGCAGTCGCCACCAGGCTCTTGCCCGAGCCGGTCGGCGTATTCATGATCACGTTGGCGCCGGAGACGATCTCGATGACCGCCTCTTCCTGATGCGGATAGAGGGTGAGATCGCGGTTCTTGGCCCAGCCGGTGAACGCGTCGTAGAGGGCATCGGGTTCGGCGCTGTCCGGCAGCGCAGCAGTGAGCGTCATAGCGCTTCCATCGTGCCCGCCCGAGGTCACCGCGCGCCAGCCGGGTCCACGGCCCGTGCCCGCTCGGGGCCGCCACAGGATCGGGTGTGCCGCTCAGCGCCGCCGGAAGATCAGGTCGAAGATGTCGTGACCCGCGGTGGTGCCGCGCCGTTCGAACTTCGTCAGCGGCCGGTGCGCCGGGCGCGGCGCGTACCGGTCGGCGGTGTTGACCAGTTCCGGATCACCGCTGAGCGTCTCGTGCATCGCCTCGGCGTACTCGGCCCAGTCGGTCGCGCAGTGCAACACCCCGCCGGGGGTGAGCCGGGAGCGCAGCAGCGCCACGTGCGCGGGCTGGATCAGCCGGCGCTTGTGGTGGCGGGCCTTCGGCCACGGGTCGGGGAAGAAGACGTGGATGGCGTCGAAGCTGTCGGGCGCCACCGCAAAGCGGAGCAGGTCCAGCGCGTCGCCCTGGGCGATGCGCACGTTGCCCAGCCCCTGCTGCTCGGTCATCGCCAGCAGGTTCGCCACGCCGGGGGTGTGCACCTCCACCGCGAGGTAGTCGCGGTCCGGATCGGCGGCCGCCATCGCCGCCGTCGCGTCGCCCATCCCGGAGCCGATCTCCAGCACCACCGGGGCCCGTCGGCCGAAGAGCGCGACGAAGTCCAGCTCCGCTGCCGGCGCTGCGGGCACGACCAGCCCGTAGCGCGGCCAGAGCCGCTCCAGCGCGTCGTGGTGGCGGGCGGTCAGCCGTCCGCGTCGCGGGTGGAAGGTGCGGATGGGGCCGGGCAGGCGGGGCTCGGCGGGCGAGGGGAGTTCGTCGACGGTGCTCACAGCGCCACGAGCCTACGCGACCGCACCCGGTAAACCGATGTGATCTACGCCCGGTGATGAGAGGATGACAGCCGTACGGCAGGCCGGCAGGTGCGCCTGGCGGTCCGTCACCGGAGCAGATCACGCCGCAGCACGCCGATCGCCGGGAGGCACCATGGGGGCAGCCGCGCAGTACGCCCGGCCCCTGGTCGGCGCGCTCGTCCCGGTGGCGCTGCTGTTGTTCGGCGCCGCCCCGGCCGCCGCCGCCGACATCTCGGTACGGGTCACCCCCGGCACCGTGCAGGCCGGTTCACTCGTCGGCATCCAGGGCAGTTGTCGTGCCAACACCGCCCCGGCGACGGTCACCTCCGACGCCTTCGGGACGGTGACGCTGCAACCGCAGGGTGGCGTGCTCACCGCGGCGGCCGCGGTGCCGGCGACCACCGAACCCGGGATGTACTCGGTGCGCCTCGACTGCCCCGACAGCCTCGACGCCGCGACAATGCTGCAGGTGCTCGCCTCCGGGCAGCCCGCCCAGGGCCCGGCGACCGGCTTCGGTGGCGGGGAAGGCTCCGGGGCGCAGCGCTGGCTGCTGCTCGTCGGGCTGCTCAGCACCGTCGCCGGTCTGGTACTCGGTGGCGCCTGGCTGCGCGCCCACCCGCCCCGGCCGATCCGCGGCCTGCAGCGGTGACCGGGCACTGATGGCCCGCGCGTCGGCCCCCGTACGCAGCCGACCCGGCCGCGCCGCGGCACCCGAACGCGGCCGTTCCTGGATCGGTCCGCTCGCGATCGTCCTGGTCTTTCTCGGCATCTTCTCCACCGGCGCGGGTCTCGGCCGCTCGGCGAACTGGCCCGGCTGGCGGCTCGGTGGCGGCGACGACACGGCGGCCGACGCCCGTGGCGCGAGTGCTCCGGTACGCATCAGCATCGCCCGCATCGGCGTCGACGCGCCGGTGATCCCGGTGGGGCTGGCGGCCGACAACTCCATCGCCGTGCCGCCGCTGGAACGGCACGAGGAGACCGGCTGGTACGACCGCGGACCCGCGCCGGGCCAGGACGGACCCGCGATCATCGTGGGTCACGCCGACACCCGGACGGGTCCGTCGGTCTTTCACGAAGTGCCACAGCTGCGCCGGGGTGACCGCATCGAGGTCGTCCGCGGCGACCGGGGCGTGGTGGTCTTCCAGGTCGAGACGGTCGAGCACTTCCCCAAGGACGGTCTGCCGGCCGAGCGTGTCTACAGCGACTTCAGCCGGCCCGGGCTGCGCCTGATCACCTGCGGCGGTGAGTGGATCGGCGGCAGCATCGGCTACCGCGACAACATCGTCGCCTTCGCCTCCCTGGTCGGCCGCCGCGACCCGTGACCGGACCGGCGACTGCTACGCCGGGACCCGGTCGGCCTGGCCGTCGTCGCGATCCGTGACCGGACCGTCCGATCGGATCAGGCCGGCCCGATCTGCTGGACGACCTCGAACTCCAGCAGGCTCGCGCCGGTGGCGACCGGCTTGCGGGGTGCCTCGCCCTCGGTGCCGGCGTGCGCGGCCCGCGCCGGGCCGTTCGCCCACGCCTGGTACGCCTCTTCGCTCTCCCACCGGGTGTAGACGAAGTAGCGGGTGTCGCCGGCGACGGGGCGCAGCAGTTCGAAGCCGAGGAAGCCGGGGGAGTTCTGCACTGCGCCCTGGCGGGCGGCGAAGCGGCGCTCCAGCTCGGCGCCGGCCTCGGCGGGGACCTCGATAGCGTTGATCTTCACGACAGCCATGTGGTCAGCCTAGCCTCGCGGCACCGGCCCTCACACCGACTCCAGGTCCACCACGATCGGCGCGTGGTCGGAGGGCCCCTTGCCCTTGCGGGCCTCGCGGTCGACGTAGGCGCCCCGTACGGCGTCGGCGAAGGCGGCGTTGGCGTACACCAGGTCGATGCGCATGCCCTTGTTCTGGTGGAACATCCCGGCCCGGTAGTCCCAGTAGGTGAAGGGGTGTGGCCCCTTCATCGGCACCGGCACGACGTCGACCAGGCCGAGGTCGCGCAGCCGCGCGAGGGCGGCCCGCTCCTGCGGGGTGACGTGGGTGGACTCGGTGAACAGCGCCGGGTCCCAGACGTCGGCGTCGGTGGGGGCGACGTTGTAGTCGCCGCAGACCGCCAGCGGGCGGTCGGCGTCCCACTCGGCGGCGAGCGCGTCGCGCAGCCCGGCCAGCCAGGCCAGCTTGTAGCCGAAGTGCGGGGAGTCCGGAATCCGGCCGTTGGGCACGTAGACCGACCAGATCCGCACCCCGCCGCAGGTGGCGGCGACCGACCGGGCCTCGGGTTCCGGGAAGCCGGGCTCGTCGGCGAAGCCCGCCTGGACGGCCTCCAACCCGACCCGGGACAGGATCGCCACGCCGTTCCACCGGCCGTCGCCGTGACTGGCCACCTCGTAGCCCAGGGCGGCGACCTCGGCCCGCGGGAAGGCCGCCTCGGCGCACTTGGTCTCCTGCAGACAGACCACGTCCGGCGCGGTCGCTGCCAGCCAGTCGAGCAGCCGGGGCAGCCGGGCCTTGATCGAGTTGACGTTCCAGGTGGCGACGCGCATCGCTCCAGCGTGCCTCATCGGCGCCGCCGGCGCCGCTCAGCCGGCGGGAGTGTCGCCCGGCGGTGGGCTCTGCTCGGCGAGGAAGCGTTCGAGTTCGGCGGCGAGTTCGTCGGCGGTGGGCAGCGGCCGGGCATCGTCGGCCAGCAGGCTCGGCTTGGAACGGCCGCGCAGGAACGCGTCGTACTGCTCCTCGAGGGTCTGCACGAGAGTGGCGGCCTCGTCGGACTGGGCGACCTGCTGGTCGATGGTGACCCGCATCTCCTCGGCCTCGCCGCGCAGCGTCTCGGTGGGCAGCATCAGCCCGGTGGCGCGGGAGACGGAGGTGAGCAGCTTCTCGGCGGCGGCCGGGTACTCGCCCTGCGCCACGTAGTGCGGCACGTGCGCGGAGAACCCCAACGCGTCACGACCCTGCTCGCCGAGGCGGAACTCGAGCAGGTGCCCGGCGCTGGCCGGCACCTGCACCCGCTGCAGCCACGCCTCGTGGCCCACGATCAGCTCGGGCCGGGTCGCGTGGGCGGTGACACCGACGGGGCGGGTGTGCGGGACCGCCATCGGAATGGCGCCGATGCCGACGGTCAGCCGTACGCCCAGGCGGCTGATCAGGGCCGAGACGGCGGCGACGAAGCGTTCCCACTGCAGGTCCGGCTCGGGCCCGCTGAGCAGCAGGAAGCGGGTTTCGGCATCGTCGTGCAGCAGGTCCAGGCGCAGCTGCGGGGCGTCATAGCCGCTCCAGTGGTCCTCGGTGAACGACATCATCGGCCGGCGGGACCGGTAGTCGTACATCTGGTCCAGGTCGAAGGTGGCGATCGGCCTCGTCTCGAGGCTGCGCAGCAGCTGTTCCCGCGCGGTGCGGGCGGCAGCACCGGCGTCGACGAAGCCGGCGAGCGCGTGGATCAGCACCGGCTGTCCCAGGTCCGGCACATCGTCGGTCAGTTCGTACAGTGCGTGCGGATCGAGCATCCGACACCTCCTTCAGGGCGCGGCGGTCGCCCCGGGCGGGGCCCGGCAGCGACTCGCTCCCGACATCTTGGTGCATCGCCTCGGCGGGTCGCGCCCGGGCCGAGGGGTGCGCCCACCTGCCGGTCGCGATGGCGTGCTCCCGCTGGGGCCGACGACACGGTCGGCCGATCGGCCCGGGGCGGCTCGGATGATCGGCGGAAGGTGACGATCATGCAGCGCCGAGTGATAATCCCGGGGATATCATCCCGTCTGGTGTTGATTCGGGGTGAATTACCGGAAAGCCGGGCCCGTCCCGGTTGCCCGGGGCCGCCCCCGAGCTGATTCGACTGACCGGTTAATCAGGCAAAGATGTGGCGAGAGGCACGAGATCACTCTGTGTAATCGCAGCCTGGCTGGACCTAGCCTCGTGGAATGCGTGACGACCACACTCTCGACGACCAGCAGCTGGCCCCCGCCTCCACTGGCCGTTCGGATGAGGCCCCCTCGTCCGAGCAGGTTGGCCGAACTGCCCCCGGCAACCCGGAGCAAGCGCGGCAGGGCCTGACCGACCGGAACCCTTCACGTGCCCTTACCCGGCTCACCACGGCGGGTAACCGCATGGCCGCCGCCCTGCGCGGCGTGCCGAAGCTCCTCGGCGACGGGGAGAAGGCACGGGTGGCGATCGCCGCCGGCGCGATCTGCTGCCTCGGCCTCGCCTCGTTCGCCCAGACCTCCACCGATGTGACGGGCGATACCGCCCAGCCGGATGTCTTCGCGGCCTACAGCGAGCGGGAGGTGGCCGAGCGGGCCGTCGACCGCAGCCTGGACCGCAGCCTGCCGGACACCCTCGCGCCCGAGTCGGCGGCGCCCGAGTCGACCGCGCCGGCGGCAGAGGGCGGCGACCCCGACCTGGCCGGCTCCGAGCCGGCCACGGAGCCCGCCCCGGAGCCGGAGCCCGAGCCCGAGCCGCAGGTCGTGGACCCGGGCCCGGTGGCCGGCCTGACCGCCGCCCAGATGGACAACGCCAAGGCGATCGTGCGTACCGGCCGGGACATGGGCGTGGAGCGGCGCGGTCTGATCATCGCGGTCGCCACCGCCATGCAGGAGAGCAACCTCTACAACCTGGCCAGCGGCGTGGTGCCGGAATCGACCAACCACCCGAACCAGGGCGTCGGCTGGGACCACGACTCCGTCGGCCTCTTCCAGCAGCGGGCCAGCACCGGCTGGGGCCCGGTGCACAAGCTGATGGACCCGGCGTACGCCACCCAGCAGTTCCTGCACGCGCTCCAGCGCGTCCCCGGCTGGCAGCAGATGCGGCTGACCGCGGCGGCGCAGGCGGTCCAGGTCTCGGCCTACCCGGACCACTACGCCAAGCACGAGGCCCGGGCGACCCAGGTCGTGGACGCGATCGTGCCCGGCTGGAACTGATCCCCCTACCGCGACAGCGTGCGGCCCGTCCCCTAGCCGGAGGCGGGCCGCACGTCTGTCCGGCCCGCCTCCGGCTCCTCCGGACGATGTGGAACGGGTGTGCCATCGTCGGCACGCGGGTATTCCCGCGGCACGCCTGGCGCCGAATCCTCGCGCCGGCCGACGAGCACGGAGGCGACCATGCCCGAACCCGTCAGCGACGAATCCGCCCCGTCCACCATGGTCCCGGCGTCCACCGGCGACGCCGGTGAGGTGACGACCGGCGACGCCACGGAGACCGGCGACGCGCTGGAGATCGCCGGCCCGCCCGACGGCCTCTGGGCGCGGATGAAGGCCGATCCCACATACGCGCCGGAGCATCTGGCGCTGGAGGCCGTCCGCCGGTTCGGCCCGGAGGCCGCCGAATGGGCGGCGCGCATGCGGGCCGCCCGCCCCGGGATCACCCCCGACGCGCTCGCCGACCTGGCAGTCGGCCGCTTCCTGCGCCGGGCCCGACTCTCGGGCGCGGTCTCCGGAGCCGCCGGGATCGTCGGCGCGGTGGCCGATGTGGGCGTGCTCGCCTGGACCCAGAGCCGCATGGTGCTGCACATCGCCGCCGCCTACGGCGCCGACCCCACCCACGCCGACCGCGCCACCGACCTGCTGGTGCTGCAGAAGGTGCACGGTGCGGCGCAGAGCGCCCGGCTGGCTCTCGGGGTGGCGGTAGGGCGGCGGCGGCTCGCCGAAATGGCGGGCCGCGGCGGGCTCGGCGTCTCCGTCGCCCGGCTCGGCGTCAAGCTCGCCCAGATGGCCGGCCTGCGCGCCGCCCACCGGGTCTTCGCCAAGGTCGTCCCCGGCGCGGCCGTCATCCTCGGCACCTGGGCCAACTCCTCGGCCACCCGCGACCTCGCCCGGCGGGCCCGCGACCACTACCGGACCGGACGCACCGCCTGACGGCCGCAGTGGCCGGGCGGCCCGCGATCCGGCCGCGTTGGCCGGGCGTCGCCCCGGGTGGGCCCGGCGGCGTCCGGTCCGGCCGCAGTGCCGGGCGCTGTCGACTCAGACCGGGCGCGCCCCGCCGTCGGTGAGGAAGTCGGCGAAGCAGCGGCGCGGCCGGTAGCCGGCAGCCAGTGCCCGCTCGATCGAGAGCACCACCGGATGCGCCACCTGGTCGACGGCGTAGCGGGTCAGCCCCGGCGCGGCACCGGCCAGCCGGGACAGCCGGGTCACGGCCGTCGCGGCCGCGAACGCCAGCGGCACCGGCACGTGCCCGACCCGGATGACCCGTCCGGTCGCCGCCTGCGCCGCCGCCCGGATCGTCTCGTCGCGCCGGTAGGGCCGCGCGTCGGTGATGTTGTACGCCCCCGGACGCCACCCCAGCGCCGCCAGGCAGGCGTCGGCGAGGTTCTCCACCGCCGTCAGACTCAGCTCGCCGTCCGGACCGGGCAGCAGGATCCGCCCGGCCCGGACCGCCCGCAGCAGCCGGGGCAGCAGATGCGGGTCGCCCCGCCCGTAGACCGCCCGGGGCCGCAGTACGACCGCCCCCGATCGAAGCGCCAGGGCCTCGCCCGCCGCCTTCGTCCGGCCGTACGCGGTCAGCTGCCCGCCGATCGGGTGCTCCTCGGTGAGCCGCGGTGCCCGGACCCGGGGGTCGTAGACGCTCGCGCTGCTCACCCAGACGAGCGGGCGGGCACCGAGGGCGTCGAGCAGCCGCGCGGTCCCGTCGACGTTGACCGCGGTGAAGTCCCGCTCGGTGACGTGGCCCGGCACCGGATCACCGACCGCCGCGGCCAGGTGCAGCACCGCGTCCACTCCGGACAGATCCGGTGGCCCGGCTGCCGCGTCCCAGTGGACGTGCCGCCCCACCGGACCCGGGCGCCGCCCCAGACAGCGCACGTCGGCACCGGCCGCCGCGGCCCGCCGGGCCACCTCCGCGCCGCAGAAGCCGCTCGCGCCGGTCACCGCGACCCGCAGCCCCGCCAGGGTCATCACAGCGCCGCTCGTACGGTCAGCGTCGCCCAGCCCGGCAGCGCCGCCCGCCGGTCGACCCGGGCCCGCACCACCACCGGCCGGTACGGCGCCAGGGCGGCCAGCAGATCGTCGAGCTGGGCCCGGGCCAGCCGGGCGCCGGGGCAGGCGTGGGAGCCCGCGCCGAAGACCAGTTGGGAGACGTGCGGCGGCGCCGGATCGGTGGCGTCGGGATCGCGCCGGTGCGCGTCCACGGCGTGCCGGGCCACCAGGATCAGCTTGTCGCCGGCGCGTATCCGCACCCGGCCGAGTTCGGCGGAGCCGGCGGCGACCCGGGGAAAGAGCGGACTCGGCGCGGTGACCCGCAGCAGCTCGGTGACCAGCGCCGGCCGCAGCCGCGCGTCGGCGGCGGCGGACCACAGGTCGTCGTCGGCGCACCAGGCGACGGCGCGGGGCAGCGCGGCGACGGTGGTGTTGACCGCGGCCACCGCCAGCATCGCCGCCAGCGGGCCGTCCGCGCCGGCGGCGGTCAGCGCGGTGAGCCGCTCGGCGGCGCGGCGGGCCGACCGGGCCGCGCCGGGGCGGGGCAGGCCGGGCAGCTGCTCGTGGGCGGTCGCCGCCGCGGCGTCGCGTGCGGCGCGGGCCAGCCGGACCGGATCGGTCTCCAGTTCCAGCAGCGCCGCGGTCGTCGCGCCGGCGAGCAGCGCCGCGAGTGCCACCATCTCCACCTCGCCGCCGTCGGCGAGCGGTGCGAGTTCGCGGTCGAGCAGCGACGTCCAGACCGGACGGAGCCGGGCCACCCCCGCGGCGCCGAGCCCGTCGGCCACCCGGCGCCGGGTCTGCCGGTGCGCCGTGCCGGCCTGATCGAAGAGCGTGCCGTCGATCTCCAGCCGGTTCGCCGTGCCGCCGGTGGTGCCGGCGGCGGTGCGGTCCAGCGGCACCCGGGTCAGCGCGTCGGCGCAGGCCTGGCGGTCGTTGACGACGACCGTGCGGCCCAGCCGCAGCACCGGGGCCCGGCGCAGCAGCGCCAGCAGCGGGAAGAGCACCGGGTGGCTGCGCAGGTAGACGCGCCGGTCCCGCCGCCGGGCCGGCCCGCCGCGGCGAGGCCGGTCGCGGTGCCCGCACTGATCGACGCCGCTCGCGTCCAGGGCGCTCATGCCGCGTCCGCATCCGTGCTCAGGCCGGCCGCGCCGGTCGTCAGGCGGGCCGCGAGCCGGGCGGCGGCCGCCCGGTCCGGTTTGCGGGACCGCCCGGCGGTCGGCACCTCGGCGAAGACCACCGCGTCGGGACGGCCGGCGCCCATTGCGGCGAGCACCGGGGCGAGCCGGGCACGCAACCGCGCCGGATCGGCGCCCGGCTGCGGCTCCACCACGGCCACCAGCCGCTCGTCGCCGTCGCCGGCCGGAGTGCCGACCAGCACCGCCAGGTTCACTCCGGGGATGTGCAGCGCCGGCTCGTAGAGCCCGGGATAGATGTTCTCGGCGGCCCGCAGGATCATGTCCTTGGCGCGGCCGGCGAGCACCAGCCGCGTACCGTCGAACCGGGCGATGTCGCCGGTGGCGACCAGCTCGAAAGGGTCGCCGCCGAGATAGCGGTGGGCGCGGCCCGGGCCGTCCAGCAGCAGCTTGCCGTCGGCGTCGAGCACCGCCCGCACCCCCGGCAGTGGGGCGCCGACGAGGTCGCCCTCGCCGGTGAACGCCGACTTCTCCCGGGACTCCACGGCCGCGGCGGGAAAGAGCTCGGTCAGCGCGTAGACCCCCCAGGCCTGCTCGGCGCCCGCGGCGCGCAGGCGGGTCAGCAGCTCCGCGCTGACCGGCGCGGAGCCGCTGTAGAAGCGGCCGGACAGCCGCGGCGATACGGCCAGCAGCGCCCGGGCCTGCGGCGGGGTCAGATACGTCGCCTGTGGAACGAGCCGGGCCGCCTGACGGGCCAGCAGCCGGGCCGAGCGGGCCGGCCGGGCGACCGGGGCGCCGCAGGCCAGCGCCGGCACCAGCACGAAGAACATCCCGCCCAGCACCGGCAGGTCCGGCAGCGGCCGCACCAGATCGGCGACCGCCCGCATGCCGGCGGCGAGGCCACTGCGGCGGTGCACCACCGCCCGTGGGCTGCTGGTCGTGCCGGAGGTGAAGATGACCACCGCGTCGGTGTCGCCGTCGTGCCGCGCCGGCACCGGGCCGGTCGCCGGCGCCAGCACCGGGGCGCAGCCGGGCAGCCGGCGGCCGATCGTGCGCACCGGACCCAGCTCGGCCAGGCGCGGCAGGTCGAGCTGCGCACGGCGGGCCAGCGGACGCGCCCAGCCGGCCACCGCCTGGGCGGCGGCGTCGGCGACGACCAGCGCCGGGGCGGCCAGCTTCAACCGGGCCCGCAGCACGTCGGCGCCGGCGCTCGGGTCGAGCACCGCGATGCGCAGACCGAGCCGGTCGGCGGCGAGCATCAGCGCCAGCGCCCGTCCGCCGGGCAGCACCGCGACCCCGATCGTGTCACCGGCGCGCAGCCCCTGCCGGTGCAGCGCGACGGCGTACCCGTCGGCGAGGGCGGCGAGTTCGCCGCGGCGCAGCATCACCGTGGGACGGCCGCTGCGGGCGACGCCGAGCAGGGCCGGACGGTCGGCGTCGCGGCGCAGGGTGGCGTGCAGTTCGTCGAACATCAGCGCGGATCCGGGGTGAGCCGGCCGGCACCGCGGTCCAGATACCAGCCGGCGGAGCGGCGCAGCCCGTACGCGCGCAGCCGCCGGGTCGAGTTCTCCACCACCATGTCGCGTACCGGGTGGATCGCCGCGCTGACCCGGCGGACCCGGTTGAGGAACGTCCGGTCGGTGGGGGAGGGGCGCCGGGGCATCCCGCCGCAGGCGGCGTAGAGCGCGGCGGTGATGCCCATGTTGTTGCCCGCGTGCATCCGGTACGGCACCAGGTACTCCCGGCGGCGGTGCGCCGGGCGCCAGCGGCCGAAGAAGGCCGCCACCGCCACCACCACCCGGAAACCGGCGCGCCCGAGCGGCCCGTGCTCGTCGCGGCGGGCGACCAGCCGGCCGCAGACCATCTCGGCGCCCGCGGCGAAGGCGGCTCGTCCGGCGGCGACCCAGCCGGGCCGCGGCAGGCAGTCGGCGTCGGTGCGCAGCAGCAGCCGCGCCCCCGCGGCGGCGGCGTGCCGGAAACCGGTGTCCACCGCGGCGCCCACGCCCTTCTGTGGTTCGTGCAGCAGCCGTACCGGCATCGGCGCGCCGGCGGCGAAGTCGCCGACCACCTGCGCGGTGCCGTCGGTGGAGCCGTTGTCGACCACCAGCAGGGTGAAGTCGAGATCGGTCTGCGCGGCCAGCGCCGCCAGGGTGTCACCGAGCCGAGCCTGCTCGTTGTACGCCGGCACCACCACCCAGAGCGCGGTCACGACTTCTCCCAGACCATCGTCATCAGGCTGATCCCGCCGCCGAGCCCGACCATCAGCACCCGGTCGCCGCGGCGCAGCGACGGGGCGATGCGGGCCAGTTGCAGGCCGATCGTGGCGCTGGCCAGGTTGCCGAACTCCGTCACCGTCACCTCGAGCTTCTCCTTCGGTACGCCGGTCACCTCCACGAAGCGCTCCAGGTAGGGGAGCGTCACCTGGTGCACCAGCACCTTGGCGTAGTCGTCCCAGCCGAAGCCGGTGCGCGTGCGTACCCGGTACAGGATGTCGGCGCCGACCTCTTCGAAGACCCGGCGCAGCGCGTGCCCGTCGCCCTGGAAGTAGGTGTGCTCGTCGCCGCGCGGATGCCGGGAGCCGCCGCCGGGGATGCCGCCGACCGTCCAGTGCTCCGAGAAGGTCTCGGTGTCGACGTCGACGATGCCGCCGGTGTCGACCTCCTCCAGCACGACCGCTGCGCCCGCGTCGCCGAAGGTGAAACCGGCGAACGCGGCGCGGGCCTCGGCGAGGCTGCCGACCCGCCGGCGCATGGAGCGTGTCGGTGTCTCACCGGTCACCACCAGCGCCCGCCGGGCCCGCCCGGCGAGGATCAGCGAACGGGCCAGGTCGATGCCGTTGAGGAAGCTGTTGCAGGCGTTGGTGACGTCCAGAGCGTGTGCCCGGCTGCCCAGTTCGGCCTGGACGATGTGGGCGGTCGCGGGCTCCACCATGTCCCTGCTGGCCGAGGCGAAGAGCAGCAGGTCGACATCGGCCGGGGTCAGCCGCGCCGCGGCCAGCGCCTGCCGGGCGGCCCGTACGGCCAGCGTCGAGGCGTACTCGTCGTCGGCGGCGATTCGGCGGCGCATGATGCCGGTCATCCGGGTCACCATGCCCGGTGGCAGCCGCAGGTCGTTCTCGGCAGCGAGGCGCTGCTGGAGTTGCTCGCTGGTCAGCACCGTCTCCGGCAGGCTCGATCCGACGGCGGTGATGCCGACCCGGGGGGCCTGCCGCGGGTGCGGGCTCGGTTGGATCATGTGTGCAGTTTTCCGTGACCACCGCATCGGGGGATGAGTAGGCATGCTCAGTGGGGGAGGAGCGGACAGGTTAACCGGCAGTCACCTGGGGTAGTTCGCCCAGATGGCAGCGAGACAGCAGCCCCGCGGGGCAAAAGGGACGGTAGGGCATCCTTACAGCGCGTTGAATCTACGGCTGGTGCTGGCGACGTTCGGACTCGTCATCTGCACCGTCTTCGGAGTGCTGGCACTCTGGGCCGACCTGGTCGTGCTCGCGATCGTGCTCTTCGTGCTCGCGGCGGTGGCGGTCGTGGATCTGATCATCATTCAGCGTCGGCGCGCCGCCCGGCGCCGCGCCGAGCCCCCGGGCACGAAGCACTCACTCTTCGAGTGACAGGAGTACCACCATGTCGATAGCCACCACCAATCCCGCCACCGGCGAGGTGCTCAAGACCTTCGACGCCGCGACCCCGGCGGAGATCGACGCCGCCATCGGCCGCGCCGAAAGCGCCTTCCACACCCTTCGCGGCACGACGCTCGAGCAGCGCGCCGGCTGGCTCAACGCCGCCGCGGACCTGCTCGACGCCGAGCGTGACGAGGTGGCGCGGACCATGACCACCGAGATGGGCAAGACGTACGCCTCGGCCCGCGCCGAGGTCGGCAAGTGCGCCGCCGGCGCCCGCTACTACGCCGCCAACGCGGCGGGGTTCCTCGCCGACGAGCCGGCCGACGCCCCCGCGGTGGGGGCCCGGCGGGCGTTCGTCCGGTACTCCCCGATCGGCCCGGTGCTCGCGGTCATGCCCTGGAATTTCCCCCTCTGGCAGGTGATGCGCTTCGCCGCGCCGGCGCTGATGGCGGGCAACACCGGCCTGCTCAAGCACGCCTCGAACGTGCCCCAGACCGCTCTCTACCTCGGTGACCTGTTCACCCGTGCCGGTTTCCCGGCCGGCGCTTTCGCCACCCTGCTGATCGGCTCCGCCGCGGTGGAGCAGGTCCTCACCGATCCCCGGGTCCGGGCGGCCACCCTGACCGGCAGCGAGGGGGCGGGCCGGTCCGTCGCGCAGATCGCCGGCCGGGAGTTGAAGAAGACCGTGCTGGAACTCGGCGGCAGTGACCCGTTCGTGGTGATGCCCTCGGCGGATCTGGACGCCGCGGCCGAGGTGGCGACCACGGCCCGCTGCCAGAACAACGGCCAGTCCTGCATCGCCGCGAAGCGCTTCATCGTGCACACCGATGTCTACGACGACTTCGCCGAGCGGTTCACCCGGCGGATGGCGGCGCTGCGGGTCGGCGACCCGATGGCCGACACCACCGACGTCGGGCCCCTCGCGACCGAGCAGGGCCGCGACGATGTCGCCGCCCAGATCCGCGACGCCGTCGAGGCGGGCGCCACCGTGCTGACCGGCGGAGTGGCGCCGGAGCGCCCCGGCTGGTGGTACCCGCCGACTGTGGTGGCCGACCTGACACCGCGGATGCGGATGTGGCAGGAAGAGGTCTTCGGGCCGGTCGCCGGGCTCTACCGGGCGGCCGACTACGACGAGGCGATCGCCCTGGCCAACGGCACCGGTTTCGGCCTCGGCGCCAACGCCTGGACCCGGGACGAGCAGGAGCAGCAGCGCTTCATCGCCGACCTGGACGCCGGCAACGTCTTCATCAACGGGATGACGACGTCGTACCCGCAACTGCCCTTCGGCGGGGTGAAGAACTCCGGCTACGGCCGCGAGCTGTCGGCGCTGGGGATGCGGGAGTTCTGCAACGTCAAGACGGTCTGGGTCGGCGGCGAGCAGGCCACGCCCGGTCCCGGCGCCGGCCACGCCAACGAGTGACGCGCCCGGCCGGGCCGATCTGGTCCCGGCCGGATTCGCAGGAGCATGGCCCGCTGCCGGGGCGGGTAGGGAACGTGGGCATGACGGTCTTCGGATTCCACGCATCCCACGAACAGATCGACCCGGCGGCGCTGCTGACAGCGGTGATCCGGGCCGAGGAGGCCGGCTTCGACGCCGCCATGTGCTCGGACCACTTCTCGCCGTGGAGCGAACGGCAGGGACAGTCGGGCTTCGCCTGGTCCTGGCTCGGCGCCGCGCTGCAGGCCACCACGCTCCCCTTCGGGGTGGTCAACGCGCCCGGCCAGCGCTACCACCCGGCGATCATCGCGCAGGCGATCGGCACCCTCGGGCAGATGTACCCGGGCCGGTTCTGGGCGGCGCTGGGCAGCGGGGAGGCGATCAACGAGCACATCACCGGCGACCCGTGGCCGCGCAAGGAGGAGCGGATGGACCGGCTGCGCGAATGCGTCGACGTCATCCGGGACCTCCTCGCCGGTGAGGAGGTCAACCACGACGGCCTGGTCACCGTCGACCAGGCCCGGCTCTGGAGCCGCCCGCAGCAGCCCCCGGCCCTCATCGGCGCTGCCGTGAGCACCTCCACCGCCGAGTGGTGCGCGGAGTGGGCCGACGGGCTGATCACCGTCAACGCGCCGCTGCCGTACCTGCGTGACATGATCTCCAGCTACCGCGACGCCGGCGGCCGGGGACCGCTCTACCTGCAGGTCCACCTGAGCTGGGCGGCGGACGACGAGGCGGCGCGCAAGCTCGCGTACGAGCAGTGGCGCAGCAACGTCTTCGACCCGCCGGTCTCCTGGGACCTTCCGCTGACCGAGCACTTCGACGTGACCAGTGAACGGATCTCGATGGAACAGCTCGCCGAGGTCGTCAACATCTCGGCCGATCCGGCCCGGCACGTCGGCTGGCTGGAGAGCTACCTGGAGTGCGGCTTCGACGGGCTCTACCTGCACCACGTCGGTCAGGAGCAGGCCGGTTTCATCGACACCTTCGGATCGCAGGTGCTGCCCAAGCTCCGTGCGCACGGATGACCGGTGCTGTCGAACCGCCTTCGGCGGCAGTGACATTTGCCGTGCCGGGCGACCTGATGCAGACAAGCCGGGCCGGGGCTGGCAGGCTTCCTGCCATGACCCTGAAGTTGCGTTCGGTGGCCGGCAGCGACCGCGGCCTGATCCGCAGCGGAAACCAGGACGCCGTGTACGCCGGCGAGTGGCTGGTCGGGGTGGCCGACGGCATGGGCGGAATGGCCGCCGGTGACCTGGCGAGCGCGGTGACCATCGAGGCCGTACGCGTGCTCGACGTGCCCGTTCCGGAGGAGGCGCTGGTCGCCGCCCTGCAACAGGGCATCGCCACCGCACAGGCCCGCATCCGTGACGCGGTGGCCGAGGACCCGGAGCGGCAGGGGATGGGCACAACCCTCACCGCGCTGCTGCTGGCCCGCTCCGGTACCTGCCTCGCGCTGGCCCACGTCGGCGATTCCCGGGCCTACCTGCTGCGCGGTGGTGTGCTCAAGCAGGTGACCCGGGACGACACTTTCGTGCAGATGCTGCTCGACCAGGGGCTGATCAGCCCGGAGGAGGCGGCCCACCATCCACGGCGGGCAGTGGTCACCCAGGCGTTGCAGGGCTCCGAGGTCTCCCCGTCGTACGCGACGATGGTGCCGCGGGCGGGGGACCGCTGGCTGCTCTGCAGTGACGGCCTGTCGAACGTGGTCAGCGCGGACGCGATGGCCGAGACGCTCGGTTCGCAGCCGGACCGGGATGCCTGCGTGCGGCGGCTGATCGAGCTGGCGCTGCAGGGCGGCGGGCCGGACAACATCAGCGTGGTGGTGGCAGACGTGGTCGCCGAGCCGGAGCAGCCGGGGGCGGTCTAACGGCGCGGAGTGGTTCGCCGGGTCGGCGCCGCCGTGCCCGGGTCGGCGGGCCACGGATGCCGGGGGTAGCGTCCGCGCAGCTCCCCGCGCACCTGCGGGTATCCGGTACGCCAGAACGACGGCAGGTCCCCGGTGACGGCCACCGGCCGGCCGGCGGGGGAGAGCAGGTGCAGCACCACCGGCACCCGCCCGTCGCCGACGCGGGGCGTGGTCTGCCAGCCGAAGGTCTCCTGGAGCTTCACCGCCAGCACCGGCGCCGCCGGGTCGGCGTAGTCCAACCGGATCCGTGATCCGCTCGGCACCGCGATGCGCTCCGGCGCCACCTCGTCGAGGCGGGCGGCGAGCTGCCAGGGCAGCAGCCGTCGCAGGGCGGTGGGGACGTCGACCCGGCCGAGGTCGGCGCGGCGCCGGGCCCGGGACAGCTCCGGGCCGAGCCACCGGGGGGCCGCCGCCAGCAGGGCGTCGTCGTCCATGGCGGGCCAGGGGTCGCCGAGCACCCGGTGGCAGAACGCCAACCGTTCGCGCAGCGCCCGGGCGGCCGGGGTCCAGTCGAGCAGGCCGAGCCCCTCCTGTTCCAGCCCGCGTAGCAGCGCGGCGGTGATCGCGGCCCGGTCGGGGCGGGTCAGCGGGTGTTCGTCGACGACGATGGCGCCGACGCGGGTGCTGGTCCGCGCCCGGACGTCACCGTCGACCCAGTCGACCTGTGCCACGGTGTGCCGCATGGCACCGGCCACGGTCAGCGCGGTCGCCTCGTCGAGCGCGGCGGCGAGCCGGATCCGGGCGGACCGTCCCCCCGGGGCGCGGTCGGCCACGGCGACGGCGAGCCAGCCGGCACCGGTCAGGGCCGACCCGGGCGTGAGATCGGCGGCGGTGCCGCCGGCCATCAGGTAGGTCGCGCCGCCCGGTTGGCGGGCCCGGGCGAGTCGTTCCGGGTGCGCCAGCGCCACCACCAGAGCGGCGGCGAGGTCGTCGGGCAGTCCGGCCGGCGACGGCCGCGGCGCGGCCGGCAGGGTGGCGCGCAGCCGGCGGATCTCGGCGCGCCACCGCGCGGTGGCGGCCGGATCACTGCCGGCGCGCAGGGCGCGCCAGGCGGCGGCGAGGTCGTCTCCGCGGCCGGACACCTCCTCGGAGAGGAGGGCGACGATCTCCACGGCCCGGTCGGTGCCGACCTCGGCTGCCCCGTCGAGCAGCGCGCGGGCCAGGCGGGGATGGGTGCCGGTCGCGGCCATCGCCCGGCCGCGGGCGGTCGCGCGGCCGGTTTCGTCGACCGCGCCGAGCGTGGTGAGGCTCGCCCGGGCCAGTCGCATCGCCGTTGGCGGCGGGGCGTCGAGCAGGGGCAGGTTGCTGCCGTCCGGATCGCCCCAGCAGGCCAGGTGCAGTGCGAAGCCGGTGAGGTCGGCGGTGGCGACCTCCGGTTCCGGCTGGGCGGCGAGCCGTTCGTGGTGGGCGGCCGGCCAGCACCGGTAGGCGTGCCCGGGGGCTTCCCGGCCGGCGCGGCCGGCGCGCTGTTCGGCGGTGGCCCGGGACACCGGCACGGTGACCAGCCCGCCGAGCCCGCGGCCGTGGTCCATCCGGGCGACGCGGGCCAGGCCGGAGTCGACCACGACGCGGACACCGGGAACGGTGAGGCTGGTTTCGGCGACCGCTGTGGCGAGGACGACGCGCCGGTGCGCCGACGGGCGCAGCGCGGCGTCCTGCTCCCGCCCGGACTGGCGCCCGTGCAGCGGGAGCAGGGCGATGTCGGGCAGGCCGGAGAGCCGGGAGCGCACCCCGGCGATCTCGCCGGCGCCCGGCAGGAAGACGAGCACGTCGCCCTCCTGCTCGTGCAGCGCCCGCCGGACGGTGGCGGCGATGTGGTCGAGCAGCCCGGGCGCGACGCGGACGCCGTCGCCGGGGCGCACCGACGCCGGTGGCGGCGCCCAGACCGACGTGACCGGGTGCAGCGCGGAGCGGGCGGTGATCACGGGAGCGGGCCGGCCGGGGCCGCCGAGCAGCTCCGCGAAGGGCTCGGCGGCGGCGGTGGCCGACATGGCGAGCAGCCGCAGGTCGGGACGGAGCGCCGACCGGGCTTCGACCGCGAAGGCGAGCGCCAGGTCGGCGTCGAGCTGGCGCTCGTGGCATTCGTCGAGCAGGACGGCCGCGGTGCCGGGCAGCTCCGGGTCGTGCTGGAGGCGGCGCAGCAGCAGGCCGGTGGTGACCACCTCGATGCGGGTCGCCGCGCTGGTGCGCCGCTCGCCGCGCACCGCGTACCCGACCGTCGCGCCGACCTCTTCGCCGAGCAGGAACGCCATCCGGCGGGCCGCCGCCCGGGCGGCGATGCGGCGGGGCTGGGCGATCACGATGCGGCCGTCGAACGCCTCGGCGAGGATCAGGGGGGTGAGCGTGGTCTTCCCGGTGCCCGGCGGCGCGACCAGGATCGCCGTGCCGGCCTCGGTGAGGGCGGCGGTGACGGCGGGCAGCACGTCCGCGACGGGCAGACCGGTGATGGTTCGCGCAGCAGGCACGCTGCCAGTCTGCCCCGTCGCGTCCGCTGCGACCCAGCGGCGGGGGTCGTCGGCTCTGCCCGGTCGCGTCCGGTGCGACGCAGCGGCGGGGGTCGACGGCCCGGCAGTGGCGGGGCCGGACATGGCGGTGGCCGGGTCCGCCGACCCGGCCACCGCCGCACCCACCCCGTCGGGGTCTAGTAGGTCTCGCTCAGCTGTCCGCGCAGCTTGGTCAGCGCGCGGGCGAGCAGCCGGGAGACGTGCATCTGGGAGACACCGATCTGCTCGGCGATCTGCGACTGGGTGAGGTTGCCGTAGAAGCGCAGCGTGAGGATCTTCTGCTCGCGCTCGTCCAGGGTGGCCAGCGCCGGGCCGAGGGCCACGCGCAGCTCGGCGAGTTCGAACTCGCCGTCCTCACCGCCGAGCATGTCGCCGAGCTCGGTGGCGCGCTCACCGTCGCCGGTGGGCGTCGAGAGCGAGACGGCGTTGTACGCGCGGGCGCCCTCCAGGCCCTCCAGGACCTCTTCCTCGGTGAGCTTGAGGTGGGCGGCGATGTCGGCGACCGTCGGCGAACGGCCGAGAGTCTGCAGCAGGGAGCTGTTCGCCTCGGAGATGCTCAGCCGCAGCTCCTGCAGGCGCCGGGGCACCCGGATGTCCCAGGTGCGGTCACGGAAGTGACGCTTGAGCTCACCGATGATCGTGGGAATGGCGTAACCGGCGAAGTCGACGCCGCGGGTCGGGTCGAACTTGTCGATCGCCTTGATCAGGCCGACCGCCGCGGTCTGCGCCAGGTCGTCGGTCGGCTCGCCCCGCCCGCTGTAGCGGTGGGCCAGGTGGTTGGCCAGGGGGAGCCAGGCCTCGATGGCGCGTTCCCGCAACCGCGGGCGGGAGGGGTGACCGGCGGGGAGAGCGGCCATCGCATTGAGCAGATCGGCAGCGGTGTCGGTCAGTGCCCGGGGGTCCAGTGCGGTGGCCTTGGTTGCCGGCTCGGTCGTGGCCGCCCGGTCGTCGGTCGTTGGCGCGCTCATGGGGGTCCTTCCCTGCACCTCGTCCGTGGGACGGACGTGTCGCTTCGGTTGGATGGGTGTCGTTCGTCAGCAAGCTTCAGATGATCGGCAAGGTCAGGCTGGCCGTTCAGAGCCAAACCCTAACCTGATCGGCTCACGGAAATCTACCCGAACGGCTGATGGATAAAGGTTATTTATCACGTGGTAACCGCATGAACCGGACAGAAGTCGCCGGATTTGTTACCTCCATCGCTCGGGTGGCCCTCGACGCAGCTGCTCTCCGGCGGGACTGAGGTGACATGGATCGCCCGAGGGCGGCGGACCGTCGGGGGTTTCCGTCGGCGCAGGGGGGTAACCCCATGTCGGGCCGATGCGGCCGGCGCGCATGTGTGGACGGGTCCGGTGGAGCCGGCGGACGGGTCACGCCGCGGACGCGTACGGCAGGGGAGGTCGGCCCGTTCCGAGGAAGACCGAGGGAGGCCGGAATGCAGACCCAGCCGACGGACACGACCGACGCTCCGGAGCGGGTGGAGAGCGAAGGCGGTGCCCTGCTGGCAGTGCTGGTCATGGTGGTGCTCGGGCTGGCGGGGATCTTCGCCGTGTCGTGACCGAGCCCGGTGACCGCCCGATCCTCGCGGATGGACGGTCACCGGACCGAACTCAGTCGGTGTGCGGCAGGCGGGACGCGGGGACCACGCCGAGGCGGCCGGCCTGGTAGTCGTCGAAGGCCTGGATCAGCTCGTCACGGGTGTTCATGACGAACGGCCCGTAGTGTGCCACCGGCTCCCGGATCGGCTCGCCGCCCATCAGATAGACCTCCAGCGCCGGGGCGTTGGAGTCCTGGCGCTCGTCGGCGGCGAAGCGCAGCGCCTCGCCGGGGCCGTGCACCGCGAGTTGCCCGGTGTGGATCGGACGGCGGTCGGTGCCGACCGTGCCACGGCCGCCCAGCACGTAGAGCAGCGCGTTGTGCGCCGGATTCCAGGGCAGGTCGACCTGGGCGCCGGGCTGCACGGTGACGTGGGTGATCGTGATCGGGGTGTGCGTCGAGCCGGGGCCCCGCCGTCCGTCGATCTCGCCGGCGATGATCCGCAGCAGCGCACCACCATCGACAGTGGTCAGCAGCGCCGACTCCCGCCCGCGGATGTCCTGGTAGCGCGGCGGGCTCAGCTTGAGCGCCCGGGGCAGGTTCACCCACAGCTGCAGACCGTGGAAGAGGCCACCGCTGACCACCAGGTGCTCCGGCGGCGCCTCGATGTGCAGCAGGCCGGCCCCGGCGGTCATCCACTGAGTGTCGCCGTCGGTGATGGTGCCGCCCCCGCCCTGTGAGTCCTGGTGGTCGAGGATGCCGTCGATGATGTACGTGACGGTCTCGAAGCCCCGGTGCGGGTGCCACGAGGTGCCCTTGGGCTCGCCGGGGGCGTACTCCACCTCGCCCATCTGGTCCAGGTGGATGAAGGGGTCCAGATCGCGCATCGCGACGCCGGCGAAGGCGCGGCGTACCGGGAAACCCTCGCCCTCGTAGCCGGTCGGGGCGGTGACGATCTGCCGGACCGGCCGGTAGGCGGTGGTCTGCTCGGCGAGCCGGGGCAGTCGGGGGAGGACGAGTTCGTTCTCGACGGTGATGGCGGGCATGGCGTTGCTCCTAACTGCGCGGCTCGCCGGCGGGCTCCGGGGCGGAGCGCAGGCGGTTGCCGAGGCGGGTGAAGACGCGGGTCAGGCAGGCGAGCGCATCGGCGTCGAGGTCGTCGACGAAGAGCGCGCGCACCGCCTTGAGGTGGTGTGGCGCGGCCGCGCGCAACGTGCTCAGGCCGGTCGGGGTCAGCACTGCCTCGCTGCCGCGACGGTCGGCGGGGCAGGGCTGCCGGCGGACCAGGTCGCGCCGTTCCATCGTCGATATCTGATAGGTCAGGCGGCTGGGGGAGAAGATCAGGCGCTCGGCGAGTTCGCCCATCCGTAGTCGTTGCCCTGGCGCCTCGGAGAGCAGCACCAGCACGTGGTAGTCGCCGAGGGTGAGGTTGCTGCTGCGGCGCAGCTCCTCCTCCAGCCGGGTCAGCAGCAGCTGGCTCGCTTCGATGTAAGCGCGCCAACCGGCCAGTTCGGCGGTGTCGAGGTTGCGGGGCATGGGGCAACGGTAGCGCTGCTTCAAATTTGAAGCAAATATCGGGCGGCCGACGGTGTGGCGCCGCCAGACGCGGCATCACACCCGACGCCCTGCCGCACATACCTGCGGCTGGTCGGCTACGCGGGCTGGCTGCCGGGACGCAGGCCCAGCACCTGGCGGGCCTGGTCGGCCAGCGGCGCCTGCACCATCACCGCGTACTGCTGGGCGCGCAGCATGCTCGTCGAGGTGTAGTCGCGGCGGCCGCCGGTCATGGCGTGTGCGATCGCGCCGAAGATCCCGCCCCAGACCGCGCCGATCACCAGACCCGCCACGATGACGGCGAGCCAGTTCCCGACGGTGAAGATGCCGAAGAGCAGGCCGATGAAGAGGCCGAACCAGGCGCCCGTACCGGCACCGGCCAGTGCGGCCCGCCCGGTCGTCAGCCGGCCGAGAACGTTCTCCACCAGGGTCAGATCGGTGCCGACGATCGCGGTCTGCTCGACCGGGAAGCGGCTGTCGGCGAGCCGGTCCACCGCCCGCTGCGCATCGGCGTAGTCCGGATAGCGGGCCACCGCGACCGTGCCGCCGGGGGCACTGTCCTGTGCTCCGGCGGCGACGGTCGGTGCGTCGCCCGGCCCTCGGGGCATGCTCGCGTTGCCGTCCAACGTCGGGGTCGACCAGCGGTTGCTCGGGTTCGGTGCTTCAGACATGTTTCCTCCTTGGTCGCGCCTGCTTTCCCCACGCCCGGACCGGATAACGCGCCGTCGTCGCCACCCGCCGACTCCCGCGCGGGGAAGTCGGCGGGTGGCGAAAACGAATCCGGCACGTAGGGTGCTGTCGGGGGTGGCCTGACGTGAGCATGGTGGGGAATCGACCGGGCGGTCCGGACGGCGAGGTGGAGCCGGGCCCGGCGCCCGCCGAGCCGTTCTGGCATGCCGCACTCCGGTACGGAAGCGACGGCGAGTACGTCGACACGCTCGGCGCATTCGTCGAGACCGGGCTGGCCGCCGGCGAGGCGGTGATGGTCGCCGTGCCGGGGCCGCGGTTGCCGCTGCTGCGCGGCCGACTGGACGCAGCGGCGGTGACGCTGGTCGACATGGCCGTGGCCGGGCGCAATCCCGCCAGGATCATCCCCGGCGTCCTGCACGCCTTCCTGGCGCGCCACCCCGACCGGCCCGTACGGATCGTCGGCGAACCGATCTGGGCCGGCCGCGGCGAACGGGAGTACCCCCGCTGCGTACAGCACGAGGCGCTGACCAATCTGGCCTTCGCCGGGCAGCGGGCCCGGATCCTCTGTGCGTACGACACCACCAGACTCGGTGCCGCGGTGATCGCCGACGCGGTCCGGACCCATCCGGTGCTGTTGGAGGGGAGCACGGTACGCCCCAGCCCTGGTTACCTCGCGCCGCGCGCGGTGGCCCGGTGGTTCGACCGGCCGTTGCCCGAACCGGTGGTGCCCGTCGATTCGCTGCGCTTCACCGTCAGCGAGCTCGCCGAGGTCCGCGCCGTGGCCGCCGCTGCCGGGACAGCGGTAGGACTCGACCCGGACCGGGCCGACGATCTGCGGATCGCCGTCACCGAACTCGCCACGAACGCGCTGACCCAGTCGAAGCGGCACGCGCTGCTGCGTACCTGGATCGAGCCCGACGCCGTGGTCTGCGAGGTCGCCGGCGACGGAGTGCTCGCCGACCCGCTGGCCGGCCGGATCCCGCCCCCACCGGGAAGCGAGCGGGGCCGCGGCCTCTACCTCGTCCACCAGCTCTGCGACCTGGTGGAGATCCACACCACCGGCCGGTCGACGACCGTGCGGGTTCTGATTGACCGCCCTGGGCCCACCTCGGTGCGGCAGGAGGCAGTGCCGAGGCAGGCGGCACCGGCGACAACGGCGCCGCGGCAGATGGCGTCGCCCACCGGGCAGCCGCTGTGGCCGGAGGGCGACCTGACGACCGCCGGCTAGGCGAGAGCGGCCAGCGGGGTCCGATCCAGGTCGGACAGCAGCTGGGCCGGATCCTCGTAGACGGCGACGGCCCCCGCCTGGGCGAGCTCGGCCCGGCTGGTCCCACCGCAGGTGAGCGCGATGCACGCCACCCCGATCCGCCCGGCTGCCTGCACGTCCCAGACCGAGTCGCCGACGAAGATGACCCGGCTGCGGTCCAGCCCAGCCCGGTCCAGCGCGGCCACCAGGATGTCCGGGGCCGGTTTGCTCACCTGCGCGTCTGCCGAGGAGGTGGCGGCGTCGATGACGTCCTCGGCGTCGAGCACCCCGCGCAGCTTCGCCAGCTCGTGTTCGGCCGCCGAACTGGCAAGCACCACGCGCAGCCCGCGCCGGGCGCAGGCGCGCAACAACTCCACGGCACCGGGCAGCGGCTGCAGCCGCGAGGCGTAACCGGCCATCAGCTCGTCGTGGACGGCGCGCAGCGCGTCGTCGCCGCCGCGGTCCCGGTCGTCGCCGAGCAGATGGTCGAGCAGCTTGTCCGAGCCCATCCCGATGGCGCGGTGGATACGGGCCATCGAAATCGGCCGTCCCGCCTGCCGTAACGCCTCGGCCCAGCTCACGGTGTGCAGGTACGTCGTGTCCACCAGGGTGCCGTCGACGTCGAAGAGCACGCCGGCGGGCTTGTCGGTTCGCATGGCGGCTCTCCTACCCCGCCACGGCCGTTTCGACGCGTCTCACTGCTCCGGAATGAGCATCTCGAACCAGACCGTGGAACCGCGTACGGTCGGATCGGTGCCCCAGGCATCGCTGAGGTGCTCGATCAGGCCCAGGCCGCGGCCCCGGCTGCTCAGGGTGTCGGTCTGCGCCCGGGTAACCGTGCCCCGGGTGCCGCTGTCGGCCACCGAGACGAGCAGCCGCTCGGTGCTCAGGTCGATCTCGACGCGGGCCGCGGTGCCGGCGTGCAGCAGGGCGTTGGTGGTCAGCTCGCTGGTGCAGAGCACGGCGGCGCTGACCACCTGCTCCGGCACCTGCCACTGGGTGAGCTGGCGGCTCATCCAGCGCCGTACCCGGCTCGGTGCGGTCGGTTCGGCCGGCACCTGCATCCGGGCCGAGCGGCTCGGCGTGCGCACGTGTTCGACGGCGATGATGGCGACGTCGTCCTCGGTGGTGCCGCCGACCGCGGCCGTGGCCACGGCGCAGAGCGCCCGGGGGTCACCGCTGCCGGCCGCCGCCACCGCCCCGGCGAGCGCGGCCAGCCCGGCGGAGAGGCTGTACCGCCGGCGTTCGATCACCCCGTCGCTGTAGAGCAGCAGGGTGTCGCCCGGGACGAATTCGACACTGCTGCTGACGCGGTGTCCGCCCAGTCCGAGCGGGGTGCCGGTGGGCAGATCGAGATAACGCGCCGTCGGCTCGCCCTCGGGGGTGCAGCGGCGCAGCAGCGGCGCCGGGTGACCGGCGCTGGACAGGGCCATCCGCGCCCCGTCGGGGTCGAGGACACCGAAGACGACCGTGACGAAGAGCTCGTCGGTGCCGCCTTCGGCGCCGAGGCTCGCCACCAGCCGGTCCACCCCGGTGAGTACGCGGTCCGGCCGGGAGTCGTTGAGCGCCAGCGCCCGCAGGGCGGCCCGCACCTGCCCCATCCGCGCCGCTGCCTGCACGTCGTGCCCGGCGACATCGCCCAGCACGATGCCGAGACAGCCGTCGGGCAGCACGAAAGCGTCGTAGAAGTCGCCGCCGGCGGCGTTGCCGTCCACCCCGGCCTCGTAGCGCGCCGCGACCCGCAGCTGCGGCAGGTCCGGCAGGTTCTCCGGCAGCATGCTGCGCTGCAGCAGTTGGGCGGTGCCGTGCTGGGTCTCGAAGCGGCGGGCCCGCTCGGCGGCCTGCGCGATCAGCTCGGCGCCGGCGGCAAGCAGCGCCCGCTCCGGCGAGGACCAGGAGTGCGGATCGCGGTACCCGACCCCGAAGGAGCCCCGCAGGGACGTCGTCCGCAGCGGCAGCGCCGCCAGCGCCCGGATCTTCTCGTCGTGCCGGTCGATTGCGCTGGCGTGCAGCGGGTGTTCGTCGCCGGTGAACCGCGCGTGGGCGGTGCCGGCGGCGACGGCCAGCGGGCCGGGGTGCTCGGCCGGCCAGCGCCGCCACAGCGGCGGCAACCGCTCGTCGGCCTCGTCGATGACCTCGCCGCGGACCCGGCGTACCGACCGCCAGCCCGGCCCGTCGTCAACGCTGAACGCGGCCCAGTCGGCGTCGAAGGAGTCCAGCGCGTAGCGCAGCGCGACGCGGGCGACGTCATCGAGGGTCAGGGTGGCGGAGAGGGCGGTGGTCAGCTCGCTCAGGCTCTTCAGCTGCTGGATCACCTGGGTGGTCTCGGCGGCGACGGTGAGTACGCCGACCACCCGGCCGGAGCCGTCGCGCACCGGCGAGTGGCTGTGCGCGAAGACGCCGTGCTCGATCAGACCGGAGCCGGCGCGGAAGACCGGCAGGGTCGTCTCCTGCCCCAGGTGCGGTCGGCCGTCGCGGTAGACGGAGGCGAGGACGTCGCCCAGTCCCGACTGGTGCCAGATCTCGGTCAGGACCCCGTTCGCAGCCTGGCCGAACGCCGCCGGGTGCTGCGCGCCGACCAGCGGGGCGTAGGCGTCGTTGTAGATCAGCACCAGGTCGTCGCCGTAGGCGAGCGCCATCGGCATCGGGCAGGCGACGACCAGTTCGGCCAACGTGCGCAGCGCCGGATCCCAGCTGTGCTGCGCACCGAGCGGCGTCTGCTCCCATGGGTACGAGGCGAGTAGAGCGGCGGTGCCCGTGGCGGCTGGGTCACCGACGTCGGGGGCCGGTGGGGTGGGGATTCGCCCGAACGTGCCTGGCATGCCAGCAGCCTAACGCCCGGCCGCATGCCGGTATGGATCATCGACACCCGGAATGTCACAGGGCTTTCGCGAAGAGTCCCGCTCCGGTAGGCCGTCGGCCGTGTCGCCACTGGGTTGATCTGTCGGTATATGACCGGAAAATACGGACCATGCGACGGGATTGCGTGGGCTCGATCGGGTATGCGGCGGGGCGGAAGACAGCCGACAGGAGGGCATCATGATGGATAGCCTCGCGGTCAGACAGGTTGATATCGGAGGCTGGGTAATTGGTGCGTGGGGGACGTTTCTGAGCTTCCTGCCGCGCGCGGTCGGGTTCATCGTCATTCTGGTGGTGGGCTGGATCATCGCGAAGATCGTGCTCAAGGGCGTCAACGCCATCCTCGAACGCGTCGGTTTCGACCGGGCCGTCGAGCGTGGTGGCGTCAAGAAGGCCCTGGAGAGATCCAAGTACGACGCGAGCGACATCCTCGCGCGAATCGGTTACTACTTCGTACTGCTGTTCACACTGCAGTTCGCGTTCGGAGTCTGGGGACCCAACGCGGTCAGTGACCTGATCTCCGGAATCGTGGCGTGGATCCCGCGGGCCTTCGTGGCCATCGTGATCGTCGTGATCGCCGCGGCCATCGCCAACGCCGTACGCGACATCGTCACCGGCACGCTGGGCGGACTCTCCTACGGCCGTTTCCTGGCCGATGTGGCCGCCGTGTTCGTGCTGGCGCTGGGTGTGATCGCGGCACTCAACACGGTCGGTATCGCCACCTCGATCACCACGCCGATTCTGGTCGCGGTTCTCGCCACGATCGCCGGAATCCTGATCGTCGGTGTCGGCGGTGGTCTGATCCGGCCGATGCAGGCCCGGTGGGAGCACTGGATCCAGCGTGCCGAGCAGGACGCCGACCAGATTCGCGGTCAGCGGCAGAAGGCGCAGGCCGTCGGCGCCAGCGACCTGAACCGGCAGATGGCGGACCGCTCCTCCGAGACCCAGCAGATGCCGCGCGCCGAGGAGTCGGCCATGAGCGGCAAGCAGCAGGGGCAGGGCGTGTACCGCTCCGGCGGCAACCAGAACAAGTCGGGTCGGTGAGTCTGACCGGCGCGAAAAAGGAGGGCATCCACCGTCACGGTGGGTGCCCTCCTTCACGCGAGGCGCACGGGGAAGCTTGATCGGCGGGGCCCGGGGGCCCTGTCAGGGGGGAGCGGCTGACCGGTCAGCGGGGAGCAGGGACCGGGTTGTTGCGGTCGCGGTGCAGCCAGTAGACGGCGAGCAGGCGCAGCAGGACCCAGTCCGCGGCGGACCAGTCGATCCGTTCCTCCGGGGGTTCCCAGCCGGCTTCGACGGCGGCACCGTGCAGCCCTTCGGCGTACCCGGCCAGCGATGGTGGCTTCAGGTCGCCGTCGAGCCCCTCGCGGATGGCGGCGGCGTGCTGGTCGATCTCGGCTTGCAGACCGGGGTGCAGGCGTGCCTGGATCAGCCCGGTCGTGCCGATCCAGGCCCCCAGCTCGGCGAGGACGTCGCGAGCGGGGACCTGCAGCGGGGGCCGCGTGGAGGGGTCACGGTTGAACAGCAGGTCCATGAAAACCCAGGTTAACGCGGAAAAAGACCGTCGTCCGGGCCGCAAGGGCGGCCGGGGGCCTGTCGATCTGTGACCTTGGCGTCGCCCGTGTCTGCGCCCGTCCGTGTCTGCGCTCGCCCGTGTCTGCGCCCGCGGCGCGGATCAGTCGTGGGAGCGGGCGCCCTGCGGTCGACGGTGCCGCCCTGCGTCGTCGGCGAGGATGACGGTGGCGACCATCAGGGCCACGCAGATGCTGAACAGCCACGACTCGTCAGAGATGAGCTTGGCGGCCAGCGGGGCCTGGGCAGCTGCGAGGAGGAAGCCGACCCAGGCGAGACGGCGCTGCAGCACGGAGAGGAAACCGGAGCCTTGTTGCATGTCGAAAGTTTTACTCGCGTAGACGGCTCCGCCGTCCCCCGATCGGCCCAATCCGAATGACCTGTCCGGTTTTTCACCCGTTCGAGCGGGGCTCGCTATTAATGATCCACTTGGTGGTCGTCTCCGCCCTGAACAGCGGGAATGGCGTGCGGAAAAGCCGTGCCGTGGCGACTGTGGGATGTGGATCTGTGTGGCGGCTCACGCCGCATCGCCAGTCGGCCGGAACGCGGAGATCGTTAGTTGATTTCCGGTGCTTCAGAGGACGTCCAGCACCGAGAATCAACTAACGATCTTGCCTCGGGTGTGCAGGGGTCGTATCCGCCGTGGCAGTGGGCAGTGGCGCCCGGCGGCTCGGCGCACGGTGTGTGCCCCGACCGCCGACAGTGCGGGACGTTGCCCCATGGTCCTTGCGGTTGGGCGCAGAGTGCGTGCCCGGCGGTGGTTCAGTGCGCCGTGGCGCCCGTGGTCTGCGGGTTGGGCACAGGGCGTGGGCCCCGACGCCGTCAGTGCGGGCCGTTGCGGCCGGTGGTCGAGGGCCGGTGGGCGCGGTCCGGATCGGTCATCTCCCGGCGTTCACGCCGCGGCGAGGACTGGCGTACCTCAGCGGCGTGGCCGAAGGCCGATTCCTCGCCGGAATCGTTGCCCGTCATGTCATCGAGTTGGCCGTCGTTGGCGGGGGCGCCCAAAGTGTCGGCCAGTTCCCGCACGGGAGTCCGCTTCTCGTCGCGCCAGGCGGCGTCATCCTGATCAGTCATACCGACGCGATACCCCTCGCCCCAGCGGGCAAACGGTGGCGGTCGCCGAGGGCAGATGGTGTGGGCGCGGCGAGGGCAAACGCATCGGCAAGACCACCCCCGCCGCGGCACTCGGCGCGCAGGCCGTCGCCGAGGGCAGATTGTGGAGGCCGCTGGGGGCAACGACGGTGGAGGCCGCTGGGGGCGTGAACGACGGTGGAGGCCGCCGGCTGCTGCCGACGGCCTCCACCATGCCGTGATCGTGACCACCGGGACGCGATGACGCGATCCGGCAAGGCTGCCCGGTCACGGGACGGGGCGTTCCACCTTGCCGCGCCACGCGCCGGTCTCCTGACCGCGTCGTTCGATGAACGTCTTGAAGCGTTCCAGGTCGCCCTTGGCGCGCCGCTCGACGAAGCCCAGCTTGTCGCCGGCGGTCTCGACGACGCCGTGCGGATCGAACTCCAACTGCAGGGTGACCCGGGTGCACTCCGGGTGGATGCGGTGGAAGGTCACCACACCCGACTGGTCACTGCCGGTGGTGGAGTGCCAGGCGACCCGCTCGTCGGGCAACTGTTCGCTGATCTTCGCGTCGAACTCGCGTTTGATCCCGTCGATCTCGACGATCCAGTGCGTCATCGTGTCGGAGATCTGCCGGACCTGCTGGACCCCCTCCATGAACTGGGGGAACTCCTCGAACTGGGTCCACTGGTCGTAGGCGGTCCGAATCGGGACGTCGACGTCCACGTGAGTGGTGACGCTACCCATGTGCCGATCCTCCTCGTCTGCCGGTCGCGGGCCGTGGGCGGCCCTTCACCAGCGTCGGGTCTCGTTGCGGTGACCGAGTGCTGCCCACACCTCGGACACCGTCTGGAACACGGCGTCGGCCGGGAGCAGGTTCAGCTGGGCCAGCACGTCGTCCGGCGCCTCGTTCGCCGCCGCGTTGAGCAGCAGCGACTCCCGGTCACCCGGCAGCGCGGACAGATCGATGAACCGGCCCAGGCGGCTGCGCTGCTCAACGTCCGTCGAGCTCATCCCCTGGGGCGAGCCGGTACGCAGCTCTCCGCCCGGGACCAGTCCCGGTTCCGGTTCTCCATCGGCCGGAGGCTCGGGCTGATGCCACTCCTGCGCCCGCGAGCCGGCGGTGCCCTGCAGGACGCCGTCGACCTCCGCGGTCATCTGGTCGTCGAGGCGCGGTCCGTGTTTGCTGTTGCCACGTTCCATGCCTCCTGCGCTACCCGGCAGCGGGTCCGGTAAACGCGGCCTGCTCAGGCGGGGCGCGGCCGTCCACCTCAGCGTTTACCTGCAGCCGGGCAGGGAAGCATCAACTTCGGACGATGAGTGAAGGAGGAGTCATGCCTGCTCGTGACGATGTCCCCAGCACCCTGCGGCGTTCACCTGACAAGGCGCGGCGGACCTGGGAGAAGACACACGATTCCGCCGTGGAGACCTACGGGGACGGGGAGCGGGCACACCGCACGGCCTTCGCCGCGGTGAAGAACTCGTTCGAGAAGGTTGGTGATCACTGGGAGCCGAAGTCGCGCAAGGGACCCAGCGACCGCCAGGCGGCCGGTGGCGGGCCGGGGCGGCGCGCTCCCACCGCCCAGGGGGTGGACGCCAACGCGAACAAGGACCACCTGATGAGTGTGGCCCGCAGGCTCGACATCCGCGGCCGGTCGAAGATGAACAAGCCGGAGCTGGTCAAGGCGATCGAGAAGGCCAACGCCCGGGAGACCGCCCGGGCGCGCACCAAGCGAGGGCGCGGGTCGCGCTGAGGCCCGCGAGCGGTCGCGCTCGGACCGGCGGGGCAGTCGTTGGGGCCCGCGAGCAGGCGCGTTGGGGCCTCGGCCCCGCGCACGGCGGGGGGTCAGCCTGGCCCGCGAGCAGTCGCGGTGCCGGGCATGAGGGCGAAGCGGCGGCCGTTGGGACCCGGGGCAGGGAGTCTCACCAGCCGGTGGAGGAGCCTCCCGGTGCCCCGATGTGCACGACCTTGGTGGTGGTCAGCTCGTCGAGCAGTTCCGGGCCGTAGCCGAACCCCTGCCCGCTGCCGCGGCGTGGCTGCGCCGCCCCGCCGGGCGCACCCCCGAACACCGCGTTGATCTTGACCGTGCCGACCGGCAGCTCCCGCCAGGCTCGCTGGGCGTGGCGCATCGACGGCGTCAGCACGGTGCCCGCGAGCCCGTACGCCGAGTCGGCGGCCCGCTCCAGCGCTTCGTCGAAGGAGGCGACCGTCATCACCGGCGCCACCGGGCCGAAGGTCTCCTGGCGCATCACCGCCATCTCGTCGGTGCAGCCCGTGAGCACGGTCGGCGGGTAGAAGGCGCCGGGGCCCTCGGGCACCTGACCGCCGTGCCGCAGCCGCGCGCCGGCCGACACCGCGGCGTCGACCTGCTCCCGAACCTGGTCGCGCAGGCGGCGGTCGACCAGCGGCCCGAGATTGGTGTCGGGGTCCCGGCCGTCACCGACCCGCAGCGCTGCGGCCTGCCGTACGAGCGCCTCGACGAAGGACTCGGCAACCTGCTCGTGCACGTAGAGACGCTCCACCGACACGCAGATCTGACCCGAGTTGGCGAAGGATCCCACTGCCGCCTGCTCGGCGGCCCACTCCGGATCGACTCCGGCGTCGACGATCAGCGCGTCGTTGCCGCCGTTCTCCAGCACCGCCTTCGCGCCGGTACGGGCGCAGGCCGCAGCGATCGCGCGGCCGGTTGCCGTCGAGCCGACATGCGCGACGACGTCCAGGTCCTGCGCGGCCAGCGCAGCTCCCACCTCGGCCCCGCCGGTCACCAGGGAGAGCACGCCGGGCGGCAGGACCTCGTGGAAGGCGCGGACCAGCAGCCAGCCGGTCGCGGGTGTGCGCTCACTCGGCTTGTGCACCACGACGTTGCCGGTGACCAGCGCGGCACCGAGCAGCCCGCAGGCCACCGCCACCGGATCGTTCCACGGGGTGAGCACCCCCACCACGCCACGCGGCAGCGGGGTCTGGAAGTCGATCGCATCGGCTCCGCCGAGCAGGGTGCGGCCGCCGCGCAGCGGCCCCAGTTCGGCGTACTGCCGCAGGGTGCCGATGCCGGCGGCGATGCCGTCGCGGGCGCCGGTCAGCGGTTTGCCCATCTCCGCGGTCTGGGCCCGGGCGATCTCCTCGGTCGCCGCGGCCAGCGCATCGGCGGCCCGGTGCAGGGCGGCGGCCCGTTCGGCCGGGGCCACCGCCGCCCAGCCCGGCGCCGCCTCGCGGGCGGCCGCGACGGCCCGGGAGACCTCCGTCGGGGTCGCCACGGGCGTGGTGCTGACCGGTGAGCCGTCGACCGGGTCGCGGACCACCAGCTCGTCGTTGCTGTCGCCGGTGCCCCATCGGCCGGCGATGAGTTGCGTCACCTGATACATGGGCCGGGCGTGCCCAGCGTCAACCGGGACAAACGCCTATCGGCCGGTTCGTCAGCTTCCGTCGGTGATGTCGCGGTGCCGGCTGCGCAGCTTGAACGGCATCAGCGCGCTTTCGATCTTGGTGGAGGTGGTCATCTTCGAGGCGCCCTCGTGCCGCTCCTCGAAGCGGATCGGCACCTCGAGGATGGTGTGGCCGAGCTTCGTGGCCAGGTAGTGCATCTCCACCTGGAAGCTGTAGCCGTTGGACTGGACCCGCTCCAGCCCGATGTCCCGCAGCGCCTGCGCCGACCAGATCTTGAAACCGGCGGTGAGGTCGCGGATGCGTACCCGCAGCAGGGTGTGCACGTAGAGGTTGGCCCAGCCGCTGAGCGCGCGGCGGTAGAGCGGCCACGCCTCGTCCAGTTCGCCGCCGGGAACGTACCGGGAACCGATCACCACGCCGGACTGGGTGGAGAGCAGCGCGCCGAGCATGCCCGGCAGCGCCTCGGCGGGGTGGGAGAGGTCGGCGTCCATCTGGGCGACGTACTCCGCGCCGCCGTCCAGGGCGTGGGTGATCCCGTCGACGTAGGCCCGGCCGAGGCCCTGCTTGCCGGGACGGTGCAGCACCTCGATCCGGCCCGGGTGCTCCAGCGCCAGCTTGTCGGCGACGTCGCCGGTGCCGTCGGGGGAGTTGTCGTCGGCGACGAGCACCCGCAGGTTCGGCAGCGGCAGCGCCAGCAGGCGCTCGACCAGCACCGGGAGGTTGCCTGCCTCGTTGTAGGTGGGCACCACCACGGTCAGGCGCGCATCCCGCCACGGAGCAGGCAACTGCACGGGTTCGATCATCACGACATCCTTGGATCGCGGACTGCTTAGGTGGAAAGAGTAGACGGCCCTCCCGGACCCCGCCGGGGGTCCCGGTGGGCGGTGGTGTCACCCACCATGCCGAATCTTCTTTCCGGTGGTGACGCTACCCGTATCCGCCCATTCACGACGCGCAGCCCCTTCTGGGTCGCGCTCCGGCGGCGCTTCCCGAGCCGCGGGGCGGCCCCGCTACCCCGGCCCGGCCGGGCCAAACGAGCCGCAGCCGGTAGCGAGGGGCGTCACCGGTTAGCTTCTCGGGCCCGGCGGGTAACGGCTGAGGTGAGACCGGCCGACGCCGGAGCACGGCCCCGAGGCGCGCCCTGTGCCCCTCGGGATGATGATGTTTACTTCTCCTTCGCCCGGGAACGCGCCCGCCGTGTCGGGCGAGGACGAGGTGAGCGCGCGGGACCTCCACGCGACGGGTCGGTACGACCCGGCGCCGTCGGGGCGTACGCGAGGGCTCTTCGACGCTGTCCTCTTCGACCGCGACGGCACCCTGGTGCACGACGTGCCGTACAACGGTGACCCGGCGGCCGTGCGACCGGTGCCGGGGGCCCGGGAGGCGCTGGACCGGGTGCGGCAGGCCGGGCTGCGCGTCGGGGTGGTCAGTAATCAGTCGGGCCTGGCCCGCGGCCTCTTCGGCCCGGAGGACCTGGCCCGCGTCAACGCCCGCGTTGCCGCACTGCTCGGCCCGATCAACACCTGGCAGATCTGTCCGCACGACGAGCAGGCGGGCTGTGACTGCCGCAAGCCCCGTCCGGCCCTCGTGCACGCCGCGGCCGCCGCCCTCGGCACCGTCGCCGCCCGCTGCGTTGTCGTCGGCGACATCGGCGCGGACATGGCCGCCGCCGGCGCGGCCGGCGCCGCCGGGGTGCTGGTCCCGACCCCGGTCACCCGCGCCGAGGAGATCGCCGCCGCGCCGGCCGTCGCCGCCGACCTGACCGGCGCGGTCGCGCTGATCCTGGAGCGGGAGCGGCTCTTCGGCGTCCGAACCCCGGACGACACCGCCCGGGCCCCGAACGACACCGCCCGAACCCCGAACGACACCGCCCGAACCCCGGACGACACCGCCCGGGCCACCCGGCCGCGGCGCGGCGGCCGGGTGCTGGTGGCCCGGCCCGACTCCGCCGGCGACGTGTTCGTGACCGGACCGGCGATCCGAGCGGTCGCCGCCGGCGCGCGGCGGGTGGTGATGCTCTGCGGTCCCCGCGGGCGCTGCGCCGCGGAGCTGCTGCCCGGCGTGGACGAGATCATCGAGGCGTCGCTGCCCTGGATCGATCCCGATCCCCTCCCCGTGGACCGGGAGGGGATCGACCGCCTGGTGGATCAACTGGCCGCGGCCGCGATCGACGAGGCGGTGCTCTTCACCTCGTTCCACCAGTCGGCACTGCCGCTGGCGCTGGCCCTGCGGATGGCCGGGGTGCCGCGGATCAGCGCCATCAGCGACGACTATCCCGGCTCGCTGCTCGACGTCCGCCACCGCCCGCCCGGGCGGATCCCCGAGGTGGAGCGGGCGCTGTCGCTCGCCGTCGCCGCCGGATACCCGCTGCCGGCAACCGACGAGCCGGTGCTGCGGCTGCGCGGTGACCTCACCCCACCACCGGAGACAGCCGAGATCGCCGACGGGTACGTGGTGGTCCACCCCGGATCGTCGGTGCCGGCCCGGGCCTGCCCGCCGGCGGTCTGCGGCCGGATCGTGGCCGCCCTGACCGAAGCCGGACACCGGGTCGTGGTCACCGGGGGACCGCAGGAGAAGGCGCTCTGCGCCGAGGTGGCCGCGGCGGGCGCGCTGGACCTCAGCGGCCGTACGGATCTCGCCGGACTGGCCGGCGTCATCGCCCGTGCAGGCGCTCTGGTGGTCGGCAACACCGGCCCCGCCCACGTGGCGGCGGCGCTGGGTGTGCCGGTGGTCAGCCTCTTCGCCCCGACCGTCGGGTACGGGCAGTGGGGGCCGTACCGGGTGCCGGTCGTCCGGCTCGGCGACGCCACCGCGCCCTGCCGCGACACCCGGGTGACCACCTGCCCGGTCCCCGGACACCCCTGTCTGGCCTCGGTCGACCCGCAGCAGGTGGTCGAGGCGGTCGGACTGCTGGCCGCCGGGAAGGCCGCAGAGGGGAGTGCCGCCGGGTGAACATCCTGCTCTGGCACGTACACGGCTCCTGGACGACAGCGTTCGTCCACGGCCGCCACCGCTACCTGGTGCCGGTGCTGCCCGACCGCGGGCCGTACGGCCTGGGCCGGGCCCGGACCTACCCCTGGCCGGCGGCGGTGCAGGAGGTCACGCCGCAGGAGCTGCCCGGCGCGGAGGTGGACCTGGTGATCCTGCAACGGCCCGAGGAGTACGAGCTGGCCTGCCGCTGGCTCGGCCGCCGGCCGGGACGGGACCTGCCGGCGGTCTACGTCGAGCACAACACCCCGAAGGGGGATGTGCCGGCCAGCCGGCACCCGATGGCCGACCGCGACGACCTGCTCGTCGCCCACGTCACCGGCTTCAACCAGCTCTTCTGGGACACCGGCACCACCCGCACCACCGTGATCGACCACGGCATCGTCGCCCCGGGTGTGCGCTGGACAGGTGAGCTTGACCGGTTCGCCGTGGTGATCAACGAGCCGGTACGCCGCTGGCGGGTCACCGGCACGGACCTGCTGCCGCTCTTCGCCGAGATCGCCCCGCTGGACGTGTTCGGGATGGGCGTGGGCGGGCTCGGCGAGCGACTGGGGCTGCCGCCGGAGCGCCTCGCCACCCACGAGGACCTGCCGCAGGAGCGGATGCAGGCCGAGATCGCACGGCGCCGGGCGTACCTGCACCTGTGTCGCTGGACCTCGCTGGGGCTGAGCCTGATCGAGGCGATGGCGATCGGCATGCCGGTGGTGGTGCTCGCCGCAGCCGAGGCGGCGGTGGCGGTGCCGCCGGAGGCCGGGGTTGTCGGCACCCGCCTGGAGACGCTGTGCGACGGGGCCCGCCGCCTCGTCGCGGAGCCGGAGATCGCCCGCCGTCTCGGCGCCGCGGCCCGTCGGACCGCGGCGGACCGTTACGGCCTGGACCGGTTTCTCGCCGATTGGGACCGGGTGCTTGAGGAGGAGCTATGCGGATCGCGATGATCTCGGAGCACGCAAGTCCCCTGGCGGTGCTCGGCGGGGCCGACGCGGGCGGTCAGAACACCCACGTCGCCGAACTCTCCGCGGCGCTGGCGGCGGCCGGGCACGACGTACGCGTCTACACCCGCCGGGACTGCCCGGATCTGCCGACGGTGGTGCACACCGCGGACCGGGTCACCGTGGTCCATGTGCCGGCCGGGCCGGCCGAACCGGTGCCCAAGGACGATCTGCTGCCGCACATGCCGGCCTTCAGCCGGTGGCTGAGCGCCCAGTGGCGTACCGGGTCCTGGGCGCCGCAGGTGGTGCATGCGCACTTCTGGATGAGTGGACTCGCCGGGCTGCCGGCGGCCCGACTCGCGGGGGTGCCGGTGGTGCAGACCTACCACGCGCTGGGCACCGTCAAGCGGCGTCACCAGGGCGCGCAGGACACCAGCCCGGCGGGGCGCATCCGCGATGAGCGGGCCCTGGGCCAGGCGGTGGACCGGGTGGTGGCGCAGTGCCAGGACGAGGTGCGGGAGCTGATGCAGCTGGGGGTGCCGGCCCGGCAGTTGGCGGTTGTCCCCTCGGGGGTGAACCTGACCGCGTTCGGGCCGCTCGGGCCGGCCGAGCCCACCGCCGGACGCCCCCGGGTGCTGTCGGTGGGACGGCTGGTGGAGCGCAAGGGCTTCCAGGACCTGGTCCGGGCGATGGCCCTGGTGCCGCAGGCCGAATGCGTGATCGTCGGTGGCCCGTCCGCCGCCGAGCTCGACTCCGACCCGCAGGCCCGCAGGCTGCGGGAGCTGGCCCGGCGCTGTGGCGTCGCCGACCGGGTACGGCTGGTCGGCGCCGTGCCCCGTCAGCAGATGGCCCGCTGGTACCGCTCGGCGGACCTGGTGGTCGCCTCCCCCTGGTACGAGCCGTTCGGGCTGACCCCGTTGGAGGCGATGGCCTGCGGCGTGCCCGTGGTCGCCACCGCGGTCGGCGGGATGATCGACACCGTCGCCGACGGTGTCACCGGCGATCTGGTGCCGGCCCGGGACCCGGTCGCGCTCGGCACCGCCGTCGCCGCGCTGCTCGCCGACCGGGCCCGCCGCTTCCGGTACGCCGCGGCAGCGGTGCGGCGGGTGCGGGAGCGCTACTCCTGGCAGGGCGCGGCCGAACAGCTGGCCGAGGTCTACCGGGGGGTGGGTGTCGACGCGCCGACGCCGCGGGTGGTGGTCTCGTGACCGGCCGCGTCGCCGTGCTGGACCGGCACCTGACCAGCCTGGCCGCCGCGCTGGTCCCGTTCCGTGACGCCGGCGACCGGCTGGCCCGCTGGGGTGACGAGATCGCCGGTCATCTCGCCGCCGGCGGGCGGCTGCTGGTCGCCGGCAACGGCGGCAGCGCCGCGGAGGCCCAGCATCTGGCGGCCGAGCTCGTGGGGCGGCTGCGCGACGACCGCGCGCCGCTGTCGGCGATCGCCCTCAGCGCGGAGACCTCGTCGCTGACGGCGATCGCCAACGACTACGGCTTCGACGAGGTCTTCGCCCGTCAGGTGCGGGCCCACGGCCGGCCGGGCGACATCCTGCTGCTGCTCTCCACCAGTGGCGCCAGCCGCAACCTGCTCGCCGCGGCGCGCGCCGGGCGGGAGGAGGGGCTGCGCTGCTGGGCGCTGACCGGGCCGGAGCCGAATCCGCTGGCGGAGGTCTGCGCCGAGGTGGTGGCGGTTGCCGCCGACGATCCGCAGGTGGTCCAGGAGCTGCACCTGGTGTCGGCGCACGTGGTCTGTGAGCACGTGGACCTCGCCCTGCCGGCGGCGCTGGCGCTGGCCCGTTCCGCCACGGGGCGGGCCGGGGCGGCGACGGCGGGAACCGCTACCGGCGAGCCGGTCGAGCCGGTGCCCGTACAGGCGGGAGTCGAGGTGATGGTCGGCGGCGTGGACGCGCCGGCGCCGCAGGAGCCGACGGGAAGGAGCGCTCCGTGACCGGACCGCTGGTGGTGCTCGGCGACACTCTGCTCGACCGGGACGTCGAGGGGGTGGTCAACCGGCTCTGCCCGGACTCGCCGGTGCCGGTGCTCGACGAGATCGGTCATGTCGACCGTCCCGGCGGCGCGGGCCTGGCGGCGCTCTTCGCCGCGGCGCAGGGCGCCCAGGTGCAGCTGGTGACGGCGCTGGCCGACGACGCGCCCGCGGCCCGGCTCAGCTCCCTGCTGACCGCCGCCGGGGTGCAGGTCCACGCGCTCGGGCTGCCGGGAGCCACCCCGGAGAAGATCCGGCTGCGCGCCCGGGGACGGGTGCTGCTGCGCCACGACCGGGGCGGGCCGGCGGCGGTGCCGGGGGAGCCGGGCGAGGCGGTCCTGGAACTCATCGCCTCGGCGTCGGCGATCCTGGTCAGCGACTACGGTCGCGGCGTCGCCGCGCAGCCGGCGCTGCGGGCCGCCCTGGCGGCCACCGCGGCACCGGTCGTCTGGGATCCGCATCCGCGAGGTCCGGCCGCCGTCGACGGCGTGCACCTGGCCACCCCGAACGAGCCGGAGCTGCGGGACCTGACCGAGGCCCGGTCGCTGCGTCCCCGTCTGGCCGCGGCGGCCCGCAGCGCCCAGGAGCTGCGGCAGCGGTGGCGGGCCGGGGCGGTGGCCGTGACGCTCGGCGGTGACGGCGCGCTGCTCTGCCACGCCGGCTCCACTCCGCTGGTGGTGCCGGCCCCGCTGAGCGCCGACGGTGACACCTGCGGGGCGGGGGACCGTTTCGGGGTGGCCGCCGCGCTCGCCCTGGGGCAGGGCGCGCTGGTCTCCGAGGCGGTCGAGCGGGCGGTCGAGGAGGCGTCGCAGTACGTCGCAGCCGGCGGTGTCGCCGTCGCGTTGCCGCCGCCCGCGCCGCCGGTCGTGCAGCCGTACGAGGGGCGGGGCGCGGCCATCGGGGTGAGCGCGGCGGCGGAGGTGGTGGCGCGGGTACGGGCGGCCGGCGGCACGGTGGTGGCGACCGGTGGCTGCTTCGACCTGCTGCACGCCGGGCATCTGGGCACGCTGGAGGCGGCGCGCCGGCTCGGCGACTGCCTGGTTGTCTGCCTCAACTCCGACAGCAGCGTGGCAGCGCTGAAGGGGCCGCAGCGACCGGTGGTCAACCAGGCCGACCGGGCCAGGATGCTGGCGGCGCTGGGCTGTGTCGACGCGGTGGTCGTCTTCGACGAGGCCACGCCGCACGCGGTGCTGACCTGGCTGCGCCCCGACGTCTGGGTCAAGGGCGGCGACTACGCCACCGGTGGCGGGCACGACTCGTTGCCCGAGGCGGAGCTGCTCAAGCGCTGGGGCGGTCAGACGGTGGTGGTGCCGTACCTGGCGGGGCGCTCCACGACGGACATGATCGCGGCGGCCCGGCATGGGCGCCGCCTGAGCACGGAGGTGCCCGGATGAGCGGTGCGGCGGTGCTGGTCACCGGCGGTTCCAGCGGTCTCGGCGCGGCGGTGGTCGCGGCGCTGGTCAAGCGTGGCGACCGGCCGGTGGTGCTGGACCGGCAGGCGCCGGCCGACGGGGTGCCGTGGATCGAGTGCGACCTGGCCGACACCCGCGCCGCCGAGCGCGCCACCGCCGAGCTGGCGCAGCGCAGCGGCGGACTCCGGGGCGTGGTGACCGCCGCCGGGATGGACGTGCCGGGCGCGCTCGCCGACGTCCCGGCGCAGACCTGGGAGCGGATCGTCGCGGTGGATCTGCTCGCCACCGCGGCGGTGATCCGCGCGGCGCTGCCGGAGCTTGAGCGCAGCGGCGGCAGTGTGGTGACGGTCGCCTCCACCCTCGGTGTGAAGGCGGTCGCCGACGCCACCGCCTACTGCGCGGCGAAGTTCGGGGTGGTGGGCTTCACCCGGGCGCTGGCGGCCGAGCTGGCCGGCCGGGTCGGGGTGACCCTGCTGATCCCGGGCGGGATGCGGACCGCCTTCTTCGACGACCGGGACGAGCGCTACCGGCCCGGCCCGGACGCGGTGCTCAACGACCCGGCCGCCGTGGCGTCGGCGGTGCTCTTCGCGCTGGACCAGCCACCGGGCTGCGCGGTCCGGGAGATGGTTGTCTGCGCCGAGCGGGAGAGTTCCTACCCGTGATCCTGGTGTTGCGGGCGCTCGGGGTGGGGGACCTGGTCACGGCGGCGCCGGCGCTGCGCGGGCTGCGGCTGGCGTTTCCGCGGCGGCGGCTGGCGCTGGCCGCTCCGCTCTGGCTGGCGCCGCTGGCCGAGCTGATCGGCGGCATCGACGAGGTGGTGCCGACGGCCGCGCTGACGGGTCCAGCGCCGGCCTGCACGCCGGCGCTGGCGGTGAACCTGCACGGGCGGGGACCCGAGTCGCACCTGCTGCTGCGCGCGACGGGCCCCGGCCACCTCTGGGGTTTTCACTGCCCGCAGACCGAACATCTCGACGGCCCGGTCTGGGACCCCGAGGAGCACGAGGTGCGGCGCTGGTGCCGGCTGCTGGGCTGGTACGGCGTAGATGCCGACCCGGAGGATCTCGCGCTGCGCCGGCCGGCGCCGGACCAGGTGCCGGTCGGGGTGACGGTGGTGCACCCCGGCACCAAGGAGCCGGCGAAGCGTCCGCCCGCGTCGCTCTTCGCCGAGGTCGCCGCGGAGCTGCACCGCCGGGGACATCACGTGGTGGTGACCGGCTCGGCGGCGGAGCGCGACCTGGCGGAGCGGGTGGCCCGCGACGCCGGGCTGCCACCGACGGCGGTGCTGGCCGGGCGTACCACCCTGACCGATCTCGCCGCGCTGGTGGCGCACGCGCGGCTGGTGGTCGGACCCGACACGGGTGTGGCCCATCTGGCCACCGCGTACGGCACCCCGTCGGTGGTCATCTTCGGCCCGGTCCCGGCTCGTCACTGGGGGCCGCCCGCGCACCGCCGGGAGCACCGCGTGCTGGAGGGGGACCGGTATCAGACGCCGCCGGACGGGGTAGGAGCCGAACCGTTCGGCGGTCCGGCCCCGGGCGAGGTGCTGGCCGCGGTCGACGAGGTCGAAGAGGCGGTACGGGTCAGAGGTGCGGTTGCGACGGGTTGACGTCAACAAGCCGGGCTACGGCCGGCGGCGGCGCGGGCGTGGGGTGAGCTTTCTCGACACCGACGGCCGGCCGCTGCGCGACCCGGACGAGCTCGCCCGCTGCCGGGACCTGGTGATCCCGCCGGCGTGGCGGCAGGTGTGGATCTGCCCGCATCCGGCCGGGCACATCCAGGCCACCGGCGTCGACGCGGCCGGGCGCAAGCAGTACCTCTACCACCCGCAGTGGCGTGCCCGGCGCGACGCCGCCAAGTTCGACCATCTGCTCGAGGTCGCGCACCGGCTGCCGGAGTTGCGTGAACGCACCGGGGCGGACCTGCGGCGCCGGGGCCTGGACCGGGAGCGGGTGCTCGCCACGGTCGCCTGCCTGCTGGACCTGGGGATGTTCCGGGTCGGCAGCGACCAGTACGCCACCGGCGACGATCCGACCTTCGGCGTGGCGACCCTGCGCCCGGACCATGTCCGTCCCGGCCGGGGCTGCGTGGTCTTCGCCTTTCCGGCCAAGGGCGGGATCGAGCAGATTCGCCGGATCACCGATCCGCGGCTCTGCGAGGTGCTCCGCCGGCTGCGCCGCCGGCGCTGCGACGCCGAGCGGCTCTTCGGTTTCTGGGACGGCCGGCAGTGGCGTGACGTGCGCAGCGACGACGTCAACGACTATCTGCGCGAGGCAAGCGGCGGCGAGATGACGGCGAAGGACTTCCGTACCTGGCACGCCACGGTGCTCGCGGCGGTCGAGCTGGCGTGCGCGCCGCCGCAGCGCTCACAGACCGGGCGCCGCCGGGTGGTGACCGCGGCGATGCGGGAGGTGGCGGAGCTGCTGGGGAACACCCCGACGGTGGCCCGGGCCTCCTACGTCGATCCGCGGGTGGTGGACCGCTACCACGAGGGGATCGTGGTCGACGCCGACCGGGACACCCCGCAGGAGGAGACCGAGCGGGCCGTACGGGAGCTGCTCGCCGAGGATTAGCCCCCAGGTGGGCGTGCCCGACCGGCGCCGGCCGGGGTGCGCCGCCTACCCGGTGCGGCGCTGCTCGATCAGGACGGCGGCGCCGTCGAGGATGCGATCGAGACCGAAGGCGAAGTCGGCGTCGGCCTGCTCCGGCGCCTCCTCGGCTAGGTGCCCGATGAGCTCCCGCAGGGCCGGGAAGGGGCCCGTGGCGGTGAGCATCGCCAGCTGCTGCCAGTAGCGGTTCTCGGCCTCCTGCCCGGTCTCGCCCGCTGCCTCGGCGGCGGCATTCATGTCCGCGGTGAGCGAGGCCCACTCGCGGGCGTGACCGGTCCCATGCGACGGGGGCGGGTCGCCGAAGCGGCCCGCCCCCGTTCTCGACAGAAGCGGCTCAGCCGGTCAGGACCTCGGAGAGCCGGTCGCGGAAGCGCCGCTCCGACGGGCTGACGGCGTCCCCGCCGAGACCCAGGATCCCGCCGGTGCTGGCCGCGTTCACCACGTTCTCGGCGATCTTCACCAGCCAGTGCCGGTACGCGCCGGCCTCGCCCTCGTCGACCTTCTCGGTCAGGAGCCGGGACGCCTTGTACGCCCGGTTGAGCACATCCTCGATCATCGCCGCCGGGTCGGCCGGCTCGATCACCGGCAGCTCCTCACCGGCCTCCGGGTCGCCGACGCGGCTGACCAGTTCGGTCGCGATGGCGGCCACGAGTGGGTTGGCGGCCTCCCGGCCGGCGGAGATGGTCTCCAGGCCGGCGGCGTTCTCGGCCATCGTCCGGCGGGTGCCGTCGGACTCGGCGGCGCTGGCCGCGGTCAGCACCGACTGCGGCAGGCCGACCAGCAGCCCCCATTCCTCGTCGGAGAAACCGAACCGGGAGTATGCCGGCTGTTCGATCACGGACCGTGCCCCTTCCATCGTTCGTGCGTTCTGGCCCTCAGGCCGGCCCGTACCACCAACCGGTGTGGACCGTGCCCAGGCTAGTTGAGCGACAACAACCCCTGCTCGTTCACCACGGGCACCGACAGGGTTTTGTACCCGACCTCGTCGAAGAGGACGGTCATCCGGTCCTCCTCGTAGTTCAGCACCAGCCCGGCGCCCCATTCGGCGTGCTGCACCTGGCTGTGCACCGGGAACGGTTCGTCGCCGTCACCGGCGGGGACGGCGAGCCCGGCGTGGCAGTTGTCGCAGTGCCCGCAGGTCCCGGTCATCTGCTCACCGAAGTACGCCAGCAGGGACTGGCTGCGGCAGCCCTGGGTCTCGGCGAAGGCCCGCATCATGTCGGTACGGGAGCGCTGCACCGCCTGGCGGCGCTCCGCCTCGGCCAGCGCGGCCTGCGCCGCCTCGGTCGGCTCCGGGGCGTAGCGGGGGCTGCCGATGCGCTGGCGGCTGCGCATCTGCGCGGCGCCGACCTGTTCGAGCAGGGCCAGCAGCTGACCCAGCCGCCGTGCGCTGAGCCCGCTGCGCTCGCGTAGCTGCTTGCGGGTCGCCGGCTCGTGGCGAAGCAGCGCGGCAAGGTCGCGCAGCTGGCCGAAGTCGGGCAGCCCGCCGGTGAAGAAGCGCTGCAACCCGACGTCCTCGGCCTGCCAGAGCAGCAGCACCCGGGCCGGGTTGCCGTCGCGGCCGGCGCGCCCGATCTCCTGGAAGTAGCTGTCCGGGGAGTCCGGCAGCGCCATGTGGGCCACCCACGCGATGCCGGGCTTGTCGATGCCCATGCCGAACGCCGAGGTCGCCACCATGATCGGCACCTGGTCGGCGAGGAACGCCTCGTGCAGCTGGTGGCGCGCCCCCCGCGGCATGCCGCCGTGGTAGTACCGCGCCGCGAACCCGGCGCCGTCGAGGCGCTCGGTCAGCTCCTCACAGGAGCGCCGGGTCGGCACGTAGATGATGCCGGGGCGGTTGTCCTCGCGCAGCAGGGCCACCAGGCGGCGCCAGCGGTAGTCCTCGGTCGGGCAGTGCGCCACCTCGAGGAAGAGGTTGGGCCGGTCCAGCCCGGAGACCACCACCTCCGGGTCGTCCAGGCCGAGCCGGCAGATGATGTCCTCGCGGACCGGCGGGGAGGCCGTCGCGGTCAGCGCCACCACCGGCGGCCGGCCGATCGCCTTGATCAGGTGCCCGAGGGCCAGGTAGTCGGGGCGGAAGTCGTGCCCCCAGGCGGAGATGCAGTGCGCCTCGTCGATCGCCATCAGCGCCGGGGACAGGTCGCGGATCTCGGCCTGCCGGTCAGGGTTGCTCAGCTGCTCGGGGGTGATGAAGAGGAACTCGGCACGTCCGCTGCGGACCTCCTCCAGCGCCTCGGCCTGCTGCGCCGGGGTCTCGTCGGAGCTGATCCGCACCGCCCGCAGCTCGGGCCGGTCGCGCTCGTTGAGCGAGGCGATCTGGTCCTGCTGCAGGGCCAGCAGCGGCGAGATCACGACGGTCGGGCCGGGGATCAGGCTCGCCGGGATCTGGTAGATCGCCGACTTGCCGGCTCCGGTGGGGAGCACCACCAGGGCATCGCGCCGTTTCATCACCGCCCGCATGGCGGCGAGCTGATTGGGGCGCAGGGAACGCCAGTCGAACAGCTCGCGCGCCGCGCGGCGGATCTCGCTGGTGTGATCGGTTGTTTTCATCGGAGCCCGGAGGTACCCGCGCCGGTCGACGCCGAAACAGCGTCTCCCGGCCGGTGGCCTACCGCACGCGCGGGAGCACCTCGCGGGCGTAGAGGTCGAACAGCGCCTCGTAGTGCGGGCCGGTGTTGGCGACGTAGACCTCGTCGAAACCGGCCTCGGCGAAGCGGCCGATCATCTCGACATGCGCCTCGGCGTCCCGGCCGCAGACGAACGCCTCCTTGAGCATCTCCGGCCGCACCAGCTCCGCGGCCTGCTCGAAGTGCCGGGGGGAGGGCAGCACCTGGGAGAGCTCACCGGGCACCCCGGCGTTGGGCCACTTCTCGTACGCGATCTGCGCGCCGGCCTCCTCCGTCTCGGCGTACGCCGCCTTGAAGCTGCCCTGGCAGGGCTTGTCGCCGCCGCCGTTGTCCCGGAAACGCCGGACCATCTCGGCGTCGGGCATGGTGCTGATGTACCCGTCGCCGATGCGGGCGGCCAGGTCGATCGCCTTCGGCCCGAACCCGGAGACGTAGATCGGCGGGGGCGCCTCGGGCAGCGTGTAGATGCGCGCCTGCTCCACTGTGTAGTGCGTGCCCCGGTGGTGGACGAACTCACCCTTCCAGAGCTTGCGCATCACCTCGACGGACTCCTCCAGCATTTCCAGCCGTACCGAGGCGGCCGGCCACGCGTCGCCGAAGATGTGCTCGTTGAGCGCCTCGCCGCTGCCGATGCCGAGCACGAAACGCCCCTCGTGCAGCACCGCTGTGGTCGCCGCGGCCTGGGCGATCACGGCCGGGTGGATGCGGATCGTGGGGCAGGTGACCGCGGTGGTCACCGGCAGCCGGCAGACCTGGCTGAGTGCCCCGAGCATCGACCAGACGAACGGGCTCTGCCCCTGCGCGTCCACCCACGGGTGGTAGTGGTCGGAGATCCAGAGCGCGTCGAAGCCGGCCCGCTCGGCGCCACGCGCCTGCTCGAGCAGCTGCTGCGGGGGATACTCCTCGCTGGACAACATGTAGCCGATGCGCATGTCAGCCTCCTCGTCGGGCGAACCCGTCACCGCGTACGTCACGGGGGACAACGACCCGTTACCCGGCAGCGGGCGCGCCATGCCCGCTCAGCGGCCGCCCTTGCCGAACATGGACCGGATCGCGGCGAGCAGCAGCAGCCCGCCGAGGACCACGCCGACCAGACGGACACCGGGGATCTCGGTCCAGGGGATTTCCTCGCTCACCCAGTTCATCTGCGCACTGTCGCACGTACCGACATCGACGGCACCCCGTGCTCAGCTGGCGGTCAGCCGGCGATCAGGTCCTGGTACTGCGGGTGCCGCTGCACGTAAGCGGCGATGAAGGCGCATTCGGCGACGATCCGCTCGCCGCGTTGCCGCAGCTGATCGAGCGCGCCGCGGGCCAGCGCCGAACCGACCCCCTTGTCCTGGAAGTCGGCGCCGACCTCGGTGTGGGTGAAGACGAGGGTGCCGTCCCGCAGCTCATAGTCCGCCACGCCCGCGAGGGTGCCGTCGATGAGGATCTCGAAGCGCCGCCGGGCCGGATCGTCCTGCACGATGGTGTTGGTCATCGCCTCATTCTCACCGTTTCGGCCTCCGCGCGGGGCACCCTCGTGACTCCCGGTGCGACGTGTACCGCGGCGGCTGCCGGGAACGCTCATCGGGAGCCGTCAGACCCGCGTGAGCGGCGGGCACGGGCGTACACGTCCGCCGGCCGCCGCCAAAGGGTACGGAGGGGGACGACGATGCAGTACGACGATTTCGTGGGCCAGGTGCAGGCGAGGGCCCGGTTGGCGAACTCCGGTCAGTCGGCCGCGGCGATCCGCGGCACGCTGGAGACGCTCGGCGAGCGGATTCCCGACGGGCTGGCGGAGAACATCGCCGCGCAGCTGCCGCGGGAGATCGGGGAGCCGCTGCGCCGTACGGTCTCGATGGTCGACGTCGGCACCGGTGAGCGCTTCGACATGGCCGAGTTCGTCTCGCGGGTCTCCGCGCGTACGGGGATGGACCAGCCTCAGGCGCTCTACGCCGCCCGTGCGGTGCTGGAGGTGACCGACGAGGCCACCCAGGGCGGGATCATGGACCGGTTGCGCGAGAGCCTGCCGGATGATCTGACCGTGCTCAGCGAGTCCGGCAGCCGCGGCCGGCTGCGAGAGTGACCGAACCCGCAGTGCGTCGCGACGGCCCGCCGGAATCCGGCGGGCCGTCGCGCCGATGATCGTTGGCGTCCGCTTCGTATCCTTGCGGGCGTGTTCACCTACCGCACCGCCCCCGCCCTCACCGCGCCGCTGCGCCGCGCCGGGATCCTGCTTGCCACCGCCGCGCTCGGCCTTGCCGTGCTGACCGCCTGCGGCTCCGACGGGACCGCCACCGACTGCCGTCTCGACTCCTGCGCGGTCACCTTCGACCGGGGGGTGGAGGCCGGCGTCTCCGTCCTCGGCGTCGAGGCCCGGTTGATCGCCGTCGAGGGCGACGTGGTGACCATGGAGATCGCCGGCCAGCAGCTCTCGCTCACCGCCGGTGAGCAGGCGACCGAGGTCGCCGGCTTCACCGTCGCCCTCGAGAGTGTCGACGCCGACAACATCGTCGTGCGGATCTCCCTCGGCGGCGGCGAAGGCTGACCCGCACCGGCCGTCGTGGACCGCGCGCCCGCCGCCGGTCCACGACAGCCGCGTTTGGAAAACCGCGCCACCGGACATACCACCGGCCATGTCCCTCACACGAAACACCGAAGCGGCCGCCTCCCGTACCGCGAACAGCTCCGCGCTGGAAGCCCTGACCCGCGCCGGGTTCATCGGCTACGGCATCCTCCACCTTCTCTTCGCCTGGCTGGCGTTGCAGATCGCCTTCGGCACTGCCTCCGACGACGGCGATCAGGCCGGCGCGTTGCGCACCCTCGCCGAACAGCCGCTGGGCAAGGTCCTGGTGATCACCGTCGGGGTGGGCCTGCTGGCGATGGGCATCTGGCAGGTGCTGGAGGCCGCCGTCGGGCACCGGGCCGAGCAGGGCCGGGACCGTATCGCCGAGCGGGTGCTCTCCGGCGGGCGGGCCGTGATGTACCTCTGGTTCGCCTGGACCGCCCTGCAGGTCTTCCAGAACGCCAGCGAGAGCAGCGCCGACAAGCAGGAGGCGCTGAGCGCGAAGCTGATGGAGTCAACCGGCGGCCAGTGGCTCGTCGGCCTGGCCGGCGTGGTCGTCGTCGGCATCGGCGCCGGCATGATCTTCTACGGGGCCACCAAGCGCTTCGAGAAGCGCCTCAAGACCGGCGAGATGGACGCCCGTACCCGCACCCTGGCGCGCCGGCTCGGCATGGTCGGCTACACCGCCAAGGGCGCGGCCCTCGCGGTCGCCGGCGTGCTGGTGGTCTCCGCCGCCGTCACCTACGACCCGGAGAAGGCCCGCGGCCTGGACGCCGCCCTGCACACCCTCCGGGAGCAGGCGTACGGCCAGCTGCTGCTGATCGTCGTGGCGCTCGGGCTGGCCGCCTTCGGCCTCTACTGCTTCCTGCAGTCGCGCTACCGCAAGGTGTGAAGCCGCTCCCGGCCCGACGGGTGGGGGGGCGTGTTCGCCCACCCGTAGGCCGGCGCGGTTAGGGAGCCGAGCAGAGGGAAACCGCGCGCGGGCGCGGCGAAGGGGAACAGTTCGTGCAGACGTACGTGATGGCGGTCGCCGCGGTGCTCAGCGCCGCGGCGATCGCCTTGTTGACAGCGACGATCGTGCACCGCGTCGTCCGGCGCCTCGGCCGGCGCTCCGTGCTGTTGGCAGAACTCGCCGCGCACTCACACCGTCCGTTCCGGGTGGCCCTGGTGACCATGGCGGTGCAGCTCGCCGTCCGGTCGGGGACCCGTTACGCCGCCGACGAGGAGTGGCGCAAGCATCTGCTGCACACGCTGGTGATCCTGGTCATCGCCGCCACCTCCTGGCTGATCGCCTCGCTGCTGGTCGTCACCGAGGACACCGCACTGGCCCGGTACCGGGTGGACGTCCCGGACAACCGGCTGGCCCGGCGGATCAAGACGCAGATCGTCATGATCCGGCGGGTGACGATCGCGTTCATCGTGATCGTCACCATCGGCGCGATGCTGATGACCTTCCCCAGCGTGCGGACCATCGGCGCCAGCCTGCTCGCCTCCGCCGGTGTGATCGGCGTCGTCGGCGCCCTCGCCGCGCAGAGCCTGCTCGGCAACGTCATCGCCGGGCTGCAACTGGCCTTCAGCGACGCCGTACGCCTCGACGACGTGGTGGTCGTCGAGGGCGAGTGGGGCCGGATCGAGGAGCTGACGCTCAGCCACGTGGTGGTGCAGATCTGGGACGACCGCCGGCTGATCCTGCCGACCTCCTACTTCACCACCACCCCGTTCCAGAACTGGACCCGCACCCGGGCGGCGCTGCTGGGCACGGCCGAGTTCGACGTGGACTGGGGCGTACCGATGCAGTCGATGCGTGAGGAGCTGCGCCGGATCGTGGAAGCCACCGACCTGTGGGACGGGCGGGTCTGCGTCCTGCAGATCACCGACGCCGTCGGCGGGATGGTGCGGGTACGGGCCCTGGTCAGCGCCGAGGACGCCGGGAGCCTCTTCGACCTGCGCTGCCTGGTGCGCGAGGCGCTGGTCACCTGGGTCCGGCACCAGATGCCGGACGCGCTGCCGCGGCTGCGTACGGAGCTGGGTGACGCCCGGCGCCGCGAGCCCTGGCCGGCGCAACCCCAGGTGCCGCCGGAGCCCGAGGTCGTCACCGCCTCCGACGACGCCCGGGTCTTCAGCGGCAGCGACGACGGCGACGCCCGGGGTGACGCCTTCGTCGGACCCGATGACGCCGTGGAGAGAACCGGGGCTGATCCGTCGAAGCCGCCGCGCGGGACAGGTGAACCCTGGTAGGACGAAAGCCAATGGTTCGTCACGCACACGCCCGGGTGGCTCCGGGGCGGATTCCCGCGCACAGGATTGGCCCGCGCACACTACGGGCATACAGCGCGGTGATGGAGAAAGGAGGACAGCATGGCTGATGTGGTCAACCGCCCCGCCCCTTCCGGCAAGGAAGCGTCGACGGCCGAACTGGTGCAACGCGCCACCGAGCAGGTGACCCGCCTGATCAAGGACGAGCTGGCACTGGCCAAGATCGAGCTGGCGCAGAAGGGCAAGCACGCCGGACTCGGTGTGGGTCTCTTCGGTGGCGGTGGCGTGCTCGGGTTCTACGGTCTCGGCGCGCTCGTCATCGCGACGGTGCTCCTGCTGGATCTGGTCATGCCCGCCTGGCTCGCCGCGCTGATCGTGGCGCTGGTCCTGTTCCTCGCCGCCGGAGCGCTCGCGCTGCTCGGCAAGCGGCAGGTCAGCCAGGCGGTCCCGGACATGTCGCCGATGGCCAACAGTCTCATCGACGACGTCAACACGGTCGCCACCGCCGTCAAGGACAGGGGGCGCCATGACGGTCAACGGTAACGGCAAGGCCGAGGCCAACCCGGAGTTCCTGCGGCGGGAGATCCTGCGTACCCGCCGGGAACTGGCCCAGACGGTCGAGGCGCTCGCCGTCCGGGCCGACGTCAAGTCCCGGGTGAAGGAGTCGACCGACCAGGCGAAGGCGCGGATGCGGGCGCAGGCCGAGTACGCCAAGGCGCGGATGCGCATCGGCGCCGCGCACGCCCGTTCCCGGGTCACTGCCGGTGTCGAGCAGGCTCGCTC
>Ga0233385_1000012_pt1 | contig 98817 bp, 104 predicted proteins | sample ElkDunMinimDraft_16_FD_191543 | JGI IMG/M metagenome (GOLD analysis project Ga0233385, IMG submission 191543) | Fecal eukaryotic communites from dung pellets of Tule Elk in California, USA - Elk Dung G36 | ecosystem: Host-associated > Mammals > Digestive system > Large intestine > Fecal...
CGGCGGCGAGAGCGACGATCGCGTAACAAGCAGTAGGCCTGTCACTACTTACATGCTACTCCCGGGTAGGTCATGGCCAAAGTGATTCGAGACTCTTACCGGGCCTTCCGCCGCGCCAGTACCATGGTCGGATGGACTTCGTGGGCTACGCCGAAGGCGCGGCGCGGCTCGCCAACGCCACGCTGAGCTCGGTCGACGATGTGCGCGACCATCTGTCCGGGCGCGACTGGCTCGTCACCCAGGTGACCGAGCGCGACGTCCGTACGCTGCAGCGGTTCCAGCGCAAGCTGCGGCCGGTGTTCGCGCACGGTGACGCCGGCCGAGCCGACGACGTGGTGGCCACCGTCAACGCCTTGCTCGCGACGCACCGCATCACGCCGCTCATCGTCCCCACCGATGTCGATGCCACCGACCAGGGCACGACGCCGAGCGGGTGGCGGCTGCACGTCGCCGACCGCGCCGCATCGGTCGCCGACCTCGTCGTCGCGGAGTCCCTCATGGGGCTCGCCACGCTGATCTGCGACCTCGACCCGGGACGCCTCGGGGTCTGCGCCGCCCACGGCTGCACGAACACCTACGTCGACGTCTCCCCCAACCGCTCGAGGCGCTACTGCTCGGAGCGCTGCTCGTCGCGTGCCAACGTCGCGGCGTACCGTGCACGGAAACGGGCGGGATCCCGACCGGGCACGGTCGTCGACACCACACCCACGCTCCCCGAAGGAGACGTATGAACGACGGTCCGCTGATCGTCCAGTCCGACAAGACGCTCCTGCTCGAGGTCGACCACGACCAGGCAGCCGCGTGCCGCCGCGCGATCGCACCGTTCGCCGAGCTCGAGCGCTCGCCTGAGCACATCCACACCTACCGGATCACTCCGCTCGGCCTGTGGAACGCCCGCGCCGCCGGCCACGACGCCGAGCAGGTCGTCGATGCGCTGATGGACTACTCGCGCTACCCCGTCCCGCACGCACTCCTCGTCGACGTCGCCGAGACGATGTCGCGCTACGGCCGCCTGCGGCTGGAGAACACCCCCGTACACGGCCTCGTGCTGGCCACGACCGACCGGCCCGTCCTCGAGGAGGTCATCCGTTCCCGGCGCATCGCGCCCATGCTCGGCACGCGCATCGACGACGACACCATCGCCGTGCACCCCTCGGAGCGAGGCGCGCTCAAGCAGGCGCTGCTCAAGGTCGGCTGGCCCGCCGAGGACCTCGCCGGCTACGTGGACGGCGAGGCCCACGCGATCGCGCTCACCGACGGCGCGTGGCACCTGCGCCCGTACCAGGCCGAGGCCGTCGAGTCGTTCTGGCACGGTGGCTCCGGCGTCGTCGTGCTCCCGTGCGGCGCAGGGAAGACGATCGTGGGCGCCGCGGCGATGGCGCAGGCGCAGTCCACGACGTTGATCCTCGTCACGAACACCGTCTCCGCACGCCAGTGGAAAGAGGAGCTGCTGCGCCGGACGACGCTCACCGAGGAAGAGATCGGCGAGTACAGCGGCGCCAAGAAGGAGGTCCGGCCCGTCACGATCGCCACCTACCAGGTGATGACGACGAGGCGGAAGGGCGTGTACCCCCACCTCGAGCTGTTCGACGCCCGAGACTGGGGCCTGATCGTGTACGACGAGGTGCACCTCCTCCCTGCGCCGATCTTCCGGATGACCGCCGACCTCCAGGCACGGCGTCGGATCGGTTTGACGGCCACGCTCGTGCGCGAGGACGGGCACGAGGGGGACGTCTTCAGCCTGATCGGACCCAAGCGGTACGACGCGCCCTGGAAGGACATCGAGTCCCAGGGCTACATCGCCCCCGCCGACTGCGTCGAGGTGCGGGTGACGCTGAGCGACTCCGAGCGCATCGTTTACGCGACGGCGGAGGCCGACGTCCGCTACCGGCTCGCCGCCTCGACCGCACGCAAGACGGAGGTCGTCCAGCGGCTCGTCGAGGAGCACCGCGGCGAGCCGACGCTGGTCATCGGGCAGTACATCGACCAGCTCGACGAGCTCGCCGAGAAGCTCGGCGCCCCGGTGATCAAGGGGGAGACGTCGGTGAAGGAGCGCGAGGCGCTGTTCGCGGCCTTCCGTACCGGCGAGATCGACCTCCTCGTCGTCTCCAAGGTCGCGAACTTCTCCGTCGACCTGCCCGAGGCGTCCGTCGCGATCCAGGTGTCGGGGTCGTTCGGGTCGCGCCAGGAGGAGGCCCAGCGTCTCGGACGCCTGCTGCGGCCCAAGGGCGATGGCCGTACGGCGCGCTTCTACGCGGTCGTCGCCCGCGACACCGTCGACGCCGAGTTCGCCCAGCACCGGCAACGCTTCCTCGCCGAGCAGGGGTACGCGTACCGGATCGTCGACGCCGCCGACGTCTGAGCCGGCTCCGCGCCAGGAGAGGGAGACATGGACCGGGTCCACGACCTCGAGGCTGTGGTCTTCGATGTGCTCGGCACGCTGGTCGACGAGCCCAGCGGTCTTCGCGCCGCGATCCGCCAGGCGGTCCCGCTGCCGGACGCGGCGGTCGACGACCTGCTCGTGTCGTGGCAGCAGTACGTCGAGGGGGCCCAGCAGGAGATCGCGCAAGGACGCCGTGAGTACGTCAGCACCGAGGTCGTCGACCGCGAGGCCGCGCAGCACGTCGCCGACCTGGCCGGGATCAGCGACCCGGCGGTCCTCGCCCGGCTCGCGACGGCGGGCCAGCGGTTGTCACCGTGGGGCGACTCGCTCTCCGCCCTCGAACGGCTTGCGACCCACCTGCCCGTGATCGGGCTCTCCAACGCCGGCCGCACCGCGCTCCTGCGGCTCAACGCGTACGCCGGGCTGCGCTGGCACCAGGCCCTGTCGGCCGAGACCGTGCAGGCGTACAAGCCGGCGCCCGAGGTCTACCGGCTCGCCGTCGAGACCGCCGGGTGCGCTCCTGACCGCATCCTCATGGTGGCCGCGCACGCGTGGGACCTCCGCGGCGCCCAGGCCGTCGGCATGCGGACCGCCTACGTCGAACGGCCGGTCGGCGACCCGCCGGCGATCACGGACACCTTCGACGGCTACTTCGCCACCATCGACGCGCTCGTCGCCGAGCTGACAGGTTGACGACGGACTGACGGCCGATGAGTCCGGCTGACGGGGTGACCGGCCGATGAGTTCGGCGGGCGCCCCCGGTCGATGGTGTGACCGGATCCGAACGACGAGAGGCACGCCATGCCCGACCTTCCCGACCTCGGCCCCACCGCCCTCCGCGTCGCCGCACTGCTCGACGGCGTCGGCGACGACGACCTCGCCCGGCCGACGCCGTGCGACTACGACGTCGCGACCCTTCTCGACCATCTCGACGGACTGGCCCTCGCGTTCACGCTCGCGGCCCGCAAGTCCGACGACCCCGTGCTCGCCGCCCCTCCGGCACCGTCGGGGGAAGGTCTCACCCCAGGGTGGCGAGAGCGGATCCCGCAGCGCCTCCACGCGCTCGCCGAAGCCTGGCGGTCCCCGGAGGCGTGGGGAGGTGAGGCGACCGCAGGGGGCGTCACGATGCCTGCCGAGATCGCGGGCGCCGTGGCACTGGACGAGATCGTGCTGCACGGGTGGGACCTCGCCCGTGCCACCGATCAGCCGTACGAGGTCGACCCGGAGGCCCTCGCCCTCGTCCACCGCTTCGTCGAGGAGTCGGCGGCGCCGGAGCAGGCCGAGTCCCGCCAAGGGCTGTTCGGGCCTCCGCTGCCGGTGGCCGACGACGCTCCCCTGCTCGACCGGGTCGTCGCGCTCGCGGGGCGCTCCCCCTCCTGGCCGAGCTGAGCAGGTCCGCACGAGGCGATGAGAGCCTTCTCATCGGCCGCTCATGCACGCCTCACCGATCGGGGGTTGTCTGGAGGGACAGCGAACAGATCTGCCGAAGGAGAGACCCATGACTCGCACCAGCATGCGCCGCCGGAGCGCGGCGCTCGGGGCCGCTTCCCTGCTCGGGATCGCCGGGCTCGCCCTGACGACAAGCCCCGCGGACGCCGCCCAGGCGGCCACCTGCGGAGGTCTCCGGGCCACGATCGTCGGCACCGGCGGCGACGACAACATCCGCGGCACCGGTGGACGTGACGTGATCGCCGGACTCGGCGGCGAGGACGACATCCGGGGACTCGGCGGCAACGACGTGATCTGCGGCGGTGCCGGCGAGGACGACCTCGAAGGTGGCGCCGGCAACGACCGTCTGTACGGCGGGTCCGGCGGCGACGACATCGAGGGCGGGTCCGGCAGCGACCGCATCTGGGGCGGCGCCGGCAACGACGACCTCCAGGGCGGCTCGGGCAACGACCGCATCCGCGGCGGGTCGGGCAACGACGACATCGAGGGCAACCGTGGCCGCGACCGCCTGTGGGGTGGCCCGGGCAACGACACGCTCGAGGGCGGCCCGGGCAGGGACATCCTGCGGGGCGGCCCCGGACGCGACCGTCTCTACCAGGGAAGCGAGCCGGACGACGACTGACCGTCAGCCGACGTACGTCGGCAGACCGTGCGCCTCGAGCTGGTGGCGGACCCGCGCCACCAGCTCGGGTGAGGGCGGCGCGACGTCGGTGAGTGTGTACCCGATGCCGAGCCGCTCCCACTTCTCGCGGCCCATCTGGTGGAACGGCAGCACCTCGACCCGGCTGACGTTGGGCCACCGCGCCACGAGGCGGGCGACGTTGTCGACGTTCTCCTCCGCGTCCGTGAGCCCCGGCACGAGGACGAACCGCGCCCACACCTCGGTCCCGCGCGCCGCCAGCCGGTCGCCGAAGTCCAGCGTCGGCTGGAGGGCGCGACCGGTCGCACGCCGGTAGGTCTCCTCGTCCCCCGCCTTCACGTCCAGGAGCACGAGGTCGACGTCGTCGAGCATCTCGTCCGTCGCGGCCGCTCCGAGGAAGCCGGAGGTGTCGAGCGCGGTGCGCACCCCCCTCTCCTTCGCGCCGCGCAGCACGCGGGCCACGAACCGCGGCTGCATCAGCGGCTCCCCACCCGACAGGGTGATCCCGCCGCCCGTCATCTCGAAGACGGGGCGGTAGCGGGCGATCCGTGCGAGGAGGTCCTCGGCTCGAATCTCCGTCCCGTCGCGCATCTGCCAGGTGTCCGGGTTCTGGCAGTACCGGCAGCGCAGGGGGCATCCGGTGAGGAACGTCGTCATGCGGGTCCCGGGGCCGTCGACCGCGGTCACGAGCTCCCACGAGTGCACCGCCCCGACCTCGCCGGAGCGCATCGCCGCCAGCCGTTCGCTGCGGTCGAGCTCCACCGCGGGGAGGTCGCTGAGAAGTGCGGCGGTCATCAGAGTCCCCCGTGGAAGGTCCGCGAGAGCACGTCGAGCTGCTGCTCCCGCGTGAGCCGCACGAAGTTCACGGCGTACCCGGACACCCGCACCGTGAGCTGCGGGTACTTCTCCGGATGCTCCATCGCGTCCTCGAGCGTCTCGCGGTTCAGGACGTTGACGTTCATGTGGTAGCCCTCGGAGCCGGTGAACGCGTCGAGGAGCCCGACCAGGTTCGTGACCTGCTCGTCCTTCGTGCGCCCGAGCCCGGACGGGACCACGGTGTTCGTCAGCGAGATGCCGTCCTGCGCGTCGTCGTACGGCAGCTTCGCGACGGAGAGCGCACTGGCGAGCATGCCGTGCGTGTCGCGGCCGTTCATCGGGTTGGCACCCGGCGCGAACGGCTCGCCCTGGCGGCGTCCGTCGGGGGTGTTGCCCGTGGCCTTGCCATAGACCACGTTCGAGGTGATCGTGAGGACCGACTGCGTGTGCAGCGCGTCGCGGTACGTCGGGTAGGCCCGCACCTTCTCCATGAACCGCTCGACGAGGTCGCGGGCGATAGCGTCCGCACGGTCGTCGTCGTTGCCGAAGGTCGGGAAGTCGCCGGTGGTCCGGTAGTCGACGACGATGCCCCGCTCGTCGAAGACCGGCACGACCGTCGCGTACTTGATCGCCGACAGCGAGTCTGTGGCCACGGAGAGCCCGGCGATGCCGCAGGCCATGGTGCGCAGCACGTCCGAGTCGTGCAGCGCCATCTCGAGCCGCTCGTACGCGTACTTGTCGTGCATGTAGTGGATGACGTTGAGCGCCTCCACGTACGTGGCGGCGAGCCAGTCCATCTCGGCGTCGAAGCGCTTCATCACGTCGTCGTAGTCGAGCGGACCCACACCGACCGGGGAGGCGGCCGGTCCGACCTGCTTGCCGGTGATCTCGTCGCGGCCGCCGTTGATCGCGTACAGAAGGGTCTTGGCAAGGTTCACGCGGGCGCCGAAGAACTGCATCTGCTTGCCCACACGCATCGGGGACACGCAGCAGGCGATGGCCGCGTCGTCGCCCCACCACTCGCGGATGTGGTGGTCGGACTCGTACTGGATCGCCGAGGTGTCGATCGAGACCTGTGCGGCGAAGCGCTTGAAGCCCTCGGGAAGCCGGTCGCTCCAGAGCACCGTGAGGTTCGGCTCGGGGGCCGGCCCGAGGTTGTAGAGCGTCTGCAGGTAGCGGAACGTCGTCCTGGTCACCAGCGGCCGCCCGTCGTCGCCCATGCCGGCCAGCGACTCGGTGACCCAGGTCGGGTCGCCGCTGAACAGCGCGTCGTACTCGGGTGTCCGGAGGAAGCGGACGATGCGCAGCTTGATGACGAAGTCGTCGATGAGCTCCTGCGCCTGCGTCTCCGTGAGCTCGCCACGCGCGAGGTCCCGCTCGAGGTAGATGTCGAGGAAGGTCGCCGTGCGGCCGAGCGACATCGCGGCACCGTTCTGCTCCTTCACGGCGCCGAGGTAGGCGAAGTACGTCCACTGGACGGCCTCCCGGGCGTTCGTCGCGGGCCCGGAGATGTCGAACCCGTACGAGGCGGCCATCTCCTTCAGCTCGTTCAGCGCCCGGATCTGCTCGCTGTTCTCCTCACGGGCGCGGATCACGTCCTCGGTGGGCGGCTCCATGTCGAGCGCCGCCCGGTCGGCACGCTTGTCGGCGATGAGGCCGTCGACCCCGTACAGCGCCACGCGGCGGTAGTCGCCGATGATGCGGCCGCGGCCGTACGCGTCGGGAAGTCCCGTGATGACGTGCGACGAGCGTGCGGCGCGGACGGAGGGCGGGTAGGCGTCGAAGACACCCTGGTTGTGGGTCTTCCGGTACTCGGTGAAGACCTTCTTGAGCATCGGGTCGACCGGGTAGCCGTACGTCTCGAGGGCGGTCTCCACCATCCGCCAGCCGCCGTTGGGCATCATCGCCCGCTTGAGCGGGGCGTCGGTCTGGAGGCCGACGATCACCTCGTTGTCGCGATCGATGTAGCCGGGCGCATGCGCGGTGATACCGGCCGGCGTCTGCCAGTCGACGTCGTGGACACCCTTCTCGCGCTCCTCGGGGAACATCGCGCTGAGCTTCTGCCAGAGCGCGGTGGTGCGCTCCGTCGGGCCGGCGAGGAAGGCACTGTCGCCTTCGTACGGCGTGTAGTTGCGCTGGATGAAGTCGCGGACGTCGACGCAGGTGCGCCAGCGGCCGTCGACGAATCCCTCCCAGGCCCGGATGCGGTCAGAGCCGAGCCGCGACTCGGTGGTCATGGTCATGTCCCTTCCCCTTGTTGGACGCGATGCCTACACACAGAACAACGTCACAGATTTGTTGTCTTAGCCATCAAATCCTGTGGTGTCCGCAACACTTGGCGATCTCGCCATGGAGGCACGCGTCCGCTGCGACCCTGCCGCGCCCCCCGTAGGCTGGACAGGGTGCACCCCCGCATACGGCTCGAGCTGGCGAAGCGCTGGTCAGAGCCACACCGTGAGCATCACGACGCCGACCACCTCGCCGAGGTGATCGGCGGCCTCGACGTGCTCGTGGCGGAGGGCCTCGGCTTCGACGCCGAGCTCGCCAAGACCGCCGCGTGGTTCCACGACGCGGTCTACGACGTCCATCGCGCCGACAGTGTCGAACGCTCCGCGGAGCTCGCACGCCGGTGGCTCGGGCCGGGCTACGGCGCGCGGGTGGCCGAGATCGTCCTCGCCACCGAGGACCACATCGCGCCGCCGGGCGACATCGAGGCAGCCGCGCTCTGCGACGCAGACCTCAGCATCCTGGGCCAGGACGAGCGCCGGTACGACCGGTACGCGGCGGCGATCCGTGCGGAGAACGACTACCTTCCGATGTCGGAGTACCGCCGGGTCCGCGCGATGGTGATGACGCGCTACCAGAACCGGCCACGGATCTTCGTGACAGAGCCGGGACACCGCCTGTGGGAGGCGAAGGCACGCGCCAACATCGCCCGCGAGCTCACGACCCTCGGGCGGCCCGTCCCGGTGTGAGACCCTCGCCCCGCTTTGGCGTCGGCACTTACTCTGGACGCCGTGACGGAGTACCTTCTCGAGGCGCGTGCCCGCGTCCTCCACGACCTCGCTGCGTGCCGGATGGCGGACGCGACCGCGGTCTCCGTCCTCGAGGACGCACTGAGCCAGCGCGGGTGGTGGGTCTCCCAGTGGCCCGACGGTGCACCGTTCCTCGTCGGGCTCGTCGCCCAGGACGTCCAGGACGCTCTCTTCGACGTCGGGAGCCGATGGCCGCGCTGCACCGCGTGCCCGACGACCGCCGAGCACACCCTCGGCGTGGAGCCGGAGCTCGGGGAGGACCCGCGGTGGGTCTGCACCGAGTCCGGCATCGCGGTCGCCCCGCTCGGCGCACTGCGGGGCCCCGCGCGGACCTGAGGCTGGCTCGGACCTCGACCCGCGAGCGCTCAGCCCCTCCGTCGCCGTACGAGACGCCAGACCACGAACGCGACTGCGGCGCCTGCGGCGAGCCGCACCCCGTACCGCTTGAGCAGCACCGGCAGCACCGTCGCCCCGAGGTCGAGCTCGGCGGCGTCCGAGGCGAGCGGATCGCCGTGCGTCGCGCCGAGGGGTCCCGGAGCAGGGGCCGCCTCAGGGGCGTCGGCCGCGTGACGCCCGGGCTCAGGTGATTCGCCGGGCGAGTCGGCCGTCGCCGCCTCCGTCGCTCCGGCCCCCGTCGCTCCGGCCCCCGTCGCTTCGGCCAGCGGGGCCTCGGCCAGCGGGACCTCGGCGGCCGGCGGTGGCGCCGACAGCTGGTCGCTGATGCACCCCACGAACTGCGACAGCAGCTTGTCGCTCACGTCCTGGATCACCCCGCGCCCGAACTGCGCGGGCTTGCCGGTGATCGCGAGGTCGGTCTGGACCTCCACCCGCGTGCCGTCCCCGTCGGGGAAGAGCCGCGCCGTGACCTTCGCCCCTGCGGTGCCCTGCCCTCGCTTGTCCTTGCCCTTCGCGTCGATCACGACCCGACGCTCCGCCTCGTCGCGCTCGACGTACGTCCCCTTGCCCCCGTAGACGAGGGAGATCGGCCCGAGCTTGATCTTGATGGTGCCGGTGAAGTCGAACTCGTCGACCACCTCGACCGTCGCGCCCGGCATGCACGGCGCGATGGACTCCAGGTCGTTGAAGGCCGCCCAGGTCGTGGCGAGCGGTGCAGGGACGGTGAAGGTGTGCGTGAGCTCCATCAGGCACCCGCCGCCCGCACCACTGCCCGTCGGGTCAGGACGCGTGCGAGATGGCGCCGGTAGTCGGCCGAGCCGTTGAGGTCGTCGGGGGGGGTGGTGCCGTCGGCGACTCCCGCCACAGCGGCCTCGACCGCCTCGGCGACCGGGGAGACACCGATCAGCGCCTGCTCGACCGCCTCCGGCCGGACAGGGGTCGAGCCCATGTTGGTGAGCCCGAGCCTCGCCTCGGCGATCGCCGACCCCTCGAGCCGTACGGTCGCCGCGACCGCGACGATCGACCACTGCTGCGACACCCGGACGAACTTCTCGTACGCCGCTCCCCACCCCGTGTGCTTCGGGATACGGACGGCGGTGAGGATCTCGTCCTCGCCCACCGCGGTGGTGAAGAGGTCGACGAAGAACTCCCGAGCCGCGACCGTACGCGATCCCGCAGGGCCGGTGATCTCGAACGATGCACCGAGCGCGAGGGCGGGTGCGGGGAGGTCTCCGGCCGGGTCGGCGTGGACCAGCGCACCGCCGAAGGTGCCACGATGACGCACCTGCGGATCGGCGACGGTCGACGCCGCCTCGGCCAGCAGCGCCGCGTGCTCACGCACGAGCGGGCTCGAGGACACCTCGTCGTGCAGGGTCATGGCACCGATGACGAGGTCGTCCCCGTCCTCACGAATGCCTCGCAGCCCGTCGATCCGGCCGAGGTCCACGATCAGCTCCGGTCCGGCGAGCCGGAGCTTGAGGACCGGGATCAGGCTCTGGCCGCCGGCGAGGAGCTTCACGTCGTCGCCGCCCTCCACGAGCAGTCGTACGGCCTCCTCGATCGTCTGCGGCGACTCGTAGTCGAAAGCTGTCGGAATCACTGTGCATCCCCCTGGTCCGTACCCGTCTGGACCGCGCCGGTCGACGCGATGTCGCGTTCAGCGACCTCGGGGCTGTTCACCGTCGGTGCGGCGGCGTCGGCCCCCCGGCCCTTCTCCGCTCCCTGCAGCGCCGCCCAGACTCGGCTGGGCGAGCATGGCATGAGGATGTCATCGACTCCGAGATGTCGCACGGCGTCGATCACGCCGTTCACGATCGCGGGGGTCGACGCGATCGTGCCCGCCTCCCCCACGCCCTTGACGCCGAGGACGTTCGTGGTGGAGGCCGTCTCCGTACGGTCGGTGACGAACGACGGCAGGTCGGCCGCACTCGGCACGAGGTAGTCCACGAAGGAGCCACTGACCAAGGTCCCCGACTCGTCGTGCACCGCCTCCTCGTACAACGCCTGGGCGATGCCCTGCGCGAGGCCGCCGTGGACCTGCCCCTCGACGATGAGCGGGTTGATGACGTTGCCGATGTCGTCGACGCAGACGTAGCTGCGCAACGACACCTGCCCGGTCTCCGTGTCGACCTCCATCGCCGCGAGGTGGGTGCCGTGCGGGAAGGAGAAGTTCTCCGGGTCGAACGTCGCGTCGGAGTCCAGGCTCGGCTCGACGCCGTCGGGCAGGTCGTGCGCCGCGAACGTCGCGAGGGCGACGTCGCCGAGCGCCACGCCCTGGTCCGTGCCGCGCACCGTGAACCGGCCCTCCGCGAACTCGAGGTCGTCCTCGGCGGCCTCGAGCATGTGCGCCGCGATGACCTTAGCCTTCGCGATCACCTTGTCGGCCGCGGCGACCACCGCCATGCCGCCGACCGCCAGCGACCGCGAACCGTAGGTGTCGAGGCCCTTCTGCGCGATCGCCGTGTCGCCGTGGAGGACCTCGACGTTCTCGAACGCCACACCGAGCCGGTCCGCGACGATCTGGCTCCACGCCGTCTCGTGACCCTGGCCGTGCGGGCTCACCCCGGTGACGACCTCGACGTTGCCGGTCGGGAGCACGCGGACCTGGGCGTACTCCCAGCCACCGGCGCCGTAGTCGAGCGAGCCGAGCACCCGCGACGGCGCCAGGCCGCACATCTCGGTGAAGGTGGAGACGCCGATGCCGAGCTGGACGGGGTCCCCCTCGTCGCGGCGCCGCTTCTGCTCGGCCCGCAGCTCGTCGTACCCGAAGAGGGCGAGCGCCTTCTCCGTCGCGGCCTCGTAGTTGCCCGAGTCGTACTCGAGCCCGCAGACGGTCGTGAACGGGAACTCCTCGTGCGCGATCCAGTTCTTGCGGCGCAACGCGATCGGGTCCATGTCGAGCTCGGCGGCGAGGTCGTCCATGAGGCGCTCGATCGCGAACGTGGCCTCCGGGCGTCCCGCTCCGCGGTAGGCGTCGGTCCACGCCTTGTTGGTGAAGAGGTTGGTGCACTCGAACCGGTAGGACGGGAACTTGTAGATCGCCGGGAACATGAACGCCCCCAGGATCGGGACGCCCGAGGTGACCAGGCCCAGGTAAGCCCCCATGTCGGCGAGGAGCTGCACCTTCAGGCCGGTCACCGTGCCGTCGCGGGTGGCCGAGAGGCTGAGCCGCTGCACCTGCGCGCGACCATGGTGGGCGGCCATCAGCGACTCGGAGCGGGTCTCGGTGTACTTGCACGGCTTGCCCGTACGGCGCGCCGCGAGCATCGTGATGACCTCTTCGGGCGTCACCTGCAGCTTGCCGCCGAAGCCGCCGCCGACGTCCGGCGCGATCACTCGGACCTTCGACTCCGGGATGCCGAGCGTGAGGGCGAGCATCAGGCGGAGGATGTGGGGGACCTGCGTGGAGCTCCACATGGTGACCTGTTCCCCCGTGGGGTCCACGACGGTCGAGCGGGGCTCCATGAACGCCGGGATGAGGCGCTGCTGGTAGTACGTCCGCTCGACCAGGATCTCGTCGTCCGCGCCAGCGGCCCGGCTCAGCGCCTCCTCGACGTCGCCTCCGGTGCCGGCCTCGCCCGAGTCGAACACCCAGAACGCCGACCGGTTGGTGCCGAGGTCGGGGTGGGCGAGAACTCCGTCCTTCTCCGCCTCCTCGAGGTCGAGGACGACCGGGAGCTCGTCGTAGTCGACGTCGACGAGGTCCGCGGCATCCTGGGCCTCCTTCTTGGAACGGGCGATGACCACAGCCACGACCTCGCCGGCGAACGCGACGCGGTCCACCGCGATCGAGGGGTGCGGCGGAGCCACCTGCTCGGGCGTGATCGGCCACGCGTTCGGCAGGCTGCCCTGGATGTCGGCGACGTCGGCACCGGTGAGGACCCCGACGACGCCGGGAGCGCCGCTCGCCGCGGTGGTGTCGACCTGGGTGATCCGGGCGTGGGCGAACGGGCTGCGCACCATCGCGAGGTGGAGCATGCCCTGCATCACGATGTTGTCGGTGTAGCGCGAGCGCCCGGTGATGAGGCGCTGGTCTTCCTTGCGGCGGCGGGGTGAGCCGATCTCGGTGACGGTCATGCCGCACCTGCCTCGGTCGTCGACGCCGCAGGACCGTCGGCCATCTCCTTCGCGCCGGCCTGGACGGCCTTGACGATGTTCTGGTAGCCGGTGCAACGACAGAGGTTGCCCTCGAGGTGCTCTCGTACGGTCGCCTCGTCGGGATCGGCATGCTCCTGGGCGAGATCGATCGACTGCATGATCATGCCGGGGGTGCAGAAGCCGCACTGGAGGGCGTGGGACTCGTGGAACGCCTTCTGCATCGGGTGCAGCGCGCCGTCCGCGGCGGCGATCCCCTCGATGGTGGTCACGTCGTGGCCGTCGGCCTGGACGGCGAACATCGTGCACGACTTGATGCTGCGGCCGTCCAGGTGCACGGTGCAGGCACCGCAGTTCGTCGTGTCGCAGCCGACCAGCGTGCCGGTCTTGCCGAGCTCCTCGCGGAGGTACTGGACGAGAAGGGTCCGGGGTTCGACGTCATCGGTGTAGACGACCCCGTCGACGGTGAGGGTGATCGGTTTCTTGGCCATGGACTTCACTCCGCTCGGCGTTGCACGTGCCCGACTGGTTGAAGCCTTTCCTACACCCCTGTGACCTTCCTCACAACGGGATCGCAGAACTCGCCCCGCCTGCGCCGCCGTTTGCCACGGGCCCGTGGCAGGTGGGCACTCCCCGCGGCAAATTTGCCGAGGGTGGGAGGCGTTTGCCACGGGCGCGTGGCAAACGGGAAGGGGCCCGTGGCAAACGGGAAGGTCGGGGTCAGTCGGCCTCGTGGTGGATGCGGCCGTCGCGGGCGCTGAGCCGGTCGCCTCGGCCGCCCCACTGGAGCGCGATGATCTCGGCGGCGATGGAGACCGCGGTCTCCTCGGGCGTACGTGCGCCGAGGTCGAGGCCGATCGGGCTCGACAGCCGCGCGATCGCGTCCTCGCCGACTCCCGCCTCGCGCAGGCGCGCCAGCCGGTCGTCGTGCGTACGACGCGACCCCATCGCTCCGACGAAGGCCGGGCGGTGCGGCGACTCGAGGCGGAGGGCGAGCTCGAGCAGCGGCACGTCGAACTTGGGGTCGTGGGTCAGCACGCAGATCACGGTGCGCTCGTCGATCGCGCCGGACTCGACCTGCTTCTGGAGGTACTTGTGGGGCCACGACACGACCACCTCGTGCGCGTCGGGAAAGCGCGCGGCCGTCGCGAAGACGGGCCGCGCGTCGCAGACCGTCACCTGGTAGCCGAGGAACGCGCCCTGCCGCGCCACCGCCGCCGCGAAGTCGATCGCTCCAAAGACGAGCATCCGGGGCTTCGGCGCGTACGAGGCCACGAAGACGCGCATGCCCTCACCACGTCGCTCACCGTCCGGCCCGTACGTCAGCGTGGCCGTACGCCCGGCGGCGAGCAGCCCGCGGACGTCGTCGGCGATCGCTGCGTCGGCGCGCTCGGAGCCGAGCGACCCGCCGAAGGACTCCGGTCGGACGACCGCGCGCCGCCCGACCCACGAGGCGTCGGGGTGCGCGATCACCGTGGCGACGGCGACGGGCTGCCCGGCCTCGATGTCGGCGGCGACCTCCCCCAGCTCGGGGAACGTCTCCTGCGAGACCGGCTCCACGAAGACGTCGAGGATGCCGCCGCAGGTCAGGCCGACGGCGAACGCGTCGTCGTCGCTGACCCCGTACCGCTGGAGCACCGGCCCGCCTGCCGACACCACCTCCTGCGCCAGCTCGTAGACCGCGCCCTCGACGCAGCCGCCGGACACCGACCCGTACGCGCTCGCGTCCGGCGCGACGACCATCGACGCGCCTGCCGGACGCGGGGCGGAGCGGAACGTGGCGACCACGGTCGCGACGCCGGCGGTCTCACCGGACTTCCACGTCTCCATGAGCTCGTCGAGCACGTCACGCATGTGATCCAGGTTACGCGGAAGGGCCACCCGCCCGGAGCATCATCGCCCGACCTCGTCGAGCAGCGCCTGGAACGCCGCCAGCGAGTGCCCGGCGACGAGCGCGTCGAGGTGCGGGTGAACAGCGGCGATCCCGCCCTGCACCGGCGCGTACCCGGGCCGGCCACGGTGCGGGTTGGCCCACAGGACCCGGTGCGCCAGGCGACGCAGACGCTCGACCTGCGTCCCGAGGAGCACCGGGTCACCGCGCTCCCAGCCGTCCGACGCGATCACGACGACCGCGCCCCGGGCCATGCCCCGCTGGCCCCACCGGTCGACGAACGCGCGCAGCACCTCGCCGAGCCGTGTCCCGCCGGACCAGTCGGGGACCGTCGCGCCGGCTGCGGCGAGGGCGTCCTCGGGGTCCCGGACACGCAGGGCCGCGGTGACGCGGGTCAGTCGCGTGCCCAGCGTGAAGACCTCGACGTCGCGTGGAGAGACAGCGACCAACCGGTGGGCGACCCGCAGCAAACTGTCGGCGTACGCGCTCATCGACCCGGACACGTCGATCAGGAGCACCACCCGCCGGGGTCGACGCCGCGGCGCGCGGAAGCGCAGCGGGCCCGGCTCGCCCGCCCGCCGCAGCTGGTCACGCAGCGTCCGGGTCGGGTCGAGGTCACCGCGGCGGTGCGGGGTACGGCGTGGGCTGCGGCGCAGCGGCACCCGTACCTCCAACCGGTCGAACATCCGCGCCACCTCGGCACGCTCACCCGCCGACAGTGCCGCGACGTCGCGATGACGCAGGGTCTCCGCGCGGCTCGCGACCATCGCCACCTCCTGCGTGTCTTCGCTCGACCCGACGGACCCCTCGTCGGCGTCCTCGAGCGCCGCCTGGACGACGACACGCGGCGGCGGCTGCGTCCGGGTGCGCAGCCGCGGCTCGTGCGGGCTGAACCAGGCCGCGAACACCTGGTCGTACACCCCGAGGTCGTCCGGATCGGCGCACAGCGTCGCGCGACCTGACCAGTACACGTCGTGGCGGCGGTCGGGACCGAGCACGGTGACGGCCTCGACGAAGGCCTGCGTACGGTCGGACGTCACGCCCAGGCCCGCCTCGCGCAGCGCGTGGGCGAATCCGACGAAGATCGCGACGTCCGCCACGATCAGGCCAGCATCGTGGCGAGCGCGTCGCGGACGCGGTCGACGTCCTCGCGGTACTTGCAGACGGCGCCGATCGTCGCGGCTGCCGTCGTGAGGTCGAGCTCGTCGCGTCCGAGCCGGTCGAGCGCCGCGGTCCAGTCGAGGGTCTCGGCGACACCGGGCGGCTTGAGCAGGTCACCACGCGCGCGCAGCTCCTGCACGACCCCGACGACCTGCTCGGCCAGCCGCTGCGAGACCTCGGGCATCCGGGTCCGGACGATCTCGACCTCGCGCGCGATCCCGGGGTGCTCGATCCAGTGGTAGAGGCAACGGCGCTTGAGCGCGTCGTGCAGCTCGCGCGTCCGGTTGGACGTGAGGACGACGATCGGCGGCTCGACGGCGCGGACGGTCCCGAGCTCGGGGATCGTCACCTGGTTCGTCGAGAGGACCTCGAGGAGGAACGCCTCGAACTCGTCGTCGGCCCGGTCGATCTCGTCGACCAGCAGGACCGCTGGCGCCTCGCGCAGCGCCCGCAGGATCGGCCGCGCGAGGAGGAACCGCTCGTCGAACAGCGACTGCTCCACCACGTCCGGATCGACGGGCTGCCCTGGGCCGGTGGTCGCCTCGACGGTGCGCAGGTGGAGGATCTGGCGCGGGAAGTCCCAGTCGTACAGCGCCTGCGTCGCGTCGATCCCCTCGTAGCACTGAAGGCGCACGAGCGGGACGTCGTACGCCGCCGCGAGCGCCTCGGCGAGCGCGGTCTTGCCGGTGCCTGGTTCGCCCTCGAGAAGGAGCGGACGGTGCATCGCGAGGGACAGGTAGGCGATGGTCGCGAGCCCGTCGTCGGTCAGATAGCCGACCCGCTCGAGGTCGCGGACGAGGTCGTCGCTGGTCTCCGGCTGCTTCACGCGCTCAGCCTATTCCGGTCCGGAGGTGCCGGGGGGCGTGTCCTGGTCACGGCCTGTCGCAAGATCGCCGCACTCGATCAGGACCGTCCCGTGCGCAGCCAGGTAGCGACGACCGCCCTCGTCCCCCGACGACGTCGCCGCCATCGCCGGCCAGTGCGCGCGACCGACAAGCACCGGGTGACCGGGCCGGCCGTCGTAGGAGGCGCGCGCGAGGACGGCAGCACGGTCCTCCGCCGACTTGAGGCTGCCGGCGTGGTCGACCACCCGCCGTACGACGTCCGCGCCGACGTCCGGGAGGTCGACGAGCATGATCAGCGCCGCGTCGGCCGGGTCCTCCGCGGCCGCCAGCGTCTCCAGAGCCGTACGCAGGGAGGCGGCCATCCCGCGCTCCCAGTGCTCGGAGACCGCGAACGTCACGGGCGGCCCCGCGTACGACGCCTGGACGCGCGTCGCCTCCGCGCCCACGACGACGAGCACCTCCGTGCACCCGCCCGCCTGGACCTCCCTCACCGTCCTGGTGAGCCAGCTCGTCCCGTCCCCGGTGTCGACCAGCGCCTTCGGCATGCCCATGCGCCTGCCCTCACCGGCGGCGAGGACGACCCCGGTCACCCGCGAACGCGTCATGTCGCCAGATCCTGCCACCTGGGCCCTACGGGCAGGCGTTGACGCACACTGGGGACGTGACCTCCTCCGACGCCGCCGCCGTCCTCGCCCACCTCGACGAGGACGCGATCGCCGCCGACCTCGCGGCACTCGTTGCTCTCGCACCGGTCGACGGCACGGTCGGTGAGGTCGCCGCCAGTCACTGGGTCGCGGACCGCCTCGCGGAGCTGGGAGCGGAGGTCGACCACTGGGAGATCGACCTTCCCACGCTGCGCCAGGAGCCCGACTTCCCGGGGATGGAGGTCGAGCGTGCCGAGGCGTGGGGCACGGTCGGGCTGATCGGCCCGCCGACGGGCGAGGTCCCCGCGCTCGCGCTGAACGGACACCTCGACGTCGTGCCCGCGGGTGACGCGTTCCTGTGGGCCGACAACGACCCCTTCACGGTGCGGGAGCGGGACGGGCGCTGGTACGGGCGGGGAGTCTGCGACATGCTCGGCGGGGTCGCGGCGATCCTCGGTGCGGCCCGTGCGCTGCGTACCTCCGGCGTCACGCTCGCGCGCCCTCTCGCCGTGCACGCCGTCGTCGGTGAGGAGGACGGCGGCCTGGGAACGTACGCGACGCTGCGGCGCGGCCACACCGCCGACGCCTGCGTGATCGCCGAGCCGACCGCGCAGGAGGTCGTGACCGACAACGCCGGGGCACTGACCTTCCGCCTCGCCGTACGAGGACGGGCGGTGCACGGGTCGATGCGGGCGAGCGGCGTGAGCGCGCTGGACGCCCTCGACACGGTGCGGCAGGCGTTGCGCGAGCTGGAGCGCTCGCGCAACCTCGACCCCGGTGAGCGGTTCTCCCACCTCGTCATCCCGTACCCGCTCTCGATCGGCACCGTCCATGCCGGCGACTGGGCGAGCACGGTGCCCGACCTGTGCATCGCCGAGGGCCGGTACGGGGTGCGTCCCGGGGAGTCGGTCGCCGACGCGCGCGCCGCCCTCATCGCCGCCGTCGCCGAGGCGTCCCGGACGGACCTGTGGCTCCGCGACCACCCGGTGGAGGTCACCTTCCCCGGCGGCGTGTTCGCACCGGGGCGGCTTCCCGAGGACCACGAGCTGCTCGACGTGGTCAGCGAGGCGGCGGTCCATGCCGGAGCGCCACGGCCGAAGGCGACGGGTGCGCCGTACGGCTCGGACCTGCGCCTGTACGCCGCGGCGGGGATACCGACCTTGCAGTACGGGCCCGGTGACATCGCGGACGCCCACGCGATCGGCGAGAACGTCGAGATCACCGAGGTGATGGACTGCGCGCGGACGTACGCGCTGACGGCGCTGCGCCTGTGCGGCTGAGCGCGCTCACGAGATGAGCTCGATCGAGAGGAAGGGGCGTGACTCGGCCCCGCTGCCGAGGGGCTGGAGGGACATCTCGGCCTCGAGGCCGCCGGCCAGCACCGCGTCCGACCACCGTGTGCCGGCTGCCGTGTCGATGCCGATCGGCCGGGCGCCCAGTGCCTCGGCCCAGCGCTCGATGACCTCCACGGCCTCCTCGGTCGGCATGGCGCGGTCGCTGAGCTGCACCGACGTGACGAGGTCCCCGTCCGCCCACAGCGTCGCCGTCACCACGTCGGTCGCGAAGCGCGACCCGTCAGGCAGCACCATCTCCACCCGGTCGGAGTTGTAGTCGTACGCCCCCGGGAAGCCCGGCATCGGCTCCTTGTCGAGCGACGCCGCGGAGACGGGTGCGCGCAGGTCGAGCTGCAGCGTCCCCGGGTCGCCGGACCACCGTGCCCACACCAAGACGCCGACCACGACCACCGCGACGGCGACAAGCACGCCCGAACCCGAGCGGACCAGGATCGTGGACCCACGGCCCTGGCGCGCGAGCCCGCCGGCCACGAGAAGGACGAGTCCGACGATGACGAGCGCGGACAGGCCGATCAGCGCGAGGACCAGGACGATTCCCGCGGCGAGACCGGACGCCCCCATCGGGTCTAGCGACCGCCCTTGCGACGCTCGAGCATCCGCCGGACACGTGCCTCGTCCTGACCGAGCACCTTCGACAGGAGCTGGACCCGATAGACGTAGGCCAGGACGACGACCCCGATGATGATCAGCAACCACAGCATGCCCCCAGCGTACGGGGACGTCCGCGAGGAACGGCGGCGCATGCATCCGGGGTAGCCTCCCAAGATGCGTCTCTCCCCTGCCCTGGTGGTCGCCCTGCTCGGCACCGCCCTCGTCGCGGCCCCGGCACAGGCGCCGCAGACGACACTCGTGGCGAGCACCGCTGCCGGCCCGTCCGCGACGGCGGCCGCGGAGGGACACGACGCGACGGCGGCGGCGGGACACGACGCGGCCAGGAGCGCGGGCGCACCGCTCCAGGGCGCGACGATCGTGATCGACCCCGGCCACCAGCTGGGCAACGCCCGATTCCCGCGCAAGATCAACCGACCGGTGAATGCCGGCGGCCTGCGGAAGGCCTGCAACACCACCGGCACCGCCACCGCGGCGGGGTACCCCGAGGCGACCTTCGCCTGGCGCGTCGCCGTCCGCCTCCGTACCCGCCTGGAGGCACTGGGTGCGACGGTCGTCATGACGCGTGACCGCAACAGCCGGAAGCTCTGGGGGCCGTGCGTCGACGTCCGCGGCAAGCTGGGCAACGCGGGATACCGTGGCCGCGAGCGAGCCGCCGACCTCAAGATCAGCATCCATGGCGACGGTGCCGCCGCCTCCGGGCGCGGGTTCCACGTGATCACGACGAAGCGGCGCGGTGCGGTCAAGCGCTCGGCACGGTTCGGTCGCGAGGTCCGGGCCGCCCTGGAGTCGCAGAAGTTCCGCCGGTCCACGTACGCCGCCGGAGGCCGGGGGCTCGTGCGTCGTGGTGATCTGGGCACGCTCAACCTCAGCCGCGTCCCGACCGCCATGGTCGAGCTGGGCAACATGCGCAACCGCCGCGATGCCCGCACGATGCGCTCTGCGGCAGGACAACGGCGCTACGCCAAGGCACTCACGAATTCGGTCGTCGCCTACCTCGGTCGGGACTAGGCTGCGGCAGGTGCCGACCCACCGCGTGCTGCACCTCTCCGACACCCACGTCAGCCGGACCGGACCCGACGAGGACGGTGTCGACGCCGTCGCCGCGCTCGAGCGGATCCTCCACGACGCGCGCCACGTCTCCGACCTCGACCTCGTCCTCGTGACCGGTGACATCGCCGACGACGGCTCGTACGAAGGATGTGTCGCCGTCCGGGACATGGTGGGGGCGTTCGCCGCCGAGCGCGGGATCCCGCACGTCTACACGACCGGCAACCACGACGACCGGGACGCGTTCACGCGCGCGCTCGGCTCGGGGCACCTGGACGCGGGCGGGCGCGACGTCGGTCGGCTCGCCGGCGGGTCCGCGGGCAAGCGCACCGCGGTGAGCGACGTCGGCGGCCTCCGCGTGATCACCCTGGACAGCCTGGTCCCGGGCGCGGTCCACGGAGAGCTGAGCGGCGGCGAGGTCGCCTGGCTTCGCGGCCAGCTCGCGAGCCCCGCGCCGTACGGGACCATCGTCGCGCTCCACCACCCTCCGCTGTTCCTCGACTCCTCGCTGATCCTGCGCGACGTCGGCCTGCACGATCGTGAGCTGCTCGCCGCCGCCGTCGCCGGCACGGATGTCCGAGCGGTGCTGTGCGGTCACTTCCACCACCAGCTCTCGGGGACGATGCAGGGCGTCCCGGTCTGGGTGACGCCCGGAGTCGTGACCCGGATCGATCTCACCGCGCCCCGGTCGCGTACGCGAGCGGTGCTGGGTGCCGGGGCGACGGTCGTCGACCTCGGCGGACCCTTCTCCCCGGTGTTCCACGTCCTCCAGGCCCGGGACCCGCGCCAGGGCGAGCTGGTCTACCTGGTCGACGCGGTGTCGTGGGAGGACGTCGACGAGGAGTGAGCGGACATCGCGTCGGCGACACGGGACGTCTCGGCGTCGTCCTCGGCGCGGAGCCCTGCGACGACACCGGCCCGGTCGGCGTCCGAGCGGTTCTGGCTGAGCTTCGCCTTGCCCTCGACCGACGTGACGGTGACCTCGAGCCCGACGATGCCGCGCAGCTGCCCCTCGACGTACGACGCAGGTGCGTCGGTGACGGCCCACGGCTGTGCACGCCGTTGTTCGTGCAGGTCGGTCAGGCGCGTGACCGCGTCGCGGAGCCACGCCGCCTCGCGATGCACGCGGACGGTCCCGCGCAGCTCGACGCGGCTGTAGTTCCAGGTCGGGACGACCCGACCGTGCTCGGCCTTCGCCTCGTACCAGGACGGTGACACGTACGCCTGCGGTCCGGTGACGACGATGAGCGCGGCACCGCCATCGGTGAGAGTGCGCCAGTGCGGGTTGGCCAGCGCCATGTGAGCGATCACGCGGCTCTCCTCGCGGAGCCACACCAGCGGGAGCCTCGTCGCGTACGGGACGCCGTCGGCGTCGGCGGTGACGAGGTCACCGGCCCCGACCGTACGGATCAGCGCGTCGACGGCCGCGTCGTCGTCGAGGGCGTTGAAGCGCGGCACGTACACGTCGCCACCGTACGACAGCGCCCCGCCGGTCCGAAGACCGGCGGGGCGCCGCGTGATGCGTTCAGACGGGGTGGGTCAGAAGCCCATGCCGCCCATGTCGCCCATGTCGCCGCCCGGCATGGCCGGAGCGTTCTTCTCGGGCTTGTCGGCAACGACGGCCTCGGTGGTGAGGAAGAGCGCCGCGATCGAGGCTGCGTTCTGCAGCGCCGAGCGCGTCACCTTGGCCGGGTCGAGGATGCCTGCAGCGATGAGGTCGACGTACTCGCCGGTCGCGGCGTTGAGGCCGTGACCCAGGGGAAGCCCCTGAACCTTCTCCGCCACGACGCCGCCCTCGAGGCCGGCGTTGATGGCGATCTGCTTCAGAGGAGCGGTCGAGGCCGACTTGACGATGGCTGCGCCGGTCGCCTCGTCACCCTCGAGCTCGAGCTTCTCGAACGCCGCAGCGGTGGCCTGGACGAGCGCCACGCCGCCACCGGCGACGATGCCCTCCTCGACGGCCGCCTTCGCGTTGCGCACGGCGTCCTCGATGCGGTGCTTGCGCTCCTTGAGCTCGACCTCGGTGGCCGCGCCGACCTTGATGACCGCAACACCGCCGGCGAGCTTCGCCAGGCGCTCCTGCAGCTTCTCGCGGTCGTAGTCGGAGTCGGAGTTCTCGATCTCGGCACGGATCTGGTTGACCCGGCCGGTGATCTGCTCCTCCGAGCCGCCACCGTCGACGATGGTCGTCTCGTCCTTGGTGACGACGACCTTGCGCGCGGTGCCGAGCAGCGAGATGTCGGCGTTCTCGAGCTTGAGACCGACCTCTTCGCTGATGACCTCGCCACCGGTGAGGATGGCGATGTCGGTCAGCATGGCCTTGCGGCGGTCACCGAAGCCCGGCGCCTTGACTGCGACGGACTTGAAGGTGCCCTTGACCTTGTTGACGATCAGGGTGGCCAGCGCCTCGCCCTCGATGTCCTCGGCGATGATCAGCAGGGCCTTGCCCGACTGCATGACCTTCTCGAGGACGGGGACGAGATCCTTGACCGAGCTGATCTTGGAGTTCGCGATGAGGATGTACGGATCATCCAGCACCGCCTCCATGCGCTCGGGGTCGGTGTAGAAGTACTGCGAGATGTAGCCCTTGTCGAAGCGCATGCCCTCGGTGAGCTCGAGCTCGAGCCCGAAGGTGTTGCTCTCCTCGACGGTGATGACGCCTTCCTTGCCGACCTTGTCCATCGCCTCGGCGATGATCTCGCCGACGATGGGGTCAGCGGCGGAGATCGCGGCCGTCGAAGCAATCTGCTCCTTGGTCTCGATGTCCTTGGCCATCTCGAGCAGCTGCGCGGAGACGGCCTCGACGGCCTTCTCGATGCCACGCTTCAGCGCGATCGGGTTGGCACCGGCCGCCACGTTGCGCAGGCCCTCGCGGACGAGCGCCTGTGCGAGCACGGTCGCCGTCGTGGTGCCGTCGCCCGCGACGTCGTCGGTCTTCTTGGCGACCTCCTTGACGAGCTCGGCGCCGATCTTCTCGTAGGGATCCTCGAGCTCGATCTCCTTGGCGATGCTCACACCATCGTTGGTGATGGTGGGAGCGCCCCACTTCTTCTCGAGGACGACGTTGCGGCCCTTGGGGCCGAGGGTCACCTTCACCGCGTCGGCGAGGACGTTCATCCCTCGCTCGAGCCCGCGGCGGGCTTCCTCGTTGAATGCAATGGTCTTCGGCATGTCTCCCGCGATTCCTCCGCGTAGAGGTGGATGGCCCAGGACGATGCCCGCGACGGACGACCCGCGTCCGCGGCGATCCCTTCTCGCCGCGACCTTCGGACCTCATCGGCCTGACCCGTTCGATCAATTTGGCACTCGTACGAGACGAGTGCTAACGCCCTTTCTAGCACTCGCACCCTACGAGTGCAAAGGCCGGGGCCTGGCGATGACTCCGCCCGACCGCCGCGGTCTCCCCTTCGACCTCGACCTAAGGACGTACCGATGGCGACCTCGCTCTACCACTCCACCGCCTCGCTCGACGGCTTCATCACCGGACCCGACGAGGAGATCGGCTTCCTCGTCGAGCCCGCGACGGGTGACAACGCCCTCGTCGACGCGCTCATCCCGCGTCTCGGCGCCCTGCTCGTCGGTGGGCGCACGCAGCACTGGCGGCCGCCCGGCGCCCAGACGCAGGAGGTCGACGAGCTGACGGCCCGTCCCTACGGCGGCGCGTGGGAGGGTCCCATCGTCGTGCACACGCACGATCCGGACGAACCGCCCGCCGAAGGGATCGTGTTCGTCACCGGCACGATCGAGGAGGCGTACGAGGTCGCGGCGGAGGCGGCCGGGGACAAGTATGTCGCCGTGCTCGGCGCGGTGACGGCACGGAGGCTCCTCGAGGCAGGCCTGCTGGACGAGGTGCTGCTCCACGTGGTCCCACGCTTCGTCGGCGCCGGTACGCCGGTCCTCGACGCGCCCGGAGGGCTCCCGGTGACGTTGGAGTGGGTCGACCGCTCCACGTCCGGGGAGATGCAGAACCTCTGGGCCCGCGTCATCGGCTGAGCTGCCCGGCCAGCTCGGCCGCGATCTCCTCCAGCTCCGTCAGCACGCGGCGTACGGCGGCACGCTCAGCGCGGTCGGGCCGCGACAGCGCGAACACGTGCCGCCCGGCGCGCACGCCCTCGAGGCCGAGGAGCCGGACGCCCTTCACCTGTGCCGTGGTCGCCCACAGGCGCGGGAGGAGCGCGATCCCCTGACCGGACGCGACGAACGCGGCCGCGACGTGGTTGTCGAGGAAGCGCTGCACGACGCGGGGCGCCTGGCCGTCCACGGTGAGCATCGGGAGGACGAGGTCGAACGGATGCCCGGGCTGGACACCGATCCAGGGCTCGCCGACGAGGTCCTCGGGACGGACCCGCTCCCTCCCGGCAAGGCGGTGGCCCTCCGGTACTGCGACGTCGACCGGCTCGCGCAGGAGCGACGTCACGTGGAGTCCGGTCGCGAGGGGGTCGGGGACGGCGACGACGGAGTGCCCGACGACGACGTCGTGGTCGGCAGTCGCGCCGGCGAGCTCGTACTCCGCCAGGTCAAGGTCGCTGAGCCGTACGGTCACGCCTGGTGTGTGCGCCGCGAGGCGGGGCGCCAGCGGAGCGAGCAGCATCTCGGCACCGCTCGGGAACGCCGTCACCGTCACCTCTCCCCGCACGTCCCCGCGGAACTCCTCGAAGCGCGCCCGGGTCCGCGCCACGACCTCGGCGATCTCCACGGCGCCTTCGGCGAGCAGCCGCCCGGCCTCGGTCAGCCGCACACCGCGTCCTTGCCGCTCGACCAGCACGGTGCCGAGGTCGCGTTCGAGAGCCTTGATGCTCTGCGACACCGCTGACGGCGTGCGGTAGGTCGCATCGGCGACGGCGGTGACGCTCCCCCGTTCCGCGAGCTCGCGGAGGACGGCGAGCTTGTCGACGTCCAGCCCGCCGACGCTCATCGGCCGGAGGTGTTGCGTGAGATACTCATTGAAGGAATGCTACAAGATAGCCGTAGATATAATCGCTTGTGCTACATCATGACGCGCCCGCACGCTGGACCGATGACGACCCGTGACCGTTCCCTCGCCGTCCTCGTGGCGATCACGTGGGGGCTCAACTTCCTCGCGATCTACGCGTCCCTGGAGCACTTCCCGCCGATGTTCTGCGTCGCGCTGCGCTTCGGCCTGATCGCGATCCCGACGGTCCTCCTCGTGCCGCGGCCGGACGTGGAGCTGCGCTGGCTGATCGGCTACGGAGCGGGGTTCGGGATCGCGCAGTTCGTGTTCCTCTACGCCGGGATGAGCGCCGGCATGCCTACCGGGCTCGCCTCGCTGGTCCTCCAGGCCTCGGCACCGTTCACGGTCGTCCTCGCCGGGGTGCTCCTGCGCGAGCGGCTGAGCGGACGCCAGGTCGTCGGCATCCTGCTCGCGATCGCCGGGCTCGCCGGGGTCGCGTGGCACCGGTCCCAGACCGCAGCGCTCCTTCCGGTCGCCCTCACCCTCCTGGCGGCGCTCGGATGGGCGTTCGGCAACCTCGCGAACCGGCAGGCGAAGCCGTCGAACCCGCTGCACCTGACGCTCTGGATGGCGGTGGTGCCACCCGTCCCGATGCTCGCCTTCTCCCTGCTCGTCGAGGGACCGGAGCGCGTCGGCACGTCACTCGCCACCGCGTTCACCGCAGAGGCGCTGCCGGCCCTGCTCGGCGTCGCCTACACGGTGGTGATCGCCACGGTGGTCGGCTCAGGGCTGTGGACGATGCTGATGACTCGGTACCCGTCGAGCACGGTCGCCCCGTTCTCGATGCTCGTCCCCGTGGTGGGCATGAGCGCGGGTGCTCTCGTCCTCCACGAGCGCCTCGACCCGTTCGAGCTGGCCTCGGGGGCCGTGGTGATCGCGGGCGTGCTCCTCGGGTCCACGCGGGGCGGACTCGGACGTGCCGCGAGGCGGCGCAGGAAGGGCGCACCGGCGACGGGTCAGGCGGGGACGACTCAGGCGGGAACGACCTCGTGCGCCTCGCGACCCTTGGGTCCGTCCACCAGCTCGAACCGGACAGACTGACCGTCCTCGAGCGTCTTGTAGCCGTCGACGAGGATCTTGGACCAGTGCACGAAGACGTCGTCCTGGCCGTCGATCGTGATGAACCCGTACCCCTTGTCGGCGTTGAACCACTTGACGGTGCCCTGCGACATGCGCGCTCCAGTCGGCCCGGGAGGCCCACCCTCACGGGCCTCAGAGTGCGACGAAACTACCGCGCCGAGGGGTCACCCCGGAGCGTGTCGACCCGTCAGCAGCCGCCGGCGACCGCCGGGATGATCGAGACCTGCTGTCCCGTCGGGACGGAGGTCTCGAGCCCCTCGGCGAAGCGCACGTCCTCCGTGCCAACGTAGACGTTCACGAACCGCCGGATCGCGCCGGTCTCGTCGACCACGCGCGCCTTGATCCCGGGGAACGACGCCTCGAGCGCGTCGATGACGGCGGCGACGGTCTCGCCCTCGACGCTCACCTCGGAGTCACCCTTGGTGTAGGTGCGCAGGATCGTGGGGATACGGACGGAGACGCTCATGGTGTCCTCTCGGGCTCAGACGAGGTCGGCGGCGGTGAAGGCCGTGTAGGTCGGGTCGATGGTCGCGGCCGGGCCGACCCGGTCCGCGATCGCGTCGAGGGTCTTCAGCCCGTCGCCGGTGTTGAAGACGACCGTCTCCGCGTCGGGATCGAGCTGGCCGCTGGCGAGCAGCTTCTTGAGCGTCGCGATCGTGACGCCGCCCGCCGTCTCGGCGAAGATGCCCTCCGTACGCGCGAGGAGCTGGATGCCGTCGCGGACCTCGTCGTCGGAGACGTCCTCGACCGCTCCGCCCGTACGGCGGCAGGTGTCGAGCACGTACGGGCCGTCGGCGGGGTTGCCGATCGCGAGGGACTTCGCGATGGTGTCGGGCTTCACCGGCCGGACGACGTCGTGGCCCTCCCGGAAGGCCTGCGCGACGGGCGAGCACCCGGTGGCCTGGGCACCGAAGATCTTGTACGGCGTCGGCTCGACGAGGCCGAGCCGCCCGAGCTCGGTGAAGCCCTTGTCGACCTTGGTCAGCTGCGAGCCGGACGCGACCGGGATCACGACCTGCTCCGGCAGACGCCAGCCGAGCTGCTCGGCGGTCTCGTACGCGAGGGTCTTGGAGCCCTCTGCGTAGTAGGGACGGACGTTGACGTTGACGAACGCCCAGCCCTCCTCCTCGCCGGCGATCTCGCTGGCGAGCTTGTTCACGTCGTCGTAGTTGCCGCGGACGGCGACGAGCGTGCCGCCGTACACGGCGGTGGTGAGGATCTTGGGGCGCTCGAGGTTCTCCGGGATGAAGACGACGCTCTTGATGCCCGCGCGGGCGGCGGCCGCGGCGACGGCGTTGGCGAGGTTGCCCGTCGAGGGACAGGCGAGCACCGTCATGCCCAGCTCGCGGGCGGCCGACAGGGCGACGGCGACGACGCGGTCCTTGAAGGAGTGCGTCGGGTTGCCCGAGTCGTCCTTGACCCACAGCGTCTTGAGGCCCAGCTCGCGGGCGAGGTTGTCAGCCTTCACGAGCCGGGTGAAGCCGGGATCGGTGTTGGGGAAGGCGGCGATGTCGGTCGGGACCGGGAGCAGCGGCTGGTAGCGCCAGATGCTCTTGGGGCCCGCCTCGATCTGCTCGCGGGTGACCGTCCCGAAGTCGTACGCGACCTCGAGCGGGCCGAAACACTCCAGACAGGCGTAGTGGGGGCCGAGCTCCTGCTGGGCGCCGCACGCGCGGCACACCAGGCCGGTCGCGTTGCCGAAGGCGCCCTCACGGACGGTCGTACGGTCGGGGTTTTGCAGCGTGCTCGCGCTCACGAGGCCTCCTCGTCATCTTCCCTGCACGCGACTTTCGCCACAGGACGGACTTGGCACCATGCCTTGACGGCGGCCTCGCGGGATCGCGAGCTCACGTCAGGTGGTTGCCGGGGCTTCGTCGGGCCGTGTCCCTCCGCCCCTCGTGATGAGCTGGCTTCAGCGTACGGGCGCGTCTCACATACTGTCCACTTGTTCCACCATGCGGACGGGCCCGTCACCGATCGCGAGAACCAGGAGAACGCGGCCGCGGCGCTCAGCAGCCGAGCGCATCAGCGAGCCGCTCCAGCCAGCTCGCGAGCTCCTCGGGTCCGTGGACGACCAGGTCGGCGCGCGGCATCAGCGCACGCTGCTCGTCGGAGGCGACGGCGATGAGCACGACCTCCGCCTCACCGCGCGTCCGCATGCCGTCGAGGACGGCGTACGCGGGGAGGTCACCGAGGTCGTCCCCGGCGTAGACGATCGTCCGGGTGCCGGTCTCGGCGACGAGCCCACGCAGCGCCGCTCCCTTGTCGATCGACGGGTCGCGGACCTCGACGACGTAGCGACCCGGTTCTGCCGACAGGCCGTGCTCGCGCGCGAGGGCGGTGAGAGGCTCCTCGAGCAGCTGCTGGGCGCGCAGGGGGTCGACGAGGCCGCGCGTGTGCACGACGAGCGCCCGGCCCTTGTCCTCGAGACGGGCCTCCGCCATGCCCAGGCGGGCGAGCAGCGCGGGGATCTTGCCTCGGATCACGTCGACGGCCTCGTGCGGCGGCGGCTCGGAGGCCTCACCGGTCTCGGCGTCCCACCGCTCGGCCCCGTACTGCCCGAGGATCGTCAGGTCCGAGAGCCCTTCACGCTCGGCGAAACGGCCGAGCCGAAGCGCCGTGCGGACCGGACGACCCGTGACGACGGCGATCTTGCCGACGCACGGCCCGATCCGGTCCATCGCGGCGACGGAGCGTTCGCTCGCATGAGCGTGCTCGGGATCGTCGACGATCGGTGCGAGCGTGCCGTCGAAGTCGAACGCGAGCATCGCGTGCTCGGGATCGAGCAGCAGCGACGCGAGGGCGGCAGCGCCGGCGTCGGTGCGTGGGTGCGGCTCGAGGACCGCGGGGAGGGACATGTCTCCATCTTCCCAGGCGCCGACCCGGGGTGGAGAGTGAGTTGCGCCTCTACGATGTGGCAGTGACCCCGGGCCGCGAGTACGCCGTCGTCGTCGGCGCGATCGTGGTCACCGGCCTCGCCCTCGCGGTCCTCCCGCTCGCCGCGTCCACGGCGGTCGCCGTCGCGGCGACGCTCGGGTTCCTGCTGCTGGCCCACCGGCAACGCCTCTCGCCCGACGACCTCGGGCTGGGTCGTGACCGGCTGAGAGCGGGCGCGTGGTGGGCGGCCGCCGCGGTCGGTGCGTTCGTCGCCGTCTATGCCGTCGCGTACACCCTCCCCGCGACCCGCGACCTGCTGGTCGACGAGCGCACCCCCGGGTCCCCGGCGGACCTCGCCGTCAGGGTGCTCGTCGTGATCCCGCTGCACACCGTGCTGCTCGAGGAGCTGGTGTTCCGCGGCGTGGTGCAGGGCATGGTGCGGCGCGACCGCGGCGTCCGTACGGCGACGGTGGTGTCGTCGCTGCTGTTCGGGCTGTGGCACCTCGGTTCGGCCTCGTCGGCGCTCGACGGGAACCGGTCGGTCGCAGGTGCCGTCGGGGACTCCCTGGTCGTCACGGTGCTCGGCATGGTCGCGATCGTCGTCGGCACCGCACTGGCAGGGGCGGTGCTCGCCTACGCCCGTGAGCGCAGCGGCAGCCTGCTCGCCCCGATCGGCCTGCACTGGGCGGCGAACGCCGTGGGCACGATCGCGACGTACGCGGCGACGCGCTGACCGCGCTACGGCCTCTCGTCCGCCGTCACCAGGGCGCGCAGCTGCTGCGACTTCTCCGACGTCCACCCGGGCGTCCGCAGGATCGTCGCCCAGGCGTCGACGTGCTCGCCCGCGTAGTGGTGGCCGTACCCGGGCGGCACCTCGGTGCCGAGCGCCATGTCTGCGGTGACCTGCCAGAACGTCACGAGGGGGATCCATCGGACCGAGGAGAGCACGTCGGGTCCGCGCTCCTCACGCAGCCAGTCCGGCTTCGTCATGAGGAGCTGCGTGTTCCACCACACGATGGGGTCCGACGCGTGCTGGAGGTAGAGCACCCGGGTCCCGTCCCACGGCGCGCCCGCCGGAGGTATCGGCTCGGCGGTCCGCCGCGCGAAGCGCACCGTACGGCCGTCCTGGTAGACCGGCAGCACCTCCGGCGTCCCCGCGTCCCGGTCGCCGACGAAGCGGCCCCAGAGCGTGTTGAAGCTCGGTGGCCCGACGAAGAGCGCGCCGGACGTCCGGTTGGCGACGTCGTACGCGCCCGAGAAGGCGGCCTCTCCCCCGAACGACCCGAGGCTCTCCCCGAAGACGTACAGGGCGGGCCGGGACTCGACCGGCAGCGTCGACCAGTGCGCGAACACCGCGTCGAACAGCTCACGCCCGGAGTCCTGGGCCTGCTCCTGGTCGACGAGGTAGGAGATCCAGGACGGGAACGAGGAGTACTGCATGCCGACGACGGCCGAGTCGCCGTCCGCGAGGTACTCGAAGCTCGACGCCGAGGTCTCCTCGACCCACCCCGAACCCGTCGTCGTCACGACGAGGAGCCGCTCGCGCGTGAACCCTCCCGCCCGTACGAGGTCCTCGACGGCGAGCGCCGCCCGCTCGGAGAAGTTCTCGCCAGACTCCAGCCCCGCGAAGACCCGCACCGGCTCGACGGCAGGACGCCCCGTGTACGCAGTGATGTCCTCCGCGCGAGGTCCGGACGCCGCGAAGACGCGCCCTTCACGGCCGAGGCTGTCCCAGGCGACGAGCGAGTCAGGGCTGCCCGAGCGCTCGGGGTTGGTCGGCTGCTCGACGCCGTCCGGCGTGATGGTGTTGCGGTAGGAGAAGACGTCGTCCGCAGTGGAGCGCAGGCGGTCGAAGAGGACCCCGTTGATCGCCCCGACGAGGAGCCAGGCGACGACGACGAGTCCGAGCACCTTCGCGGCACGCTCGCCGAGCGCTCGGTCGAGAAGCCGCACGAGCTTGCGGTAGAGCCAGCGGACCCCGCGCCCGAGCTGGATCAGCAGCACCGTGACCAGCGCCCACACCAGCGGGATCGTCAGCAGCCACGGCCACGGCTCGGGCTCCATGCCCATCAGCGCGCGGATCTCGTCCTGCCACCGGCGCCCGAGGACCAACGACACGGCCACGGCCGCGAAGGCAACACCCCCGAAGACCGACCAGGAGCGACGCTGAGCAGGACGGGCCCCGCGCTCCACCAGCTCGCGCCACACGTACGCCGCGAGGACGCCGCCCCCGTACCCGAGAGCCGTGCTGACCCCCGCGACCAGCCCTTGGAACACGGCGGGTCGCGGCAGCAGCGAGGGCGTGAACGCGAGACAGCCGAGCAGGAGTGCGCCGTAGGCACCGGGGAGCGTGTAGACGAAGGGGCGACGCACGCGCCTGAGCGTAGTGGCTCAGTCGCCGGTGAGGATGAGAGTCAGCCGATCGAACTTCATCGGCTCGATCGACGGTCTGACGCGCTCGATGTCGAGGTCGGCCGCGAGGCGCCGGGCCTGGTCCTCGAGCTTCTTCGGGTAGTAGACGGTCGACTCCGGGATCTTGCCGTACCAGTTGTCGACACCCACGACCTTCCAGCCGGCATCCTCGACGCGGGCGGCGGTCGTGTCGGCCAGCCCGCTGACGCGGGAGTTGTTGTAGACCTCGACGAACGCGCGGGGAACCTCCGCAGTGGTCGGCGCGGGGGTGGTCGGGGCCGGCGTCGCGACCGGCTCGGGCGTCGGGGCGGGGGTGGTCGCGGTCGGCGCGGGTGCCGCGGCGGGCGCCTGCTCGGGGTCGTTGCTCACCAGCAGCCCAAGAGCGGCGAGGGCGAGCACGACGAGGGCGCCCACGACCGCGACCGAGGGGACCGTGCGCGGCGAGACCCTCGTACGCTGCGTGACCCGGCGTCGTTGGTTCACGGGTGACCTCCTACGCGTCGGCGTCCAGGCGGCGCGCTGAGCGGGTGCGGCGACGTGTCGCACGCATCCGGCGCAGCCGCTTGACGAGCAACGGATCGTGGGCGAGCGCGGCCTCGCGGTCGATCAGGGCGTTGAGGACCTGGTAGTAGCGGGTGGCCGACAGCCCGAACTCCGCACGGACCGCCTGCTCCTTGATCCCCGCGTACTTCCACCACGACCGCTCGAACGCCAGGATCGCCTGCTCCCGCTCGGTGAGCCCGGGCGACACCGGCCGCGACGACGCGTCGGACGGCTGCGTGTCGGGAGCGGGTTCCATGGGCTCCATCGTAGGCGCGCGAATGACATCGGTGGCATTCGCCGCCTCCCGGCGTGGCGTGCGGACCGGGCGAGGAAGAGGATGTCCACCATGACGCACCCGCCGATCCGCTGGGGCATCCTCGCCACCGGCGACATCGCCCACTCGTTCGCGCGCGACCTCGCCCTGCTCGACGACGCCGTCCTCCACGCGGTCGGCTCGCGATCGCTCTCGTCGGCGCGCGCCTTCGCCGACGAGTACACGGTCGCCGACGCGCGGCCCCATCCGTACGGGTCGTACGAGGACCTCCTCGCGGATCCCGACGTCGACGTCGTGTACGTCGCGACGCCCCACGGCAGGCACACCGAGGACGTCCTCGCGTGCTTCGACGCCGGCAAGGCCGTGCTGTGCGAGAAGGCGCTCACCCTCGACTCTGCCTCGGCCCGGCTCCTCGTCGACGAGGCGCGGCGGCGGGGCCTGTTCTTCGCCGAGGCGATGTGGACGCGGCTCAACCCGCACATCGTCCGGATGCGCGAGATGGTCGCGGAGGGGGCGTGCGGCGAGGTCCGCCAGGTGCGCGCCGACCTCGGCTTCGTGGCCCCCGCCGACAAGGCTCGGCTGTGGGACCCGGCACTCGGCGCGAGCGCGCTGCTCGACGTCGGCATCTACCCGTTGACGTTCGCCTACCTGATCCTCGGCAGGCCGGACCAGGTCCGCGCCGCGGCCGCGCTCAGCAGCACCGGCGTCGACCTGACCGGCGGAGCGACCCTCCGGTACGACAGCGGCGCGGTCGCCACGATCTCCTGGAGCCAGGTCGCCTGGTCGGACGGGCGGGCCTCGATCGCGGGCGACGGGGGCCGGATCGAGGTGCCGTCGCCGATGAACAACCCGCGCCGTTTCACGTACGCGCGCTACTGGGAGTCGGACGAGATCGCCCTGCCCGTCGTCGGCGAGGGGTACGCCCACGAGATCGCGGAGGTCGGACGCTGCCTGCGCGAGGGGCTCACCGAGTCGGCCCTGCTGCCGCTCGACGAGACCGTCGAGATCCTGGCGGTCATGGACGAGATCCGCGCGCAGGTCGGCTCGACGACGGGCTGACGTCCTCCGGCCGCTGACTCCGCACGCCTTCGCGGATAAGGTCGGGCCATGAGCGACGTACCCGGGTCCGACAGCGTCACCAAGAGCCTGCGAGGGCACGAGGGCTCCGCCGCGTTCGTGGTCGCCGCCAACCGCCTCCCCGTCGACCGGGTGCAGTTGCCGGACGGATCGACCACGTGGCGGACCTCCCCGGGCGGGCTCGTCACCGCGCTGGAGCCGGTCCTGCGCAAGCAGGGCGGCGCGTGGATCGGGTGGACCGGTGCCGCCGACGAGGAGCTGGCACCCTTCGAGCACGACGGCATGCAGCTCGTCCCGATCCCGATCCACGCACAGGAGGTCGAGGAGTACTACGAGGGCTTCTCCAACGCGACGCTGTGGCCGCTCTACCACGACGTCATCGCGACGCCGGAGTTCCACCGCGAGTGGTGGGACTCCTACGTCGCGGTCAACCGGCGCTTCGCCGCCTACGCCGCCGCGATCGCCGAGCCGTCGGCCGTGGTGTGGATCCAGGACTACCAGCTCCAGCTCGTCCCCCAGATGCTCCGTGAGCTGCGCCCCGACCTGCGCATCGGCTACTTCCTCCACGTGCCTTTCCCGCCGGCCGAGCTCTTCACGCAGCTCCCGTGGCGCCGTCACATCCTCGAGGGCCTGCTCGGCGCGGACCTGGTGGGATTCCAGACCAACGGCGCTGCCCAGAACTTCGTCCGCCTCGTCCGTCTTCGGGTGGGCCACAAGACGCACCGCGACACGATCTACCTCGAGGACGGCCGCTCGGTCGTCGCCAAGGCGTTCCCGATCTCGATCGACTCCTCCTCGTTCGAGGACCTGGCCCGCCAGCCCGAGACGGAGGCGCGGGCCCTCGAGATCCGCGAGAGCCTCGGCAACCCGAAGTTCGTGCTGCTGGGCGTCGATCGGCTCGACTACACGAAGGGCATGCCGCAGCGACTGCGCGCGTTCGGCGAGCTCGCGCAGGAGGGGGTCCTCGACCCGGCCGACGCGGTGTTCGTCCAGGTCGCGCCGCCCTCGCGTGAGCGGGTCGACCAGTACCGCCGTCTGCGGGACGAGATCGACCGCCTGGTCGGACGCATCAACGGCGACGTGGGGCGGATCGGACAGCCCCCGATCACCTACCTGCACTCCTCGTTCCCGCGCAGCGAGATGGCCGCGCTCTACCGCGCCGCGGACGTCATGGTCGTCACGCCGCTGCGCGACGGGATGAACCTCGTCGCCAAGGAGTACGTCGCCTGCCGGTACGAGGACACCGGCGCGCTGGTCCTCAGCGAGTTCGCCGGCGCCGCGGCCGAGCTGAAACAGGCCTACCTCGTCAACCCGTACGACATCAACGGCATGAAGGCCACGATGCTCAAGGCCATCAGCGACCCGCCCAAGGAGAAGACCAAGCGGATGCGCGCGATGCGCCGCCAGGTCATGGAGCACGATGTCGACAAGTGGGCACACAACTTCCTCGAGGAGCTCGAGCTGATCCGCGAGCCCCACGGCAAACGGACCCGCCCGGTCGGCTGAGAGCCGTTGGTTAGGGTCGACGCATGCGACCGAGTCAGTGGTACGAAGCTCAGGACATGTTCGGCGATCACGTCACCCTCACGCAGCTGCGTCCGCACCATGCGGAGGGTGTGCTCGCCGCGTCGGACGACGACTCGGTGTTCGAGTGGATGTCGTTCGACCGTCCGACGACGCTGACCGAGGCCGAGGCCGTCGTCGCGCGCTACCTGGCGACGCCCGGCGCGAACGCCTGGGCCCAGGTCGACACGAAGTCCGGCGACCTGGCCGGGATCACCACCTTCTACGACATCAGCCCCGAGCGTCGGTCCCTGATCATCGGAGGCACCTGGCTCGGTGAGCGGTTCCAGCGCACCGGCATCAACACCGAGTCCAAGCTGCTGCTGCTGTCCCACGCGTTCGAGACGCTCGGGGCCGTGCGCGTCGCGTGGGAGACCGACGAGCGCAACACGCAGTCGCAGACCGCGATCGAGCGGATCGGCGCGACCAAAGAAGGGCTGCTGCGCAAGCACAAGCCGCGCAAGGACGGGTCCTACCGCACGACCGTGCTCTACAGCGTCGTGGACGACGAATGGCCGCAGGTGCGCGACAGCCTCCGTACGGCGCTCTCGCGCTGACCCCGCGTCAGCGCTGCGGGGCGCGGCCGAGGACGCGCTGGGCGACGACCGCCAGGACCAGCGCCAGCCACGCGGCCGTGATCGTGACGCCGAACGCCGGGCCGTAGCCGCCCGCGTCTGCGAGCCGTCCTGCCGTCGTCGAGCCGACGGCGTACCCGATGCCGGTCGCGCCGGCGAGCAGCGTCATCGCCGCGCCGACCCGGTTGAGCGGCACGATGCGCTCGCCGAGGGTGAAGTTGCTGATCATGTACGGCGCGACCGCGAACCCCAGCACCAGCACGACCGCGACCAGCGCGGGAAGGCTGTGGACCAGCGCGAGCGGTGAGGAAAGCAGCGCCAGCGCGGCGGCCGCGACCAGGATGCGGCGCTGGAAGCCGATCCGTGCCGGCACCCACGCCATCGAGAGTCCGGCGACCACCGAGCCCACGCCGAGGGTCGCGTGCACGAGGCCGGAGAGGCCCGGTGTCCCCTCCGCGGTGGCGAGTGCCGTCGCACCGGTCTGTACCGAGCCGAAGAGCACACCCACCAGGAACTGGGCGGCGACGATGATCATGAACGCCTGGGTGAGGATCCGCCCCTTGACGGCAGTCGCGACGTGGGTGATGCGGGTCAGTGCCGCCGTCGGGTGGAGACCGAACCACCCGCCGAAGACCACGAGCAGACCGGCAGCGACGAGGAGCGAGCCGGCCGGGTCGATGAGCACGGCGACGAGGCCGACGAGGGCAGGCCCGAGCACGAACGACGCCTCGTCGGCGGCACCCTCGTACGAGAAGGCGGCATCCACCAGCTGCGGCGACTCACGGCCGGCACTGCCGGTGATCGGGCGCCAGCGCACCCGCGCCAGCGGGCCCACCTGGGGCATCGCGGCGCCGGTGAGCGCGGCGATGGCGATCAGCCATCCGTCGGCCGCTCCGGCCCTGGTCAGCACGACGATCGCCGTGAGCCCGGCACCACCGGCGAACGACTGGACGAGCACGACGGGCCGCTGGCCGGTCCGGTCGGCGATGGCCCCGGCGACGGGCGAGACGATCGCGTTGGCGACCGCCAGTGCGCCCGCGGCGAGTCCGCCGGTCGTGTAGGAGCCCGTCGTCGACGACACCAGCAGGAGGGTCCCCATCTGGCTCATGGCCAGCGGCAGCCGACCGAGGAAGGCGACGACGACGTACGCGGGGCCGACCATCGCGAAGAGTCGACGGTACGAGGCGAGCGGTGACACAGAAGATCCTCAGGGTAGGCGAGACCGGCGCGCCTCCCTCCACCAGAACGCACCAGGAACCCTGAACCAGTCCAGTGTATCCGGCGTGCCTGGAGGGAAAGAATCCTGCGATTCTAGCCTCCGGCCAGCTCGACCCGCACCCGGCTGCCGACGTCGACGACCGCGCCGGGCGCGGGCGACACGTTCACCGCGCCGTAGTCGACCCGCGTCGCGTTGTCGAGCGTCCGGAACTCCGCCTCGAGGCCGACCCGCTCGAGGCGTGCGCGCATCTCGTCCAGGTCGGCCGGAGCGGCGTACCCCCGTGCGCCACCGCTCACGCTCAACGTGAGCTGCGGGACGGTCACCTGACCGGCTGGGAGCAGCCGCAGGGACCTCACGAGGGCGTCGACCGCGTCGAGCGGGCCCCTCACGACGAGGCGGACGTCCTCCTCGGGGACGACCACCACGTCCTGGGTGATCCCGTCGACGCTGGTGCGCTCGTGCCCGTAGGCCACGCCGTCCAGGGAGCCGTCGGTGATGGCCGGGTCTCGCTCGTCGTACCGGGCCGCCGTGAGCGAGTCGATGCGCACGGTCGTCACGGTCGGCGACCGTCCGTGGAGGCACGCCCGGAAGACCCCGATCGTGAAGTAGTAGGAGTCGTGGAGGGGCTCGTCGCACCGTGGGGCCTCCCAGCGCCACGTCTGTGGAACCGACACGACCACGCGTCCACGTCCGACCTCACGCAGCGGGGTGCCGGGGACACCGAGAACCTCCGCCAGGTCGCCACCGCCGTCGGCCACCCGGGAGCTGTCGGTCTGCGGGTCGTCGGTCGCGGCGGGCGCCGTCGCCTCCGGCACCTGGCCTTGCTCGCCGCCGCCGAGGCCGGACAACCCGACCCCGGCGACGACCAGCACCGCCGCCGCGGCGAGAACCGCGGCAACGGGCGCCACCCCGCGCGACACCACCCCCGTGCGTCGCGTGCGGGCAGCCGCCTCCCAGCGTTCGCGGAGCACCTCGCCGTCGGGCGCGTGCGCGGCCAGGGCGTCCAGACGCCGCCGCAGCTCGTCGTCGTTCATGACGTGGTCTCCTCGAACGGGTCGGTCAGGTCCTCACGCAGCCGGGCGATCCCCCGTGACAGGAGGCTCCGCACGGTCGCCGGGCGGCAGGCGAGCGCCTGGGCGATCGCCGCGTCGTCCAGGTCGACCCAGTAGCGGAGCACGATCGCGCGGCGTTGCCGGTCGGACAGGGCGTCAAGTCCGCGACGCAGGGCGTCGACCTCCTCGAACGCCAGGCCCGCCGGCGAGCCGGCGTGCCACTCCTGCTCGTACGGCACCTCGTGCACCGTCCTGCGTCTCCACCGGCTGCGCTGGAGGTTCGCCATGATCGTCGCGACGTACGCCAAGGGGTCGTCCGCGGAGGAGACGCTCGGCCAGGACCTCCACATCCGGGCGCACGTCTCCTGGGCGAGGTCCAGCGCGTCCTCGCGACTGCCGACGAGCAGGTAGGCGAGGCGTGTCAGCCACGTCGCGTGCTCCCGCACGAACGCGTCGGCGTCGGCCTGCCGTTCCAGGTCGGTCATGGTCACACATCATGGACGCCTCGCGAGCCCGAGTTGTTGCACGTGTCTTCGAGTGGCGAGTCACGAGACGTCGGGCGACCGTGAACGCATGCGCCTCGCGTTGTTCACGACCTGCCTGGTGGACGTGATGTACCCGAGCGTGGGCCGCGCCACCGTCGAGCTCCTCGAGCGCCTCGGGCACGAGGTGACCTTCCCCGAGGCACAGGCGTGCTGCGGTCAGATGCACGTCAACACCGGCTACCAGGAGATGGCGCTCGCGATCGTCCGCAACCACGTCGAGGCGTTCGCCGAGGCCGACGCGGTCGTCGCGCCGTCGGGCTCGTGCGTGGCCGCCGTCCGGCACCAGCAGCCCGTCGTCGCGCGGACGTACGGTGACGCCGCGCTCCTGGCCCGCGTCGAGGAGCTCGGGCGGCGGACGTACGAGCTCTCCGAGCTGCTCGTCGACGTGCTCGGCGTCACGGACGTGGGGGCGTACTTCCCCCACCGGGTCACTCTCCACACCACCTGCCACTCGCTGCGGATGCTGCGCGTCGGTGACCGTCCGCAACGGCTGCTGCACGCGGTCGAGGGTCTCGAGCTCGTCGACCTCCCCGACAGCGACGAGTGCTGCGGCTTCGGCGGCACGTTCGCGGTCAAGAACGCCGACACGTCGACGGCGATGCTGGCCGACAAGTGCCGGGCGATCACCGGGACAGGCGCAGACGTCGTCACCGCCGGCGACTTCTCGTGCCTCATGCACATCGAGGGCGGACTCTCACGGCGGGGCGAGACCGTACGACCGGTGCACTACGCGGAGATCCTCGCGTCGACGCGGGCTGCCCCGTACGACGCGACCCGTCTCCGGACGAGCACAGCAGAGCTGCCGCGATGACCACCGTCGACCTCGGGATGCCACCGGTCGCTCCACGGGGCACCGGGGTGCTGCGCAGCGCGGAGTCGTTCCCCGAGCACGCGCAGACCGAGCTCGCCGACCCGTTGCTGCGCAAGAACCTGCGGCACGCGATGTCGACGATCCGGGCCAAGCGGGCGCGGGCGGTCGCCGAGGTCGACGACTGGGAGGAGCTCCGGCAGGCCGGGGCCTCGCTCAAGCGCCACGTGATGGCCAACCTCGACTCGTACCTGGTCCGTCTCGAGGAGGCCGTCGAGGCCGCGGGCGGTCACGTCCACTGGGCGCGCGACGCCGTCGAGGCGAACCGCATCGTCGTCGACCTCGTCCGCGCGACGGGCGAGACACAGGTCCTCAAGATCAAGTCCATGGCGACGCAGGAGATCGCGCTCGACGAGGCGCTGTCCGATGCCGGGGTGGACACGTACGAGACCGACCTGGCCGAGCTGATCGTGCAGCTCGGCCGGGACTGGCCGAGCCACATCATCGTCCCGGCGGTGCACAAGAACCGCGAGCAGATCCGCCAGATCTTCCTCGACCGGATGCCGGACGCCCCGCGTGACCTCACCGACGACCCGTCGGACCTGTGCGACGCGGCCCGCCGGCACCTCCGCAAGAAGTTCCTCACCAGCAAGGTCGCCATCTCCGGCGCCAACTTCGCCTGCGCCGACACCGGCACGTTCGTGATCGTGGAGTCGGAGGGGAACGGTCGGATGAACCTCTCGCTCCCCGACACGCTGATCACGGTGATGGGCATCGAGAAGGTGATCCCGAGCTTCTCCGACCTCGAGGTGTTCCTCCAGCTCCTCCCTCGTTCCTCGAGCGGAGAGCGGATGACCCCGTACGTCAGCACCTGGCAGGGACCGTACGAAGGAGACGGCCCGCAGGACTTCCACGTCGTCCTGCTCGACAACGGACGGACCCACGTCCTCGCCGACGCGCAGGGCCGCGACGCGCTGAACTGCATCCGCTGCAGCGCGTGCCTCAACGTGTGCCCGGTCTACGAACGCACCGGCGGCCACGCGTACGGGTCGATCTACCCCGGCCCGATCGGCGCGATCCTCACCCCGCAGCTGCTCGGCGTCGAGGAGGCCGCCAGCCTTCCGTTCGCCTCGAGCCTTTGCGGCGCGTGCGGTGACGCCTGCCCCGTCGCGATCGACATCCCCGCCATCCTCGTCCACCTGCGGGACGAGGCGGCGCGCGCCAAGGACGACGCGTCACGCCTCCCGTCGGCGGAGAAGGCGGCCATGCAGGCGATGGCCTGGGCGATGAGTGACGGCAGACGCTTCGCGGCGGCCGGCCGGATGGCGCCGCTCAGCCGTCTCGCGGGCCGCGGCAGGCTGCCGGTGCTGCCCCCGCCGCTCTCGGGGTGGACCCAGTCGCGCGACATCCCGAAGGCACCCACGGAGACCTTCCGACAGTGGTGGCGGAAGCGCGGTGCCGGGTGAGCGCCCGCGAGGAGATCCTCCGACGGATCGCGGTCGCGAACGGACCCTCTCCCGCCGACGTCGAGGTGACCCGCGACTACGTCCGGGCGCCGGACGTCCGCGGCCCGGCGGCCGAGGACGTCGTCGCGCTCCTCGAGGAACGGCTGCGCGCGTACGGGACGCGCGTCGTCCGGGTCGCCCCCGAGGGGATCGCCGACGCCGTCGACGCCGCACTCGGGGACGCTCGCAACGTCGTCGTTCCTCCCGGCCTGGACACGGCCTGGGTGCAGGGAGGCAGCCGTACGGTCGTCACCGACTCGGCCGCCACCTCCTACCAGGCGCTCGACCGTGCGGACGCCGTCGTGACCGCCGCCTCGGTCGCGTGTGCCGAGACGGGCACGATCGCGCTCGACGCCGGACCCGACCAGGGCCGACGGGCGGTCTCGTTGATCCCGGACCGGCACGTCTGCGTGGTCCGTACAGACCAGGTCGTCCAGACGGTCCCGCAGCTCGTCGGGCGGCTCGACCCCACCCGTCCGACCACGTTGGTCTCGGGTCCGTCGGCGACCGTCGACATCGAGCTCGAGCGCGTCCAGGGTGTCCACGGCCCCCGAGACCTGCACGTCGTCGTCGTCGAGTGACACCACCGCTGGGTGCGCAGAACCTGCCAGACTCTCCGCATGAACCTCGTCCAGCTCGTCCTCGCCAACGAGCGCACCTACCTCGCCTACGTCCGGACCGCGCTGGCGCTGATGGCGGCGGGCGTGGCGATCGTCCAGTTCGGAGACAACCTCGGCGGGAAGACCAGCGCACGGCTGGTCGGGACCCTCATCCTCGGTGGCGGGATCATGATGGCGGTTCTCGGCTACGCCCGCTGGCGCGACAACGACAGCCGCATCGCCAAGAACGAGGCGCTCCGCGCGACACAGATCCCCCTCCTGCTGACGATCGCCACCACGACGTTCGGCATCATCGTGCTGGTCCTTGCGATCTTCTGAGAGCAGCGACGCGGGAGCGCGTGGACGCGCCGCGGTGGCTCGTTAGGCTGTCGCGCGTGCCTGCACCGTTGACCGACCTCGTCGCGCCCGACTGGGCCGAGGCCCTTGCCCCTGTTGCGGACCGGGTCACCGCGATGGGCGAGTTCCTCCGTACGGAGATCGCGGCCGGGCGTTCCTACCTCCCGGACGGCAGGAACGTCCTCCGGGCCTTCGGCGAGCCGATGGACGCCGTCAAGGTGCTGGTCGTCGGCCAGGACCCGTATCCGACGCCCGGGCACGCGGTCGGCCTGTCGTTCTCGGTGGCCCCGCACGTACGTCCTGTGCCGCGCAGCCTGAAGAACATCTTCGCCGAGCTCTGCACGGACCTCGGAGTCCCCGAGCCGACGTCCGGCGACCTCACACCCTGGACGAAGCAGGGCGTCCTCCTGCTCAACCGCGTGCTCACCGTCGAACCCGGCCGGCCCGCCAGTCACCGGGGCAAGGGCTGGGAGCCGGTGACCGAGCAGGCGATCAAGGCCCTCGTCGCACGCGACCGGCCGCTGGTCGCGCTCCTCTGGGGCCGTGACGCGCAGTCCCTCCAGCCGTGGCTCGGCGACACCCCGGTGGTCGCGTCACCTCACCCCAGCCCGCTGTCGGCGTCTCGCGGGTTCTTCGGCTCGCGCCCGTTCAGCCGGATCAACGAGGCACTGGTCGCCCAGGGCAGCGCGCCTGTCGACTGGAGACTTCCCTGATGCCCTAGCCTCGGTCGCGTGACCCGAGAACGCTCCGCCGTCCTGGCCAGTGGATTCAGCCGGCTTGCCCGGTGGTCCTGGCAGCTGATCGCGATCGCTGCCGCCCTCTACGTCCTCGGCTGGATCATCGGCAAGTTCTGGATGATCGGCTACCCGGTCATGCTCGCCCTCGTGGTGACGACGCTGCTCGGCCCGCCGGCGGCCTGGCTGCGAGGACGTGGCGTCCCCGCAGCCCTCGCGGCGGGCATCACGGTCGTGGGCTTCCTCGCGGTGCTGGTCGGCGTGGTGGCGGTCCTCGCTCCCCAGGTCGCAGGACAGGCGGGCGAGATCGCGGCCGAGGCGGCACGCGGCCTTCAGGTTCTCCAGGACTGGGTCCAGGACGGCCCGCTCGGAGTCACCGACTCGCAGCTCGAGAACGCCGTGAACGCGGTCGAGGACTGGCTCCGCAACAGCGCGGCCTCGATCAGCGCCGGGGCCATCTCGACGATCGGTGCGGCCACGGGCGTCCTCGTCAACACGGTCGTCGTCCTCATGCTGACCTTCTTCTTCGTCAAGGACGGCCACAAGTTCCTCCCGTGGATGCGACGCACTCTCGGTGGCAGCGCCGGCGTCCACGTCAGCGAGGCAGGCACCCGCGCGTGGGACACCCTGGGCGGGTTCATCCGCACGCAGGCGCTCGTGTCGATGGTCGACGCCGTCTTCATCGGCATCGCCCTGGTGGTGCTCGACGTGCCGCTGGCGATCCCGCTCGCGGTGATCGTCTTCTTCGGCGGGTTCATCCCGATCGTCGGCGCCTTCGTCACCGGGGCGCTGGCCGTGCTGGTGACGCTCGTCACGAACGACGTCGGCGACGCGGTGATCATGCTCGTCGTGATCGTCGCCGTCCAGCAGCTCGAGGGCAACGTGCTGTCGCCGTGGCTGCAGGGCAGGGCGATGAACATCCAGGCGGCGATCGTGCTGCTCGCCATCACCGCGGGCGGCTCGATGTTCGGGATCACCGGCGCGTTCCTGGCGGTGCCCGTCGTCGCCACCGCGGCCGCCGTGTTCCGCTACGTCAACGAGCAGATCGCCATCGCGGCCGGGGACGCGCCGCCGGCGGGTCCGATCGTGCCGCCCGGCGCACCAGACACGGGTGGCGACGATCACGGTGCGGGCCCCCCGGCTGCCGCCCCGACCGAGGGTGTGACGAGGGCTCCGCGGGGTACCTCCACCGAGGAATAACCATGCCTCGAGGAGTTGCCGATGCTTCTGCCCGCGCCACGCGGTCCGCTGAGCGAACGACTTGCCCACCTGCTGCGCCGCGATCAGGACGGTGAGTCGGCGCAGCTCGTCAGGGATGCGGCGGAGGCAGACGACGATCCAGACCCTCTGTCAGACCTCGACCACCAGCTCAGCCTCTGGATCCTCAACGAGCTGAGCTTCCGGGGGTTCGAGGACGTCGACGACCGGTGGGAGTTCGCACCGGAGGTGGCAGGCCTCCGGGCGATCCTTGAGTCCCCGTTCGAGAAGGCCCTCCGCGAGGCGTGCGCAGACTGGCTCGCCCGCGCCCAGTCGTACGAGGGCGACGTGGCGGAGCAGATCTTCGCCCTGACCGAGGCCTTCGACGAGGGCCCGGACCTCTCCCGGTACGTCCGTCGCGACGCCACGGCCGACCAGGTCCGCGACTTCCTCCGTGAGCGCAGCATCTACCACCTCAAGGAGTCCGACCCCCACACCTTCGTCATCCCCCGTCTGAGCGGCCCAGCGAAGGCGCACCTCGTGGAGCTCCAGTACGACGAGTACGGCGGCGGACGCACCGGTCACCTCCACCACGAGCTGTTCGCCGGCACGCTGCGCGCTGCCGGGCTCGACGACGCGTACGGCGCGTACCTCGGGGAGGTCGGCGCGGAGACTCTCGCTTCCTCGAACGCGATGGCACTCTTCTGCCTGCACCGCAGGCTGCGCGGTGCCGCCATGGGGCACCTGGCCGCGTTCGAGGCGACCAGCTCGATCCCGTGCCGACGGATCGCCGCCGGGTTGCGGCGCGTCGGGTTCGGGGACGAGGCGGCGCACTACTACGACGAGCACGTCGAGGCCGACGCCGTGCACGAACAGCTCGCCGCCCGCGAGATCTGCGGCACGATGGTGTCCTCCGGCGACGTCGACCGGGCCGAGGTGCTCTTCGGCGCCGTGGCCTGCCTGGTCCTGGACGCGCGACAGTCCGAGGTGCTCATGAGCCGCTGGGAGAAGAACCGCTCCCGTGGCGAGTCTTTCGCGGCGAGGGCGGGAGCATGACCGGCCCGACGGACCGACGTCCGCCGGTCGAGGTCGTGCTGTGCCCGGGCGGCCCGGCACTCGTACGCGGCCAGGACCTGCCGGTCGACGTCGTTCTCACCGACGAGGCCGCCGCCGCCCCTCGACGGCCTGTGGTCGCAGTCTGTCGCTGCGGCCGCACCGGGCGCGAACCCTGGTGCGACGGGACCCACAAGCTCGCCGGCCGGCGGGCCCGGCCCGGGCGGTCCGGCTCGGGCACCGACGGAGAGGACGACCGATGAAGGCAGTGACCTGGCAGGGCCGACGCGATGTGCGCGTCGAGAACGTTCCCGATCCGAGGATCCAGGAGCCGACCGACGCGGTGATCCGGGTGACGAGCTCGGGCCTGTGCGGCTCGGACCTCCACCTGTACGAGATCCTCGGTCCGTACATGACGCCCGGCGACATCCTCGGCCACGAGCCGATCGGCATCGTCGAGGAGGTCGGTGGCGCGGTCGACGGGCTGGCTGTCGGCGACCGCGTCGTCGTCCCGTTCCAGGTGAGCTGCGACGCCTGCTGGATGTGCGGGCGGGGGCTGCAGAGCCAGTGCGAGACCACCCAGGTGCGCGAGACCGGCATGGGCGCAGCGCTGTTCGGCTACAGCGCGCTGTACGGGCAGGTGCCGGGCGGACAGGCGGAGTACCTCCGTGTGCCGCTTGCGGCGACGACGGCGGTCCGTGTCGAGCACGGCCCGCCCGACGATCGGTACGTCTACCTCTCCGACGTGCTGCCGACCGCCTACCAGGGCTTGGAGTACGCGGCGGTCCCCGAGGGCGGCACCCTCGTCGTGCTTGGCCTCGGCCCGATCGGCCAGATGGTCGCCCGCCTGGCCGTGCACCGGGGCGTGCGCACGATCGGTGTGGACCTCGTGCCCGAGCGCCTCGCGCGCGCCGTACGGCACGGCGCCGAGGTGCTCGACGCGACTGACGGCGGCCTCACCGAGCGCATCCTCGAGATGACGAACCAGCGCGGACCCGAGAGCGTCGTCGACGCGGTGGGGATGGAGGCCCACGGGTCTCCCGTGACGAAGGCCGCGCAGAGCGCCGTCGGTATGCTGCCCGACGTCGTGGCGAAGCCGTTGATGGACCACGTCGGTATGGACCGGCTGGCCGCCCTCACGACAGCGATCGAGGTCGTGCAGCGCGGCGGCACCCTCAGTCTGTCCGGTGTGTACGGCGGCGCTGCGGACCCGTTGCCGATGCTCACGATGTTCGACAAGCAGGTGAGCCTGCGGATGGGCCAGGCCAACGTCCGCCGGTGGATCCCGGATCTCCTCCCGCTCGTGGAGGATCCGAGCGACCCGCTCGGCGTCGAGGACTTCGCCACCCATCACCTGACGCTCGACGAGGCGCCGGAGGCGTACGCGACGTTCCAGCGCAAGGGCGACGGCATGCAGAAGGTCCTGTTCCGGCCGTGACCGGAACAGGACCTCGGGGTCACGCCTCGGTCGTCCGACACTTCCTGGAGCACGCGCCCGACGTCCTGCGGGTCCAGTGCGGCCTCCTCCGCGCCGCCCTCGGCGTGGCAACGGACCACGATGTCGCGGTCGGTCACCATTCGCTTCAGGCGGTCGTCCTCACCGCAGATCGGGAGCGCACCGTGGGCCATCAGATCGCGTGCAGTGGTCGTGGCCTCTCCTTCCTCCTCCGTGAACGGCCCTACGCGCGCCCTGCACCCGACGTACGGTGTACGCATGCCTGAACGGGCACTGCATCCCGAGGAGTCGCGCGACCAGCGGCTGACCCGCAACTGGAACGAGCTGCTCCAGGAGCTGCGCGTCGCTCAGACCGGTGTGCAGATCCTCACGGGGTTCCTGCTGACACTCCCGTTCACGTCCCGCTTCGAGGAGCTCGACGACGCGCAGGTGGGCGTGTACCTCGCCGTCCTCTCGGGGTCGGTGGCGGCGACAGGTCTGCTCGTGGCACCGGTCGCCATGCACCGTGCCCTCTTCCGCCGCGGGCAACGGCCGTGGTTGGTCGCTACCGCGCATGTGTGCGCCAGCGTCGGTCTGGTGGCCCTGGCACTCACCGTGGCAGGGGTGATGTGGCTCGTCTTCGACGTCGTCGTCGGCCCGCCGGGAACGTGGATCGCGTTCGCCAGCACGCTCGTGCTGCTCGCGGGCCTCTGGATCGGGCTGCCGCAGCTCAACCGCCACGCGCGCTGAAGCGAGCGCGAGGGATCAGGTGATCGGCGGGAGGTTGCGGGTGGAGACCAGCATCTCGGCGACCGCCCGCAGCTTGAGGTTGTGGTGCTGCGAGTAGCGCCGAAGCACCTCGAACGCGCGGTGGTCGTCGAGCCCGAAGCGTTCCATCAGGATCCCCTGCGCCTGTCCGATGAGCTTGCGCGCGTCCAGCGCGAAGACGAGGTTGGCCTGGTGCTCGGCCTTCGCCAGCGCGAGAGAGGCGTGCCGGGCGAAGACGTGCGCGAGCGCAGCGTCGTCGTCGTCGAAGAACCGCGGCTCCTTCGAGTACAGCGTGACCACACCCATGCGCCTGCCCTCGGGCGACAGGCTGACCCCGAGCAGGCTTGCCAGCCCCATGTCCGCGACCGCCTGCGTCCACCGCGGCCACCGCGTCTCGGCCGACAGGTCCCCAGAACGGAGGGTCTGGTCCCAGCTGTCCGACAGACAAGGACCCTCGCCCAGCTCGACCTGGAGCTCGTCGGCACGCACCGCGACGCCGGCGGTGGCGGCGACCGTGTCCAGCCGCCCCCCGCCCCGGATCATCGTGACGGCGGCGTGGTCCATCTCCAGGATCTCGCAGAGGTACTTGATGACCTGCTCGGCAGTCTCCTGGGTGGTGTCGGCAGCATGGAGCTCCTCGACCAGACCAGCGAGCTCGTGGTGATCGAGCCGGTCGTCATCCACGCGCGGACCTCCTGGGGAAAGGGCGCCCGGGCGCGCCGACGCCGAGACTACTCTGCGGGCGACCACCGATCAGGGGCGGAGGTCGTCGTTCTGTGTCTCGGTGCATGTGCCCAAGATACTTGGGCTTACCGCAAGTTCTTCTCCCAGCGTCCGTACTCGGCGGCGAGGTCGAGAATCCTGGCCTGGTACTCCGTCTCCGCGCCGACCGGACGGCGGGCGGCGACCGCGCGCGGGAGGCGCCAGAGCGCGTCGAGGACTCCGAGGACACCCGACACCCCCTGGCGCAGGCCCCGCACCGTACGCCGGACCACGACGCCGGCCGGGCGACGCATCACGGCAGTAAGGACGTCGTTGCGGGCGGCCCGGCGGGTCCGCCACGGGTCGACCGCCGGACGCGCGTCCGGAACGTGCCTCACCACCACGTCCGGGAGGTAGCACAGGCGCTGTCCGGAGTCCGCGAGATCGAGCGCGACCCGCTCCTCCTCACCGTAGAACTCGACCACCGGGTCGAAACCTCCGACGTCGAGCAGGGCGCTCCGCCTGACGACGACGGCGCAGGCTATGAAGCCGAGCACAGTCGTCCCGGGCGCGTCAGATGCCCGCGGCAGCGGCGACTGCTCGACACGCTCGCAGAACGGGTCGGCGTGCGCGTCTGCTCCGACCAGCACGCGGGCGGCGACCAGGCCGATGTCGGGGTGGGCGTCCAGGACGTCGGCAGCAAGCTCGAGCGAGCCAGGAGTCCACCACGAGTCGTCGTCGGCGAAGGCGACGTACGGCGTCTTCGCCGCGGCAGCACCGATGTTGCGTGCCACCGCGCCGACGTTCCGCTCGAGCTCGATCACCGTGGCACCTGGCGCGACCGTCCTGATGAGTTCGCTCGAACCGTCGGCCGAGGCGTTGTCGACCACGATCAACGGGGCTGCATGGCGGGGAATCGTCCGCGCCAGCCTGTCATGACCGTCGTGCGTGATCACCACGGTCGTCACGCGGTCGACAGGCTCCGGCTCCACTTCTGGACGAGTCATCAGGGGCGAAGTCATGTCCTAGCGGTGCCCAGCGAGTGCGGTCGCAATCGGGGATGGCGACCGCCCGTGGCACGCGGGGGACCGGGAGAAGCGCTTCAACGGGCTCCCCACCGCGGACCGGTTCTCCCGATGAGGACGACGACCCGGCCCTGCGCGCACGCTGGCAGCACGGCTCGACAGCACCGGCGACGTGCTGATCGTGGGACCTGCTGTCCACGCAGAGTCCGCTACGTCCACGCCGTCGTCTTCACGTCTTCCACCAGGGCGCGCTGCTCGACGACGTCGTCGCGGCGTGAGCGGTGCTCAGGTCCCCGGCCACTCCCCGGTGACGCGCTCGAACCCCTTCGCACCTGCACGGTCGATCACGGCCTTGATGAGCGCGTAGAGCATCCCCTGGATCGCCGAGGCCAGCAGCAGCTCCCGCCAGCCGTAGTCGGACGAGAGAGGGTTGGGCGTCTCGTCCTCGTCCGAGATCCGCTTCCAGACCCGCTTGAACAGCATCCCGGCGAGCAAGCCGCCGGCCATGCCCGAGATCAGACCCACCGGACGGTAGGCCATCTTCGCTGCCTTCGGCATCAGACTCTCCTCTGGTCCCCGTGCTCGGGACGAGCATGGTCGGGTTCGTGCGGCTCGGCATCCCCAGGGTGGGGCTCGTTCGGCTGTGGCGTCTCAGGGCGGGTGCGGGGGTCGGTCTCGGGATCGGTGACCGGGTCCTCCTCGCCCGGGACGGTCCGGCCCGGGGTACCGGCGGTCGGAGCGCTCCGGCTCTGGAGGTCCAGCAAGGCCGAGCGGTCGAGGACCCCGGAGGGAGTCTGCTCGCGGGCACGGCCGGTCTGTCTGCGTACCTTCTCGTTCACGGTCGCCGTCATGCGGGAGGGGTGCCCACTCAGGGTCTGTCCATGCCCTGCGCCGGGTCTGCATCGTCGTCGCGCGAGTCGTTGCCGACGTCGAAACGGGCGCGGTAGCGCTCCTGGGCCTCGGTGATCGCGCGGTCGCTCAGCACGGCGACCGGCACGAACGAGTCGACCAGCGGCTCGTGGTCCGGCCCGATGCCCACGGACCTGCCCCGCAGCAACCACGCGACGCGGTCCGACTCCTCCCCGAGCTCGGCGTACTTGCAGACACGGCGTGCGATCCAGTCCTCGATCGGCCGGCTCCACCAAGGCTCGGGCCCGAGCGTGGTGACCGACCAGCCGGGCATCTGCTGACCGCTCTCGTAGTCACAGCTCGGACCGTCGGCACGATCCTTCTCCGGCCCCGGCGAGTACCGCAGGTACAGGCCGGGCTCCCGCTCCACGAGCGCCACGACGTCGGCGAAGCGCTCCAGGGTGGGCAGGTCTTCGTTCGTACGGGTCTTCTCCCTCAGCACCACGGTCCTTCCTCCTCCGCCCTCAGCTCCCGTGGGACAACATCTCGTGCACTGCGCGCTCGACCGCGGTACGACCTTCCGGCCGGTCGGCGCGTGCGCCCATCCGTTCCAGCACCGGCGCGATCGTCACCCCGTCGTCGAACAGCTCGACCACCCGGGGGTTCACGTACGAGGCGCGCGCCACCGAGGGCGTGTTGCCCAGCTGCTCGGAGACCGCGCGCATCGCGTCCGCGACCGCCCGTGTACGCGCGCGGGCTGTCCGGGTCTGCGGCGCGGCGCGCGCCAGGGCGACCGCTGCCTGCACCGTCGCGTGCCAGGTCCGGAAGTCCTTCGCCGTCATCTCCTCGCAGACGACCTGACGGAGGTAGTCGTTCACGTCGCTGCTGCGCAGCTCGCGCCACTGCCGGCGGTCGCGGTAGGCCAGCAACGACTCACCGCCGCGACGGCGTCGCATCGTCGCGACCGCCTCGTACGAGAGCCGGTCCTCGATGAGGATGCGCTGCGTGACCGCCCCCTTGCCGTCGAACGCGAACTCCATCGACGGCGGGTCGCGGTGGAGCACCACGTGGTCCTTGCGGAGCGTGGCCAGACCGTAGCCGCCGTCCTCGTCGACGTACTCCACGTTGCCCACACGGAAGAGCCCACGATCGAGCAGGCGGAAGGTGGTCGCGAGCGCGCGGTCCCGCGGCATGCCCTCGGCACGCAGGTGGGCGAGCACCCGTCGCCGTGCACGCGGGAGCTCGGCAGCGACGCCGAGCACGCGCTCGTGCTTGCGCTCTTCCATGAGCGCCCGCCACTGGGGGTGGTAGAGGTACTGCACCCTTCCAGCGGCGTCACGCCCGGTGGCCTGGAGGTGCCCGTTGGGCCAGCGACAGATCCACACCTCCTCCCACGCCGGAGGGATGACGAGCGAGACGCACCGGGCCCGGTCTTCCGGCCCGAGCGGCTCGCCCGTCTCGTCGAGGTAGCGGAACCCGCGCCCCGCACGCTTCCTGGTCCAGCCGGGCTCCTCGCGTGAGACCGTACGGAACCGCATGCGCTACGCCGCGAGCACTCCGTCACCGAGCCCCTCGCGGAGCTGCGCGGTGATGCGGCTCAGGATGCGGGAGACCTGCATCTGGGTCACGCCCAGCCGGCCGGCGATCTGCTCCTGGGTCCACCCTGCGAAGAACCGCAGGGCCAGTGCCTCGCGATCGCGCGGAGACAGCTCGCGCACGAGCGGCGCGAGCGCGACGCGCTCCTCCGCCCGGTCGAACGCCTCGTCACACTCGCCCAGGACGTCGGCGAGCGTCGACTCGCCCTCGGTCCCCGAGGACTCCAGGGAGGACGGCTGGTAGCAGCCGTCGGCCGCCATCGCCTCGCGAACCTCGGCGACGTCGAGCCCGAGGCGCTGCGCGAGCGCCTCGATCGACGGCGGCTCACCGAGCTCCTGGAGGAGCTCCTCGGTGCACGCAGAGATCTGCGCGCGCGCCTCCTGGATGCGCCGCGACGGGCGGACCATCCAGCAGCTGTCGCGGAACCAGCGGCGTACCTCGCCGCGGATCGTCGGGACCGCGTAGGTCAGGAAGTCGTACCCGCGCTCGGGGTCGAAGCCGTGAGCGGCCTTCGCGAGACCGACGTAGGCGACCTGCTCGAGGTCTTCGACAGCCTCGCCGCGATGACGGTAGTGGGCGGCGACCGCACGGGCCACGCCCATGTTGGCCTCGATGAGGCGGGCCCGGAGGTGGGCACATTCGTCGTCGTCTGCTCCGACAAGAGCTGCTGTCAGCTCGTCGGTCAGGGTACGACGCTCCGCTCGGCTGAGGTCGTGAGTGGAATCGATCGTGCTCGTGAAACCAGACATGCCACGCTCCAAAGATGGATGGCGAGTCGTGGCGCACTGTTTGACCACTCGAGGTCGTACTAGAACATTGTTAGCACGCGGCGCGGGCGGCTGTCGACTCCGCCCCCTAGGGACGGGCCAGGTTCGCGGTCGCCCGGGCGAGCTCCGCGGCCTCGCGCATCGAGCCGGTCCACGGCGGCCCGTGACCGGGGAACAACGTGCCCGCGTCGACCTCGGCGATCTCCTCGAGCGAGTCGACCGTCGCCCGGCGGTCGTGGGAGAACCCGCGGGGGATGAGCTGCGGGCCGTCCAGCCGTGAGACCGCGTGCCCGGTGATGAGCGCGTCCCCGCTGACGAGCACCCCGGACCCCGGGAGGTGGTAGGCGGTATGACCGTCGGTGTGGCCCGGCGTGGGGACAGGGACAGGGGCCCCTGGGAGGTCGAGACCTGCCGTGGGGTACGCGCGCGCCTGTGGGACGCCCTCGCGGTCCGTGCCGCCGAGACGCATGATGTCGGCGAGCCACGCGATCGCGCCGTGCCTCCACAGCAGCAGCGGGAGCTGCAGCGGCCCGAGCTGCTGGAGGTACTCGCGGTGGGCGTGAGGCACCTCGACCGGCCCGGTCCAGACGTCGACGTCGTACGTCGCCGCGAGGCGTGCCAGCCCGCCGAGGTGGTCGACGTGGGCGTGGGTGAGGAGCATCGCCCGCACGTCGCCCATCTGGTGCCCGATCTCGCGTACGGACCGCTCGACGTCCGCGACGTTCGCCGGATAGCCGCCGTCGATCATCGTGAGGTCGTGCCCGTCCTCGACGAGGACCCAGTTCACGTGCTCGGTCGAGACGTGGTACGCGTCCCCGACACGGGTGATGGTGTACGGCGTCGTCATCGCTGCTCCGTTCGTCCGTCCTTCCTCGACACTCGCACGCCGGCGCCGTCCGGTCTGGTCTCCTTGCGCGAGCGCAGCGCGTCGTAGCGCGCGAACCACCACGCCCGGACCTCGCGCAGCCATGACGGCGCCGCAGGGTCGGTCGCGCAGACGCGCATGGAGCGGCACGTGCGCATCGCCGCCCAGAAGCTCAACGGCAGCGGGCCGAACGCCAGCGCAAGGACGACGAGGACCAGCCCGATGACTGCTCCCGTACCGACGTCGCCCATGAGCACCACCGGGGCCAGCCACAGTGCGACGGCGACGATCGCACAGCTCACCACGGCGATCTCCGGACGGGTCCAGCGTCCTTGCACCCGCAGGATCAGCAGCATCACGCCCACGAGGGACAGGACGGCGACCAGCAGCGGGGCGGGATGGAACGCCAGGGGGAACAGCAGGAGCAGGAACGACGGCCCCGCCACGTAGAGCGACGCGATGAGCACGCCGAGTCCCCACGCCGGTCCGACGACCGCTGCGGCGAAGGCGAACGCCTCGGCCAGCGTCAGGGGTGCGTGGGGCCGCACGGAACGCACCGACCGCCTCCGTCACCCTCGCAACCGCCGGTCCGGGCGGGCCGCTGTGACCACCCTTGGACGCGGAGAACCTAGTCCCTGGCGAGGCCGACCGTCAACCTGCGGTCGAGGGTTCTGGACCGTCCGGGAAGTCGCCTGCAGAGGCACGCAGACGTTTGAGCAGGTCGAAGGCCTGATCCTGCTCCGCGGCCGTCAGACCGGTGATCGCGAAGTCGATGGCGGTCAGCGCCTCGGTCGCCTCGGCGACGCGCGCGCGGCCCTCGTCGGTGATGCGCGCGCGGGTGCGCCGGCGGTCGTCCGGATCGGGCTCGCGCCGGACCAGCCCCTGGGCCTCGAGCCGGTCGATCGCGTTGGTGACCGACGTCGGATGGACCATCAACCGCGCGCCGATCTTGCTCAGCGGGAGGTAACCGTCACGACTGAACGTGAGCAGGACCAGGGCCTCGTACCGGGCGAAGGTGATGTCGTACGGCTTCAGCGCCGCGTCGAGCTCGGCGAGGAGGAGCTGCTGCGCGCGCATGATCGACGTCGCCAGCCGCATGGCCGTCGCGTCACCGAAGTGCTCGGTCCACAGCGACCCGGCACGCTCGACGGGGTCGAACGGCAGGCGGGGCTGTGTCGTCGCCTGGACTGGCATGGCGCTCACCCTCACGATCTCGACATTAGTTGGACGTCCGACTATTTTAGGTCCTATGGAGTCACAGGACGCCCTTCGCGTACGTGTCGTCACCGCATCGAGCCTCTTCGACGGTCACGACGCGTCGATCAACATCATGCGGCGGATCCTGCAGTCGCAGGGCTGCGAGGTCATCCATCTCGGCCACAACCGCTCCGTCTCCGAGGTCGTCGACGCCGCCATCGAGGAGGACGCGCACGGCGTCGCCGTGTCGTCGTACCAGGGCGGCCACGTCGAGTACTTCGAGTACCTCGTGGCGCTCCTCGCCGAGCGCGGCGCGGGGCACGTCAAGGTCTTCGGGGGCGGCGGCGGCGTCATCGTCCCCGCCGAGATCGCCCGGCTGCGCGAGAGCGGTGTGCTCATCTACTCGCCCGAGGACGGGCAGCGGCTCGGTCTGCCGGGCATGATCGCCGAGGTCGTCGAGGCGTGCCGCTCCGACCTCTGGGACCAGCACCGTCCCGACGCCGACGCCGTGCTCGCCGGAGACCGGGTGGCGGTCGCCCGCGCGATCACCGGCGCCGAGCAGGGCCGTCTGGACGGGGGCCTCGCCGAGGCCGTGCGTGCTGCAGCCGACGCGTCGCCGGCCCCCGTCCTCGGCATCACCGGCACGGGCGGGTCAGGCAAGTCCTCGCTGACCGACGAGCTCGTCCGCCGGCTGCGCACCGACCAGCAGGACAAGCTCCGCATCGCGGTGCTCGCCGTCGACCCGACCCGCCGCCGCGGTGGCGGCGCGCTGCTCGGCGACCGGATCCGCATGAACGCGCTCGACGGGCTCCACACGTTCTTCCGCTCCCTGGCGACGCGCGGTGCGCACGAGCTCCCCGAGACGCTCGACGACGTCCTCGCGGTCGTGAAGGCCGCCGGCCACGACCTGGTGGTGCTGGAGACGCCGGGGATCGGTCAGGGTGACGCCGCAGTGGTCCCCCACGTCGACGCGTCGCTGTACGTGATGACGCCGGAGTTCGGTGCGGCCTCGCAGCTGGAGAAGATCGAGATGCTCGATCTCGCCGACGTGGTGGCGATCAACAAGTTCGAGCGTCGCGGTGCGGCGGACGCGTTGCGCGACGTCGGTCGCCAGATGGTCCGCAACCGGGAGGCGTTCGGCGCGAGCCCCGCGGACATGCCCGTGTTCGGCACGTCCGCCGCGACGTTCAACGACGACGGCGTGACCGCGCTCTACCAGGAGCTCGCACGCGTGCTCGGCACGCACGGGCTCGCACTCGACGACGGCGCGCTTCCGCGGGTCGACGTGCGGCACTCGACGCGGTTCGCGCAGGTCGTGCCGGCCGCACGCGTGCGCTACCTCGCCGAGATCGCCGACGCCGTCCGCGACTACCACGCCGCCACGGAGCGGATCGCGGACGCGGCCCGCAGCGCTCAAGCCGCCGCTGACGTGGCGCGAGCACTCCCCGACGACGACGCCGTCGCGACGTACGCGGCGCAGGTCAGGGGGACCGTCCCCGACGAGGTGCAGAAGCAGATCGACGAGTGGCCCGCCGTCGTGGACTCGTACCGAGAGCACACCCGCGAGTCGCTGTCCGGCACGTTGGTCCCGCGCGTCGCGCTCCCCCGGACGACCGACCACGGCGACCTGGTTCGCTACTGGCGCCGCGAGAACCGCCCCGGCCACTTCCCGTTCACGGCCGGCGTCTTCCCGTTCAAGCGCGAGGGCGAGGACCCGGCGCGCATGTTCGCGGGCGAGGGCGACCCCTTCCGGACGAACCGCCGCTTCAAGCTGCTCTCGGCCGACGGTGAGGCGACGAGGCTCTCGACGGCGTTCGACTCCGTCACGCTGTACGGCCGCGACCCCGACGAGCGTCCCGACATCTACGGCAAGGTCGGCACGTCTGGCGTCTCGGTCGCGACGCTCGACGACATGAAGGCGCTGTACGACGGGTTCGACCTGCTCGCACCGACCACCAGCGTGTCGATGACCATCAACGGGCCGGCGCCGACGGTCCTCGCGTTCTTCCTCAACACCGTGATCGACCAGGCGCGCGAGCGCGGGATCGACCCGGAGGAGGCGCTGCGGACGGTGCGCGGCACCGTGCAGGCCGACATCCTCAAGGAGGACCAGGGCCAGAACACGTGCCTGTTCTCCACCGAGTTCAGCCTGCGGATGATGGCCGACATCCAGGAGTGGTTCATCCAGCACCAGGTGCGCAACTTCTACTCCGTGTCGATCTCGGGCTACCACATCGCCGAGGCCGGAGCGAACCCTCTGAGCCAGCTGGCGTTCACGCTCGCCAACGGCTTCACGTACGTCGAGTCGTACCTCGCGCGGGGCATGGACATCGACGACTTCGCTCCCAACCTGTCGTTCTTCTTCTCCAACGGCATGGACCCGGAGTACTCGGTGATCGGCCGCGTCGCGAGGCGCATCTGGGCCGTCGCCATGCGTGACCGCTACGGCGCGAACGAGCGCTCCCAGAAGCTGAAGTACCACGTGCAGACGTCCGGCCGTTCGCTGCACGCGCAGGAGATGAGCTTCAACGACATCCGGACGACGCTCCAGGCGCTGATCGCGATCTACGACAACGCCAACAGCCTCCACACGAACGCCTACGACGAGGCGGTCACGACCCCGACCGAGGAGTCCGTACGTCGGGCGCTGGCGATCCAGATGATCATCAACAAGGAGTGGGGCCTCTCCCGGAACGAGAACCCGCAGCAGGGGGCGTACCTCATCGAGGAGCTGACCGACCTCGTCGAGGAGGCGGTGCTCGCCGAGTTCGACCGGATCACCGAGCGGGGAGGCGTGCTGGGAGCCATGGAGACCGGCTACCAGCGCGGCAAGATCCAGGACGAGTCGCTGGACTACGAGCACCGCAAGCACGACGGCTCGCTGCCGATCATCGGTGTCAACACCTTCCGCAACCCCCGGGGCGAGGAGGAGCACGGTCCCGTCGAGCTCGCGCGCGCGACCGAGGACGAGAAGCGCTCCCAGCTCGCCCGTGTCCGGGCCTTCCAGGAGGTGCACCGCGAGGAGGCGGCCGGCGCGCTCGAACGCCTGAAGGAGGCGGCGGCCTCGGAGGAGAACGCGTTCGCCGTCCTGATGGACGCCGCGCGGGTGTGCTCGTTGCAGCAGGTCACCGAGGCGTTCTTCGAGGTCGGGGGGCAGTACCGCCGCAACGTCTGAGGATTCGGCGGACTCGTGACCCGGTGAACACGACACAAGTGGGTACCGGACGTGAACGTATGGCCGCATCCCCGAGCGGCCCGGCTGGAGGAGTTCGACATGGACGACATCCCTTGGTGGGTGTGGGTCATCATCGCCGTCGTCGTGGTGGCGCTGATCGCGCTCGCGGCCTTCGCCTCGATGCGCCAGAGCCGCGCCCGCGCGGCAGAGCGCAAGCGCGAGGAGGCTCGCGCCCTGCGTGAGAAGGCGGAGGAGACCAGGTTGGAGGCCAGCCGCCGCGATGCCGAGGCCGCGCGCGCCCGGGCCGACGCGGAAGAAGCCCGTGTCGCGTCCGAGCAGCGTGAGCGTGAGGCGCGCGAGCACCAGGAGCACGCCCAGCGCACCCGCTCCGAGCTCGACGAGCAGCTGGCCAAGGCCGACGAGCTCGACCCGGACGGTGGCCAGGACGACCTGCGCACGGACGACCGGACCACCGACGCCGCCTACACGGACGACCGGACCGCGGACACCGCGTACACGGACGACCGGACCGGCGCCCACCGCACCACCGACGAGAGCGTCGAGGTGACCGAGACGTACGAGGTCCCGCGTGACGAGGTCACGGGCGATCAGCGTCATCGCGATACCGACCCGGGCCCGCGTCAGGGCTGAGCACCCGCGACCGTGAGCCTCGACGACCTCGGGACAGAGGTCTCACCGGGACGGCCGGTACGCCGTGTCGTCTCGCTCGTCCCGTCGCTGACCGAGGTGATCGCCTCCGTGGATCCGGCGCTCCTCGTGGGCGCCACGCAGTGGTGCACGCACCCGGCCGACCTCGACGTCGTCCGGGTGCGTGGCACCAAGAATCCCGACGTCGCCCGCATCCTGGCCCTCGCGCCCGACCTCGTCGTCGCCAACCAGGAGGAGAACCGGGCACTCGACGTCCACCGCCTCCGCGAGGCCGACGTCCCCGTCTGGGTCACGCGGATCGAGACTCTCGACGAGGCCTTCGCGTCGATGCGACGGCTCGTCAGCGAGGCCCTGGGGCGCGAGGTCCCCGCCTGGATCAGCGAGGCAGAGGCCGCATGGCGAGAGCCGCCGCCCGCAGGACGAGGACGCGTCGCGGTCGCCGTGTGGCGTGACCCGTGGATGGTCGTCGGACGAGACACCTTCACCGGCGACCTCGTCCGCAGGCTCGGGTGGGAGCACACCTTCGCCGGTGCGGACGACCGCTATCCGCACGTCGAGCTCGCCGACCTCGACCACACCGGTCTGGACCTGGTGCTGCTCCCGGACGAACCGTACGTGTTCACCGCCGACGACGGTCCCGAGTCGTTCACCCACGTGCCGACGGAGCTGGTCCCTGGACGGTTGCTCACCTGGTACGGACCGTCGCTGCTGGAGGCGCACGAGACCCTCCGCTGGTGATCCGTCCCGCTGCTACGGTCGTCGCGTGGCTGATCTGGTGGTCGACGGCGAGGCGCTGCAAGAGGTCCGCACCCGCCTGCGGGGCGTCGCCTCGATGCTCGAACCACCCGCCAAGGGACTGCGTGGCATCGACGCCACCCAGCACGGCACCCCCTACCTCGAGCGACAGGTCACCCGGTTCACCACCGACTGGGCGCAAGCGGTGAAGGAGTTCGGCACCCTCGCCTCGTCCCTCGTCAGCGGCCTCCATGACGTCGAGCAGACGATCGACAACACCGACGCCGACCTCGCGGCCGACCTCGAGCGCGCCAAGAACTCCCGTCCCGGCGGGATCTGAGACACGATGGCTGCCCCCACCGAGTCGTCGTACCCGTCCCTCGGGTTCGACCCCGCGCCCGGCGACGCCGACGCGGTCGAGGCTGCTGCGCTCACGCTGAAGCATGCCGCGGGGAGCCTCTCCTCGGCCGCAGACCAGCTCTGGGGCGCGGCGGAGGGCGAATGGCGTGGCGACACCGCCACCGAGTTCCGGATCCTGCTGGACACGGACCTGCGACCGCCCGTGGTCGACGCCTCCGGAGCCCTCGACGCCGCCGCGGCCACGCTCACCGGCTGGGCCTCCGACCTGGACGAGTTCCAGCGCCGTGCCGCCACCCTCGAGAAGGAGGCGGCCCAGGCCGAGGCGGACCGCGCCGCCGCACAGAGCACCCTCGACGGGTTGTCGGCGCCGCGCCCCTCGTGGGAGCCGCCCCCCACCGACGAAGCCGGCCAGCGCGCCGCACGCGCCGAGGCGTTGGCCCGGAGCAACGCCCGCGCCGCTCGCGACGGCGCAGCCGACCGTCTCGCCGACTGCCGCCACCGCGGCCGGCTGCTCCACGACGAGTACGAGGCCGCGGCCACCGCGGCCGGCAACGCCCTGAAGAAGTCCCGGACCACCACGCCACCGGCCCGTCTCGGAGACGTGGACAACGAGCTCGCCGACTCCCCACCCCTGCCCTACCCGTACAACCTCGCGTTCCTGTCGCCGCAACAGCTCGACGAGTACGCGCGCAAGAACCCCGCAGTCGCGCCCGACGTCATCGAGTACCGGCTGCGCTCCGAAGGGCTGCTCGTCGGCCCCGAGCCCGGAGGCCTCTACCGCCGGTGGCTCGAGAACGCGGCGCGGCGCGGGGTGTCCCCCAGCACGATGGTCGACGTCGCTCGTACGCACGACATCGACCCGGAGGACTTCCGCGTGCTCAGCGGTCTCGAAGAGGTCCGCGACGGTCACCAGTCGTACTTCCTCCTGCCGACCACGATCACCTCCGACCAGGCACGGGCCGCCGTCCTGATGACGTACATCCTCAACGCCGGCAGCGACTACGGCCACGAACCCGGGGTCGACCACGACTTCCCACCGACGCCGTTCTCCTCGGCGGAGATCCAGCGCATCATCGATCGCCAGAAGGCCAACTCCTGGTCGTACGACGACGACGTGGAGTTCGTCAACGGCAACGGCGGCCGGTTGGCGACGACCCCCAACGGCATGCTCATGGGGCTCGGCGGCAACTGGTTGCAGGACCGCTTCAGCTTCTCCGGCGGGACGGCCTGGGGCGACACCTTCATGTTCAACATCGACGGCCCCGAGGGCGACGCCGCCGCCGACCAGCTGCGCAAGATCATCGTCTCGGGCAACAGCTGGGGCGAGAACGACGACGGGCCCTTCGAGGCGTCGCTCGATCTCGACCGCCTGCTCCATCACGAGGAACGCCATTCCCAGCAGTGGGCGGAGATGGGTCACCTGCCGTTCCTCGACCGTTATCTCGGCGAGGGCATCGTCGAGTGGGTGCGCGACAAGACTCCGCTCGAGGACAAGCCACATCCGTTCGAGGAGGACGCGGGCCTCGGCGACGGCGGTTACCACTGATGACGCGGGGCTTCGTCCGCGCGAGCCGCACGCCCGTCGCGCTGCTCCTGGCCGTCGGTCTCGTCACGGCGTGCGACCCGGCGGGGACCACGCTCCCGGAGCCGCCGAAGGTGGCGGCCCTGCGCGCGCCGGCGAGCGCGTTGGAGGTCCTCACCGGGCCGCCGTGCGAAGGGGTCACGCGCATCCGGCTGATGTTCACCGCCGCCGACGGCACCCTCGTGCGTACGGTCGTGGAGGCGGCCCAGCCTCGTACGGTCGACACGTTCACCGTGGGCGTCCCGCCCGAGGGGTTCACCGTCACCGAACCCCTGCCCCCAGACTTCGACTGGCGCGACTTCGAGGAGCTGTCGATCGACGCGGGCCCGGGCGACGGGTGGGTGGGGCGCGCGACGGTGCCCCTCGCGGAGATCGCTGCCGGCGGAGCCCAGCACGCCGACGACGCTGCGGCCTACGTGCCCGGCGAGGGCTGGATGGATGCCGAGGAGATCTCGGCGCGTGACGGCGAGGACTTCCTCATGCTCTGCACGCCGGAGCTGGCGCGCGACTGAGCTTTCATCGTCTGCCCGCGCTCGACGCGCCGAACCGGCGGCACAGCACTACTTTCGGCCCATGGATGATTCGACGCTGCGCCCCAAGGTCGCCGGGCTCATGCCACAGATCCGCGACGACCTGGAGGCCATGGTCGCCCTCCCGTCGTGCGCGTTCCCGGGCTTTCCGCCTGCCCCGGTCCAGGAGATGGCCCAGTACGTCGTCGACGCGTTCGGCCGGTACGGGGTCCAGGCCGAGATCACCGAGGTTCCTGGCGGCTATCCCGCCGTGACCGCGGAGATCCCTGCGCCGGAGGGAAAGCCGACGGTGCTGCTCTACGCGCACTACGACGTGCAGCCCGCACCGAAGGAGCAGGGCTGGGACACCGAACCGTTCGTCCCCACGTGGAAGGACGGTCGGCTCTTCGGTCGCGGCGCCGCCGACGACAAGTCCGGGATCGCCATCCATCTCGCGACGCTGGCGGCGTTCGACGGCAATCCGCCGGTCGGCGTCCGGGTCGTCATCGAGGGCGAGGAGGAGACGGTCAGCCATCTCGAGGCGTGGGTCGACGCGAATCCCGACCAGGTCCAGGCCGACGTGATGGTCGTGGCCGACATGGGCAACCTCGCTGTCGGTGAGCCCGTTCTCAGCACCGGGCTCCGGGGCCACGTCAAGGCGGTCGTCGAGGTACGCACGCTCGCCCAGCCCGTGCACTCGGGGCTCTTCGGCGGCGCGGCGCCCGACGCCCAGATGGCGTTGATCAAGATGCTGTCGACGCTGATCGACGACGAAGGAACGTGCCTGGTCGAGGGGATCGCCTCCGGTGAGTGGGAAGGAGCCGACTACTCCGAGGAGATGCTGCGCACGAACGCCGGCGTGCTCGACGGGGTCGACCTCGTCGGCACTGGATCGATCGCGTCACGCCTGTGGGCGAAGCCCGCGGTCAGCGTGCTGGGGATGGACGCGGTGCCGGTTGCCGAGGCATCGAACGTCCTCCAGCCCAGGGCCCGTGCGGTCGTCGCCATGCGGATCCCGCCGGGGCAGGACCCGCACGACGCCGTCCAGAAGCTGATGGACCACCTGCGGTCGGTGGCGCCGTGGCACGTCGAGGTCGACGTCCACGAGGACAAGGTGAGCCCGCCGTTCTCGCAGAAGACCGACGGGCGTGCCTTCGGGCTGATGCGTGAGGCCCTCGCCACCGCGTACGGGCGTGAGGTTCAGACCGTCGGCTCCGGCGGCTCGATCCCGTTGCTCGAGACACTGCGCGATGCCGCCCCGTCGGCCGACTTCGTCCTCATCGGGGCGCAGGACGCGGCGAGGGCGAACATCCACGGTCCCAACGAGTCTGTCGACCCCTCCGAGATCGAGAACATGGCGCTCGCCCAGGCGCTCCTGATCCAGGCCCTCGCCGACTAGCACCTCCCCTCCCCGACCGGCTCGCCGGCTACCGAAAGGCACGTGCGTGGACACCTTCCTGCTGATCCTGCAGGCCCTCGTCGTCGTCGGCGCCATCTACATGGGCGTCAAGGTCGGCGGCGTGGGACTCGGCCTCTGGGGCGCCGTCGGCGTCCTGATCCTCGTGTTCATCTTCGGGGCGCCACCAGGAAGCATCCCGAGCGACGCGATCATGGTGATCATCGCCGTGATCACGGCGGCGTCCGCGATGCAGGCAGCGGGGGGCATCGACTACTTGGTCTTCCTCGCCGAGAAGGTCATCCGCGCGCGTCCCAAGCTCGTGAACTACCTGGCACCGCTGATCACGTTCGCGTTCTGCGCCGGTGCAGGAACCGGCAACATCATCTTCCCGCTTCTGCCCGTGATCTACGAGGTCTCGTACGAGCGCGGCATCCGGCCGGAGCGTCCGCTCTCGACCTCGGTGGCCGTCTCGGGCTTCGCGCTCGCGGCGAGCCCTGTCGCGGCAGCGATGGCCGCGTTCGTGGGACTGACCGGAAGCCAGGGAGACGCACTGAGCCTCGGCGAGATCCTCGTCATCACGTTCCCGGCGGTCCTGCTCGGAACCATCGTCGCTGCGGTGGTCCAGAGTCGCGTCGGCCACGACCTGAAGGACGACCCCGAGTTCCAGCGGCGCCTCGCGGCAGGCCTGATCCATCCGCCCGCCGCCGACACCGGGGAGGTCAAGGGCGCCCACGTCCCGGTCACTGCGAAGCGCGCTGCGGGCGTCTTCTTCGCCGGCGTGCTGATCGTCGTGATCCTCGGTGCCTTCGACGAGCTCCTGCCGACGTACGAGGTCGACGGGAAGTCGGAGACGCTGTCGCTGACGACGCTTCTCATCATGGTGATGCTGGCGGTGGCACTGGCCGTCATGTACGTCGGCAAGGTCAAGCCCGGCGCCGTGCTCGACGCCCCGCTGACGAAGTCCGGCCTGACGGCGATCATCGCCCTCCTCGGCATCGCCTGGCTCGCGAACACGTTCATCGCGGGCAATGAGGAGACAGTGATCGGCGGCCTCACCGACATCGCGAAGGAGGCCCCATGGTTCCTGGCGATCGGTCTCTTCCTCGTCGCGGCGGCGACCACGAGCCAGTCGGCGGCGGTGAACACGATGATCCCGCTCGGCATCAGCCTCGGCATCGCGACACCCACCCTCGCTGCGTACCTGCCCGCGATGGGTGGCGTCATGACCCTCCCGGCCAACGGCTCGCAGCTCGCGGCGGTCGAGATCGATCAGACGGGCTCGACCAAGATCGGCAAGTACGTCCTGAACCACTCGTTCATGCTGCCGACGCTGGTGATGGCAGTCGTGTCGGTCCCGACGGCGCTCCTCCTCTCGCGGCTGTTCGTCTGACCGCGGCCGAGATCACCGGGTGCCGTCGAGAGAGGCGCGGGCCTGGTCGAGCAGGCTCGCCGCCTCGCGGAGGCCGCCGCCCCGGCCGCGCAGGGCCCGCGCCCCGACGGGACGAGGGGGCACGACGTCCGTAGCGAGCGGGAGATCCGGCAGTGCCGGGTCCTGCTGCTGCGGGCTCGCGTGGACCGGGACGGGTGCGAGGTCCGTCGGCGCGAGCACGATCGTTGCGTCGACCTTGAGCAGCTTGACGCCGAGCAGGCGAGCGACGACGTGCGCCTGGACCACGGCGCCGCCTGCCAGAGTCGTGGGCTCAGCCCGACGGTGTACGTCCGCCACCGCTCGCGCCATACTCGTCGAGCCGCGAGGCGGCACGCTTCGCGGCCTCTCGGATCTGGTCGTACCGTTCGCGACCTGCCCGCGTCCCAAGCACGTAGCCGATCCCGAAGACGGCGAGCGTGCGGAGCTTCACGGGCGCTGCCTCTCACGCATCGCGCTCACGGCAGCGCTCGCGACGGAGACACCGATCAGTCCCGCGGCCGTCATCGCGCCTCGGCGGACCATGGGGCCACCCGGGACACGGTCCGCAGCACGCTCCCACAGGGACTTGCGGTGAAAGAGCTTCATCGAAACCTCCGGTTCCTTCCGGCGTTCTGCCGGGTCATTGTGCACGTGCTCGTGAAGCGCGTCGGATCGCGTTCGTGAGCTGGGTCTTGGTCATCTGGCTGGTCGCGTCGATCCCGAGAGAGGCAGCGATCTCTTGGAGCTCCGGCTTGCTTCGCCGCGGGAGGTTCTCCGGGATCGAGTGCGCCTGCTCGGCGCGTACGGCATGCGCCGCCGTGTCGGCGAGTGCTGCGCGCGTGTCTGCGGCCCGCTCGCGGCCGCGGGTGGCTACCTGGTCACGCTCGCGCGCAGCCTGGACGAGGCTCTGTGCCTCTTCGTGCGCCTTCGCCGCGGCTTCGTCGGCTGCCTGTGCTGCCTCGTCGGCGAGCCTGCGCGCCTCGGCCATCTCGCCGTGTGCCCTCTCGATCCGTGCCTGGGCGTCCTGTGCAGACTCCTCGGCCTGAGAGCGGGCGGCACTCACGTCACGCTCGCTCTGCTCCTGGACGGCGGAGACTCGCGACTCCGCCTCCGCGGAGGCGGAGCTGCGCTCTTCCTCGACCATCGCGTCGGCCCTGCGCTGGGCCTCTCGGACCCGCTCCGTCACCAGCGCGTCGGCTTCCTTGCGAATCTCCCGCAGCCGTTCCTTGGCCTGCCGCTCGGTCTCGGCGGCGGCGTCCGCGTACTGCTTGGCCTCCTCCGCACGCCCGAGCGCATCGGCCTCGGCCTCGCGAGCGCGTTCGACCGCCGTGCGCGCGCGGGCAAGCCGCGCGTCGACCGAGTCGCCGCCGGGCACCCTGTCCGCCACCACCGCCGTGGCCTGGCGCACCCGGTCGACCACCGCTTCTCGCGCCGAGGCCGCCATGGACGAAGCACCGTTCGTACTCGACCCACGTCGCTCGTCCGTCTTCCCTTCCGAGCCGCTCCCGCTCGACGAACCGTTCGACCCGGACGTCTGCGTGTCGACGTTGATCGCCCTCGACACCAGCCACGCGGTGTTGCGCGGCAGATCCTTGAGACCTCCGGCGACGCGCTTCGACGCTCGCCGCATCGTTCCCTCGTTGGACATGTGCACTCCCCACCTAGCGGTCCTGTTGCCCGTACCCCCACAAACCGGACTTATGCGTCAAGAAGTAGATGTTTGCACGAGATCAGGTCAAGGAGGACATCGAAGATGGGCTGCTCCGAGCCGCCGCGAAAGCATCGCCTGCGACCCGCATTCGATAAGCCCCCTAATGGTTCGTACACTGAACGTAATGAAGATCGACGACCCGCTCGCCCTCGAGCACCAGGTGTGCTTCGCGCTCGCCGTCGCCTCGCGCAGCGTCGTGGCGGCCTACCGACCCGTCCTCGAGCCGCTCGGGCTCAGTCACCCGCAGTACCTCGTCATGCTTGCGCTGTGGGGCACCGACGGGCTTTCGCTCAAGGACCTCAGCGCCGCGCTGCACCTGGAGCCCGCCACCGCTTCCCCGCTGGTCAAGCGGCTGGAGGCACTCGGACTGGTGGCGCGCGAGCGGTCGACCAGCGACGAGCGCACGCTGACCATCTCGCTCACCGACGCCGGGCGCGACCTCCGCTCACGTGCACTGGACGTTCCCGCCACCATGCTCCAACGCCTGGGCATGTCCGCCGCCGAGCTCGTCGAGGCGAACACCTTCCTCCACCGGCTGATCACGGCCGCCCAGCAGTCGACCGAGCCCGCCCCCACCAGGAGCACCGAATGACCCAGACCCCGCCCTCCACGCCGACCCCGGTGCGCAAGACGCGTGAGCAGCGCGCGGCTGAGCTGGCGGCGCTGCGCACGGTCCAGCGGCGGGTGGCCGCCATCGGATTCTTCGCCATCACCGTCCACGGGATCCTCGGTTGCATCGGCCTGGCGTTCGTCCTCGACAACCAGGACCGACATGGCGACGCGATCGCCATGACGCTGATGTCCGGGGTCATCGCCGCGATCACGTTCGCCGGCGTCCGACTGATCCTCAAGCGTTCGCTGTGGTCGCCGGTATGGATCGTGATCGCCGCCGCGCCGACCGTCGGCGCACTGGTCGCTCTGCTCGCGGGCTGACCGAAGGAACGGCAGTCCCACAAAGGTCCGGTGGGCGGGCGCGCGCGTCGAGCGCTGGCCCGAGTCGTCAAGCGGCTCGGCTGCCTCTGACACCCGCATAGGCCGCAGCGGTCCGGGTACGGGAGGGCCATGACCAACATCGAGTCCGCCGTCGCCCGCAACGCCGCCCAGCTGCTCAACGACTCGGGCGCGTTCCCTCGTCAGCAGCAGGAGCCGCCCGGTTCGACGTCTGCCATGATTCCCGTCCCCGACCACGGCGAGGAGACGTACGAGGGGTCCGGCAAGCTCACCGGGCTGCGAGCCCTGGTGACCGGAGGCGACTCCGGGATCGGCAGGGCGGTCGCCATCGCGTACGCCCGTGAGGGCGCGGACGTGGCGCTCTCGTACCTTCCCGAGGAGCAGGCCGACGCAGAGGACACCGCGTCGTGGGTCGAGCGGGCAGGACGCCGTGTCGCGCTCCTCCCCGGCGACATCACCGAGCACGACACGAGCCACGCCCTCCCGGCGCGCGTGGAGGACGAGCTCGGCGGCCTCGATGTCCTCGTCAACAACGCCGGCTTCCAGATGGCGCGGGGAGACGGCCTCGACTCCATCACGCCCGAGCGCCTCGACCGGGTCCTGCGGACCAACCTCGCCGCCCTGTTCTGGATCACCCAGGCCGCCGTGCCCCGCATGGGGCGTGGTTCGAGCATCGTGAACTGCACGTCCATCCAGGCGTACGACCCGTCGCCGACCCTCCTCGACTACGCCGCCACCAAGGCCGCCATCAACAACCTCACCGCGAACCTGGCGACCATGCTCGGACCGCAGGGGATCCGCGTCAACGCTGTCGCACCGGGCCCGATCTGGACACCGCTCCAGCCCGCGACCCAGCCCGAGGAGAAGATCGAGGCGTTCGGCAAGGACACGCCGCTCGGTCGCGCGGGCCAGCCGGCCGAGGTTGCTCCGGCGTTCGTGTTCCTCGCGTCGCCGCGCGACGCCAGCTACGTGACGGGCACCGTGATCGGCGTGACGGGCGGCAAGCCGGTCTTCTGAGCGTCGTGCGAGGTGAGCAGCACGGTCACGCGTCGAGGGCGCCGGCCGCGCGCAGCCGCTGCCGTACGACGTCGGTAGGGACCGCGCGGGCGATGCGTCCGGCGGTCCCGTTCGTGGTGGTCGCCATGAGGAGCGAGTTGAGCAACGCCTCCTCGACGGCGTCCATCGTGGCACCGAAGAGCGGGTCGAGGCTCGCGTCCCCCGGCGGCCGGCCTTCAGCCACCGAGAACGCCAGCGCGTAGTCACCACTGCCGTGCGAGAAGCTCGCGCCGACGCGGGCCATCGCGAAGATGGCGCGGCGGGCCACGCGGCCCAGCTGGCGCGCATCCACCGAGGCATCCGTGGCGATGAGGATCATGCAGGAGTTGCCGGGCGACTGGACACCGGCCCGCCCGAGCACCTCGTCGGCCGGCACGGGCACGCCCGCGACGGTGAGGACACCCCCGAAGTTGGACTGGACCAGGGCGCCGACCGTCACGTCGGCGCCCGCGACCGCCACGACGCGGGACGACGTGCCGATCCCGGCCTTGTAGCCGAGAGCGGTCGTCCCCGTCCCCGCACCGACGCAGCCCTCCTCCACCGGACCGCCGTGCGCCGAGGCCAGCGCGTGCGCGACGTGGTCGGCGGTGACCCCGCGCGCCCGGACGTCGGAGAGGAACCCGTCGTTCGTCTCTCCGACGACCGGGTTGAGTGTCGTGACGTCCTCGTACCCGCTCCACGACAGGACGTGCCCGACGAGCGCGTCCGCCACCCGGAAGGCCGACAACGTGCTGGTCAGCAGGACCGGCGTCTCGATCGCCCCGAGCTCGTCGATCTGCGTCGCGCCGATCAGCTTGCCGAAGCCGTTGCCGACGGAGAGTCCAGCAGGCAGCGACCGTCGGGTCGGGCCGAGCACGTCCGGGACCACGGCCGTCACCCCCGTACGGAGGTCGCCCTCGGTGATCGTGGCGTGGCCGACGCGCACTCCGGGAACGTCGGTGATCGCGTTCGCGGCAGCGCGCGGGTACGGACCGAGGGTCAGAGGCAGCTCGTCGACGCGCACCCGACGACGCTATCGGCTCAGAGCGCCGCGACGTCCAGGTCGAGCATGGTCCGGTCCCGGGAGGCGACCAGGTCGAGCGACGTGGCGACCCTCGGCAGCTCGTACGCGAAGAAGTACCGGGCGGCCAGCCGCTTGCCGTCGTACGGGGCGCCCTCGCGACCCTCGGCCACGAGCATCTGCTCGAGCCAGAGCCAGGCGACGACGACATGGCCCGCCGCCTCGAGGTACGCGGTGGCGTTGGCGAGCGCGACGGCAGGGTCACCGTCGGACCAGGCGATGCCCGTGACCTCGACCAGCCGCCCCACGGCCGCCTCCAACGCGGCGGCGTGGTCGGCGGCCTCACCCCCGGCCTTGCGGGCACTGACGACCGTCTCGGTGATCGTCCCCGCGAGCAGGGCGAGTCCCGCACCGCCGCCCGCCACCATCTTGCGGCCGAGCAGGTCGAGCGCCTGGATGCCCTGCGTGCCCTCGTGGATGGGGTTGAGCCGGTTGTCTCGGTAGAGACGTTCGACCGGGTACTCACGCGTGTAGCCGTAGCCGCCGTGCACCTGGATCGCGAGGTCGTTCGCCGCGAGGCACCACTGCGACGGCCACGCCTTCGCGAGAGGCGTCAGCACCTCGAGAAGCTGCGCAGCACGCTCACGGTCGGCGGGCTGGCGCGCCGTCATCCGCTCGTCGACGAGCCGCGCGCAGTAGAGCACGAGCGCGAGGCCGCCCTCGACGTACGCCTTCTGCGCGAGCAGCATCCGCCGCACGTCCGGGTGCTCGATGATCGGGACCGGCGGCGAGGCGGGGTCCTTCGCGTCGAGCGGCCGGCCCTGGGTGCGGGTCTTGGCGTACTCGAGCGCGTGGAGGTAGCCGGCGTAGCCCAGCGCCACCGCGCCCGCTCCCACACCGATGCGCGCCTCGTTCATCATCGTGAACATCGACGACAGGCCCGCGTGCTCCTCGCCCACGAGGAACCCGACCGCTCCTGGCCTGCCGCCGGGCGTCGCGAACCCCTCGCCGAAGTTGAGCACGGTGTTCGTCGTACCGCGGAAGCCCATCTTGTGGTTGAGGCCGACGAGCGCGACGTCGTTGCGCTCCCCCGGCTCGCCGTCGGCGTCCGGAAGGAGCTTGGGGACGATGAAGAGCGAGATGCCCTTGACCCCGGGCGGGGCGTCGGGGGTCTTGGCGAGGACGAGGTGGACGATGTTGTCGCCGAGCTCGTGGTCGCCTGCGGAGATCCACATCTTGGTGCCGGTCAGGCGGTACGAGCCGTCGTCCTGCCGTACGGCGCGCGTCGTGATGTCGGTGAGCGACGACCCGGCCTGCGGCTCCGAGAGGCACATCGTCCCGTACCAGCGCCCCTCGACCACCGGCTCCGCGTACGTCACGATCTGCTCGGCCGTCCCGTGCGTGAGGATCAGGTGGGCGGCCCCCGCGGCCAGTGAGGGGTAGGCGTGGACGCCCACGCTCGCGGCCTGGAAGAACATCGACGCGGCGCGCTGGACGGTGAACGGCAGCTGGATACCGCCGTGCTCCGCGTCGAACGACATGCCCGGCAACCCTGCCCTCGTGTACGCCGCGAGCGCTTCGGCGACCGCGGGCAGCAGCACGACCACGCCGTCGTCACCGATGCGGGGCTCGTCCACGTCGAGTGCAGCCGCGAGCGGAGCGAACTTCTCCGCCGCAAGGCGCTCGGACACGTCGAGCACACCGTCGAGCGTGGTTCTGTCGTGGTCGGCGTAGCGTTCCCGACTCGTCAGCGCGCCGACGTCCAGCCACTCGAACAGGAGGAAGTCGAGGTCCCGTCGCGAGACGAGGCGAGAAGAATCCATGCGCGCCATACTAAGCGTCCGCTTACCTCCGACGGAACACTCTTCGCTTTCACGCCGGCTTCGAGCACCGATCTGTGACCTGCACAACGCAGATCACCCCCGGGACGGCGGGTTCTGCCCCGGCGGCAGGTGCTGATCGCCCATAATGGCGCGGACGTCCAACGGAAGGGTCTGTGCGTGATCAACCTGATCGACACGAGCGGCACCGTCTACCACGGGGTCCAGGAGCAGATCTGGGGGTCGATCTCGCGCCACCTCCCGCGCAGGTCGTGGACGTCGTCCCCGCGCAAGTACGTCCCTGGCGCGCTCAACTTCTCGCTGTTCATCAACCTCGACTCCGACGTCCTCATGTCGCACGGCGTCGCGGACAAGAACTACCTCTGGCGCAAGTCCGACGACGGTGAACGCGCACTGACCCGCGGTCACCGCACCGACGTGCTCGTCCCCGGACCCATGCTTCAGCGCCGTGTCACCAAGTCGAAGGTCCTCGCGATCGACGGCGACCACGTCCACTCGGTGGGCTGGCCCCGCCTCGACCTGCTGCTCGCACGCCAGGCGCAGGTGCGGTCACGCCTGCGCCGCAGGGGCCGCCGGCGCCTGCGCGTGCTGTGGGCACCGACGCACGACTTCGTGAAGAAGGGCGACGGCGAGGTCACGCTGTCGAGCTATCCGGCCTTCGAGGAGTACCTCGAGCCGCTGCGCAAGCACTTCGACGTCGAGGTCTCCGAGCACCCTCGCAACCGCGGCAAGGGCAACAGCAGGCGCCCCACGACCGACCAGCTCGTCGACGCCGACGTCGTCATCTCCGACTTCGGGACGATGGTGTACGAGGCCTGGGCGCTCGGCAAGCAGGTGATCTTCCCCCACTGGATCAACGGCGAGGCCCTCACCCACGCGCACCGGCGCGCCGCGGAGAACACGATCTACACCGAGCGCATCGGGCTGCACGCCGACAGCTTCGACGAGCTGGTCGAGATGATCCAGGAGCGCCGCGAGCCCGATCCTCGGCTCGAGAAGTTCCTGGCCGACTACCTCGACCCGCGCTACCGGGGCACCAGCGGCAAGCGGATCGCCGACCTTCTGCTCCGGCTCGACAGGGAGCGCAACGGCTGACGAAGCCCTCGGCGTGACCCCGACGGCCACCACACTGTGAGTCCACACGACCCCCGCGGACGGCGTGGGGGCCGACCACAGGGGGACGACAGATGACCGATCCGGGGATCACCGGCACCGGCTACGCGGTTCCGAAGCGGGTACGCGACAACACCGACCCGGTGTACGCCGCGCTCGACCGCACACCAGGACCGGGGGGCGTGGCGGAGGCCGACCTCTTCACCGGGGCGGCGCAGCGCCGCGTCCTCGACGCGGACGAGGAGATCGAGGCCTTCATGGTCGACGCCTGCCAGCAGGCGCTCGACGAGGCCGGGATCGACGCGGCCGACGTCGACCGGTTGTACGGGTACGCCTCGGTCCCCGCGTACTACACGCCGAACTCGCTGTACGAGGTCCACGCCCGGCTCGGGATGCGCGAGGACAGCCTCGTCGTGCCCCTCAACAGCGACTTCAGCAACTTCCTCCTCGGGCTCGTCCACGGTCACGAGGCGATCGTCGCCGGCGGGTGCTCTCACGCCCTCGTCGTCACGGGCTCCAACTGGACCCGCCACGTGGACTACCGGCGCGGGCACGCCCAGGCGATCGGCGACGGCGCCGGTGCCGCCGTGCTCGCCGCGGGCGGCGCGTTGCGCCTGGTCGACCACCACACGAGGACGTTCGGCTGGGCGTACACGTCGATGACGATGGCGGTGCGGCCCCGGCACGCCCTCGACTGGGCAGGGATCCCGGTCGGGAAGGACGGCAACCCTGCCCCGACGTACCTCCTGGAGTCCGACTCCGGCGTCGAGGTCTACCAGACGATCATGCGTGACGGACTGCCCGATCTCGTGGGCGAGCTCCTCGACCGCAACGGGATCACAGGGGCCGACGTCTCGCTGATCACGCACCAGGGCTCTCGGGCGTTGCTCGACCACTGGTCGGCACGGCTACGACCGGCGGCGTACCTCGAGACCCTGGAGACCTTCGGCAACCTCACCCACTCGACGTACCCGGTGAACCTCGCGCTGCACGCCGGCGCCGTCTCCACCCCGTACGTCGTGATCGCCGCCGTCGGCACCGGCTTCCACGTGACGGCGGTGCTGCTGCGCGTGACGTAGCCCTAGGTCCGCAGGAGCGCGAGCAGCTTGGCCGGTCCCAGACCGTCGAGGTAGGCGGAGCCGAGCGCGACGCCGATCTTCGGCAGCGCGGCCTCGTCGGCGAAGACCATGTAGAGCTGCTTGTAGCGTGGCTGGAACTTCGACTTGAACGCCTCCAGCGACTGGAACCCGTAGTACGGCTCCAGGGTCGTCCTCACCAGGTCGAGGACCCGGTCGATCCCGGAACGGTCGACCCCGCTGTCGTCCTCGTCCATGTGCGCGAGCGGCGCTCCAGACAGGGAGACCATCGCGTAGCCCTGCTCCTTGAACGCCACGCACCCTGACGCGATGAGGAACTCCATCGTGTAGCGGAACCCCTCGGGCACCCGCCGCATGAGATCGAGCGTCCAGCCGATCTGCCGGCCGTCCTCGCCGTGCACCGGCATCCAGCTCGTCACGCCCAGGACAGTGCCCTCGGCATCGATCGCGAGGCCGACGAGCACCTGCGGGTCCATCGCCTCGTCGACGCCACCGAGGGTGAAGCCCATCTCGGGAAGACCCTTGTCCCCCACCCAGGAGTCCGAGATCGCGCGCACCTGGACCTGGAGGCCGCGGGGGGCCTCGGCGAGCGGGAGGAGGCGGTGCGTGATGCCGTGCTTGCCGGCCTGGTTCAGGGCGGTACGCACGTCCTGCCACTTCTTGCCGCGGAACTGCAGGGCGGGGAGGTCGATGACGGCCTCCTCGGCGACCTCGAGCGCGATCCATCCCCGGCCGCGTGCCCAGGCGGCGACCTCCTCGGTGACGCTGAACAGGCAGGGCGTCGTCCCGGCCTCACGTGCGGCGCCGACGAACATGTCGAGGAGCTCTGCCCGCTCCTCCGGCTCCGCGACGGGGTCGCAGAGCCCGAGCGCGACACCGTTGCGGAGCTGGTAGGTGACGTAGCCGTCGCGGTTCGGCGGGAACCACCACCGGTTCTCCGGCCACGTCGTCATCCATGCGAGGTCGTTGGGCGACCCGATCGCTGCCAGTCGCTGACGGACCTCGTCGCGGTCTCCCTCGTTGGGGGTCCCGCCGAACACGCTGACGCCCTCGTGGGCCCGCCGACGGTAGCTGGGGTTGCGGAACGCGCGACGGCCCAGCACGAGCACGGCGACCTGGATGAGGTCGAACACCAGGACCACCACGTACAGCCCGAGCCCCTGCGGCACCTCGCGCGAGAGCGCCAGTGTGACGACCGGGATGGTGCCCACCGCACCCGCCACCACCGTGAGGACCAGCGCGAACCGCCACCACAGCCGGCGGCCGTGGACGAGCCCGACGCCGACGACGATGTCGAAGACCGCCGCCGGGACGATGCTCCACCACGACGTGTCGGTCCCGCCGAAGTGTCCGAACGGACCCTCCACCGAGATGAGCTGTCCGACCACCGTGACCAGGGCGCTGAGCCAGAAGAACGCCGCCGCCAACCACCGGATCTCGTAGCGCGACAGCCCGGGGATCCACAGTCGCGCCGGTCTCCCGACGATCCGAGGACCGAGCGGCAGCCAGACCAGGAGCGACACGAGGTGCGCAAGATCAGCGAGGGTGCCGATCAGGATGAGGTTGGGGATCGCGTACGCCCACATGAGGATCCGGACCCGGGCTCGCCAGGGTGGGCGCATCTTGGCCGAGGCGACGGCGAGGACCGCGAAGGCGCCCGCGCTGAACCCGACGTCGTACGCATCGGCCCGGGCCTGCGCCCAGGCCCAGTCGGTGTGCCGGAGCAGCGCGACGAGCAGCGAGACAGCGACGACGGCACCGAACTGCCCGACGAGCGTGACCCACGCGGCGGTCCGCGTCCCGAGGACCCACTCGCCGATCCCGACGAAGATCGCGGTGGTGAGCACGATCGGCAGGTACTGGATGGGCAGGAACGCGAGGAAGGATCCGGTGATCGGGGTCCACCAGCGCCCGGCCTCCAGCGACGGCAGACCGTACGCGACGTCGTGGAACCACGACTTGTCCTCCGCCGGCGACCACAGCGTCGTCGTGGCGACGGCGACGAGGAGCGAGAGCGTCACGAGGGCCGAGGTGAAGGGCAGACGCCGGAACACGGTGAGGACGGTCCCACCCCATCGCGACATGAGGACAGGCTGTCACCGACCCCCGTCGGCAGCACGCCGAGCCGCGGACGTGCGCGCGGGCCGCTCGCGGCGGATGCTGGGACGGCGAGAGAGAGGAACCCAGATTGGCGGACGAGCCGACCTCCATGGACACCGACCAGGTGCGTGCGACGTTCCTGGAGTTCCAGCGCGAGCGGGGCCACGCCATCCTCGAACGGGCGTCGCTGGTCCCCCACGACGATCCGACGACGCTCTTCACCGGCAGCGGGATGCAACCGCTGCTCGCCTACCTGGAGGGCGCGGACCACCCCGACGGTCCACGCCTCGCCGACTCCCAGCCTTGCCTGCGCAGCCAGGACATCGAGGACGTCGGCGACGACCGTCACACGACGTTCTTCGAGATGCTGGGCAACTGGAGCCTCGGTGACTACGGCAAGGAGGAACAGCTCCGCTCGGTCTGGGAGCTGCTGGTCGTCCGGCTCGGCCTCGACCCGACGCGCCTGTACGTGAGCTGCTTCGGCGGCGACGACGAGTACGGACTCCCGCGTGACGACGAGAGCGCGGCCGTGTGGGGTGAGCTGTTCGGAGCGGCCGGGATCGATGCGCCCACGGCCGACCTCGGGACCCTCGCGCGCGCCGGCGAGGTCGGCAGCGACGGTGCCCGGATCTGCTTCTACGGACGCAAGAACTGGTGGTGCCGAGGGGACTCGATGGAGGCGATGCCGATCGGAGATCCCGGGGGTACCGACTCGGAGATGTTCTACCTCTTCGCCGACATCCCGCACGACCCGGCGTACGGGGCTCACTGCCACCCGAACTGCGACTGCGGGCGGTACATCGAGATCGGCAACTCTGACTTCATGTCGTACCAGCGGACAGCGGACGGGTTCGCACCGCTGCCCCGTCACAACGTCGACTTCGGTGGTGGGCTCGAGCGCACGGCAGCGGCCGTGATCGACAGTCCCGACATCTTCCGCACCAGCCTGCTCTGGCCGATCGTGCAGCGGCTCGAGGAGCTCAGCGGCGCCCGGTACGAGGACGAGACGTACGCGTTCCGTGTCGTCGCCGACCACCTGAGGGGCGCGACGTTCCTCGCTGTCGACGGCGTCGTCCCGTCCAACAAGGCGCAGGGATACGTGATGCGCCGGCTCATCCGGCGCGCGATGCGGACGGCGCACACGCTCGGGCTCGACGAGGACTTCGTGGGCGGGCTCGTCCCGACCGTCGCCGCGCTCTACCGGACGACGTACCCGGAGGTGGACGAACGCCACGAACGGGTCGTCGACGTCCTGAGCGCAGAGGAGACGAAGTTCCGCCGTACGCTCGACCGAGGGCTCGCCCACGTACGGACGTACGCCGGGCAGACGGTGACCGGCGCCGACCTGTTCGCGTGGAAGGACACGTACGGGTTCCCCGTCGAGCTCAGCCTGGAGGAGGTCCGCACGGAAGGGCTTTCCCTGGATCCCGGCTGGCAGCGTCAGCTCGACGACCTGGTGCGCGAGCAGCGCGAACGCTCCCGTGCGGCGACGAAGAAGGAGCACCTGTGATCCAGAACTTCCGCGAGTACCTCGAAGACCTGGTCCGCCAGGGGTACTCGGTGCGACACGACGAGCACGGGTCCGACCCGGACCTCATCGACCCCGGCGGCAATCCCATCGAGACCTGGCGCGACGACTACCCGTACGACGAGCGCATGGACCGGGACCACTACGAGATCGAGAAGTACCGTCTCCAGGTCGAGCTGCTGAAGTTCCAGTACTGGGCGCAGGACACCGGCACCAAGCACGTGATCCTCTTCGAGGGCCGCGACGCTGCGGGCAAGGGCGGGACGATCAAGCGGTTCACCGAGCACCTCAACCCGCGGTCGTCGCGTGTCGTCGCCCTCACGAAGCCGACCGAGACCGAGCGTGGCGAGTGGTACTTCCAGCGGTACGTCCGGCGTCTCCCGACGGCCGGGGAGATCGTGCTGTTCGACCGCTCCTGGTACAACCGCGCAGGCGTCGAGCGGGTGATGGACTTCTGCACCGACGCCGAGTACGAGCGGTTCATGCACCAGGCGCCGGTGTTCGAGGAGATGCTCATCGACAGCGGCGTGCATCTCACCAAGCTGTGGTTCTCGGTGACGCAGCACGAGCAGCGCACGCGTTTCGCGGTGCGGCAGATCGACCCTGTCCGCCGGTGGAAGCTCTCGCCGATGGACATCGAGTCCCTCGACCGTTGGGACGCCTACACCGACGCGAAGGAGGCGATGATGCTCAACACGGACACCGACGTGTCCCCCTGGACCGCGATCAAGAGCAACGACAAGAAGCGTGCACGCCTCAACGCGATGCGATACTTCCTCAGCCAGTACGACTACGAGGACAAGGACCTGGAGGTCGTCGCGTACGCCGATCCCAAGCTCGTCCGTCGAGGGCGCCACTCCGTCGGGGACTGACGAGCGGCATGGAGCGAGGAGCTACGGCGGGAACGGGCCCGCGTGCAGCAGCGCGCTCGGGAGGCGTCGTCCGATCTGTCCCTCCAGCCAGTCCGCCGCGTCGATCAGCGTCGCGAGGTCCAGGCCGGTCGTGACCCCCGAGCGGTCGAACACGTAGACGAGATCCTCCGTCGCGACGTTGCCGGTCGCGTTCGGGGCGAACGGGCATCCTCCGACGCCGCCGATGCTCGCGTCGAGCACGTCGACCCCCGCCGCGACGCCCGCGACCGCGTTGGCGACACCGGTGTTGCGGGTGTCGTGCAGGTGGAGGCGACGGAGCGTGCCCCGACCGGCACGGCGGTCGAGCAGCCCCAGCCGCTCGGTGACCGCTGCCGGGACGGCGACCCCGATCGTGTCGGCCAGCGCGATCTCGTCGGGCCCCGCGTCGACCACGCGTGCGATGACCTCGTCGAGGCGGGTGGTGGGGACCTCTCCCTCGAACGGGCAGCCGAAGGCCGCCCCGATCGTGACGCTGGTCGCGAGACCGGCCGCGCGGGCCTCGGCGACGATCTCGGCGGCGGCGTCGCACGCCTCGGCGGTGGTCGCGCCCTGGTTGCGCAGGCAGAACGTGTCAGTGGCGACCACGACGACGTTGACCTCGTCGACCGCGGCGGCGAGGGCCCGGTCGAGACCGCGCCGGTTCATCACCAGTCCGCTGTACGAGACGCCGTCGGTCCGCGGCACGGCAGCCATGACCGCCTCGGCGTCGGCCATCTGCGGCACCCGCCGCGGGTTCGCGAAGCTGACGGCCTCGATCCGGCGTGCTCCCGCGGCGACGGCTCGTTCGACGAGCGCCACCTTGGACGCCGTGTCGAGCACCACCGACTCGTTCTGCAGCCCGTCGCGGGGCGACACCTCGCAGATCTCGACGGTGCTCACCCGCACGATCCCAGGTACGTGAGCGCCTCGTCCTCCGAGACGACCTGGGCGTACTTCGCCTGCAGGTCGTACAAGTTCGCCTCGTGAGGCCCGCTGGCGCGGTCGGCCACCGCGTCGCGGACCACCACGGGCACCAGACCGTGCTGGAGGGCGTCGACCGCGGTCGCCCGGACGCACCCGCTCGTCGAGACACCCGCCACGACCAGCGTGTCGACACTGAGGGACGTCAGCGTCGACGCCAGCGACGTCCCGAAGAACGCGCTCGCGTACTGCTTGACCACCACCGGCTCCCCGTCCACGGGCGCGACCGCCTCCATGATCTCGGCGAGCGGCCCGCCGCCCGCGAACCCCTCGAGCGCCGGGAGCTTGCGGAGGAACACCCCGCCGTCGGCGCCGCCGCTGTCGTAGGCGACCCGCGTGTGCAGGACCGGCACCGCGGACCCCCGGGCGGCCGACAGGACCCGCGCGGCCGGACCGAGCACGTCGTCGGTCGGCAGGCAGAGCGGCGAGCCGGGGTCGAAGTACGCCCGGACGAGGTCCACCATCACCAGCGCCGGGCGTCGACCCGGAGGAAGGTCGACGCCCAACACGGGTGGGAACGCGGCCGGTGGCAGCGAGCTCACAGAGCGACCGGCGGTCTCGGGGCAGGCAGCCCGGTCTCCTCCTCGCAACGGGCGAGGATCTCCTCGAGCGGCGGGCCGGAGTCGAACGTCGGGAGCACGTCAGGCCGCTCGGTGTCCATCGCGGCGCGCAACGCCTCCGTCGCCTCCACGTCGACGGCACCGGTCTCGTCGCACACCACGCCGTACCGGCGGGCCCCGTCGGCGCTGACCAGCCCGCGGCGCACCTCCAGGCCGACGAGCTCGGGGTCTCGGGCGAGGGGGTCACCCCATCCGCCACCGCCCCAGGTGACGAAGTGCAGCACGTCGTCGCGTGCGACCGGCACGTCGTGGATCTTGCTGGCCAGCACCTGGCGGGTGCCGTCCGCACGCTCGATCCACTTGCGGCCACGAGCCCCGGGAGTGCCGCCGTTGACACCCCAGGGGTACGTGAGCCAGCGGTCGTCGTGGATCGCGATCGTCCCGGGCTCGAGGAACCGGTACGCCACGTCGACCGCGTTGCCACCGCGGTGCAGCCCCGCTCCGCCGGTGTCGGTGACCGTCTCCCACGCCTCGACGCGCAGCGGGTAGTAGGACTCGAGGTACTCGCAGGGGATGTTGACGAACGACGGCCACAGCGAGTGACCGTCCGGCCCGTCACCGATCGGGCGGCCGGGGATCCCCCCGAAGCCGATCGAGTAGAGCTGGAACCACTCGCCCTTTCGCTCCCCCTCGCTGTAGTTCCCCGAGTACATGAAGTGCGGGGACGACGAGAACCCGGCGGCGTTCAGGAGATCGGGGTTGGTCTGCCCGAGCAGCCCTCCGAACAGGTCGAAGACCCGGCCGATGCCGTGGTTGCGGGCGTTGAGCGCGGCGGGGAACCGCGGCTTCCAGAACGAGTCCTCCGGGATCTCCACGTCGACCAGCGGATAGAAGCCGTCGTTCCAGAGGATCTGCGGGTCGGCGACGGTGATCATGTAGATCCCGAAGAACATCCGGACGAGGTTCTCGTTGATGAAGTAGTTGATCGGCCCCTGCGCCTGCGGACTGCTCCCGGTGAAGTCCAGGAGCACCTTGTCACCGGTGCGGGTGAGGCTGAGCTTGAGCTCGTACGGGCCGTAGCCGACGCCGTCGTCGCAGATGTAGTCGGTGAACGACAGCGTCTCGCCGTCCTTGAACACCATCTGCAGGAGCGCCTTCATCGCGCGGTAGTTGCGGTCGAGAAGCGCGTCGAGGGCCGACGTGTACGTGTCGGCACCGAAGCGGGCGCACAGCTCCTGGACACGTCGCCCGGCGGTCCGGCAGGCGGCGACGAGGCCGTTGAGGTCGGCGCGGTTCCAGTCGGGCTTGCGGACCTGGTTGAGGATGATGCGCAGCGGGTCCTCGTCGAGGACGCCCTTCTTGTAGAGCTTGAAGGGCGGGATGACCACGCCCTCCTCGTAGATGGTGCGCGCGTCGGTGGGCATCGACGCCGGCGTCTTGCCGCCCACGTCGGACATGTGTCCGAACATCGACGACCACCCGACGATGCGGCCCTCGAAGTAGATCGGCATGACGATCAGCCAGTCGTTGGCGTGGCTGATCGCAGCACCGCACGAGTACGGGTCGGACGTGAGGAGGACATCGCCTTCCTCGATCGTGCCGTCGAAGCTCTCGAGGAAGTCCGGGATGGAGAGCCCGAACTGGCCGACGACCATCTTGCCCTCGGGGTCGCCGATCAGCGGGAACTCGTCGTGCTGCTCGCGGATGCCCGGCGACAGCGCCGTACGGAACAGCACCTCGTCCATCTCGTACCGCGCGTTGCGCAGGGCGTTCTCGACGAGGTCGAGCGTGATGAGGTCGACGTCCACCCGGGAGAGCGGCTCGGTCGCGGTCTGGATGATCTCTGCCATGTCTCAGCCCTCCGCGCCGGCGCCGGCGCTGTCGTCGGTCGGTCGGATGAGGAGGCTGCCGCTGGGATGGACCGTCGCGGCGTGGCCGGGGAGGACGAGGGTGGTCGAGTCCATCTCGAGGACGATCGCCGGTCCTGGGACGACGTCGCCGGCGTGGAGCAGGTCGCGCTGGTAGACGCCCGCATCGGTGTGCCCGCCGTCGACCCAGATGCGCTGGGTCGACGTCCGCGCGGCCGACGGGTCACCGTCACCGGCGGTGAGCGTGGGGGCGCTCACCGCCGGCCGAGGGCCTGTCGCCGTCGCGCGGACGGTCACGATCTCGTGCTCGTTGTCGAGGAGGAAGGAGAACAACCGCTCGTGCTCGGCGTCGAAGGCGGCGCGCAGCGCCCCGATGCCGCCCCCCGCGCCGTCGAACGCCTGCAGGTCGATCTCGACCGGGATCTCGAAACCCTGGCCGTGGTAGCGCAGGTCGGCCGCGTACGTGAGGGTCAGCGAGTCCTCGTCGAGGCCGTCGCGCAGCAACGAGGCGCGCGCGTCCGCGGCGAGCTCCGACAGGACGTCGCGCAGGCTGTCGTCGTCGAGCGCGGAGAACGGACGCATGAGGGTGCGGACAGCCTCGTCACGCATGCTCGTCGTGGCGTCGCCGTAGGCACACAGGACGCCCGGTGACGGCGGGATGATGACCGGCCAGGCGCCCGTGAGCCGTCCGAGCGCGTTGGCGTGCAGCGGGCCCGCGCCACCGAACGCGACGAGCGCGAAGTCGCGCGGGTCGAACCCCTGCTGCACCGACACGAGCCGCAGAGCCCCGAGCATGTTCTCGTTGACGATGTCGACGATTCCCTCGGCCGCCTGCTCGACACTGCCGAGGTCGGTGGCCTCGACGATGGTCTGAACGGCCGTCACCGCGGCGTCGCGGTCCAGGGTCACCTCTCCGCCGGCGAGCGAGGTGGGGAGGTAGCCGAGCACCACGTTGGCGTCGGTGACGGTCGGCTCGGTCCCGCCCTCGCCGTACGCCGCCGGCCCGGGCACGGCACCGGCGGACTGGGGGCCGACCCGCAGGGCCCGCGTCAACGGCGGCACGTGGGCGATCGAGCCGCCCCCGGCACCGACCGTACGGACGTCGACGGACGTCGCCCGGACGGCGAGGTCACCCACCTTCGTCTCGCGGCCGATCCGAGGTGTCCGGTCCTGGACGAGCGCGACATCGGTCGACGTGCCGCCCATGTCGAAGGTGAGGAAGTCGGTGAACCCGGCCTGCTCCGCGACCCATGCCGCACCCGCGACACCACCGGCGGGCCCGGACAGGAGCAGCGAGACGGGGTTCTCGGCGGCCTCGGCGGCCGAGGTCAGACCACCGTCGCTGCGGAGCATGTAGAGGCGGCCGTCGATCCCCGCGGAGGCGAGCTGCGTGGAGAGGTTGGCGGTGTAGCGGGCGACGCTCGGCTGGACGTACGCGTTGGCGACCGTCGTCAGCGTGCGCTCGTACTCGCGGAGCTCGGGCAGCACCGAGGAGGACACCGACACCGTGACGTCGCCGAGGACCTCCGCAGCGATCTTGGCGACCCTCCGCTCGTGGTCGGCGTTGGCGTAGGAGTTGATGAAGCTGATGCTCAGCGCCTCGATCCCCTGCGCGGCGAGCGTCTCGAGAGCACGTCGGGCGTCGGACTCGTCGAGCTCCTCGACGACCGAGCCGTCACTGGCGATGCGGCCACCGACCTCGACGGTGTCCTCGAGCGCCGCGAGCGGCTCGGGCTTGGGCCAGATGATCCAGCCCGCCAGCCCACCGGGGACGAACGAGCGGGCGATCTGGAGGACCTGCCGGAAGCCCCGGGTGGTGACGAGGCCGACGCGCGCCCCCTTGCCCTCGAGGATGGCGTTCGTCGCCACGGTGGTGCCGTGCATGACGTCACCCACCTGGTCGAGCCCGATGCCGGCGACGTCGCAGGCCTGGCCGATGCCTCTGAGCACGCCGACGGACTGGTCGTGCGGGGTCGAGGCCGTCTTCGCCCGATAGGTGTCGCCCGAGCGTTCGTCGACGAGCAGGATGTCGGTGAACGTGCCCCCGACGTCCACACCGAGTCGATAGGTCATGCGCGCTCTCCTTCAGGTCGGGCTTGCTTCAGATCACGCCGTCGTCGTGAAGCGTGGTGAACCGTTCGTCGTCCATCTCGAGGAGCCCTCGGTAGACGTCGTCGTTGTCCTCGCCGAGCTGCGGGCCGAGGTGGCGCACGGAGCCCGGGGTCTCCGAGAGCTTCGGCGCCACGTTCTGCACGGGGAACTCGCCGAGGGTGGGGTGCTGGAGCCGGACGATCGCGTCGCGCGCCGCGAAGTGGGGGTCCGCGAGCATGTCGCGTGCTCGGTAGATCCGGCCGGCGGGCACGCCGTGCTCGTTCAGGCGCTCGAGGAGGTCGTCGGCGTCCAGCGTCGACGTCCAGGCCGCGATGATCCCGTCGAGCTCGTCCATCGACGCACCGCGCGCACCGTGCGTCGCGTAGCGCTCGTCGGCGGCGAGGTCCGGCTGGTCCATCACCGTGGCGAGGCGGCGGAACACGCTGTCCTGGTTGGCGGCGATGAGCACCGCGTCGCCGTCGCGCGTGGGATAGACGTTGCTCGGGGAGACATTCGGCAGCACGGTCCCGGTGCGCTCGCGCTGGTAGCCGGCGATCTGCCACTCGGGGACCATCGACTCCATCAGCGCGAGCACAGACTCGTAGATCGCGGCGTCAACGACCTGCCCACGTCCGGTCTTCTCACGGGCGTGCAGCGCGACCAGCGTGCCGAGGCAGGCGAAAGTGGCTGCGAGAGAGTCGCCGAGCGACACACCGGTGCGCGCCGGAGGCTTGTCCGGGTCACCCGTGACGTAACGGATGCCGCCCATCGCCTCGCCGATGGAGCCGTAGCCGGCGCGCGAGGCGTACGGGCCGGTCTGACCGAACCCAGTCACCCGGGTCACGACCAGGCGGGGGTTGATCTCCCACAGCGCCTCTGGCGAGAGACCCCACCGCTCGAGCGTGCCGGGGCGGAAGTTCTCGACGAGCACGTCGGAGCGCGCCACCAGCTCTCGGACGATCTCCTGGCCGCGGGGGTCTCTGAGGTTGGCGGTCACCGAACGCTTGTTGCGCGCGACGACCGGCCACCAGAGGGACAGACCATGGGGCTTCTCCCGGCCCCACTGCCGCATCGGGTCGCCGACGCCGGGATCCTCCACCTTGATCACGTCGGCGCCGAAGTCCCCGAGGAGCTGCCCGCAGAAGGGGCCGGCCAGGAGCTGGCCCATCTCGATCACGCGGATGTCGGACAGTGCTGCGGGAGCATCGGCCACAGCAGACCTCCCGATCGTATACAACTCATGGGCGACGACGTGAGTCAGATCACACCCTGGATTCCAGCGACCCTAGGTGGTCACGGAGGAAACCGTCAAGAAGATGTCACCCCGTCGCGGCGTCCTGTATGCAATGCTCAGCCGTTGGGCTGCTATGCTCCCGAACCCATGACGCTCAGGTCCGACATGGACAGCCCTACGGGTGGTACGTACGAGGCCATCCGGAGCCAGATCCTGTCCGGGCGGCGCTTCGGGGGCGAGTGGCTCCGCGAGGAAGACCTCGCCAGCGAGCTCGGGGTCAGCCGCACGCCGGTGCGCGAGGCGCTGCGACGGCTCGCGGCCGACGGACTGGTCCGCCACGAGCGTCACCGAGGGGTCCAGGTGCAGACCTGGAGCGTCGACGACGTCGAGGAGATCTTCGAGATCCGCGGCATGCTCGAGCCGTACGGCGCCCGACGCGCGGCCACGTCGGGCCTGCTCGACGTCGACGCGCTGTCCGCGCTCGCCGACGCGATGCAGCGTGCCGCCGAGGAGCACGAGCTCGACGCCGTCACCGCGCTCAACAACCGCTTCCACGCGGCGATCGTCGACGCGGCAGGGCGGGCTCGCCTCGGTCCGCTCCTCGCGTCGCTCGTCCACGTCCCCCTCGTCCACAACACCTTCGCGCGCTACACGGCGGAGTCGCTGCAGCGCAGCCTCGACCAGCACCGCGAGGTCGTCGCCGCCCTGCGCGCCGGCGACCCCGACTGGGCGGAGTCGGCGATGCGCGCGCACATCCGGCACGGATGGGTCTCGATCCGGGACCGCCTGCCCGCCGACCCCACCCCGGACGCCTGACGCGTTCGGCGGCGCACACCGGTTCCCGTCAACAACAGATGCCGCCTGCGGGCGCGATCTTCGCAACGGATTGCCATCGGCCGTGCAACGGGTGCCGACATACGTTCGGGACACCTGACGACACGGAGGTGGTAGATGACGATCATGACCGGGGCTGCGCTGCCCACGACCGGGCAGCAGACGGCACATCCGAGGCCCCGCGAAGCGACACCTCGCCGCTTCTTGATGTGCCGACCGGAGCACTTCGACGTGACCTACGCGATCAACCCGTGGATGGACCCGAGCATGCCGGTGGACACCGCGCTCGCGGTCGCGCAGTGGGAGACCCTGCGCTCCACGTACGAGGGTCTCGGTCACCGCGTCGACCTGATCTCCCCGGTCGAGGGCCTCCCGGACATGGTGTACGCCGCGAACGGCGGCGTGGTCTACGACGGCAAGGCGGTCGCCGCGAGCTTCACGTACGCGCAGCGTCGACCCGAGGGCGCGGCGTACCACGCCTGGTTCGACGAGGTCGGGATCCGCCCGACGATCCAGACCGGGTCGACCAACGAGGGTGAGGGCGACTTCCTCGTCGTCGGACGGCTGATCCTCGCGGGCACCGGCTTCCGGACCTCGGTCGCCGCCCACCACGAGGTGCGCGAGTTCTTCGGGGCACCGGTCATCTCGCTGGAGCTCGTCGATCCCCGCTTCTACCATCTCGACACCGCGATGGCCGCTCTCGACGACCGGACGATCGCCTACTACCCGCCGGCGTTCAGCAGCGCGAGCAACGCGGTGCTGCGCCAGCTGTTCCCCGACGCGATCATCGCCACCGATGCCGACGCGAGCGTTCTCGGGCTCAATGCGGTCTCCGACGGTCACAACGTCGTCCTCACCGACCGGGCCGTCGCGCTGCACGAGCGGCTGCGCGAGCGCGGGTTCAACCCGGTCGGCGTCGATCTGAGCGAGCTGCTCAAGGGCGGCGGAAGCGTGAAGTGCTGCACTCTGGAGGTACGAGCATGACGACGGGCGCCAACACAGCAGTCTCCTTCGTGGACGTGGCCAGCATGCGCCGCTGGATCGCGGAGCAGGGAGCCGAGCGCATCATCCGCGACATGGTGACGGCCCTGGAGGCCGACTTCCGCCGGTGGCCGCAGTTCGACAAGTCTCCGCGCCACGCCGTCCACACGCGTGAAGGCGTGATGGAGCTGATGCCGACCAGCGACGGCGACGAGTACGGCTTCAAGTACGTGAACGGCCACCCGAGCAACCCCCTGCGCGGCTTCCAGACGGTCACGGCGTTCGGCGTGCTCGCCCAGGTGCACAACGGCTACCCCACGTTCATGGCAGAGATGACGCTGCTCACCGCCCTCCGGACGGCGGCGACCTCCGCGATGGCGGCCCGCTGGCTGGCACGCCGCGACTCCTCGACGATGGCGATGATCGGGACCGGCTCGCAGGCGGAGTTCCAGGCGCTCGGCTTCCGGGCGGCCCTCGGCATCGAGCGCCTGCGCGTCTGGGACACCGACCCGGAGGCGATGCGCAAGCTCGTCCGCAACCTGGAGCCGCTCGGCTTCGCCATCACCGTCGCCACCAGCGCCGCCGATGCGGCGCGTGGCGCCGACGTCATCACGACCTGCACCGCCGACAAGACCAACGCGACCGTCCTGCGCGACGCCGACGTGGCACCCGGGGTTCACGTCAACGCGATCGGGGGCGACTGCCCCGGCAAGACGGAGCTCGACCAGGCGATCCTCGAGCGGGCGTCGGTCTTCGTCGAGTACCCCGCGCAGACGCGGGTCGAGGGCGAGATCCAGGCCTTCGGGCCGGAGTTCCCGGTCACCGAGCTGTGGCAGGTCCTCACTGGCGACGCGCCCGGTCGTACGTCGAGCGACGACATCACGGTGTTCGACTCGGTGGGCTTCGCGATCGAGGACTTCGTCGCGCTGCGCTTCGTCCGCGACGCCGTACGGGGCACCTCGTACGAGGCGATGCTCGACCTGGTCGCCGAGCCGGACGATCCCAAGGACCTGTTCGCGATGGTGAGGCCCGCCCACGTGCCGGAGCTGGCGAGGCACTGACCGTGCCCGACGCGACCGCAGCGTCGGCCGGGCCGTCGATGCTGCCGTTCCTGCACGAGCAGGCGGTGAGCATGACCGTGCGCGGGCGACACCCTCGACGGACTGACGGATTACGTCCTACCGTCGTGAGATGACGGCACGCGGACTCACTGTGCGGTCGATCGGTGTCACCCTGTGGCACTGATCAACCGCACAGGCCTCCTGGGCGCGGCCGCACTCCTGCTCGTGGGATGTAGCGGTGCCCCGATCGTCAAGCGCGCGACCACACCGCAGGCTGAGCGATCTGCGTCGACCGCGCCTTCCGCGACGCGCGCTCCCTCCCCCACGCCTGTGCCTTCCCCCACCACTGCCTCGGCATCTCCCGCACCGCCTCGTGATGCCCTCCTCTCCATCCCGGCGCTCGGCATCCGCGACCTGCGCGTGATCGCCTATCGAGGCAAGACCGACGACGCCGCCGGAACCCGGATCCAGAACCGCGGTCACGCCGCAAGCCCGCACGGACCGCGCGGCGGCGCCGGCGCCGGCGGGATCGGCAACTACCAAGTGACCGCGCACCGGCTCTCGTCCACGCGGGCGTTCCTCGACCTGCCGGACCTCGAGCGCGGCGACCGCGTGCACGTGACCGCCGGCGGCACACGCTGGACGTACCAGGTCGTGAGCACGCGCTCGACCTCGTTCCGCTCCGCGCGCTCGCTCGCGGCGCAACGCGCCGCCGTCCCGGGTCACCCCGGTCGTCAGCCCGAACGCGCCCACATCACGCTCTCCACGTGCGCGACGCCTGAGGACCACGCGCAGGGCAACTTCTGGGCCGACCAGTTCGACAACCCCGAGCACCGCATCGACAAGATCGGCGTGCTGGTCCGCACCGAGCGCGTGTGAGCCGTCGCGATCGCGCTCAGCCGAGCACGACCACGAGCACGCCGACCCCCAGCACGAAGTCCAGCGTTCCGCACCACTCGGCGAACGGACGGCTGACCACCGCGTCCTCGCGCCAGTGGACCGCGTCCCACACGGCGTGACCGATCAGTGCCACACCGACGACGACGCCGGCGAGCACCGGACTGGCGTACGCCCCGACGAGCCCGGCGACGAGGAAGAGACCTGTCAACCACGGGTAGAGCGTCTCGAAGCGGGACGGTCCCCACCTCCGCCGTACGGCGCCGACCAGCGCGAGGACGACCGCGGCGACCGCGAGCACCGGGACGGGGTCGACGTCGAGGCTCTGCAGGACGACGACCACGACCATCTCGGCCGCGACGACCGCCCAGATCAACCCTTGCCGCTCGAGCACCGCGGTCGCGAGGTAGGCCAGCGCTGCGACGACGAGGACCAGTGCGGCTTCCGTACCGTCCGACATGTCGGACACGATGAACGCGCCGGTCGCGAGGCCGAGTGCGGTCGGCCAGCGCCGGAGCACCCAGAGCAGGCGGTCCTGTGCGGAGCGGACGCCGTGGCCCTCGTCGGTGCGGCTGGTCATGTCCCGGACGCTACGGACCCGGCAGCCCTCTCGGGCCGCTGACGACGTCTTGTGTCCGAGATCCTGGGATCCGTGTCGTTCGGCCTACACTCGATCATGGCCGAACGCACCGTCGTCGTCGTCGCGTACGAGCATGCCGAGCTTCTCGACATCGCCTGCATCACCACCCCGCTGATGATGGCGAACATGAACGGGCCCCTCGAGGTGCCGTACCGCACCCTTGTCGTCACGCCGGGTGGCCTTCCGGCCGTGTGCGGCTCCGGCCTGACGCTCGCCGCCGACGGAGCACTCGAGCACGTCCCCACCCCGGTCGACACCGTCATCGTCTCCGGCGGCACGGGCCACGAGCGCGCGGCCGAGAGCATGCTGGTCCGTGACCACGTACGCCGCCTCGCGGGCACGGCCCGTCGGACGGCGTCGGTCTGCACAGGGGCGACGATCCTGGCTGCGGCCGACCTCCTCGACGGGCGGAGGGCCACGACCCACTGGCAGTTCGCGGCGCGGCTGGCGCGCCGCCACCCGGAGGTCGTCGTCGACCCCGACCCGATCTTCATCCGGGACGGCGCGATCTCGACCGCCGCCGGCGTCACGAGCGCCCTCGACCTGACGTTGGCGTTCATCGAGGAGGACCACGGCGCCGAGCTCGCGCGCACCGTCTCGCGCTATCTGGTCACCTACCTCCAGCGCCCGGGCAGCCAGTCACAGATGAGCATCCACACCGCGGCCCCGGCGACGGACAACGCCGTCGTCCGTCGGGTCACGGAGCACGTCGCGTCCGACCTCGCTGCCCCTGCCGATGCCGCGGCGCTCGCGGACGTGGCCGGCGTGAGCGTGCGTCACCTCGGGCGCGTCTTCGCCGCCGAGGTCGGGACGACGCCTGCTCAGTACGTCCGGGGCGTGCGACTGGAGGCGGCTGCCCACCTGCTCGAGGAGACTCCCGAGCCGCTCGCGACGATCGCGCGCCGTTGCGGGTTCCGGTCGGCCGAGGTGATGCGTCAGGCGTTCGTGCGGCAGTACGGCACGACGCCGTCGGCGTACCGGTCACGCGCGCGGCCTCGCGTCGCTCGCCGCTGACGACACCCCGCACGGCCATCGACTAGCGTCGTCCGGTGACCTCCCCAGACCAGACGCTCCGCCGCGCGCGGGTCGCCGTGGCCGTCCTCTTCCTGACGAACGGCGCGATCTTCGCGAACGTGCTCCCGCGCTATCCCGGCGTCAAGGACGACCTCGACCTCACGAACGCCTCGTACGGCTTCGCGATCGCCGCCCTGCCTGTCGGCTCGCTCGTGGCGGGCCTGGCGGCCGGCGTGCTGATCCGCCGCTTCCGGTCGTCCCGGGTCGCTGTCGTCGGCACCATCCTCACCGGGGTCGGCGCGTTCGCGATCGGTCTCGCCCCCACCCTCGCGTCGTTCGCGGCGGCGCTGTTCCTCCTCGGGGCGATGGATGCCATCACCGACGTGGCGCAGAACGCCCACGGGCTGCGGGTGCAGCGGCGTTACGGCCGCTCGATCCTGAACTCCTTCCACGCGGTGTGGTCCGCGGGCGCGGTGCTCGGCGGCCTCATGGGGGCCGGGGCGGTCGCGCTGGGCCTCTCGCGCGCGGTGCACCTCGGGCTGTCCTCCGCGCTGTTCGCCCTCGTCGCGGTCGCGGCGTTCCCCTTCCTCCTCCGCGGTCCGGAGGCCGACCCTCTCGAGCCCACCGAGGCGGGCGCTGGCTCCGCGGTGCGACGCCTCTCCCGCGGGGGCGGCCCCACTCCCCGCACGCTCCTGGTGCTCGGCGCGCTCGTCCTCCTCGGCATCGCCGGCGCGCTGGTCGAGGACGCGGGCAGCACGTGGGCCGCGGTCTACCTGAGCGACTCGCTCGGAGCCGCCGGCTCGATCGCGGCGTTCGGGTACGTCGCGCTCGTCGGGGCGCAGTTCGTCGGACGTGTCCTCGGCGACCGCCTCGTCGACCGGTTCGGGCAGCGCGCCGTCGTGCGGGTCGGAGGCCTCATCACCGCCGTGGGCATGGGTGCTGCGCTGGCGCTCCCCACCGTGCCGGGGACCATCGCAGGGTTCGCCGCGGCGGGCTTCGGCGTCGCGACCGTGATCCCCGCCGCGATGCACGGCGCTGACGAGCTGCCCGGGTTCAAGCCCGGCACCGGCCTCACGCTGCTGACGTGGCTCATGCGGATCGGCTTCCTCGTCTCCCCTCCGATCGTCGGCCTCGTCGCGGACGCCACCAGCCTGCGGGTCGGGCTCCTCGTCGTCCCGCTCGCCGGCATCACGATGCTCGCCTTCGCCGGTGTCCTCGAGGGACGGCGCCGCCCTCAGTCTGGGTCGTAGTTCAGGTCGTCCAGGAGGGCGTTGAACGTCCCCTCCTTGTCGGGGCAGTAGACGTCCACGACGACGCGGTCGTAGTCGACGAGCTCCTTCACGTGCTCGCTCGGCATCCGGTGCGTCCGTGTCCATGCCCACGGCAGCGCGACGTCGTCAGGCTGGTCGTCCAGCGCCGCGCAGACCGCGCCCCCGTCGTCGCCGTACAGGGACTTGGCCAGCCCGGTCGTCATCTCCGGCGCCACGCCGGAGTCGACGGCAGCCTGGGTGAAGTCCCCGGCCAGCGCATCCTCCGTGTCCTCGTTGGTCGACCCGCAACCGGCAGCCAGCCCCACGACCGCGACGAGCAGCGCGCACTTCTTCAGGAGATCACGCACGGCTCTCCCCTTCCGTCGCGCTCTGCGTCTTGTCGCGCTGGTCCCACGACGGTTTTCGGAAGGCGTAGAAGAGCAGCGGCGGAATACCGAGGACGATGATGACGGCGCCCATCACCCACGGATAGGCGCTCGACGGGATCCCTGCCAGTCCGGAGGGCGGGATGAACCCCAGCAGGAACGCCGCCAGAGAGGCGAAGAACCCCACTCCAGCCACCAACGGCATCATCGGCACCCGGTAGTCGCGCTTGACGTTCGGGGCCTTCCTCCGCAGCGTGATCGCGGAGGCGAACATCAGCATGTACATGATCAGATAGAGCGCCGCGGCCATGTCGACCAGCGTGAAGAACGCTGCGCTGACGTTGGGGATCACGACGAACAGCCCGGCGAGGATCGTCACGATCACGCCCTGCGAGACGAGGATCCCGACCTGCACGCCGGCCTTGTTCTGCTTCTGGAGCCACGGTGGCAGCAGGCCCGTACGCGCAGCGGCGAGCAGCCCCTTGCTCGGACCGGCGATCCAGGTGATGACCGACGCCAGCGCGCCGAGTGCGATCGCCGCGGAGATGATCGCGGTCGCCCATCCGATGTTCCAGTGCTCGAAGTAGGCCTGGAACGCGATGTTGATGCCGGTCGTGAGACCGAGCTGGCTCTTCGGGACGACGAACGCGATCGCGAGGGTCGGCAGGATGAACACGAGAAGGATCAGGCCCGCCGCGACGAAGATGGCACGCGGATACTGCTTGCCCGGTTGCTTCATGTCGTCGGCGTGGACGGCGTTGACCTCCATGCCCGCGTATGCGAGGAAGTTGCTGACGATCAGCACGATGCTCGCGAGACCGGTGAACGGCGGGATGACGTCGCCCGCCTCCATCGGGACCTGACTCTTGTTGCCGGCGATCAGCCACACCGCCCCGAGCACGATGAGGATGACCCCGGGGATCAGGGTGCCGATCACACCACCCCAAGAACCGACCTTCGCGAAGAGTCCGCCTCCGCGGAGGTTGAGCAGCGTCGAGATCCAGTAGAAGACGACGATCATGATCGCTGTGTACAGGCCGGAGTTGGCGAGCTTCTGGTCTCCGAACACGAACGCGATGCTGGCCGCGATGAACGCGAGCTGAACCGGATACCAGACCACGTTCTGGACCCACTGGAGCCAGATGGCCTGGAATCCCCACCTGTTCCCGAACGCCTCGCGGACCCACACGTACACCCCACCGCGCCAGCCGGTGGCGAGCTCCGCCGCAACCAGCGCCGTGGGCACGAGGAACAGCACGGCCGGAATCACGTAGAGCGTGATGCTTCCCAGCCCGTACGTCGACATCGTCGGCAGGCTGCGCAGGCTGGCAACCGCGACGACCGTCAGGATCGCCACCTGGAACATCGAGAGGTACGCCCGGGCGACCCTCTGGCCGGAGGCGCTTCGCGTGTCGCTCATCGTGGCCTCAGTGGTGGAACCCACGCTTGGCCACGGCGTGGGGAATCGGAGCGGGCAGACTCTCGAGGTCCTTGGTCGCGTCGGCGATGTCGCCGAGCAGCTTGTCGGCCAGGTCGATGCTCAGACCGTTGCGCACCACGATGCGCTGGACCGTGAGGTCGGCCAGGTCGTCCGGCATCGGGTACGCCGGCACCTGCCACCCGTACGTGCGCAGGCGGTCCGACAGGTCGTACAGGGTCCATTTGTCCGTGAAGTCCTGCTTGAGCCGCCAGGCGAAGACGGGGATGTCGCTGCCGTCGTTCCACAGCTCGAACGCTCCGTGCTTCGCGATGCCGTCAGCGAGGTGCTTCGCGGTGTCCTGCGACGCTTGCTGCACCTCGCGGTATCCCGTGCGGCCGAGGCGCAGGAAGTTGAAGTACTGCAGCAGGACCTGCGCGCCCGGACGCGAGAAGTTGAGCGCGAACGTCGGCATGTCGCCGCCGAGGTAGCTCACGTAGAAGATCAGGTCGTCGGGGAGGAGGTCGCGCGAGCGCCAGATGACCCAGCCGAGCCCCGGGTAGACGAGACCGTACTTGTGCCCCGAGGTGTTGATCGAGTGGACCCGCTCGACGCGGAAGTCCCACTCGAGATCCTCCTGGAGGAACGGCGCGATCATGCCGCCGGACGCGCCGTCCACGTGGATCGGGATGTCGAGGCCGGTGCTCTTCTGGATCTCGTCGAGCGCCGCGGCGACCTTCGTCACGGGCTCGTACATCCCCGTGTAGGTGACGCCCATGATGACGACGACGCCGATCGTGTTCTCGTCCACGTACTTGTCGAGGTCGTGCCCGTCGAGGGTCTTGTGCTCCTCGGAGATCGGGACGTAGCGCGCCTCGACGTCCCAGTAGTTGCAGAACTTCTCCCACACCACCTGGACCGCCGAGCTCATCACGAGGTTGGGCTGGGCCGCTGGCTTGCCCGCGGTTTTGCGGGCGTTCTGCCAGCGGCGCTTGAAGGCCAGACCAGCCAGCATGCACGCCTCTGACGACCCGATCGTGGAGGTGCCGATCGCGTTGTCGGGATCGGGCGCGTTCCAGAGGTCCGCCAGGATCCGCCAGCAGCGATCCTCGATGGCCGCGGTCGCGGGGTACTCGTCCTTGTCGATCATGTTCTTGTCGAACGTCTCCGAGTACAGCTTCTCGGCGTACGGGCCCATCCAGGTGCCCACGAATGTCGCCAGGTTGAGTCGTGCGTTGCCGTCGAGCATGACCTCGTCGTGGACGAGCTGGTACGCCGTCTCCGGCAGCATCGCGTCGTCTTGAAGCACCGTGCGGGAGTACGTCGTCTCCTCCCCCGGACGTGCGAACAGAGGGTTCACCTGACGGTTCCCGGACTGCGACCGCGCCATCTCTTCCTCCAGACTCGGCGCGCCGAGCATCGGCGCGAACGGTGGATCAGGGACCCCGGGGGAGGCATTCCGTTGAAGCGGCCCTTCCTCGGTCCTAACACATGCCGTCAGACGATGCAGTGCGGAAGCAGGCCGCACCGTCCGCCGCGGCACGAAGAGCAGACGGGTCAGGTGCGTTTGCGCGCGAGCACGTACGCCTGACGCGTGCTCTCACCGGCGTCGGCATCGGGCGCGCGGACGGTCGTCGCGTCGACGTCGACGCCGTGCTCGCCCAGGAGGGTGGCGAACGCCGTGACGTCGGGTCGGTGGAACTCGAGCGCGACCGGGATCCCCCTGAGCTCGGTCGGCCGGAAGGTCTCGGCGTCGGTCTGGAACGCGACGAGCAGGCAGCCGCCCGGTTGCAGCACGCGGACGAGCTCGGCGACCACACCGGGCAGCTCCGCGGGCGGGACGTGGATGAGCGAGTACCACGCGAGCACGCCCACGTACCGCTCGTCCTCGAACGGCAGTGCGGTGATGCTGCCGATGTCGAACCGCAGGTGCGGGTGACCGGCCCGTGCGTTCGCGACCATCGCGGGGCTCAGGTCGATGCCTCGGACGTCGACCCCGAGCGCGGCGAGGTGCGCAGCGATCCGCCCCTCGCCACACCCCGCGTCCAGCACCGGCCCGCGGCCGGCCACCCGCTCCGCGAACGCGCCGAGCACGGCCGTGTCCCAGGGGCTGTCCTTCAGCTCGCGGATCCACGCCGCGTACTCGTCGGCGATCGCGTCGTAGGAGGAGCGGGTCCGTCCGAGGAAGTCCTGATCGCTCATCGACGGGCCCCCCGGGACGCCGCACTCGGTGGGATGTTCGCGTTCAGGTGGAAGATGTTGTCGGGGTCGTACGTGTCCTTGAGCGCCGTGAGCCGCGCGAGCGTCGCCGGCGGGTACGCCCGTCGTACGCCGGTCGCGCCCTCGTCGCCGAGCACGTTGACGTAGACACCGCTGGCGAACCGATCAAGGCGTGCGGCGCTTGCGCGCGCGGCGGCCATCCGCTCCTCGTCGGCCCCCGGGTCGGTCCAGCGCGCCGCCGCGACGTACTCGAAGACGGTGCCGCGCTGGCTGTAGGCGGTCGCGTCGTCGGGCACGTCGTCGATCGCGCCCCCGTAGGACTGGAGGCTCGCGGCCACGGTCGGGTCGTGGGACAGCAGGGCCTCGATCGCCGCTTCCGGCAGGTCACGGAGGTAGTGGCCCTTCCAGTACCGCCGCAGGGCGTGGCCGTCGACGCTGTCGTCGCGGCGTTGCAGGTCGAGGTAGGACATCTCCACCATCCGCTGGTCGAGCGGTCGGCCGAGCACCTCGAGCCCACGGGCGTGAGCGCGCCCCTCCTCCGGGTCACCCACCCACACGAAGCCGAGCGTCACCACTCCGGCTGCCACGGTCGCCTCGTACGTCGCGCGCCGCGGTGCGGTGGTGCTCAGATCGCGCCAGCGGGCGACGGCGTCCGCTGGCTCGCCGACGGGGAAGTCGAGCTCGACGGTGAGGGTCTGGGTCCCCGTCTCGTGCAGGCGCAGCTCGAACTCCGTGACGATGCCGAAGTTGCCCCCACCGCCACGCAGACCCCAGTAGAGCTCCGGGTTCTCGTCGGACGACGCCCGAACGACCTCGCCCGTGGCGGTCACCATCTCGAAGGACTCGACGTTGTCGCAGGTCAGGCCGTACTGGCGAGCGAGCCACCCCATCCCGCCGCCGAGGGTGAGACCACCGACGCCGGTGTGCGAGACGTTGCCCGCCGTCGTCGCCAGCCCGTACGGCTGGGTGGCGGCGTCGAGGGCTCCGAGCAGGGCGCCGCCTTGGACCCACGCCCTGCGGCGGGCGGGTGCCACCCGCACGGCGCGCATCGGGGTGAGGTCGATCATGAGCCCTCCCTCGGGGACCGCGTGCCCGACCACGCTGTGACCCCCGCACCGGACGCCGATCTCGAGGCCCTCGCTCCTGGCCAGCAGGACGGCCGCCGCCACCTCGTCGGTGTCTCGGCACCGCACGATCATCGCCGGCCGACGGTCCACCATCGCGTTCCAGACAAGGCGGGCGGCGTCGTACTCGTCGTCGTCCGGCCGAAGGATCTGGGTGTCAGGGATCGTGGTCGCTCGTCGTCCTGTGGTCGCCATTGCCTCTCCTCGAGCTCTGCGCATCTGGAGGTCTGACCGAGAGCGACGCCACAACTCATCGCGTGAGAGTCTCGAAATCGTGGAAGACGACCTGATCAGCGCACGCAACCCGTTCCCGGAAGGCATCGAGGAGCGGCTGGCCGCACAGCTGGCCTTCATCGCCGAGGCCGACAAGCTCAAGACGATCCTGCGTGCCTCTCCCCTGGCGGCCGCCGACCGGCGGGAGAACGATGCCGAGCACTCGTGGCACCTCGCGCTGATGGTCGTGCTGCTTGCGGAGTACGCGAACGAGCCGATCGACGTCGGCCACGCGGTGAAGCTCGTCGTGATCCACGACCTGGTCGAGATCTACGCCGGAGACAGCCCCGTCTTCGACGCGGCCTCGCGCCTCGATCAACGCGAGCGCGAGGAGGCTGCGGCCGACCGCCTGTTCCCGGTGCTGCCGGACGACCAGGCGCGCGAGATGCGGGAGCTGTGGGACGAGTTCGAGGCGGGCCAGACGCCGGAGGCACGGTTCTGCAAGGCGATCGACCGGCTGGAGCCGATGGTGCTCAACTGGTTCAACGAGGGCGGGACGTGGCGCATGCCAGGGGCGAACCTCGCCACGATCCGTGCGCGCGAGTCCGGCGTGGTCGCGGGGTCGACGTCCCTCGGAGCGGCGACCGGCATGTTGGTGGACGAGGGTGTGCGCCGCGGATGGATCCGCGATCGCACCGCCCAGGACGACGGCCCCGGGGGAGAGCCCGTCGCCTGAGCCTGCAGTGTCAGCTGCCGGTCTTGGTGACGCCGAACATCAGCACGCGACGATCGATGTCGTAGAAGACGTTGCTCGTGTTCGTCAGGATGTCCTGGAGCACGTCGGCGTCCTCGGCACTCAGTGTGAGGACCTCTTCCCACGCGCCCTCGTCGAGCACCAGCTGGAGCGTCCACAGCCCCTGCTCGCCACCGTCGTTCGCGGTCCAGCTGAACTGGTAGTGCGTGAGCTGCCGCACCCGCAGGCTGTCGTCGGTGACCCGTGTGCCGCCGGTGTCCCCGGCCTTCTTCCTGGGTGGCATCGTCGTCCTCCTCGTCCTCGTACGCCGCGGCGCCCTTCCACGCCGCGACTTGGTGAGCGGTTCGGTACCCGCGTACGAAGCGCTCAAGCACGCGGCGGCCCAACGAGCAGGGCCGCGTCAGCGGAAGGTGTGGAGACCGCGTCGGGCGTTGAGGTGTGACCCGGGAACGCGGGGCAGGTCGAGGACGTCGGTGACGAGGTTGGCGAGGTCGCCGTTGCGGATCGGCTGCCGCCCGCCGTACCTCGTACGGGCAGAGCCGGGACTGCGGTAGCGCGAGCTGAGGCGGTAGAGGTTCTTGCCCGCGGCGACTCCAGGCCCCCACACCATGAACGGCACGCGGTAGTTGGCCAGCCTGCGGGCGTTGCCGTGCGAGGTTCCTCTGCCGCCGTGGTCGGCGGTGAGCACGAGCAGGGTGTGCTTGCGCAGCGACGGTCGTGAACGCACGGTCGACAGGATCCGTCCGAGCAACCGGTCGGTCCTGCGGACCGCGCGCAGGTACGCCGCGCCCATGAAGCCGCGGGAGTGCCCGACCTGGTCCGGCAGGGAGAGGTGGAGGAAGGTGAAGGTGCGCGGCGCTCGTCGAAGCTCTGCGGTCACCGAGGACACGAGCCGAGAGTTGTCGGTGTCGACGGTGAAGCGGTCGATCGTCGCGTGCCAGGTGCGCTGGTAGAGGGCGAACTTGGTCTTGGCGGTGAACAGCGCGGTCGAGCCACCGTGGCCGTGGACCACGTCGAACACGCTGGCGACACGGTGACCCGCGGCGCGGTGCACGGTCGTCCCGGTGTCGGAGTTGAACGTGACGCCATGCCCTCCCCGGCGCGCATCGATCCGGCGGCCGGTCAGCATGCTCGTGTGGTTCGGCAGCGTACGGGTCTGCTCGCGCGCCGTGCGGGCGTTCAAAGTGACGGCGCCCTCCCGCATCAGCCGGTGGAAGTTCGGGGTGCGGGACCGGCCCAGCACGCGGATCGCCCGCGGGTTGAGGCCGTCCACCGAGATCGCGACGACGCGGTTGACGGCGTCGTCTGCGGACCGGCCGGCACCGGGAGCCCTGGCCGCGGTCGGCGCAGCGGTGCTGGCTACGTCGGCCGAGGCGGCTCCCACACCCACGACGAGGGTCAGACCGAGGCACGAAATGAGGCCAGTACGCCGAAGGATCATGTCGGCACCTTCACTGGATCCGGCTGCTGTCGATTCGAGCCTAGGACAATTGCGACATCTGGGTTGTCGTGAGCGCATCAGCGGCGGGGAGCCCGTGTGACTCGGCTCGTGTCGGGTACTACTCGTCCACATCCACAGAAGGGAGCAGCAACCGACATGAGCACCATCCAGAAGACCATCGACGTCGCCGTCCCGGTGCGTACCGCGTACGACCAGTGGACGCAGTTCGAGTCTTTCCCCCGGTTCATGGAGGGCGTGGAGTCGGTCACCCAGCTCGATGCCAAGCGCCTGCACTGGAAGGCGGAGATCGCCGGCGTCACCCGCGAGTGGGATGCCGAGATCGTCGACCAGACGCCCGACGCGCGCGTGACGTGGCGTGCGGTGGACGGAACCACCAACGCCGGCACCGTGTCGTTCACCCCCGACGACATGGGCCGGTCGACGCAGGTCACGCTCGAGATGGAGTACAAGCCGGAAGGCATCGTCGAGAAGGCCGGCGACGTGCTGAACATCGTCGAGCGTCGCGTCGAGGGAGACCTCAAGCGCTTCAAGGAGTACATCGAGTCCCGAGGCGCCGAGACCGGCGCTTGGCGGGGCGACGTGAAGCCGACCGGCGACGTCGACCCGTTGGACGAGACGCACCGCCACTGAGCGGCGCTGGGCACTGACAGGGAGGCCGTCCCCCCGGATCCGGGGGGACGGCCTCTGTCGT